>Ga0101944_10000276_pt1 | contig 160537 bp, 128 predicted proteins | sample DewCreD2012metaG_FD_75245 | JGI IMG/M metagenome (GOLD analysis project Ga0101944, IMG submission 75245) | Hot spring sediment bacterial and archeal communities from British Columbia, Canada, to study Microbial Dark Matter (Phase II) - Dewar... ...
AAGGCAGACTTTTGATGATGGTAAAGCGCGGACCACAGTTGGTACAATTGATAAATGGATAGCGAAAACGGCGGTCAGCCGGGTCGAAGAGTTCCCGGCGGCAATCGGTGCAAATGGCCGTATCCGGGGAAATGGGCTGAAACTGGTTAACATCTACCTGGCTCGAAAGAATCCGAAAATCATCGGCGTATTCGGGTTGGGTGGTGATGACCTGCAATGAATCAATCCGTGCCAGGGGTGGGAGATGAGTTTTCAACTGGTTCAGGAAATTATCCAGATGATGCTGGCTGCCCTCCAGATGAATTTCAACATTACCGGATGTGTTGCGAACCCAGCCTTTTACGCCATTCTGCCGCGCGAGATTGTAAACAAACGGACGAAAACCAACCCCCTGCACAATACCGCTAACCAGAACTCGAACTGCCAAAGATTCCGCGCTCATTTTTGGCGATGTTTTTGAACAACCTCATCCAGCCAGTTATACCATGCCTGCATTCCTTCGCCGGTTTTTGCGGAAACCGGAAAAGTACGCAAGCCGGGGTTGAGTATCTCTACTCCCTGCTGAAAGTAAGCCATGTTGAAATCCACATAGGGCAACAAGTCCATTTTGTTGACCACCAGAACATCCAGCCCGCGGTACATGTTGGGGTATTTGTATGGTTTGTCGTCCCCCTCCGGGATGCTGGCAATCAGCAAATTGAGATGAGAACCCAATTTGAAGGCAGCTGGACAAATCAGGTTGCCCACATTTTCAATCAAGACGATATCCACATCCTGCAATGGAAGGGATTGTAAGCCGGCGTGCAACATGACGGCATCCAGGTGGCAGTCGCCTCCGGTATTGATTTGAACAACGGGTATGCCCATGGCCGATACCTTATCGGAATCAATGGTTACAGGGGCAGTATCCCCTTCAATTACGGCCATGCGATATTTAGAAGAAAGTCCTTCCAGCGTTTTGAGGATAAAGGTGGTTTTGCCAGCACCGGGGGAAGCCATGACATTGATTGCAAAGGTGTGGTGAAGATCGAACAGGCTGCGGTTTTGCTGGGCAACCTGATCGTTGGCATCGAAAATTTTCTCAACAACAGGGATACGGGTGGTGGGGGACATTGCTCTCCTCATTTTTCTACAATGATGGATTCAACATAAAATTCTTCGCCCCCGATGATGTTCAGGTGAAAACTACCGCAATAGGGGCAGGGGTCGAGAGACTGCTGAACTTCAAATTCCTTTTCACACACGAGGCATTTCATACGGCTTGGAACTCGCTTAAAATGCAGGGTTGCATGCTGACAAATGGTATTTTCGGCGATCATGTCCCAATAAAATTGAACCGAATCATCCACAATGCTGGAAAAGCGGCCAATGACCAGATAAATATCGGTTACACGCGATGCATTTGCCTGACCAGCGTGGCGCAGCGCGATGTCAAGAACGGATTCGGTTACCGCTAGCTCGTGCATAGGGATAATTTTACCATTAAGACAATACGGATTGAAAATCCCTTAAATTGTTGAATTACCTGATTATCCCTGGTTTATCTTGTGGTCAGGCCGGTTTCATTGGAAGACTGAAGAATGATGTCCATCATTTGGAGCTTGATGGTCAAAAGGTTGCTGGCAACCACGTTGGCAATGCGTCGCATGATAATATATCCGAGTCGCGGATCATCTTCACACAGGCGGTTCAACGCATCCCCATTGAGGACCAGCAGGGTTGAATCCTTGATGGCAATGGTTGAGGCGGTTCGCTGACGAACCACCGGGGTCAATTTTGACCAGCCGATAATATCGAGTGGTTCAGCCGTCGCAATGCGCACAACACCGCGAGTTGGTATGGTGATATCTACGCCAATTTCTCCCGATAGGATGATGTACACATTATCTACGCGGTCACCCTCACAAAAGATGGCTGTGCCTTCTTTGCAATGGACAATGGATGAAATATCAGCCAGCGCTTCAATTTGCTGGGGTTTTAGATCTAAAAACCAGGGTATGGTTTGGAGGGTTTCGATCAGGCTTGTCTTTTGCATGGTTGTTGAGCAGGATTGTGATTATTTATGTTTGTACCATTGACCGGTGTATCTGTTAAAGTGTCCTGCGTCATCATTCTGGCGGGTAACTTGTCACCAAAAGTTGCCTGATTTTCAACCCAGCCATTTCAAAACCTGTTCTACGGCGGGTTCAAGCAGCAGTCGGGCGGAAGGGGAAAGCGACTGACTGAAATTGAAGTTGAAACCGCGTACCGATAACAACGCTCCCTGCGGTGATTTCTGGTAAAGTGTTTCACACAATGCCAGGCAGGTGGCGGGGGTTAGGTGATGTGTAAAAGGAGAGGGTTCAAACTGCGGCTTAAGGAGGGTGAATGAAACATCCTGCGGAACGCTGCCGGTATGTGCATCGAGAAATAATACACGCTCATAGCGGCTCAACCATTCGGTGTGTTCCGGAATCAGATGAAGTGCGAACCCCACAGTGATTGAGGGTGATAACTCGTACAGGTATTCTTCGGGGGTTTCTGGAAGTTGTGTGTTCAGCCGTTCGGCAACCTGTCTGAGGATGTGCCAGGCAACCCCGTCGTCCTGGCGGTCCAGGTTGCCATACCCCAGCATGAGGATTCGTTCCACAGCAGGTTCCTGTTGCGGAGGTAATGAAGGAACAGGAACCTGCTGCTTTTGTTCGTTCTGATCCGTATCCATGCTATCGGGTGATCGTCTTTAATAAATTACCCTGATCATCAACCATTTCAACGGTGATGGGCATTTGGCCGACTGCATGGGTGGAGCAGGAAAGACAGGGATCGTATGCCCGCACGGCCGCTTCCACGCGATTCAACAGGCCTTCACGAATCTGCTGCCCGTTGATATAAGTTTTGGCAACGCTATCCACTGCGTGGCTCATTGCCCAGTTGTTGTTGCCGGTGGCAACAATCATGTTAACACGCTTTAGCTGACCGTTGGGGTTCGCCCAGTAATGATGCCACAATGTTCCTCTGGGGGCTTCAATGACACCAACTCCTTCGCCTTGGAAATTCTGACGGGTGTTGAGAATATCCGTGCTGAGGATATCCGGATCTTCGCACAATACGCGCACGTTCTCTGCTGCATAAAGTGCTTCAATCAGGCGGGCATAGTGGTAGTAAAGGGTATTTTCTACCGGTTTTCCGCTGTTGAGAGCCTTAAACTCGCGCAGCTCAGCATCTGCAAGTGGTGTAGCGATGCGATCGCTGGCATTCAATCTGCCTAACGGCCCCACGCGATACACACCCGCCGGATAGCCCAGCTTTTTGTAGTAGGGGAACTTCAAATACGACCAGGATTCGACATGTTCAGCAATGTAATCCAGATACTTGCGCCCGTCAAACAGTTCTAATTGTTTTCCACTTGAATCAATCAGGCGTACATCCCCATCAAACAATTCGAGGGTATTACCGGCTTTGACCAGGCCCAGGTAACCGGTTGGGAAAACAGCAAATTTATCAATGTCCTCGCGATTCTTTTCGGCCCAGCCCTTGAAGATTTGAATCCCCAATTGGATTGCAGAGATGACTTCATCCAGGCCCGCCAAAATGGTATCCCGCTCGGAAACTTTTAAGGTTTTATTGACTCCGCCGGGGACGGCAAAAACGGGGTGAATCCGTCGTCCGCCGAGAATGTGGATAATTTCCTGCCCGTACTTGCGTAAATTGACAGCTTTCAAAGCCAGTTCGGGATTGGTTTGTATCAAACCGACCACATTTCGTATGGCCGGATCGGCGTCAAAGCCGAGCAGTAAATCCGGGCCGGCTAATTCAAAGAAATGCATGCCGTGGCTTTGGATGATTTGTCCCATGTGCATCAGTTCCCGCAGCAATTGAGCGGGACGGGGAGGGGGTGAGCCATACACCTCGTCACCGGCTTTGGCAGCCGCCAAATGATGAGAAACGGGGCAAATACCGCAAATTCGCGGGGTGATGGTGGGCATTTCAAAAACCATGCGCCCTTCGCAGAATTTTTCGAACCCGCGGAATTCATTGACATGCAAGTATGCCCGGTCTACATTCCCCTCTGGTGTCAGGTGAATGGTCACTTTAGCATGACCTTCAATCCGGGTTACCGGTTCAATAGTGATTTTCTGTGTAGTCATAATCTTAGCCTCCGTTTAGTGCCAGTGCAGTTTGTCGTCTTTCATAACCGGGCGGCGGCCCTGTGCCAGTTCTGAAAGGACATAGAAGATCGTATCTGCATCTGGCGGGCAACCGGGCACAAAAATATCCACCGGCACAACTTCATGAACCGCCCGCACACGGGTTGGTTTTGCCAGCTCGGGGTCGTCTGGAATTTTTCCTTCTGAATCGGTACTTTCGGTTTCAACATAAGCCCGGCGCAGGGTTTCTTCAATGGTAAAGAAATTGCGCATAGCCGGAACACCTCCGAACACAGCACAATCTCCCAGCGCAACCAGGATCTTGCAGCGTTTGCGCATCATTTTTGCGACTTCTTCGTTACTGGTATTATTGATACCGCCCTCCAAGATTCCAACATCCACACCGCTTTCATCCGGGTGTTTCAGGTCGGTTATCGGCGTGGAACGCAAGTCCACCAGCTCTGCAATCTGAATAATGCGTTCATCCATGTCCAAAAGAGACATGTGACAGCCAGCACAACCTGCCATCCAATCAGATGCAACTTTCGGCTTACTCATAATCGTTTCTCCTTTCTGTTATCTGACGATAAATCTCAGGCAGCAATGCTGACTGGAGAGGGCCGTTGAGTAGCAACGCTTTCCCAGTCACTTTCTATTATCATACCAAGTTTCTCTGCAAGTGCAGTAAGCACCGCTTCATTTGTCCACACGGTTTCGGGCGGTTGGAGGGCTTTCGTTGCGGTCTGCAACCTGCCATCCAGGTTGATAAAATGCCCATCCTGTTCCAGCCAGTTCACAACTGGCAGGACAACATCTGCCATAGCGGTTAAGCGGGAGTAGTAACTGGCCTGAACGATGATACCTGAGCAATTTTCAATCTGCTGAATGAGCTTTTCTTTTGGTTCTTCGTCGCCGATGGCAATGTAGGCTACCTGATGACCATTCAGCTTGAAGGATTTATCCATGCCCAGTTGAGCAGCACCCATGGCATTTGCTCCGCCTTTGATGCTGATCATGGTAGCCCCAGTTGTCTGACTCAGGGTAATCAGCAGGCTCATCATTTCATCATTCGTAATAGCCGGATCGTAGATGACGATCGGTTTCTCGCTATTGGTCAACTGGAAAGCTGCTTCTAATAACAGATCCGAGGCCACACCACAAGCGCTACTGGCCTTTTGCACTTCTTCATCTGGTTGACCTTCAAAGGGGATGCGATTTTGGCCGAGTTTGGCTACAGCGGCGATTAACCCCTTCAGCAAGACAGCCAGGGATTTCTTTTGGGGGGTCAAGGCACAATGGGCGAGATCGCCCAGCTGATTTTGATCTTCGTCCACCACGATCAATTTAATCCCTTCAGGGAATCGCCTGCGGATGAAAAAGCCCAAAACTTCATGTTCATTGATGAGATCAGCACCCATGATGAAGAAGGCTCCGGCTTCGTGAACCTGATCAATGTTACCTTCAAAAGCCTTGCCCAGTTTTTCAGCCCATTTGGAGAGGATTGCCGTGCGGCTTCCTTCCTCGGTGGACGTAACCATCTCGCTGCGCAAGCGGTCAGCGAATAACTGGCGGAAGAGAGCCAGGCTTTCGAGCGGCAGGCGGGTAGATGCAAGCGCAGCGAGGCCATCCCCGGAATCTGTCTTGATCTTCTCGGCAGCTGCATTCAGTGCTTCTTCCCATGAAACCGGCTGAAGCGTGCCGTTTTTGCGTACCAGCGGTGTTTTGATCCGTTCACGATCATCAAAAGCCGGGTAAAAGCGACCAACTTTGCAGGTTACCCCGCCGTTCACTTTGGCGTCCCAATTGCCATCAATGCGAATCAACTGTTGATCACGGGTGAGGATATCCAAACCACAGCCGACCGAACAGCCTACACAAACGGTTTGATGGTGATCTACGGTGGTGTTTTGACCGCGATATGCGCTGCGCCGGTCAATCAATGCACCGGTGGGGCAAACCTGAACGCACATCCCGCAGGATACACAAGAGCTTTCACCCAGAGGTACATTCAGGTCGGCAATCACGAAGGTCTTTGCACCGCGTTCTTCGACCCCCAGGGTGTTTGCTCCCACTAATTCCGAACAGGCGCGGATGCAGCGCCGGCACAGGATGCAGCGGTTATGTTCCAGAATAAAGTACGGGTGAGAGGCGTCCATCGGGTAGGGCTGCCAGTTGGGTTGTAATGGCCAGTGGGTCATTCCCTCCCCATAAGCGGCATTTTGCAGCTCGCAATCGCTGCCGCTGACCTGACAATATGGGCAAAAGTGATTTCGCTCACTAAATATCAGAGTCAGGACGAATTTTCTGGCTTTGCGGATTTGATCAGAGGTGGTTCGAACCACCATGTTGTTACTTGCCGGTATAGTACAGGAGGCCTGTAAGGTACGAAAACCTTCAATCTCAACCATACACAACCGACATCCGCCATAGGGCTTCAGGTGCGGATGATCACATAGGGTGGGTATATGGATGCCCGCTTTTCGAGCAGCGTTCAAGACGGTGGTGCCTTCCGGAACCTCGATTTTTTGGCCGTCAATTGTCAGGGTAATCATTCCAGACACTCTCCTTCTCAAAGATTAGTGAATGATTCTATGCTCGAATAGACCCATACCGGTAAAACAGACATTTTCCAACTTACTCTTCCGCTAAAGCGACCTTTACAGCTGTAATTTTGAATTCTGGGATTTTCGCAATCGGATCCAGCGCCGCGATGGTTAACTCATTGGCGTTGGCTTCCGGGAAGTGGAAGTTGGCATAAACCATTCCTTCTGGTACCCGGTCTGTCACCCAGGCTTCTGAAACAATGCTGCCACGACGAGAAGTAACCCGCACCTTGCGATTTCCGTTAATGCCAAGACGCAAGGCGTCTTCGGGGTTCAATTCAATCAATGGTTGAGGATAAACTTCCATCAAACCTTTTGCGCGGCGGGTCATTTCGCCACCGTGCCAGTGATACAGAACCCGGCCGGTATTCATCAGCATGGGGAATTCCGCGTCCGGTCTTTCGGCGGGTGGAACATCGGTGGTTGGCGAGAAGAGGCCTTTGCCACGGGTGAACTGCCCGATGTGTAGAATGGGGGTGCCGGGGTGGTTGTAGCCTTTGACCGGCCAATGCAGATTTTCTCCACGATCTAACCGTTCGAAACTGACGCCTGAATAGGATGGAGTAACTCTGGCAACCTCATCCATGATTTCAGCAGGCGAGGAATACTGCCAGCCGGCCTGAGGCGCTGGGGCGGGTTTGCGCTCGCTCAGGGCAAGCACGCGCTGTGCCAGGTCGCTGATGATCTGCCAATCGGGGCGGGATTGACCGACCGGTTTAACAGCTTTGCGAACGCGTTGTATGCGCCGCTCGGTGTTGGTGAAGGTGCCTTCTTTTTCAGCAAAAGTTACACCGGGCAGCAGTACGTCGGCGTAGGCTGAAGTTTCGGAGGGGAAGATTTCCTGTAAAACCAGGAATTCCAGCTCCTCCAAACAATGGCGGACATGATTGACATCCGGGTCGGTCATGACCGGGTTTTCACCGAGGATATAAAGCGCACGGATCTTGCCTTCACCGGCCGCAGGGATCATTTCGGTAACGGTCATGCCCGGTTTGGGAGAAAGTTGTACGCCCCAGGCAGCTTCGAACTTTTCGCGCGCTGGATCGGAAGCCACCGGTTGGTAACCGGGGTAAACATTGGGCAAACCGCCCATATCGCAGGCGCCCTGGACATTATTTTGACCGCGCAGCGGGTTCACGCCGCCGCCGGGCACACCCATGTTACCCAACAGCATCTGCAAATTGGCCAAGGTCAAAACATTTTGAACGCCGACAATGTGCTGGGTGATGCCCATTGCCCAGAAAGCAGCCATTGGTTTGCAGGTACCCATGATTTCTGCTGCTTGATACAACTTTTCCAGAGGTACACCGGTCATCTCGGCCACTTTTTCCGGCGGATAGTTTTGCAAGTTGGCTTTAAATTCCTCAAAGCCTTCGGTGCGCTCGGCGATGAATTCTTCGTCTGCCCAACCTTTTTTGAGGATGATGTTCATCAAGCCGTTGAGCAGGGCAATGTCGGTGCCGGGTTTTTGCTGCAAGTGCAGGGTGGCAAAGTCCACCAGGTCAATCCGGCGAGGGTCGGCAACAATCAGTTTTACGCCGCGTTTCAATACTGCCTGACGGATCATAGTACCGAACACGGGGTGCTGCTCGGTGGTGTTTGAGCCGGTGACAAAAATAGCCTGTGTATGCTCAACAATGTCCTGCATGGTGTTGGACATAGCGCCGGAACCGTAGGAGATTGCCAGACCGGCAACAGTGCTGGCGTGGCACAGGCGGGCGCAGTGGTCAATGTTATTGGTACCCAGTACCTGACGAGCAAATTTGTTCATCAGGTAATTTTCTTCATTGGTGCATTTGGCTGAGCTGAGCACGCCGATGCTGTCAGCGCCGCTTTCAATGCGAATCTGATTCAGTTTTTTGGCAACAATATTCAACGCGGTTTCCCAATCCACCGCCACCCATTCACCGCGGTTTTTCTTGTCTTTGCGGTTTTCACCTTTGAGCAGGTAATCGCGGACTAATGGTTGAGTCAGGCGATCCGGATGGTGAACATAATCATAGCCATAACGGCCTTTAACGCACAGGCGCATGCCATTCACCGGGGCTTCGGGGGTAGAAGTGACGCGAATAATTTTTCCATCCTTGACGTTCAAATCAAACTGGCAGCCAACGCCGCAATACGCGCAGGTCGTGCGGACAGTTTTATCTGGCACGCCTAAACCGACGGACAATTTATTATCCAGCGCACCCGTGGGACAATAGGCGACACAAGCGCCGCACGATTCGCAGCGGGCTTCTAACATGGGTTCATCCAAACCGGCAACGATGCGGGCTTCATAGCCGCGTTCGGAAAGTCCCCAAACAAAGCGTCCCTGAACTTCAGCGCAGGCGCGAACACAACGGCCGCACAAAATACATTTGTTCAGGTCAACCCAAACAAACGGATTGGGGTCGCTATCGACTTCGTAGCGCGGCTTTTCGGCCATAGAGGCATGCATGTCCAACCCATAAACTTCTGACCAGTACGCCAGCTCGTTGGCGTGTTCATCCTTTTGCGCATAGCCAGAGTCGTAGTAGGTTGAGAGCAGCAGCTCCAGGATGGTACGGCGTGATTTGCGCAGGTTTTCAGTTTCGGTTTGGACTTCCATGCCGTTTTCTGCCGGAAGAGTGCAGGCGGTCATTGGCACACGGCCGCCCTTGACTTCAACAATACATAAACGGCAGCCCCCATAAGGGGAAAGGTCTTTGTGATAGCAAAGAGTCGGGATGGTGATTCCCGCTTTTTCAGCAGCTTCTAAAACCGTTGTTCCTTTCGGGACATCCAGTTCAATGCCATTAATTTTGATTTGAACCATAATCTCACATCCTTTCGGTTAACGCTAATGGATTACTTGTTCCACTTCTTGAGGAAAACGAACCAGTAGACCAAACCGACCAGAACCGCACCACCGATGATGTTTCCGATGGTGACCGGCAGGAGATTGTTCACAAAAAATCCCTGCCAGGTCAGGTTGACGAATTTTTCCATGGAAACACCGGCATCCACAAGGGCTTTTGATTCCCAGAAGGAGGCAGGCGCAAATTGCTTGATGAATAAACCCAGCGGGATAAAGTACATGTTGGCAATCGAGTGTTCAAAACCGCAAGCTACAAACCCGCTGATCGGGGGAATGATGGCAAGAATTTTGTCGGTGGTAGAACGGGCAGAGTAACACAGCCAGACAGCCATACAAACCATGGCATTGCACATGATGCCGAGGGCAATTGCCTGTAAAAACTCAAGATTGACTTTGCTGTTAGCGATGTTCAGCGCGGCCAAACCAATTGAGCCGTTTCCAAAACTGTACTGGCGGGTGAAGAACATGATTATGGCAGTGGCAACGGAACCGACAAAGTTCCCCAGGTAAACAATCACCCAGTTGCGCAGCAGCGCCTGCAAGGTGACTTTGCCGTTGGTGAATGCCATGATGATCAGGTTGTTGCCGGTGAAGAGTTCCGCACCGCCCACAATCACCAGAATAAGGCCGACCGTGAACACTAGCCCGGTCAGCAGGCGCGCAACCCCGTAGGGCAGAGCGGATGACCCGGCGCTGACCGTTGTGGCAAAAATAGCGCCTAATGCGATGAAAGCACCGGCTAAAATGGATAAAGCAAACAACGGCCAGAAGGCAAGATTGGCTTTTTTAACGCCAATGGCTTCCGCCTTCTGAGCCATTTCGGCGGGCATCAAAGCATCAATGGAAATTACGTTGTTTTCGACAGCCATGATAAAGAATCTCCAATAAGAAAGTTTTCGGATTTTAGGGTTGAGGGATCATTTCTTCCATTTTGCACACTCCGGCCGGGCAAATCTTCAGGCGGATGTGGGCTTCCACTTCGGCGCGGAAGTAATTCAAAATATCGCGCAAGGGAGTGCCGGCTGTTTGGCCTAAGCCGCAGTTGGATAACATATACAGGTTTTCGGAAAGTTCTGCCAGTTTGTCGAGGTCGCTCAAGGAAGCCTGACCTTTGGAGATTTTATCCAGCATTTCCCAGGCTCGTTGAGTCCCAATTCGGCAGGGATTGCATTTTCCGCAGGATTCGACGCGGAAGAAGTTGAGCAGAACTTTTGCCAGATCTACCACGCAGGTGTCTTCGTTGCAGATCAGCAAAGCGCCCGAACCCAGAGAAACGCCAGCTTTGGCGTAGGAGTCGAAGTCCATGGGGGTATCCTGCAGTGAAGCCGGGATGATCGAGCCGCTTGACCCACCGGTCTGTGCCAGCTTGAAGTTAGAACCATCCTTCATACCCTTGGCATATATGGCAATGACTTCTCTTAGCGTGATCCCCATGGGAACTTCGATCAAGCCGGTGACATTGACGTTGCCGAGGACAGTGTACACTTTGGTGCCCGGGCTGCTGGGTGTGCCGAAGCTGCGATACCAGTCGGCGCCGTTGTTTATGATGGGCGGGATATTGGCCAGTGTTTCAACATTGTTGATCACCGTCGGTTTTCCCCACAGGCCAAAGGTGGTCGGGTAAGGGGGACGGGAGCGCGGCTGTCCGCGTTTGCCTTCGATGGACTCGATCAGTGCAGTTTCTTCTCCACAGATGTAGGCTCCAGCTCCGGCGTGAATGTGAATTTCAAAGTTGAAATCGGTGCCAAAAATGTTTTTGCCGAGGAATCCCATCTCATGGGCGTCTTGAATGGCTTTTTTAAGTCTTTCCTGAGCAAGGAGGTATTCGCCGCGCACGTAAATATAGCCTTCATCCGCACCAACCGCATAACCGGCAATTGCCATGGCTTCGATCATGCTGTGGGGGTCGCCTTCCAGAATGAGACGATCCTTAAACGTGCCGGGTTCAGATTCATCGGCATTGCAGATGATGTATTTCTTATCCGATTTTTCGCGGGCCACGAAACCCCATTTGCTGCCGGTGGGGAAACCTGCTCCGCCCCGTCCGCGCAGGCCGGATTTTTTGACTTCTTCAATCACTTCTTCCGGCGTCATACTGGTGAGGACTTTGCCGAGAGCCATATAGCCGTCATGAAGGATGTATTCCTCGATGCTGGTGGGGTCAATGATACCGGCGCGGCGCAGAACAATTCTCTGTTCGGCTGGCAGGGTGCCTTTCCGGGCGTGCAGCCAGGCAATTCTGCCGCTCAATTCACGTACCGAAGCCACCAACTCTTCGGCAATGCGCCCTTTGTAGAGATGCTCCTCAACCAGATAGGGTACTTTTTCGGGCGTAACCGGCCCGTAGATCACCGCTTCCGGGTAAACGATGACTAGCGGCAGAGCATCGTGGCGGCCAACATCGCCGACCATGGTCAAAGAGATTTCATCCTCCAGACCAAAGGCTTTGATTTGATCCTGTAATGCCTGAAAGACTTCCTGCGCTCCCAGCTGCATACTGATGGGGTCACTGGAGACCAGTACCATTGAGCGAGCCATTTTCATTGGACACCTCCTTTACTCATACCGCGCTAAAATTTCAGGAACCTTCCGGGCATCCACATTGCCGTAGATGTCTTCATCAACTACAATCACCGGACCAACCGAGCAAACTCCAAGACAGCTGGTGGTGATGAGCGTCCATTTACCATCCGGAGAAGTTTCATTCGCTTCCAGACCCAGTTCTTCTTTCAGTGCTTCAAACACCTCTCTGCCGCCAACGACATGACAGGGAGCACTTTCGCAGAATTGAATGACATGTCGCCCGCGTGGTTTGGTGGAGAGCATATGGTAGAAACTGGCTACCCCGAACAAACTGCTCTTCGGTTCTTTCAAGCGGCGGCTGATTTCTTCCATCGCTTCGGTTGGAATATAGCCCAATTGGCGGTTCACCTCGTTCAGGATGGGAATCAATTCCTCCTGCTTTGCGCCGAACTTTTCAATGGCAGCATTAACCGCTTCCAGTATTTTTTCGCTGCTTTTGGTTTCAACGCTCATGCTATTCCTCCTTTGGTCTGAATCGGACGATTGCTGCAGCTGGCTGGATTATTCGATGACAACTGCGTTGAAGTTACATACCTGCATACAAATGCCGCAGCGGATGCAGGTGTCCGGATCAATGACATGCGTCTGACGACGCTCACCGCTGATGGCGTTAACCGGGCAGTTGCGGGCGCAAACCGTGCAGCCGGTACAGGCATCTGGTAGAATTTCGTAACGGATCAAAGCGCGGCAGACTTTTGCCGGGCAGCGTTTTTCGTAAATGTGCGCTTCAAATTCCTCGCGGAAATAACGCAGCGTGCTGACAACCGGGTTCGGCGCGCCTTGGCCCAAACCACACAGGCTGTTGGTGCGAATTTCCTGGCACAAGCTTTCAAGCAGCTCAATATCGCCGTCCTGTCCCTTTCCATCACAGATGCGGGTAAGGATTTCAAGAATACGGCGTGTGCCGACCCGGCAGGGAGTGCATTTGCCGCAGCTTTCGTCCTGAGTAAAGTCCATAAAGTAGCGGGCAACATCTACCATGCAGGTATCCTCGTCGAGGACAATCATCCCGCCGGAACCCATGATGGTGCCTGCCTGAGCCAGTGATTCATAATCGAGCGGCAGGTCAAGGTATTCTGCCGGCACACAGCCGCCCATCGGGCCGCCGATCTGGACGGCTTTAAAGGCTTTGCCGTCTTTGATACCGCCTCCGACATCGTAGATAATTTCACGCAAGGTAATGCCGAGGGGTACTTCGATCAAACCGGTATGATTTAGGTCACCAGCCAGTGCAAAGGTTTTGGTGCCTTTGCTTTTTTCTGTTCCGTAGCTGGCGTACCATTCTGCACCTTTGAGGATGATTTGCGGGATATTGGCATAAGTTTCCACATTGTTGACATTGGTGGGCCGGTTCCACAAGCCCTGTACCGCCGGGAAGGGCGGGCGTGGGCGTGGTTCACCGCGTCGTCCTTCAATCGAAGCAATCAAAGCAGTTTCCTCACCGCACACGAAGGCGCCTGCGCCCATGCGGACTTCCAGATCAAAATCGAAACCGCTGCCGAGAATATCTTTACCCAGTAAGCCCAAATTGCGCGCCTGCTGGATGGCAATGTTGAGGGTGGACACGGCAACCGGATATTCGGCGCGGCAATAAATGTATCCTTGATGGGCACCAATTGCATAGGCTGCAATGGCCATACCCTCGATAACGGCGTGAGGATCGCCTTCCAAAACGCGGCGGTTCATAAAAGCGCCCGGGTCGCCTTCATCTGCGTTGCAGACCACATACTTAATGTCGCCCGGTGCCTGACGGGTGAATTGCCATTTTTTACCGGTGGGAAATCCAGCGCCTCCGCGTCCGCGCAAACCGGATTTGAGAACGGTATCAATCACTTCCTCAGGGGTCATTTCGGTGAGGACTTTGGCGAGCGCCTGATAACCGTCTTCGGCAATATAGTCCTCGATATTTTCGGGATCGATTTTGCCGCAGTTGCGTAAAACGATGCGGACTTCTTTCTGGGTGGGGGCACCCAGCTCCTCATCTACCACTTTGGTGGTGGGCATCTGGAATTTATTGACTACCCGGCCCTTGAGGAAATGTTCTTCCACCAGATATGGAACGTCATCGGGGGTAACCCCGACATAATGGACACCCTCAGGATACACCATCATCTCCGGGCCTAAACTGCAGCCGCCAATGCGAGATGTTTCCAGCACCTGAACTTCATCAATCAGGCCTGTAGCGACCAGCTCATCCTGCAAGGCATCCACCAGTTCATGTGCGCCTTTTTGAAGACATTCTGGATCTACACAGACTAAGACATGTGAGCGATAGTATTTCATAGCCGTCAACCTTTAGTCTTGCAAAAATGGTTTACCAATAAAATGCTTATATCTGAATCACGAAATCTTTAACCACATTACCATTCTTAACATGTTCTTTCATGATCTGGCGGGCGACATCCGGCGAAACCTTGCCGTAGGTTACTTTGGGCTGATCCCCAACCACAACCTGCACAATGGGCTCTTTTTCGCATAAGCCAATGCAGCCGGTCTGGGTCACAACAACCCCTTCGAGGTTCTCAGTTTGGATGGTTTCAAGGATGGCTTTCATGGCATCCCGCGCGCCAGCGGCAATGCCACAGGTGCCCATACCCACAATCACCTGAACCTGCCCCGAAGCAGTTTTTACTTTTCGTTTCTCCAAAGCTTCCTCACGGATTTTTTTCAAATCGTCCAAACTTTTGATGGTCGGCATGGTTAATCTCCTCTCTACGGATTGATATCTCAAGATATCCGGTTAATAGACTTGTGTGGTTTGAAGCGAACGGATACTGCTTTCCAGTATTTCGCGCAGATATGAAAGTACCAGCGGATCGGAAAGTGGGATCTCCTGAAGTTCTTGTTTGATTTGTTGATCGTCCAGTTCAAAAATCTCATCGTCCACGCTGTAACGGAAGACCCAGTGAATTTGCGGGTTTCCTACCAGCAAGGTGAGGAAAGTTCCGGCAACATCACCCAACGGCATCCGATCAATGTGGCTGCGTTGAAATTCAACTTCGACCAATGTCCCTTCACCAACTTTGGAATGAATTTTGAGCCAGCCGTTGCAGGCTTCGGCAGCGGCTTTCAATAGAGGAATACCCAGTCCAACCTTGCGGGTGGTGCGGGTGGTCACAAATGGGTCGGTTACTTTTCTGACCATCTCCTCATCCATTCCTTTACCATCATCCTGAACACTGAGGTACAACCGGTCGGCAGTTGTATCCTCACGAATCGTAATGGTGATATTTTTTGCGCCGGCTGCAATGCTGTTTTCAGCAATATCCAGCAGGTGAAGGGATAACTCTCTCACTGTTTGTTATCCTGAATGGAGCGTAATACTTGGGGGAATTTGTTGGGGCGCAAACGCCCAAAAATTTTGTCATCTACCACAACGACCGGTGCCTGGCTGCAAGCACCCACGCAGCGGCAAACCTCCAGGGTGATTTCGCCATCCGGCGTGGTTTGCCCCGGTTCAACACCCAGCAGGGATTTGGCTTTGTCAATCAACTGCGGCATGCCACCTACGTAACAGGCTGTGCCCATACAGAACTTAATGGTGTGCTTGCCGCGCGGGGTGGTGGTGAAGAAGGAATAAAAGGAAACCACCCCATGAACTGAACTGACTGGCACGTGCAGTTTGTCAGCAACATATTGTTGCATGGGTTCGGAAATGAAACCGATCCGGCTTTGAAGCTCGTTGAGGACAACCATGGTCGCGCCGGGGAGGTTCTTGTTTTTCTCCAGAATCTCATCAATCAGTTTCTTTTGTTCGGGGTTAGCCAGTGGATCGTTGGCTGGTATGGAAGGTTTGATGTTTAGCATAAGTTACTCCGGTAACAAATTGGACGAAATTGGTAGAATTAATCGGGGCTAATCACTCCAAAGTGTACTCATTTGCTTAAGTTTAGGTAATTACCAAATGTCATCTTTCCTTGTGAAAGTTGTAACAAATGAAATCTACAGGTTATCCTTCGGAGAGAGTAGTGCTGGAGAGGATGCGATGGGAGCGGCCCTGTTCGCCGCGCAGTGCCAGTCGAATTTCTTGAAGGGTGGGGGATTGTAAAGTGAACTGGTTTAGGCCTAAAATCTCATCCAGACGATGAGCATCACCGCTCTGGATCAACGAATAGCCTTGCAGGAATGGATATATTTTAACCGCTTCTGCCAATTTCAGGTGATGAGAAATTTCCATCACTTCCAGCGGAATATCCGCCGGGGGCATTCCCAAAATGGGTAATAAGCCGTTCGCTGTGCGGTTGACATGCGCCGGAATAAACAGCCCCCCCAGTTCGGTGACTTGATGATATGCTTCTGCCAGGCTTAAATTGACCGAATTGAGCAGCAATCGTTCTTCGCGCTGCAGGAAGTCGCCGTTGGCATCTACAATCAACTGGTCACCAAAGTAATCCGGGCGGTTGGGGAGAGGGGGCAGGTGACGGTCAACAATGGCCTGCCAGGCGAGCGCCTGTTCAAGGGTTTCAAACAGGCATAAGGAGTGAACTTCTTCGCGGGTTTGAACTTCCATACCGGGCAGCACGATCAAACCGGTTCCTTGAGCGGCCTGCTGGACAGCCGAGATATTGGCGGTTGCATTATGATCGGTGATGGCAATCAGAGAAATGCCTTTTTCGAGGCATTCCATGACAATCAAGGGGGGCAGCATTTCAATCTCCGCACAGGGAGAGAGAACGGTGTGAATGTGCAACTCGGCACGATAAACTTTCAAGAGAAACCTCCCTGCCGGAGGATGTAAACCGACTTTGGATAGAATTCAGCGAATACCCAATTCCCACAACCTGCCAACTACCCGGTAAGTATCCTGCTGGCTGGATAACAGAACTACACCTTGTTCATTGGCTTTTTGGATGGTGGCTTCATCGGGTTGTGCACCTTCGGTGATGATGATGGCGCTTAATTCCAGCAAGGCAGCCACCGCAACGATATTGCTGTGGGCCTGCAGCGTTACCCACAACCCGCCACGTGATGCACCGGTCATCACGCAGGATAACAGATCGGCTGCATAACCCGTGGTGGGCAGAATTTCATTAAAAGGCTTTTGTTCGGTCAACACTTTCAGGTCAAGTGCCTGGATAACCTGTTCCAGATTCATCATTTTTCCTCCAAAGATTTGGCAGCATGTCCTTCCCCAACCGTATCTTCTTTTTTGAGAAAGATCTTCATTCTCAAACGGGTTCCTTTTCCCCACACCGATTCCAGTTTCATGATGTCCACACAACGGGAGATATTCACCAGTCCCATTCCTGCTCCAAAACCAAGTTCCCGCACCTTTTCGCTGGCGGTTGAATAACCCGGCTTCATGGCCAATTCCACATCCTGGATGCCGGGTCCGCTGTCATATACATCAATGGAAATTTGATGGGGTTCAATTTCAACCCGAATCACACCGCCTTCAGTGGTATGAATGATCAGGTTCATTTCGGCTTCGTAGGTGGCAATTCCACAGCGGCGGGCAATTTGGGGGCTGGCACCCATACGGCTGAGAGCCCGCTTAATTTTGGATGAGGCTTCTCCGCCGTGTGTAAAATCGCCGGCTTTGATGTTGTAACGCAAGATTAAGCTGGTTCGTTCGGATTCGATATCCTCAAACAAATGCGAGGCACGGTAACGGCGCACTTCTTCGGTCTGATAATCCTGCTGTAAGGCTTTTAATAAGCCGCGCGTGATGTCGCCTTTGGTCAGAATCCCAATCAGTTGACCCTCTTTGTTGATAACCGGCAGCCTGCCGACCTTGGTGCTGACAAACATTTTCAGCGCTTCCACCACCGGGTCATCGCCTTTGACGGTGAATGGATTGTGGGTCATGTATTTTTGGATTTCTGCCTCAAGGTCAGCCTTAATCAGACAGCGAATCAGGTCTTCAATGCTGATAATGCCAATCAGCTGGCCCTCTTCAACAATGGGAGCGCCGGAAATTCGCGCCACACGGAATTGTTCCAGCACTTCCCGCATTTTCATGCTGGTGGTCATGGTGATGGGGTTGGGGGTCATCACCTCTTGAACTTTGATCTCGTAAGCGAGTTCTTCAACCCGGGTGATGTTTTCTGCTTCCTGGTCACTGATGAGGCTGGATTTACGAAGAGGGGTTTGTTCGGTCATTTTTAAGTTCAAAAAGCTAACTGGCAAAACAATCCTGGTCGCTCACCGGTCGTTCAAGGCAACTCAAACCAGCTTGATAAAGAATGCCACAGGCTTCAAACATGCCAAAGGGAGTGCTGATCAGTGGAATGTGTTCCTTCTCTGCCAGCTGGACAGTTTCAACCGGCGGAGTTTTTCCGCGCACAAGCACAATCGCAAGAACATCGGCCATCATGGCGGTGCGAACGACCTGGGGGTTGCACAAACCGGTCAGTAATATTGCCTGTGGTTGAATGGAGGCAAGCACATCGCTCATCAGGTCGGCTCCGCCGGCACCTTTGACTTCAGCATCCAAATTGATTTTGGAATGAAGGACTTTTCCGTTCAGTTTTTGGACGATTTCATTCAGTTTCATAGTATGGCCTGTTTGAGGGAATTTTCTAACGGGGTTTTCCCGAAAGGTTGTAACTAAATCCAGTCAACATTAGCACAATTTGACCGGTTTGATAAGTGTTAAATTTCCTATCCTGAAAACCCATTTGTCACGCAGGAAATAAGCAAAAAAACCTTCTTACAAAAAAGACAGCACATGTTAAAATGATAGACTATAATTCGTCGAAGAGGAATTTAAAAAGATGGAGAAAATAATTCCTTCCGTCAAGGGAACCCGTGATTTTTACCCGGAAGAGATGGCAATCCGTTCGTGGTTGTATCAGATGCTCCGGGAAGTTTCAGAGTTATTTGGATATCAGGAATATGATGGCCCTTTTCTGGAAAAGATTGATCTGTATGCGGCCAAGTCTGGTGAGGAATTGGTTAAGGAACAGGCTTTTGTATTTCCCGACCGTGGCGGCGATCTAATCACCCTGCGTCCGGAATTGACCCCATCGCTGGCGCGCATGGTTGCTCAGCGCCAGCGGCAACTCACCTTCCCGTTGCGGTGGTGGTCCTTTGGGCCATTTTGGCGATACGAACGCCCTCAAAAAGGACGGACTCGCGAATTTTTTCAATGGAACGTGGATTTAATTGGCGCTAATTCGCCCGAATCGGATGCCGAACTGGTTGCCATTTGCGCCGCATTTTTCAAGAAAACCGGTCTGAACCCATCTCAGGTGGGAATTTTTGTCAACGACCGGCGCTTGATGGATGCGGAATTAGGTAAACTGGGCGTTGCAGATGCAGAAATGAAAAAGCAGGTGTTTCGATTGATTGACCGACGGGATAAAATGCGCCCGGAGGATTGGGCAGCTTATGCCATTGAGGTCGGTTTGAGCGTTGATCAATTTGAGGGATTGAAATCCATCCTAGATAACCGCGAGCTGTGGAAAAACTCTGTCGAGATGCAGCGTTTCTTTGAGACTTTGCGGGCCATGGGAGCGGATGAATATGTCCACTACAATCCACAGGTCATCCGCGGGCTGGAATATTACACCGGAACTGTGTTTGAAGCCTATGATCTGGCACGCGATGGGCGAGCCATCCTTGGCGGGGGACATTACGATAATCTGGTTGCAGATGTCGGCGGTGAGCCGCTGCCCGGGGTGGGTTTTGCCATGGGGGATGTGATGATTAGTCTGGTTTTGCAAAAATATGGCTGTCTGCCGCCGTTGGGGACTGCGCCAGCGGATGTGCTGGTGACAGTCTTTGATGAAACTTTACTGATCGAATCCCAGAAAGCTGCCCGACAATTCCGCGAAATGGGATTGAGGACGATTGGGTATACAGAGGTGGTGCGTTTGCCACGCCAATTGAAATTTGCCGACCGGATGAATATCCGTTTTGTTGTCATTCTTGGACCGGATGAGGCTGCTGCGGGTCGGGTCACAGTAAAGGATCTAGCCAAAGGCGAACAATTTACCGCTACCGTTCTCGAAGCGGGTGGATTGATCCAAAAAATGCTTGCATAAAGCCGAGAGGCTGTGATAGAATTCGGGTGCTTTACGGTGGCTGTAGCTCAATGGCAGAGCACCTGACTGTGGATCAGGTGGTTGTGGGTTCGACCCCCATCAGCCACCCCTGCTTTTTAACAAGGGATTTTTCAGGTGGTTGTCCCCAGAAGGGGATGGTATGGGCTGACCCCCATCAGCCACCCCTGCTTTTTAACAAGGGATTTTTCAGGTGGTTGTCCCCGGAAGGGGATGGTATGGGCTGACCCCCATCAGCCACCCCTGCTTTTTAACAAGGGATTTTTCAGGTGGTTGTCCCCGGAAGGGGATGGTATGGGCTGACCCCCATCAGCCACCCCTGCTTTTTAACAAGGGATTTTTCAGGTGGTTGTCCCCGGAAGGGGATGGTATGGGCTGACCCCCATCAGCCACCCCTGCTTTTTAACAAGGGATTTTTCAGGTGGTTGTCCCCAGAAGGGGATGGTATGGGCTGACCCCATCAGCCACCCCTGCTTATTAAGTAGGGATTTTTCAGGTGGTTATCCCCGGAAGGGCATGATATGGGTTTGTCCGCTGTTGCCAACTCTTAGTCAACCTATTGAATAAACTCCTCTGCGTAATGACAGGCTACGAAATGCTGCGGCTGGATTTCTCGCAAGGGAGGTTCTTCCTGCGAGCAATTGGGGCGGGCAAAGGGACAACGGGGATGAAAGCGGCAGCCCTTGGGTGGGTTCAGAGGGCTGGGTACATCGCCGGGTAAAATCATACGCTTCCGCCGCACACGCGGGTCGGGAATGGGGATGGCGGACATCAGGGCTTGCGTGTATGGGTGAAGCGGAAGCCGGAACAACACCTCCCGATCTGCCAGTTCAACGATTTTACCCAGGTACATCACCGCAACCCGGTCGGAAATATGCTCAACGACGGCTAGATTGTGGGCAACAAACAGGTAGGTCAGGCCAAATTCGCGCTGCAAATTGCGTAAAATGTTGAGAACTTGTGCTTGAATGGAAACATCCAAGGCTGAAACGGGTTCATCCAGAACGATGAATTTGGGTTGGAGAATCAAGGCGCGGGCAATACCAATTCGCTGGCGTTGACCACCGGAAAACTCATGTGGATAACGCATGGCGTGATAATCTTCCAATCCAACCTTCTTCAAGACCGCTAAAACTTTTTCAAAACGGTCTTGTTCTGTACCAATATTGTGGATTTTCAACCCTTCCGCAATCGATTCGCCGATTGGCAGACGTGGATCGAGCGAAGAGTAGGGATCCTGAAAGACGATCTGGATGTGGCGGCGCATCTCTTTGAGCGCCTTGCCTTTTATCTTCAGCAGATCAACGCCATCAAAATAAACATGCCCGCTGGTGGCTTTGATCAGCCCAAGCATGGTATGCCCGACGGTAGTTTTACCGCAGCCCGATTCACCTACCAGACCCAGAGTTTCTCCTTTGCGGATGGTGAAACTGACCCCATCCACAGCTTTCACATGAGCGACCACGCGCTTAAGTACACCGCCATAAACCGGGTAGTATTTGACTAAATCCTTAACAACAACCAAATCTTGAGATGTGGCTGGAGATTTTTCAACCAGAGTGTTCATCCATTGACCTTTCTGACCCTATGGTTTGAGCGGTGCGGAATGACCGTCTCCATCCTGATACAACCAGCAGCGCACCAAATGATCGGGCTTTTCGACAGAACGCAAATCCGGCTCAATTTGATTGCAAATTTCCAGGCCATAAGCCTCACGAGCGGTGCAACGCGGCGCAAACCGGCAGCCGGGGGGTAAATCCACCAGGTTGGGGACATTGCCGGGGATGGTGGCTAATTCCTCTTTGAGTTGTCCCAAGACGGGGACTGATTCGATCAACCCCTGTGTGTAAGGATGATGCGGGTTTTTGAATAAAGTATTTACATCTGCCTGTTCAACAATTCTACCGGCGTACATAACCGCAACGCGGTCTGCCATCTCGGCAATCACCCCCAGGTCGTGGGTGATCAAGATGACGGCTGTGCCGGTGCGGTTGCGCAGTTCCCGCATCAAGTCCAGAATTTGAGCCTGAATGGTTACATCCAGAGCGGTGGTAGGTTCATCGGCAATCAGCAACTGTGGGTTAAGCGCGAGCGCCATGGCAATCATCACCCGTTGGGCCTGCCCCCCCGACATTTCATGGGGATACGCATTGATTTTCCGATGCGCATCGGGTATTCCCACCATCTGCAGCAATTCCAGTGTACGTCTTTGCAGCTCTTGTTTACTCAGGGTGCTGTGAATCTTAAGAACTTCACTGATTTGTTCGCCGATTGTAAAAACGGGGTTGAGGCTGGTTTGCGGCTGCTGAAAAATCATCGAAATGTTTCTACCTCGTACCTGTGCCATCTCTTTTTCGGGCATTTCCAACAGGTTTTTTCCATCGAATAAAACCTTTCCCTCCATAATTCTACCGGGCGGATCAATCAGACCCATGATGGAAAGGGATGTAACGCTTTTCCCACAACCGGATTCGCCTACCAAACCCAACACCTCACCGGGGTAAACTTCAAAATCCACACCGTCAACCGCTTTGACAACCCCATCGTCGGTGAAATAGTAGGTTTTCAGATTTTGAACTTGCAGGAGTGGCGGTAAATTTTTATGGGTCATGTTCGGATCTTCCTGCATTTTTATTTTTGGTGGGTCAGACGGGGGTCAATGGCATCCCGCAGCCCATCGCCCAGAAGATTAAAGGCCAGCACGGTAATCATAATCGCAGCGCCGGGAAAGAAAACCAAATGCGGGGCAGTAAATACCTGATTGCGCTCGGTTCCCAGCATGGTGCCCCATTCGGGGGTCGGCGGCTGGGCACCCAGACCCAGAAAAGAAAGTGCTGCTGCATCCAGAATGGCAGTGCCGATACCCAGGGTACCCTGCACAATCAGGGGTGGGATGGCATTCGGTAAAATGCGGCGCAGCAGGATGTGGAAATGACCGCCGCCTAACGCAAGCGAAGCTGCTACATAGGCCTGTTCCTTGACGGAAAGGACACTGGCACGCACAACGCGGGCATAGACTGGTATGGCAACAATGGCGATGGCTAACAAAGCATTCTGTAACCCCGGTCCAAGCACCGAAACGATGGTGATGGCTAGCAGCAGGGAAGGGAATGCCATCAAGACGTCCATCAAGCGCATGATGATGTTATCCCACCAACCACCAAAATAGCCGGAAATTGCGCCCAGGAGTGTGCCTACTAAAATTGCAAAAGAGACTGTGGTGAAACCGACATAAAGCGAGTAACGCGAGCCGTAAAGCACCCGGCTAAACTGGTCGCGGACGTTTCCGTCAATTCCCATGATGTGCTGGGGGCGGTCCTTTGGGCAGCCGAACAGATGAATGCAAGGAGCTTCGCGTTTGTTGACGTTTTCGATGCCGATTAACGGCTGAATAGGGTCGTAGGGGGCGATGGCTTCGGCAAAAATGGCGATCAAAATCAAAAATCCCAGTAAAGCCATTCCAAAAATTGCCGAACGCTGACGAAAGATGCGTCTTAAGGTTAGCCGCCAAAGACTGTTGGAACGGTAATCCTTTTGTTTGAACTGGTTTGCTTTCAGGTCAGTTACCATTTTCTCTATCCAATGAAGGAAAACTAATCAAGGCGTATTCTGGGATCAATAAAAACATAAGACAGATCTACGATCAGGTTTGCAATGACATAACCGGCTGCGATGACGACTGTAAAAGCCTGAATAATGGGAAAATCCCGGGCGGTGATGGCTTCGAAGAGGATACGGCCGACTCCGGCCAATCCAAAAATGGTTTCGGTCAGGACTGCGCCGGCAAACAATGTGCCCACCTGAATGCCGATGATGGTCACAATCGGCAGCAAGGCATTGCGAAAGGCGTGTTTGAAAATAACCGTTCCTCGCAAGAGCCCTTTGGCGCGAGCTGCGCGGATGTAATCCTGTTTGAGTACTTCAAGCATCGAAGAACGGGTCATTCGGGCGATGATCGCCAGCGGGATGGTGCTAAGCGCCACAGACGGGAGGATCAAATGTTTGACGGCATCCTTCAGCACTGCCCAGTCTCGGGTGATGAGAGAATTAAAAATAACCAGATTGCTGATAAATTCGACGAGATGATAGCGGAAGGACTCTTTGGGAAACTCCCAACCCAAGACCTGATAGAAGGGAATACTGACCACCCCAGCCGATAACCTCCCCGTAGGTGGTAACCAGAATGGGGTATCTTTGAGCAACAGGGCAAAAATATACGCCAGAATCAACCCCAACCAGTAAACCGGCATGGAAACACCGATGTTGGCTCCGACCATGGTGATGACATCAATAATGGAATTGCGTTTGATTGCGGACAAAATCCCTGCCGGGATGCCAACCAGCACGGCTATCATCAATGAGGTTAAACCCAATTCAATGGTGGTGGGCAGCCGTTCGATCAGGATGATAGTCACCGGTCGGCTGAAGCGGATAGACATGCCGAAATCGCCTTTTAGAACGTTGCCCATATAAATGCCCAATTGAACGGGGATGGGCTTATCCAGACCGTACTGAGCACGAAACCGGTCACATACTTCGGCGGTGGCTTTTTCACCCAACATGGCTTTACATGGATCGCCGGGAATCATGCGGGAAAGGGTAAAAGTAACCACCAATATCCCAAACATGACCGGAATTGCCAGTAACAGACGACGAATTGTATAAGCGATCATGGGATTCCCTTGCAATATCTAAAGCGGAAAACAAAACCGGTGGTTGAATAATGAGGCGCGCGGGACAGGCGATGCTCAACAGGGAGAACCGTCTATCCCGCGCGTTGGTATATTTATTCTACACGAAGTATCCTCTGGGTGAAGAATTACTCTTCAGCCGGGGCATTCATCAAACCCCACAGGTAACTGAAGTACTCGAAAGCGCCGGTGTTACCAATGTGGAGCGGGTGTTTGTAATCCCAGGCTACAACCCAAGACATAACCACGTCGTTGGCATCAAAGGCGGAACCATCATGGAATTTGACGTTCGGGCGCAGCTTGCAGGTCCAAACGGTTAAGTCCTCATTGGCGCTGCATTCGGTTGCGAGAGCAGGCTTCACCTCTGTGCCGCCAATTTCATAGCCAAGCAAGGATTCCAGCACCTGTTCGCAGGCGCGCAGGCTTTCACCGTCGGTTTCATCACCGCAGTACAGGGAGATGGGTTCAGCGTTCTGCATCCAGACGAAGGTTGAGCGGCCGCCCGGATCCATGACGGCGAAGTACTCATTGCCCAGCGGGCTGGCATGTCCACCAACCACATCGGCGCGATAGGCTACACCCGAACCGCCGTGAGCAATTGGCACCATGGGTACCAGTTCTTTAATCTTGTTGTTGGCTTGTTCGTAGATCGGGGTCGCTTCATCGGGATCAGCAATGCGGGCACCCTGTTCGAGCAGTTCGTAGATTTCGGGGAAGGGTTTACCAAATTGAGGGTTGGCGCGCCCAAAGTGGAAATCGAGGAAGTTGGTGATGTGCGGGTAATCAGCACCCCAGCCCAGCAGGTAAAAGCCGTTCAAGCGGCCGCTGGTGGATTCATCAATGAATGCACCGCTTTCCATGACGACGATTTCAGCATCAATGTTGAGGTTTTGTTTCAACTGAGCCTGAATATCGGTTGCCACCAGACCGGGTTCGGGCAGGTATCCGCGGGGTACATCACGGTAAAAGATTTTGGTCTGGAATCCGTTGGGGAAACCGGCTTTGGCAAGCAGTTCGCGGGCCTTTTCAGGGTTGAATTCGTACCAGTCCTCCCCAACGCAGCCGTTCGGGATGGAGCAGGGGGTGAAGTGGCTGGCAACCGATGAACCGGCCGGGTAGAAATTATCCACAATCCGCTGGCGGTCAATCCCCATAGCAATTGCCTGCCGGACTTCCAGTTTGTCGAACGGCTCAAAGGTGTTGGTCATACCGAGATAGAAGGTATTGAGCGCTTCGCGTTCGATTAACTGAAGATTGGGATCGCTGCGAACGACATCGAAGTCATCCGGGCTGAGGTTGTCAATACCGTCAACCGTGCCGGATTGCAATTCGAGCAGGCGGGCAGCAGGTTCAGATGCCCAGCGGAAAACCAGAGTTTCGGTTTTGGCTTTCTCGCCCCAGTAATCATTGAAGCGTTTGAAAATGATGCTGTCGCCGCGCTTCCAGGAATCCAGAACATAGGGGCCGGTGCCAATCGGCTTTTCCAGTATCTGGCGGTTTTCCATTGCGGCTTCAATCCATTCCTTGGGTTGGATTGCAAAGGCAGTAAAGGCAGCTTTGGATTCAAAGGCTGGGTCCGGGACGCACAGGGTGAAACGAACGGTCAGTTCATCAAGAGCGGCAATCTCCTTGATGATGCCGTTGTAGTTTTCACAGCTTTCCATGCCATAAACCATGGGTTCAAATCCGGCTTGAGGCGGTGTGGTCGGCTGTTGGGCCGGCGGCTCTGGCGGTGTGGTTGGTTGTTGAGCGGGTGGTTGGGGTGGTGTGGTTGGGGTGGTTGCCGGTTGACAGGCTGCCAGCACCAGACTGGCAATCATTAAAACCGCCAACACCCAAAAGAATTTATTGGCTTTCATCGCTACTCCTCCTTGGTTTTATTGGAAACAGAAACACAAAAAGAAAAAGATACAGGTTTTAAGTGGCATGAAATATCTATAGCGAGAACCACCTCCTTTGGCGTAGATATAGTGGGAATCGATATAGGGAACTAACGACATATTATGCGTTAATTTCTGTAAAAACGCAACCTTTTCCGGTTGAAAATTTATCAAAATAGCGCAACGAAGAGGAAACCGACAATCCCTGCCCAAAGAATATAATAAAGCATGGGCATTAATGTGTAGCGGATGATGCTGCCTTCTTTACCGCTCAATCCAACCACCGAAGCAGCTGCAACGACATTCAGCACGCAGATCATATTACCGGCATTTGCTCCTAAGGCTTGCAATGCCAGAATGATAAAGGGTGATAGATTAACCTGCGCGGCTACGCTGACCTGAAATAAGGAAAACATCATATTGCTGAAAGTAGCACTGCCGGCTAAGAATGAACCAAGGCTGCCGATGAGTGGGGCAATCAGCGGCCAGTACTGACCCACCAGATCAGAAGCCTGACGCGCCAATTCAATGGGCATACTTTCCAGACCAGCCAGATTGACACCCGAATTGATGAAAATCCGCACCATCGGTAAAGCGCCGCCCAGCGCAATGGCACTGCTGACCAGGCGTCCCAGGGATTGTGAGATAACCTGATGGCGGTTATTGCTTTGGATTTTGAAAAACCAGAAAGAAAACAGAGAAACCAGTACGAAAATTGTGCCGGGCAAATAAAGAGGTTCTAATGAAGTGCTGATACCCGTTCCGAAAATGTCATTGAACTGAATGGATTGGCTTTGTAAAAAGGATTTTAAAGGCAGGAAAGGCAAACGGGTTAGCACCAGTAGAACTGTTAAAAGAATATAGGGCAGCCATGCGCGTTGGAGCGACATGGGATGTTCAAAGCTCTGCGCTTCTTCTGTTGGGTCTTCAAAATACCAGACGTCCTTGGGAATGAGAAATCCCTTACGGGCAGCCGGTATTACGATGAGCATGGCGACCAGCGCGCCAATCAAAGTTGGAAATTCCGGTCCTAAAAACAAGGCAACCAGATAAGCGGGCAACAAAAAACTGATTCCGGCAAAAAGGGCAAATTTCCACATCACGAATCCTTCCCGCCAGGATTTGTTCCTCCCAAAGAAACGAGTCAGGAGCAGTACTTGAAAGAGAGGAATCAGGGAGCCGACAAACAGGTCAATCTGGACGGCTTGAGCGGCAACCGTATGAATCACTTGCGGGAGGGTAAGGCCGCCGGTTGCCTGAGAAACCAGGCCGGCCATTTCCCCGCCTTGCTGTAATCCACGGGTCATGCCAATTTGAAAGGTGGTACCCAGCGCACCGAAAGTAACCGGACTGCTGTTGGCAGTCAGCGCAAGCACAACTGCCGCCAGTGGAGGAAAACCAAGCGCAACCATCAAAGGAGCTGTGATTGCTGCTGGAGTGCCGAAGCCGGCTGCCCCCTCAATGAAAGCACCGAATAACCATGCTACAATGATGGCCTGGACGCGCCGGTCGGGAGAAATGCTGAAAAACATCGCCCGAATACGCTCCATAGCCCCTGCAACTGTCAGCGTATTGAGCAGCAAGATTGCCCCAAACAAAATCCACAAAATTGAAAGAGAAATGATCAACCCTTCCACGACGGATGCAATGGTGTGTAAATAGGGTACTCTCCAGACGAGAACCGCCAGAATGGCGGTTATAAAGAGACTTAAAGGCATGGCTTTGCTGGCTGGCAGACGTAATAAAACCAACAGCAGGAAAATTGCTAAAATTGGCGTCAGAGCGGTCAGAGTAGTCAGGAAGGTCATGGTTATATCCATCAAAAGGAATGAATTTTCGGATGCGCTATTTTACCAGCAGTTTGATGCTTCTCCATAAAATTGTTAATTGAAAAATGGATTGGAAACGGTATAATAATAGGCGACCAAGGAAAAATGAGGGTGGAAAATTGATGCGTGAAACCAGAATTTTGGTAGTGGATGATGATCCTGCCATTCTTCGCCTTTGTCAGCGCATTTTAGAACGGCATGGATTTGAAGTCAAAACTGCCACGAACGCGCGAGATGCGCTTCAAACTGCAGAAGAGACGGATTACGATTTGTTGATCACCGATATCCGCATGCCATTTATGGATGGTTTTGAACTGGCGGCTCGCTTCCGGCAACTTCATTCGGAAGCGGCTGTAATTCTCATCACCGGTTTTGGCAGTGTTGAAACTTCCATTCAAGCCTTGCGGAAAGGTGTGGATGGGTTGCTGGTTAAGCCGTTCGAATCTTCCAAAGAATTGATTGAAACGGTAAACCACGTCCTAGAAAATCACCGGTATCAGACGGATGCAGCCCGTTTGAAAGTGCTTCGCCCCTTATTCGATATCATGGAAAATATTTACAGCCGGGTTGAACTGGAGTCGCTCAAGCAGTATTTACAAGAACTTTCCGGTGATTTAATCAAGGCTGCTGAGGCAGGTGTCTATAAGCTTGAGTCTTCAACCTCGCAATGGAAACTGGTTTTCGGCTGTGATTTGAACCTGTTGGTTGACCCCCATCAGGTTGATTGGGATCGGCTTCTCAGTCAATCGAATGATGAGCGGCTGAGGATCATTCAAACCGATCAGTTGGATGATTTCATTCTAAAGAATTATTTGATGCAGAATGAATTGGAAATCCTGCTGGTGCCGGTATTTCGCGAAAAGGCAAGGTTTGTTTTATATTTTTTACGCCCCAAAGAATACGGTAAATTATCGGAAGCCGATCTGGAAATGGCCGCAATTTTTTCGCGCCAGGCAGTGGTTGCCATGGAAAATGCCTTGCTCTACAAGGATTTGGAGAAAATGATTGAGCAGGCTAAGGAATCGCACCGAGCCATCCTGAGGGCGGAGAAAATGAGTGCATTGGGCCGGTTGATGGGAAGTCTGGCTCATGAGATGAATAATCCACTTCAAGCAGTGAGAAATTGTCTGCATCTTTCCTTGAGGGATGATATTTCAGATCCGCAAAGAAGGGAATATCTCAACCTTGCGATCTTGGAGATCGAAAGGCTTTCTACGTTGGCGCAAAATGCCCTCTCCTTCTATCGTACTAATGACCTTGAGCGTAAGCGGGCTGATTTATTGCCGGTCATTGAATTGGTCAATGAATTAATCAAACCCCAATTACACGCGAACGGAATCGAACTGATCAAGGATTTTCCCTCTCAACCGGTTGAGTTGGAGATGATTCAAAATCATATTCAACAGGTTATCCTGAACGTGTTATTAAATGCGATGGAAGCCTTGAAAAGTCAACCGCCTCCTCGTAAAATCTGGTTCGAAGTCAATAATGAGTTGGAAGATCGGGTTGTGCTGAGCATTGAAGATAATGGTAAGGGTCTGACGGCTGATTTAGAAGAAAAGGTATTTGAACCATTCTTTTCGACCCGGCAGGGAGGCACCGGTTTGGGCCTGTCGGTGAGTTATGATCTGGTGGTGGATGTTCATAAAGGGGATATTCGTTTTGTTCCGCCGGTGCATGGAACTGGCGCACGTTTGAAGATTACCTTACCCAGGCGAGGATGATTGGCATGCCCAGAATCTTGATTGTAGATGATGAAGATGCAGCCCGCGTAACCCTGCTAAGGATTTTGCAGCTGGAAGGTTTTGAAGCTGACGGGGTTGAAAACGGTAACGCGGCGTTGCAAGCTTTGGCTCGGCTCAATTATGATTTGATGCTGCTCGATTTGCGCATGCCGGACCTATCCGGCATACAGGTTCTGGAAGAAACGGCCTTCAAATATCCGCGTTTGAAAGTCATTATTCTCACGGCGCACGGTAGTTTTGAAACAGCGGTTCATGCCTTACGCTTGAAAGTCGTTGATTACTTGCTGAAGCCTGTTTCACCCGAAGTCATCCTGAACAGCATTCGCCAGGCCTTGGCAGATGATCAGCCGGGACAGGCAGGGAACTTTGTACTTGAGCAGCGTGTCCGGTATCAAGCCGCCGATACCCCTTCGCAAGGAGAAAATACACTGCTGCGTCTTTCCAACGGAATTCAAATTGATCTGATGAGGCGCGTTATCTCATGGAATGAAAAAACAATCCATCTGACACCCAATGAAGGCAAATTGTTGGGGGTTTTGCTGGCAAACCACGCGTTGGTGATGCGCCATCAAGAACTGGTGCGGATGGTCTATGGCTACCGTCTTGGGGCGGAAGAGTCAGCCAAAATCCTGCGGCCGGTCTTCTCGCGTTTGAATCATAAACTGGCCGCTTTGCCCGGCGGTGATCAGTGGATTCGCAGTGTGCGCGGTTCAGGGTATGTGCTGGAAATTGAGGAGCAGGAGAGCGGAGTAATTGGTTGAAATCACTTTTGCCATGGGAGATTGGTGGTTGGCATGCGTGGCGGATTCAGCCAGGCCAGCCAACCGGTTTGATGCCTTTTTTCGGTGGTTTGTTTTTCAAAGCCGACCAAAAACAGGCTTGCACCAATAAAGAATGCTCCCAGCCATTGATAGAGGTTTAAGGTTTCACCCAGCCATAAACGGGCAAGTACGACCGTGACGATTAACTCGCCCAACCCCAGCAATGCTGTTTGCAAACCGCCCAATTTTTTAACGCCCATGAACAGGGTCAGACGGGCTAAAAAGGTGATCGTTCCCATGCCGATCAACGGCAGCCAGGATGGATTGCCAGCCGGCAATTGGCGGTCAAAAAGCAGATAACCGGTCAATACGGTGATTGCCATGCCGAGCAGGGTGTAAAAAGTGACGGTGGGGGGCGGGGCTTCGTATAGTATCCTCTGGTTGATGATCAGGTGCAGCGCATAAAAAGCTGCTGAAATCAACATGAAAAGCGCCCCAACCCAATCCATAACGCCGGAGCTGTTGTTCAGTAAAAGGTAAGCTCCGGGCAGTGCGAGGCTTAATCGAAACATGGTTAGCAGAGAAATCGTCTGGCGGTCGAGCAGCAGCCAGAAGGCAACAAAAAGCGGATAAAAAGAGTAAAGCAGATGACCAACGCTGGCTTCCAGGCGGGCAAGAGCCACATAATAAAAAATTGAACCGATTCCGTTGATAAAACCCGCCAGAAAGCAGCCAATCAATCCAATCGGATAGATGTAGAGATAAGGACGCTGAAAAAGCATGAAGACCGCCAACAGACTGACGGCTAGAGTGGTGCGCACGGCAACGACGGCTAACGGCGAAAATCCAGAAAGCAGGGCCTGCTTTCCAAAAATGGGAAGCAGACCCAGCAAAATGGCTGAGGATAGTGCGGCATTAATCCCCTGAGAGCGATTTTTTCGTTCCATAATGAAAGAATACTCTCAGCGGTAAAAGATTACTTCAAAAATGCCCGCACCTCGTCCAATAAATCATCGCTCATAAAATCCCCTTTCTGCATCAGTGTTTGAATGTGACCGCGTAAACGTTCTTTTTCTCCGGCGCTTAGTTCTTTGGCGGTAATGACGATGATCGGTATTTCTGCCGTGCCGGGATCGGACTTCAAGGCTTCCATCACCGCAAATCCATCCATTTCCGGCATCATCAAATCCAGAATGACCAGATTGGGCCGCTGGGTACGGATCAGTTCAACGGCTTCAAGGCCGTTACCGGCTTCAAGTAGTTCGTAGTCTCCCTGAGATTGCAATATTCTGCGAATGAGGCGGCGAACGTCCGGGTTATCATCCACGATGGCGATACGCGGGAAGCGGTCAATGGCAACTTTGCTGAGGGCAGCCAGCAAACCTTCTTCAGCGCTTTCCTCCATTTGTTCCGAAGGCAGGACAACATCTTTCGACCAGCCTTCGCCCAGAATGTTGCGCTCAATTGGCATGGTGTGACCGCTGACATTGATGACCACACTTTCCTGGGGGGTAATTTGACCGGCGCGTACCAGCTTAATCAACCCTGCTACTGCCACACCGGCTGCCGGTTCTACCGAAAGTCCTTCCATCTTTGCCAAAAAGTGCATGGCGCGGAAGGCTTCCTGATCGCTGACCATTTCAAAAGTTCCCCCGGTTTGTAGGATATGATTTCGCAGGATGGTGTAGGTGCGGCCGGGGTCACCGGTTGCCAGTGTCGCAATCAGGGTGTGGGGTGATCGCACCGGGGCGGCAGTATCCAACCCCTGCCGCCAGGCGTGAACCATGGGGGCACAGCCTTCCACCTGAATGACCGCGATTTTGGGAATGCGCTCGATGATTCCCATGCGGTAAAGTTCTTCAAAGCCTTTATAAACGCCCAAAGGTCCCATTCCACCGCTTACGGATTGAATGTACCAATCGGGAGTTTTCCACGGTAAAACAGTCAGACCGTTGGTTGGTTGCAGGGAATTGCCTTTTTGGGTGGTAAACTGCTCGGCAATTTCAAAAGCAATGGTTTTCATGGATTCGACGCTGGTGATGCTTTTAGCGCCGGCATCCAGGTATAACCCCCGCTGATGGGCAAACTCAGCCGCAACCTGCTTTGCCTGATCATAAGAGCCGGTGACCTTGATCACCTGTGTGCCATAAAGGGCTACTTCGCGCATTTTAGCGGCCGGTACCAGACTGGTGAGAAATGCCCAGAGTTTGATGCCGGCTCGGGCCGCATAAGCCGAATATGCGATTGCCACATTGCCGGTGGAGGCAATAACCGCTTCTGTAATCCCTGCTTCTTTCAGGGCAGAGATGGTTACAGCAGCCTGACGGTCTTTGAATGAGGCAGTTGGACCTTGCCGCTCATCTTTGAGGTAGAGGTTTGGGTGACTGAGAATCATCCCCAGATTTAGGGCGCGCACCAGGGGAGTACCGCCTTCGTTCAGACACAGGTCGGGGTTGGGGTTGAGAACTGGCAGTAATTCACGGTAGCGCCAAATGTTAAACGGCCGGCGGGTAATTGAGTTTGGCAGGATTTTGGCGATTGACTCATAATCATAAACTGCTCTTCGCCAGACACTACTGCAGTTTGGGCAGGTGGATTGAATTGGGGAAAAAGGGGAATGGTGACCGCAATCCAGACATTCTACGACACAAGATAAACTCATCAACGGGTAAACCTCACTTTAAATTAAGCCTGTATGCGATGCAGAGCCTGTTCAATATGGTTCAGCAGGTCTTTTTCGCGCAGGAAGCTTTTATTCAGCATGTTCTGGCTGAAACTGGCTAACTGATGATGCTGCTCAGGGGTCAGGTCGGCGCCGGTAAGGATGATAATGGGAATGTTTTGGAATTCGTTATCGGTACGGATTTTTTCCAGCAATTGAAAGCCATCCAGTCCCGGCATGAAGAGATCCAGAATGACCGCATCCGGTTTGATGGATTGAATCATTTGCAGGGCTTTTTCGCCATCAAAGGCGGAAAAGATCTCGAAATTTTTGTTCTCCGCAAGCGTTTTCTGAATTAAACGCTGATCTTCGAGCGAATCGTCCACAACCAGAATGCGATGAATGCGGTTCTGACGATTCAACCGGTAAACCGCATTGACCAGATCTTCTTGCAAGAAGGGTTTTACCAGATAGTCGGCTGCACCTAAGCTAAATCCCTTTTCTTCTTCTTCCAGAATACTGCAAATAATCACCGGAATATCCCGCGTTTGGGGGTCGTTTTTCAGGGCATGAATAACCTGCCATCCATCCACTTCCGGCATCATCACATCGAGAGTTATTGCAAAAGGTTTCAGGGACTTTGCTTTTTCAACCGCGAGCTTGGGTTGGGTAAGGGCAACCACTTTATAACCGCTGGTTTTCAAGAAGCGTTCGTATAATTTGATGACTTGTACATCGTCATCAATTGCCAGGATCACTTTTTCGGTTTTGGAAAGAATTTCATCCGATTTCAGATCACTGGTCTGTTTCGCTGGCTGTTGAACGGGCAGGGTGAAGAAAAATGCGCTTCCTTTACCGATCTCACTCCACAAAAGGCCGATTCGGCCGCCGTGTAGTTCGATGAAGGAACGGGAAATGGAAAGACCCAAGCCGGTACCGCCAGTTTTGCGGGTTGGCGAATCATCCACCTGAGAGAAGGGCAGAAACAGTTTTTCTCGGCCCTTTTCATCAATTCCCTGACCCGTATCCGTAACCACCACCATGACTTCGGGTTTATTGTCGGGGCTGAAGGACTTTTTGGCTTCAACCGTGATCGAACCGGCATCTGTGAATTTGGCGGCATTGGATATGAAATTGAGCAGAACCTGGCGGATGCGGGTGTTATCTGCAATGACTGTCGGCAAGTCAGGTTCCACAAAGTGTTTCAACTGGATGGGTTTATCCTTTACCAGCCCCACAGCAGTGGACATGACCGAGTTGACCAGATCGGCAATGTTGACTTCTTCAAATTGGAGTTCCATTTTGCCGGCTTCGATCTTGGAAAGATCCAGCACATCGTTGATCAAACCGAGTAAATGCTGACCTGAATTGTAAATCGAGGTGAGGTCCTGCCTTTGAAGGTCGTTGATTGGTCCATCAATGCCTTTGAGGATCACCCGTGAGAAGCCAATAATCGAGTTCAACGGGGTGCGCAATTCGTGACTCATATTCGCCAGGAATTGGGACTTCAGGCGGTCAACCTCGCGCATCTCCTGATAGGCTTTTTGGGCCAGTTCATAGGCGCGGGCGTTTTCAATCGCCACGGCAATCTGGTCGGCCAGAATCTGGAACACACCCAGTTCATTTTCCTGAAACGCATTCGGTTGATTGGATTGAATATCCAGCGCTCCGATGACACGGTCGGCGATGCGCAGAGGAATACCCAGCTCCGAACGGGTATCCGGCAAATGTGGATTGGGCAGGTAAATTGGGCTTTCTAGTACATTATTGACCATTACGGGACTACCGGTATCGGTAACCTTTCCTATGATGGAGCGCGATCCAACCGCAATTTTTTGACGGCTCTCCAGAACTTCTTTCGCACCGTGTCCACTGGCCTGTTGGATGACGGCATGAGTGCCTTCGTCATTGACCAGAAATATGGCGGTATGGTAAAAACCAAAACGCTCCCAAAGCAGATTTACGATACGGTTCAGCAATTCATCCTGAGAAAGAACGCTGGTGGTATCGCGGGCGATTTCGGCAGCGGCCTGAAGTTCAAGAGCCCGCCGCTGGGCTTCTTTGAGCAGGCGTTGTCTTTCCAATGCAACAGCTACACCACTGCTGGCAACATTCAATACCCGCACCTCTTCTAGGTCGAAACTGGCCGGTTGACTGGAAGTAACTGCCAGCAAACCCACAATTTTGCCTGCACTGAACAACGGCACAAAAATACCAGCAGCAACGCCCATCAGGCTCAGAGTTTGCCTGGAAACGGGGTCAAGTCTGCTGTTTTCGAGATGATTCAACAGGATGGGTTCTTCGCGTAATTCCTTAAGTATCGGCAAATGGGTGACGGATTGACGCACTCCAGTCAATTCAGATGAACCGGCAACTGAAGCGCTGGCAACAATCTCAAACTCGACTGGAATGCCATCCTGATCATTGTAAATCTGGATGATGGCTGCTCGTTCTGCTTGAGCCGGGAGGATTTCGGTTATTACCAGATCTACCAGATCGCTGGCATCCCCTGCCTGTGCAATTCCGCTGCTAATGCGATAATACAATTCTGTTTCAGCCAGAGCCGCCTGGGTTTGTTCAAAAAGCCGCATGTTTTCAATAGCGGTTGCCATCTGATCCACGAGGGGGGGGAAGGTACGCATTTCACGGATGGTGAAGTAGTGCAGCCCTTCTGCAAGAAAGAGCAGTGCGCCTAATTGTTTACGGGCTGCCCACAGCGGTAATACGGCAATAGAACGCACCTTCAATTCATCCAAAGCCGAACGAGTAGCAGGTAAAATGCTCAGATCGTAAATATCGTTGTAAAAAACAGGAGTTTCAATCAAAATCAATGGATTGAAAATGGCATATTCCAATTCAGTATTAAGGGCCGGGGGAGGGGTCCCTCTTCCTGAGTGCCATGTTGCAGCAATGCGCAGCTGAGGATTGCTCAATTGATCGGTTTGTTCAAAGAGAACCAGCACGATTCGGTTGATCTTCTCGTCAGTGATCCCACCGGAAATTGCCCGCACCATTTCGTGATAATCTCCCGCCAGAGCCAGATTATGACTGATTTTATAAAGTGTTTCGGTTTCATCCAGCGAGGAGCGCAGTTGTTCCAGCAAGTCTTGACGGACAAATGTGTTGGCTAAGGCATCTGCAGCCACCTGAAGAACGCCAATTTCATCATTTTTCCACTGGCGCGGTGTTCTTTGCTCTAATGCGATGAAGCTGGGAATATCGCGGTTGCCCGGTACTGCCAGTAACAGCATGGACTGAATCCCGCGCTGACGTAAAAACTCCCGTTCACGCCCCTCGAAATCTTCCGGTTGTCCAAAACACCAGCCTTTTTCTTTGAGGGTGGCTGCCCAGTTGGGAAACAAAGCAGCGGAAAGCGGCTGCCGTACAACCAGTTCTGAACCGGGGCGTATTTCAGAGGCAATCCAATGATCGGTAGCGATCCAGTGGAGTCCTTGTTCATCTTCGCGGGCGCTGGCAAAGTAAATATAATCGCATTGGGCAGCGTCACCCAGATAACTTAGCATGTTGGGAATGCCGCGAACGCCGCTTTCGGTCAGGGTAGCAACCGCCTGAGCAACATTCGCCTGATAGCGTTCGCGTTTTTCAATGGCTTGCAAGGCGGTGGTAACTTCTTGAAAGAGATTGGCGTTGGCAAGGGCAATGGCAACCTGCGAAGCAATGGTTGAAAGAAGGTCTGCCTGAATTTCGGTAAAGAAAGCAGATGGATCAAATTCCTGCAGGTAAATGACCCCCATTGCTCTTTCTGCGGTCACCATAGGAACGGCAAGCAAGGCTGCGGGGATGGGTTGTTCGGCGATGATTCCCTTTGCTGCAAAGGTGCCTGCAACATCCTGGTTAATGCGCAGGACTTCCCGGCTGCGGATGACATAACTGATGGGATCATGACCTAGGGGTCTGGCGGGTAGTGATTGAGATTGTGAATCAATGGTGTGTACCGGGAAAGTCAGTGCGTGTTGGTCGGCTTCCAGCATTGCGATGGTCAGGTTGCGGCAACCCATTAACTGTACAAGCGCTTGTTGCAGGGTGGCGATGATTTGCTCTTTATCGGTCAAACGGGAAATTTGCTGACCAATTTCATTGAGAGCGGCAAGGTCTTTGTTGCGCCGTAAAATTTCCTGTTCGGCGCGCACCCTTTCGTTCAATTCCTGTTGAACAGCAGCATACAACTCAGCATTTTCCATTGCCAGACCAAGCTGGTTGGCTACTTCCTGAACCAGTAATAATTCTTCCTCGCTCCATCGGCGTTCCTGATCATCGGCCATGATTTTAAGGACGCCGATTTCCTGTTGCCGCTTGTGCAACGGCACGCTGATGATTGCCGGATGTTCGAGAACAGATCTTGGGCGAGATTTTACGGATGGAGGCGAAACTTTCTTAACTTTCGGTTGAGGCTGAGCCGCCGAAACTTTCTTTTCGGTTGGTTCCGTTTGTGCGGGAATGTGCTTTCGTTCGTGTACTTGATTTTGTTGAGGTGAGGGGGCAGGCGGTCTACTGACGACCAACGGCTGACTAAAACCATGAAAACCGGTCTTTTCCCCATTAACGACAGGTTTTTTAAAGATTGTCAGGCGGGCAGGTACAGGGTTGCCGCTTTTTGCCAGAAACACAACGCTTATATCCAATGGAAAGAGATTTTGGCCCAACGCATTTTGCAGGCTGGATATGGATTCGCTGCTCAGCCCAAAACTTGAAAATGGTTGGCCGATCACCTCTTCCGGGGAGTATCCCAGACAAGCCTGTAAAGTATCTTCGCAAGTGGTATAACAACCGTTTTCGTCGGTTTCCCAATTCCACAGCGGTAATTCTGGCAGCAACGGTGCTTGGGGTGGGAGCTGCCCGGTGACATTTTCGGCGATATCGGCGAAGAGATTTTCAAGCCGGTTGCGCAATTGCTTTTTCGACATATTGCAGGATCTCCTGTGCTAATTGGCGGTATTGCAAGGCGGAACGGCTTTTCGGGGCGTGGTAGATGATGGGCAGTCCGGCAATCGAACTTTCCCGCAGGCGGGTATCTACCATAATGACAGTTTCCAGAACACCATTGCCAAAATTGGCTCGCAGCTGCTCGCTGAGGGTGCGGTGAATGCGGTTGCGGCGGTCAAACATGGTCAGCAATAACCGATAGGTGAGAGACGGGTTGGTTTGAATGCGAACTCGGCGGATCAGGCTCATCATGTTTTTCAATGCATAAATCGAAAAGTACTCTGCCTGTGTGGGTATGATGAGCAAATGCGAAGCAGTGAGGGCATTAGTTACCATTGCCCCTAAAAATGGCGGACAGTCAAAGATTACATAATCAAACGGCAGGAGCACATCGGCAAAGGCTTTTTTGAGGGTAAACTCATATTCCGGTCGGGCGGGTAAAATCCGTTCGATATAACTCAGATCATGATTGGCGGGGATAAGATAGAGACTCGGAATGCCGGTTTCCCGCCAAAGTTGATGAAGCGGGAAACCGTCGGTAACGGAACTCAGAATGGTTGCATGCCCATTCAGCGGGTCTGCTCCCAGCGCCAGGGTGAGATTGGCCTGGGAATCCAGATCGACCAGCAACACTTGTTTACCGGCTTCAACCAGAGCAGCCCCGAGTGAAAGGGCTGTGGTGGTTTTGGCAACCCCACCTTTTTCATTGGTGATAGAAATAAAGTATGTCATTCGTGCCCCTTCCTGCCTGAACCATTTGATCCATTATCCCGTTTTTGCGGGGATGAAGTATCCCCGCTTTCTTGGGGTTGATTTGTGGCATCTTCATTGCCCTTCCAGATGACCTGTGCATGGCTGGCGTTTAAGGTGCGCTTCAATTCCTGGATGGCAATTTCGATCATCATATTCGGGTCATTGGTGGAGCGAATCTTGCTTGTGATCTCCAGTACGCGGCGCTCGCGCTCAGCGCGACGGATGGTCTTTTCCAGCAGGCGTGCGTTCTCCAAAGCAAGCCCAACCTGGTCTGCAACGGCTTGTATGGAGCGGATTTCTTCATCACTCCATACTCGATCGGCAATTTGATCATCTTCAATATAAATTACACCAACGGTTTCACCTCTTAGCCTGACTGGAACGGACAGAGCAGCGGGTTGATTTTCATTTGCCGGACGAACCAGCGTATCTCCCGAAAGCAAAACACTGGAAACTTCCTGTTCTCGCATTTCTTCGAGAGCAATCAATCCATGCGCTGTAGCGCGGTAGCCGATTACCGGTCGTTGGCTGGCTTCTTTGCTCCATTCCTGCTGCAGGTAAAGCCGGTGAACGCGCTGAGATTCTTCAAGGGCTTGCAGCGTCTCGGTATAAAGCCGGTTGTTGAGAATCGCAATGGCAATTTGGTCAGCCAGGATGCTGAATAGCTCGATATCTTCCTGAGTAAAGGCATTGGGGATTGTACTTTGTACATCCAGAGCGCCGATGACTTCGTTATTTGCTTTGAGCGGCAAAGCCATCTCGGAACGGGTTTGAGGCAGGTCAGGATTGTTAAAGAAAACGGCATCCTTCCCAACGTCGGTGGCGATACGCGCTTCACCGGAACCCGTTACATAACCAACAATACCAACCTGACCGACCTTGAGGCGGTGCTGACGGGCGAGCATGCGTTTACCGCCTTCCGAGTTGGCTGCTCGCAGAACCGCGTATTCCTTTTGCTCATCCAGCAGGAAAACACCTACATGGTAGAAGCCGAACCGCTCACTAATCAGGATGGTAAGTTGATTGAGCAGACTTTCCAATTTTTGAGTTGAAACGATGCCTCGTGCTACATCGGATACCGTCTGTAACTGACGGGTACGGTAGAGCAGGGCTTCGTTTTGTTGGGCAAGTTCCTGAGTTCTTTCCCTAACACGGTCCTCAAGGGTGTTGATCAAATTTTTCAACTGGTTGGTCATGAAGTTGAACGCCTGAGCCAGTTTCCCGATTTCATCACCAGTTTCAACCTGTGCCTGAGCCTCTAATTCACCGGAGGAAATGAGCTCGGCAGTTTGCTGCAAGCGAACAATGGGGCGGCTGAACGAACCCGAAACCACGCTGGCAATTAAACCTACCAGTCCGGCAATCAACGTGGAAATCAAGATGGATAAGCGGCCCTGCCGCGCGATCAGACCAGCAAAAGTGGTCTGCTCTCGGACAAAAATCAGATACCATGGCCTGGTTTTCAGGCGGGTAATTGCCCCAATTTCCGGGTGGTTGGGATCATCTGCATGAAACTCTGCAGTGAAAAAGGGTGAATTCAGGTAATTTTCCAACCCGGCAGAAAGGGCAACATCATTGGTGCTCATCCCGTAGAGGGGTAAATTGGGGACTCGATTTGATTGAATCAGTTTTCCCATAACGTCCGAAGGCAACGGCATGACCAGTTTGTAAATGTTGTTCGGGATGAGGGTATCTGCCAGTCGTAAATAATTCTCATCGAGCAAAATCGGATAGGAACGAACACCCACCAGATTAACTTCTTGTTGCAACAATTCCTGCAGGATCAAGGCATCAAATTTTGCGCGTAAAACGCCAATAACCTGCTGACGCTGGTTTCGGATGGGACTGGAAAAGTAAATGAATCCATTGAGATACTTTTGGTCAAAGATTACCGGTGAGGCGTAAACCTGTCCGGTGGTCAGCGGTAGGGTGAAATATTCATTTTGAGATTCGTCCTGGCCAACTTGAATAGGGTTGATATCCAGGACCGATTTGCCCTCCAAATCAATCAAGCCATAGGAACGCAGGTAACGCTGCTGACGAGAAGATAATGACCGCAGTGTCAGACTTGCGGCTAACTCCTGTGAACTATTGGTGCGGTAGGTGGGTGAAAGTGAAAGGTAATTTGAAAAGACCGCCAGTGATGCTTCGCTGCTGATGGATTGTTTGTTTTCTTCAAAAAAGGCATCAACCTTTGAAGCGGTTTGCTGGGCTGCCAGTAAGAGAACCTGATTGGTTTGATTACGAAGAGCGTCCTGGAAAAAACGCGAATTGATGATGGAGATGACCAGTAAGGGGACAATGGCAATGGCAAGAGAGATGGTTAGTAATTTAATGCGTAATGTGGCAGACAAAACTTCCAGCATCAAAAGGATGATGTAAACCATCAACAAGATGCCCAACATCACCGGCAAGTACAATTCAATCTGAGGCAGCCTGATTTGGGAGAGAGGTGAAAAATTGCCGGCGATGACCACTGACAGCGCTGAGAAGAATGCCAGCGAAATACCTGTATCCCGGCGTTGACCTTCCAATGCGCCGGTAACCAGAAGGGTCAAAACCAGAAACAGCAAAATGGCAAGCGGTAAAGCTACTCCGGTAATCAGCGCACTAAAAGCAATTGCAACAATTGAAATGATTGGCGAAAGCAGGTAGGCACGTTTTTCGGCTACGTTTCTCTCTGGAAAAGTGGCAGAAAACAGTGATGCCAGGAAACCCGCTGCGCTAAAAAATGCAAGCGTGAAAATTTGCCAGTAAGGCTTATCGAAGGAAGTAAGCAGGAAGATAACGCTTGCCAAGCCAAAAATCACTGCAGTAATTCGCGCAATGCCGGCAGCGAACCGGTCGCGGCGGTAGGCTGGGTCAACCCCCTCTTGCGAGATTATCCGCATGATATTGCTCTGGTAACCGATGTTCATGAAACCTCCACTGGTGGATAATCCCCTTGCTGCATCTCTTCCGGCGGAAGGATTTGTACGACTACTTCGCGTAGTCCCAGTTTTTGTCTGATCTGCTGGGCGGTTGTTTTTAGTATTTGCTCAAAATCGGTGCTGGAGCGTACCTGAGTGGCAAGATCACCCACTAGGCGCTCCCTTTCAGCGCGGAGTTGTAATTCCTCCAACAGGCGGGCTGTTTCCAGTGCGGAGCCTAAACGTTCAGCAGTCGTATTCAGTAAACGTTGAATTTCGGGAGATGGCTGACCACCCTTGAATTTGATGTTGAGCAGTCCAATCACTTCGCCACGGCTTCGGAGGGCAACCTGTACCGAATGGGGATCGGAGCTGGTTTGGCCGGCTTGATTTTCGATGGTTAGGGGGTCAAGCCGTTTACGATTGGGATCGTATCGAAAGCCGCGAGTTTGCCGACTGCTGCGAATATACATTCGCCACGATTTACGAGTCTCTGCGCGATAGCCGCTCTCCAGGTCTGCAACGGTTTGCTCCAGTTGATCAATCAGGCGAATGCGTTCCAAAGCCACTGCCAGTTGATTGGCGATGATTTGTAAGGATTGGATATCCACCTGGGTGAAGGCTTCCGGTTCGGTGGATTGAATATCCAAAGCACCCAGTACCCGTTCACCGATTTTGATGGGCAGGGCAATTTCAGAGCGCGTTAACGGCAGAAGTGGATTCTTGAAGTGGACGGCATCCTTACCAACATCCAGCGCAATGCGGGCTTCACCGCGCGCAACTACATTACCCACAATCCCTTCCTCGCCTTTCTTCAGGCGGTGACCCTGGGCGAGCATTTTCTCACCTGCTTCTCCTAAAGCTGAAACCAAAACGGCATACTCATCTGCTTCGTCCATGAGGAAAATGCCGGCATGATAATATCCCAGCCGTTCGCGGATCAGTTGGATGGTAGTGCGCATCAGGTTTTCCTGATCGGTTTCCATCGAGATTTGATGAGCAATCTCGCCGGCAGTTTCCATCAGGCTGGTCTGGCGGGTGAGCAAGCGAGTGCGTTCTTCGATACGCGCTTCCAGATTTTTCCTTTCCTCTTCCAGCATACGGGCAAGTTCATTTTCTGAAGCGGCGGCTTTGGTGTAAGCCTTGAGAAGGTATCCACTAATGATGGCTAAAGACCAGTTAACCAGAACATACGCGGCGATCACTCCCCCTAAGGTTTCAAGCGCAATTGACTGAGATGCTAAACCGAGCGGCCGCAGCCAACCAAAATACTGAGAAACACCCACCATGACGATCAGAGCCAAACTAAAAATGAACGATAATCTGCCGGCATTTTCATTCCAAAATGTGAAGGCGGTTTGCACTGCCATCAGGAAGACGAAAATGGCGATGCTTTGTACTCCCCAAACCAGCGATAGGGCAATGCCAATGAGCAGATAATAACCGAATAACAGAATGACTCGTGTACGAGCCGGCAGACTTTGGCGAAAAGTGATGATCAGGATGACAACCAGAAGGGGAGCGAGCGCCAGAGGAATGAGGACTTGCCGGTTGAGTGCATTCAGAAAGGCGATCCCCAGGTAAGCGGTCAGGCTGATAATGCTGGTCAGGTTGAGAATCGGTTGGAGGGCGTTTCTCAGGTCTAAAACTCCCTCCTGCCGGTTGAGAGCGGAGGATAAAGAAAACAATGGGCGGGTAGGTGAACTTTCACTCATCCTTGGACTTCCTCCATTCGATCTTCAACCGGTGGAATAAGCTGGACGCTTACCTCGGCAACATTGGGAAGGTGACCAATTTCACGAAGAGCAGCTTTAAGGATCTGGTCAACTGTGTTGGCACGCGAAAACTGGGCAGTCAACTCACTGAGACGTTGCTCTTCAAGTGCGCGGCGTTGTGTTTCCTGAATCAGACGTGCGTTTTCGAGAGCTATTGCGGTTTGGTTGATAACACCGTCAATAAATTCCATCTCCTCTGGCGTCAGGCTTTTCTCTCCCAGATCAAGGGTCAAACTGCCAATTGCCTGCTCACGGAGGGTCAAGGGGATGTGGATTTGATTGGATTGATTACCAGTATGAGCAGCGGAAGGGTTGTGATAGCTGTATTCCAGTTTACCGTGTAAAGCGACTGCATCTTCCCAGGCCTGCATCAAGTAAGCCCGATTGAGAGCGCGAATTTCTTCCAGGTTTTGCTGGGTTTCCTGAAAGAGGCGGGCATTTTCCAGCGCGGTAGCCAGCGAGTCGGCGATTCCCATCAGAATGCGGATATCGTCTTCATCAAAGGCTTCGGGTTGGGTAGATTGAATAGTGAGAGCGCCCAAACAACTGCCGCGGCTGACAATGGGTAACGCCATTTCTGAGCGGGTCAGGGGAAGATAAGGGTTGTTGAAACGAACCGCCTCTGCGCCGGTGTCAAGGGCAATTCGGGGTTCTTTACGCGCGGTTGCCCAACCGATCATCGAGTTACCACCGACAGCCAGTTTATGCCCGGCTGAAATCATCTGGCGGCCGGCATCACCTGTACCTGCCTTGAGAACGGCAAATTCACCGCGTTCGTCAATCAGAAAGATACCGGCATAATAAAGATCAAATTCCTTTTGAATTAAATCTACGGATTGTTGTAAAAGGGTATCCGGGTCAAGAAACGTGTTGACCGCTCTGGCGATCTCTGCTGCAGTACGGATCTGATTCAGGCGGCGCTGCAGGGCAGCAGTTCGTTCTTCGACGTTCTTTTCAAGATTCAAGCGGGCTGCATTCAACTGCATGGTCAGGGTGCGTTGCTGCAGTAACGAGCTTTGCAAGCCATTGAGAATGGTGTAAATGGATAAAAGAATGAATCCGCCAACGATACTGAAATGGACGGCAACATTGACCCAGTTGCTGAAACTTATTGAGTTCAAAAGTGTTTCCCGCAAAGGCTGGCTCATGCCGCCGTAGTTCATTCCATAACCCATCCCAACTACGGTAACAAATACCAAAAGGATGGTAAAAATACCGGCGCGCACCCCCCACAAAATGCCCGTGATGAAAATAATAGCCAGTACATACGCTACGGCATTCCGCGTTACCCCATATACAACCATATTTTGGATTGCCAACCCATACAAGACCAGTACGATGGTGAACGTGCGCAGGTTGAAGGATAATTTTCTCGCAACGGGCAGCGCCAAGGCAATCAGCAACGCAGCGGAATAGAGAATTATGGATGTGCGGTCCTGATATTGAATTGCGCGTTGTATGGCAAGGTAGTAAATGACAATACCCCCCAGCGCAAACAAGAGCAGGGTTGTTTGTAAAATACGCTCACGCCATGTAGCCAGCTCACCCTGGCGGGAGATATGCGGAGGGGTATATGCGGGATTGATTTGCCGGATGAAGTTCATTTGCCGTTTCCTTCAGGGTGATAACCGTTGTTGTTACCGGGTGGTTCGAGTTGCGAATCCTCACTTTCAGTTGATAAACTCTGTTGAATTGGGTTGATTCGGATATGGGCTGTGCGAGCACCAACCGCCCGGCTGATTTCATTGACTGAAGTACGAAGAATGGTTTCAATATCTACCGAACGGCGAATTTTACTGGTGATTTCATAAAGCATGCGTTGTCGTTCTACCTGCTGGCGGATTTGATCCACCAGGCGGGCATTGGTGAGGATGGCTCCCAACGAGTCACCCAATGATCCGATGATTTCCTGATCGTTTTCATCAAAGCGTTCCAGATGGTCGGATTCCAGACAAAGAACACCCAATAAATCCTCTGAGAAAAGGACTGGCACGGAAAGGGCCGAGCGTGTTTCGGGGTGAACGGCCGGTGATTCTGCACCAATAGGTAGATGACTGACCCTGATTGGATGCCGTTCCCTGGCGGCTACTGCTGGAAGTTGTTTGCTGGTTTGGATGTTAAATTGATTGACTTCCAACCCCTCATATCCAAGGGCGGTATGCAGAAACAGGTTGCCTTCTTGATCGGCGAGATAAAACGCAACACGTTCCTCTCCCAGGGCTGTACGCAGGTTGGAGACGGTTCGCTGAATGGCTTCGCTGACGTTGGTACTGGTCGAGGCTGCTGTGGTCATCTGGTGCAACAAACGATGCTTAACCAGATTTTCTTGTGCCCGGGCGTAAAGATTGGCGTTTTCGAGTGCCATCGAGAGCTGATCGGCCAGAATTTCCAGCGTATGAATATCTTCGGTTTGGAAGGCATTAACCCGGTCGCTTTGCACATCCAGCGCGCCGATCACCCGATTGGCAGTTTTTAGGGGCACCACCAGTTCCGAACGAGTATCCGGCAAGAGGGGGTTAGGGTAATAATTGGGATTTTGGCGGGTGTTGTTGGAAACAACTGTTTCGGCTTTGGCAACCGCCTGTCCAACCAGGGAGCGGGAACCAACAGCCAACCGATGGCCGGCCGCCTTCATTTTTTGCCCAATTTCGCCGGAAGCTTCGTGTAACACAGCATATTTTCCGCTAGGATCAACCAGAAATACCGAGGCATGGTAATAACCAAATCGTTCGCGGATCAGATTGGTAGCGTTAATCAGCACCTGCTCAGCCTGCAATGAGGATGCCACGTCGCGCGCGATTTCGGCAGCAGTGAGCAACTGTTGTGCCTGCCGATTGCTCAGGTTTTCTGTTTTCTTCAATTCCGTAATGTCTTGTGAAATGACCAGCAAAGCGTAGGGGGACCTGTCGGAAGTATCGGTGTTCGAAAAGAGAGGCACGCGAGAAACCAACTCCCAAAGCGTTTCTCCGTTTTCGGCGTGGTACTCGACCATCTCGCCAATTATTGGAATGCCGGAAGTGATTACCTGCATGTCTTTCTGGTGACGAAGGCTGCCGGCTTCACCGGGGATTAATTCTTCATCGGTGTAACCGCTGATCTCGCTGGCGGAGGAATGTCCAAGGCTGGCAATGAAGGAGTTGGAAACGCGCAGGTAGCGACCCCCTTGATCTTTGAAATAAATCTTTTCGGGCACATTTTCAAGAAGGGCGTTCAGCAGAGTGTGTTCCTGATCGAAAGCCTGCAGGGTGGAAGTCATACTTTCAACCAGTTGAGCATTGCGAATCGAAATGGCAATTTGGGGGGCGATGGTTTCCAATAAAATCAGGTCTTTTTCGGAAAAGCGTTCTTCTTTCTGGTTATCCTGTACGATAATTGCGCCGAGCACCTGCCCGCCCAACATGAGCGGTACGCCCAACCATGATTTGGCGGGTTTCCCAATAATTTTTGCTCCAAGGCGCATGGCGTCGCGTTCGACATCCGAAACCGCATACATGAATTTATACGCATTCCAGCTGGCGGGTAAGTCTTTTGGTTCGAACTTTAAGGGTAGCAGGAGTGATTTTCGATTTTGAATGATGTAAGAAGTCAGTCCTTCACCCAACGGAAAAGGAGGAATCGAAGCGAGTTTGCCATCTTCGAAATGGTAAGGGAAGCGGATGATTTGATGGACATCATCGTAAAGGGCAATGGAGAATGCCAAATCAGGACCGATTTGCTCGGTAACTTTTTGATGGACGAGTTGATAGAGAGGTTGAAGATTAAACTCGTTACTGATTGCCTGACTGATACTGGTCAGGGTTTCGTAAGCCGACATCTGGTTGCGCAAATTACGGATATTGCCGAGTTTTTCCAGCACCGCGCTGACAGTTTGGGAGAGGTGAATAAAAGGCTGTAAATTGACCGCTGAAAGCGGGGTTGGTTTACGGGAACCGATGATGAGCAGCCTGACTACCCGCTGATTGATCACCAAGGGAAAAATTGCTATTGAGTTACAGTTTCTGCTTTCAAATAAGGAGAAGAGCTCGCTGAGTGCGCTGATTTCCTCTTTTTGTTCAAGAATGAGGTACTCTTTACCTGAGAATAAGGTTTGGGGATTTTCAATTTGGATTGTAGTTCCCTTGAACGATTTATCGGAAAGGCGGCCTTGCCGGTCGAGGATATTCATCAGACGCAGTGTGTTGGGGTAAAGGTCAAAGAAGGCAGAAACAAAATCCAGTTTGGATAAAGTCTCTTCCAGAATCTGATTGACCTGAGCTTCATCATTGGCATGGTTGATTCGCTGAGCAGCGTTGTATACCAGATTTTCTTCCTGACGATCAAATTCAAATGGTTCAAAGGCAAATACGCCCCCAATAGATTCTCGCACTTCATCATCCAGTGAGAGGTCCACTCCGGACTCAACCAGACCTGAATCCGGGTCGGTGCTTTGGGAAATGGACAGGCGCTCAATTTTCCGGTACATGAGCCCCAGTTCGTTGCGAAGCATGTTGAGAGCGTAGGCCAATTTGCCAATTTCATCTTTGCTCTGGACGTTAAATTTTTGACTCCAGTCACCGTTGGCAAGTTTTTCCGTTTGGGAGGAGAGATTTTCAATGGGTACAATAAAAACCTGAAGGAATAACCACACCAATCCCGCACCAACCAACCCGCTGATTCCCAAACCCGCCCAAAATACTGGGTGTGAAAGAAGCGAAACTAAGCCAGTTTGTCCGGTTGCAGCCGACTGCACTAAATAAGCTGTGAGTAAAGTAGAAGCAATTGAAAGCACAAGCGGGAGGCTTATCAGCATCAGTAAAAATAAAAATGCCTTTTGCCTGATGCGGTTGGAAAACGAAGGGGATGATTTGCGGGACGGGGCGGGTGAATTCTTCATTGGAAGGGTTTTTACTCCATTTCCCAAACAGGTTCACCGGCAAGAATGCGTTGGATTTGATCGGGGAAGCGATCCGGGTCGAGCGGTTTACCCAAGAAACCATCAAAACCTGCTTTCCGGGCTTTGTTCATTTGCTCCAGGCTGGCTTCAGCAGTAACGGCAACCACGGGAACATTCTTGAAACGATCCGATTGCCGAATTTTATTGAAGGCGGAGTATCCATCTTCGTAAGGCAGGCGGATGTCCATCAAAATCAGATCTAAGCGGGGGAGTGTATCTGCAAATTCGACAACTTCGTAACCTGAGGTTTTCCATTCACAATGAATTCCTAAAAAGCCCAGCATGCGGGCAATCAGTACGAAGTTGGAGACATTATCTTCAACTACCAGAACGGTGATGTCTTTAAGCAGGCTGCCGGTTGTGCCTGGAGCTGAAACCGGTTTTTGAGGGTTTTGATTGGGGGTGGTATTCATAGCTGCTTACTGCCTTTTCCATTCAAATATTGATAAATTTGTTCGATAAAAGTATCAATATCAATAGGTTTTTCAATATATCCGTCACAACCAGCGCGGAGTGTGCGTTCTTTATCGCCGCGCATAACATTGGCAGTCAGTGCAATGATCGGTATTTGACTGGTGGAAGAAGTGGATTTGATTTGCCGGGTGAGGGTGTAGCCGTCAATTTCCGGCATGTTAATGTCCATCAGAATTAAGTCTGGAGTGTTGGATTCCAACAAATCTAAAGCCTGATGGGCATTTTCGGCTTCCAGTACCAAAAAACCCTCATGTTCCAACAAACGACGAACCAGCATTCGATTGTCAAAATTGTCTTCGATGTAGAGAATTCTCTTTCCTGCGGACATAAGATGAAGCACTCCTTGACTAATGAGAGAGCAAAGCAGGTGGGATTAATTCAGAAAAGTTCCGGTTAAATTATAGTATTTTCTTGGAGCTGGCTCATCATCCCTTGCATTATTGTTAAGTTATTGAAAAATAAAACAAACCGGCTGGTGCAAGGAACTTGCCAGTCGGTGGTAAAAAAAATGAGTTACTGAGCGGGTGATGGGACTCGAACCCACGACATTTTGCTTGGGAAGCAAACGTTCTACCGCTGAACTACACCCGCATTGTGATTGGGATTATATGCTCTTGAAGGGAGAATGTCAAGCACCGTAATATGCTCTATGGTATAATTTTTGATTGATCTGCGTATAAAAATTACAAAATCCATAATGGATTGAGGAGAATAATTTGGCTTTCAATCCTTTCAACTGGCTGATGGGATTGTTTTCTCTGGATATTGGCATTGACCTTGGAACAGCCAACACGCTGGTCAATGTACGGGGTAAAGGAATTGTCATCAACGAACCATCCTGGGTAGCGATTGAAAAACGAACTCGCCGCCCGCTCGCCATTGGATTACAAGCAAAAGAAATGGTCGGGCGCACTCCTGCCAATGTGATTGCGGTGCGCCCCTTGCGTGATGGTGTCATCTCAGAGTTTGAAATTACTCAGGCTATGCTGGGTTATTTTATTGGAAAAGCTCATCAACAGTCCGTAGTGCCCATGCCGCGGCCGCGAGTAGTGGTAGGCATTCCTTCGGGGGCAACCGAGGTTGAAAAGAGAGCCGTGTATGACGCGGCCATGTCTGCCGGGGCGCGGGAGACTTACCTGATCGAAGAGCCGCGCGCTGCCGCATTAGGTGCAGGTTTGCCTGTTGCTGAAGTTCAAGGGAGTATGATTGTGGATATCGGCGGCGGCACAACCGAAGTGGCAATTATTTCAATGGGCGGAATTGTGGTTTCGCGTTCCTTGCGGGTTGCCGGCGATGAGATGGATCAGGACATCATCCAGTACATCCGCAACAAGTACAATTTATTCATTGGCGAAAGAATGGCAGAACTGGTGAAAATGCAGGTTGGATCGGCTTACCCACTGCCGGAAGAAAAGACCATGAGTGTTCGCGGTAGAAATCTGGTGAGCGGATTGCCGGAAACACTGGAAATCTCATCGGTTGAAATTCGCGAAGCAATATCTGGTTCCGTTCAGGTGATTGTGGATACCATCAAAGACGCAATTGATGAGGCGCCGCCGGAAATTGTGGCAGATTTGATTGAAACGGGCGTTTGTCTGGCGGGCGGTGGTGCGCAATTACAGGGACTGGTTGAACGATTGGCTGATGAATTGCATTTACGGGTATGGGTGGCGGAAGATCCGATGACCTGTGTGGCGCGTGGTGCCGGGATGATCCTTGAGGATCTCGATAAATATGCCGATTTTCTGGTTGGATTGGATCGAACGGGCAGCCGATAACCAGCCATTGTACCTCTGGTTATTGTGTAATAAAATGCTGGGCAAGACATGAAAACATCCGGTTCTGGATTCTGGCAAACCGCAACACTGCTGCTGGTAGGGGTGGGGCTGGTTTTGTTTGCCTTAAGCGGTTACATGACCCCGCTATTTGGAAGTGTGCTTTCACCGCTGGTCAATATTCAAGAATGGCTGGCAACCCGCTATATTGCTGTTTATGAATTTGTTACCGTGCCGCGGGATGTGGCTACCCTCAGGGCGCGAAATCAACAACTGGAGCAGGAAGTTACCAATCTGCAAGCTCAAATCATCGAATTACAACAGCAATTGCGTGAAGCACAGGTTTTGTATGCCCTGCTGGATTTTGCCCGATCCAATCCCCAGGGTGGGCAGTATGTGGCGGCTGCTGTGGTCGGCAAAGATCCAAATCCTTTCCTGAAATACATTTTCATTGATCGAGGTTCGGATGATGGACTGCGTCGTGGTATGCCGGTGATCACAAACCAGGGTTTGGTTGGGCAGGTAGACGCAGTAACTGCCACTGCAGCCAGAGTGAGGCTGATTACGGATCCTTCCTCGGTTGTGAATGTGCGCATTGAACCACATCGTAGTGAGGCGCAACTGGTCGGTTCTGTTACTGGCGATTTGATCGTTGAAATGGTGTCGCAGGATGCCCCCCTGCAGCCAGGTGATCTTGTACTGACTTCCGGTCTGGGCGGAACTTTCCCGTCCGACTTGTTGATTGGGCAGGTCATCTCTGTACGAAAACAGTCAAATGAGTTGTTTCAGTCTGGGGCTGTTCAGCCGGTTGTTGATTTTTCTACATTGCAGGCCGTGCTGGTGATCACCAACTTCAGGCCGGTGGATTTTTCTCCGTTAATCCCAACCACTTCACCTTGATTTGAGATGCTGGTCTCTCTGCTGGGTATTCCAATTTTCACCGTCTTGCTGATGCTACAACTGGCAATTGTCAGTCGCCTGCCGCTGCTTCAGGGAATGGCTGATTTACTCATGTTGTTTGTGATCGGTTGGGCGCTGCATGAGCGAGTCAAACACGCCTGGCAATGGGCGTTGATCGGCGGTATCATGGTTTCGCTGGTTTCGGCGACCCCTTTTTTTGCTCCTCTGGCGGCTTATTTGATTACAACCGGAATTGGAAGACTTTTACAAAGGCAGGTCTGGCAGACCCCGATTCTGGCAATGCTGCTTTTGACGGTTTTAGGAACACTCATTTATCATGGTATCACCTTCGTTGCTTTGTTCTTTAACGGAACAACGCTCCCTGTTCAGGAGAGTATCTCTCTGGTAACATTGCCAAGTACCCTGCTTAATTTAATTTTTGCTCTGCCCATTTTTGTAATTGTCAATGACCTCGCTCATTGGGTTTATCCGGTTGAAGTAATTTAATCCGAAACATGAACGAAAATACTCCTGCTCCTGCACCTCAGTTGCTTAGTGGTTGGCGCTTGATTACCACTTATGTTGTGATTGGCGGTTTGATTGCATTCTATTTGTTTCGGTTGTTCACCATTCAGATTCTCCAAAGTCAGGCCTATCTGATTCGAGCGGAAGATAACCGAACAAATATTGTCCGCCTGCCAACCCAGCGCGGGTTGATTTTTGACCGGAATGGTACCGTACTGGCGCGAAATGTGGCTTCGTATAATGTAGTTATCACACCAGCAAACCTGCCGACCGATGAAGGTGCTGTTCAGGAGGTATATCGCCGATTGTCCGCATTGATCAATGTGCCCGTCAACAACGGGGAGATCAATGAGGAAACTGTCCGCAACTTCACGCCATGTTTTAACGATTTGGGAATTGCACAAATTGTGTTTATCGGCGACTCGCTGGCACCATTCAGCCCGGTACGAGTCAAATGTAATATTGATGAAACGACCGCCATGGTCATTCGTGAGAAGAGTGCCGACCTGCCGGGTGTAGAAATTGAAATCGAACCGATTCGGGATTATCCAACTGGCGTACTTACCTCAACCATTGTTGGGTTTTTGGGGCCGATTCCGGCAATTGAACAGGATTACTGGGAAAGCCTTGGCTTTGTCGCCAATCGCGATAAAGTGGGGTACGCCGGCGTGGAAAACAGCCTTAATGATATCTTAATGGGTAAAAACGGGCGGCGAGTTGTGGAAGTGGATAATGCCGGTAAAATCATTCGCGATGTTGAACCTCCCATTGAACCGGTACCGGGTAATAATATCCACCTGACGATTGACGTTCGGCTGCAATCGGCGGCGCGGGCGGCATTGTTGAACAATATGCAATTTTACAATATCCGCGTTGGAGATCCGGATCGTTACACCCAAGGGGTGGTGATCGTGATGGATGTTCGTACCGGTGAGATTCTGGCGCTGGTTTCTCACCCGACTTTTGAAAATAACCGTATGGCGCGTTTCATACCCGCTTATTATTATGAACAATTGACTCGTGACCCGGCCCGTCCGCTCTTTAACCATGCGATTTCTGCGGAACATTCACCGGGTTCAGTTTATAAACTGTCAACCGCCATAGGAGCATTAAATGAAGGGGTGGTTACTCCGGAACAGGAGATCTTTGATCCGGGTGTGATTAAACTGGAACAGCGCTTTGCCCCCAACGATCCCCGCCCCCGTTTTGAGGAGTATGTGTGTTACACCTACAAAACCACCGGCGAAGGCCATGGTGACGTTAATTTTGTTAAAGGAGTGGGGGTTTCCTGCAATGTGTATTTTTATAAACTGGGCGGCGGTTACCAGAACGAGGTTCCAAACGGCGGATTAGGAATTTGGCGCCTTAAAGAATATGCCCAGGCGTTGGGATATGGGCGAACATTTGGCATAGAACTGCCGGGGGAAGCAGATGGACTGGTGCCGGACCCAACCTGGAAACGGCGTTCGGTTGGCGAAAACTGGGCAACCGGAGATACCTACCTGGCAGCAGTCGGTGAAGGGTATGACCTGGCGACACCCCTCCAGGTATTGGTTTCTGCGGCGACGATTGCCAATAACGGCCGAATGATGAAACCTACCCTCATTCATGAAATTACCAATAGCGAAGGAGAGGTCATCCGTCCGTTTGTTCCCCAGGTCATTTGGGACATCACCAAAGACCCCGTGATCAATATCTATGATGAAAACTTCTTCCAAACGGGGGAAAAGAAAACTGTTCAGCCGTGGGTGTTGGAAGAGGTACGCAAAGGTATGCGTTACACAACCGTCGAAGGTACGGCATCTCTGATTTTTGCTGGAGCTACTTTTGAGTCGGCTGGTAAAACCGGCACAGCTGAGTATTGTGACAACGTTGCCCGCGAAAAAGGGTTGTGTCAGCGCGGCAACTGGCCATCCCATGCTTGGTATGTTGGTTTTGCGCCCTATAACAATCCCGAAATTGCGGTGGTAGCTTTTGTCTATAACGGCGGCGAAGGTGCGGTACTGGCTGCGCCAGTGGTCAGGCGAACCATGGAAGCCTACTTTGAACTAAAAAAGATCGATGAAGGTGAATGAAAACTAAGGAAGCCACCCCCATTTTTGCAACACAGGCGGGCGGGCTTTGCTATAATGGATATTTATGATTACTAGAACGACGAATCCGGAAGAACAGGCCGGCTACAAGCCCGGCAGCGAGAAAGATTCCGCCATCACGATCAAGGGAATTCGAGAAGGATTGCTGGTGACTTTAGGCGATGGTGACTGGGAAACTTTACAGGAACGGTTATTAAAACAGATCGAAGAAAAAGGGGCTTTCTTTCGCGGGGCGCGAATGGCGTTGGATGTTGGAAATCGTATCCTTCACGCTGCCCAAATGGGTGCTTTGCGCGACCGCCTTTCTGATCGTGAAATTTCTCTCTGGGCGGTCGTCAGCAATTCCCCGGTAACCGAGCGGACCGCTCAAGTTTTGGGATTGGCAACCCGACTTTCCACCCCAAAACCGGAGCGGGTTATCCGTCAGATGGATACCCAATTGCCCGGCGAGGATGCGATATTAATTCAACGGACGCTGCGGTCGGGATTTCGGGTTTCGACGCATGGTCATGTAGTGGTCATCGGCGATGTGAATCCCGGGGCAGAAATCATTGCTGACGGGAATGTTGTCATCTGGGGAAGACTGCGTGGGACGGTGCATGCTGGGGCGCAAGGGAATGAACACAGCGTAGTGTGCGCATTGGAAATGAACCCAACCCAACTTCGCATAGCCAATCTTTTTTATGCACCACCTTCCAAAAAGAAAAATAAAGGTGCTGAAATGGCACGGGTTGTGAAAAATGAAATTGTTACAGAACCATGGAATACCAGGTGAATCAGGGGAGGAGAATGACTGCTAAAGTACTTACCGTGACATCCGGAAAGGGTGGGGTGGGAAAAACCACCACCACTGCCAATATTGCCGTTGCTCTGGCGGGCTTACCTTACAAGGTGGTTTGCATTGATGCGGATATCGGGTTGCGCAATTTGGACGTAGTGCTTGGACTGGAAAACCGCATCGTTTATGACCTGGTAGATGTTGTTGAAGGGCGCTGCCGTTTGCGGCAAGCGATGATCCGTGATAAGCGTTTGCCCGAACTTTACCTGATTCCTGCGGCTCAAACGCGGGATAAAAACGCCGTGTCGCCTAGTGATATGGTTCGTCTGTGCGATGAATTGCGCAATGAAGCAGATTGGATTTTGATTGACTCCCCTGCCGGGATTGAACGTGGTTTTCGTAATGCACTTGCCCCAGCGGATGTGGTGGTGGTGGTGACCAATCCAGAAGTTTCAGCCGTACGGGATGCAGATCGAATCATCGGCTTGATTGAGGCGGAAGAGAAGGGTCCTGCCCGTTTGATTTTGAATCGGGTTAACATGAATCTGGTCAAGCGCGGAGATATGCTCAACGCCGATGATGTGCTGGAATTGCTGGCAGTTGAATTAATTGGTATTGTTCCGGAAGATGAGGCAGTGGTTGTTTCCACCAATCGCGGGCAGCCGGTTGCGCTGGATGGCAAAAGCAAAGCCGGATTGGCTTTCCAGAATATTGCGCGACGCCTGAATGGTGAACAGGTGCCGTTCCTCAGTCTGGAAGAAAAGGATGGATTTTTTGCCCGCCTTGGCCGAATGTTCCGTACAGGAGGTGCTTGATTATGGCAGGCTGGCTGGAACAACTGCTGGGTAAGAAAGATAAAAGCGCTGAACAAGCCAAAGAAAGATTGAAACTGGTCTTGATTCACGACCGGACGGATTTGACTCCCCACCAATTGGAATTAATGAAAAACGAATTGCTGGAAGTTATTTCACGGCATGTGGCCATTGATCCCGCGGCGGTGAGAATTGATATGGCGCAGGACGGGCGGGAGCAGCGCTTGATTGCCGATATTCCGCTCAAACCCGCCAATGCCCGCCGGAGATAGCAATAAGAAAAAAATAAAAAATGTTGAGACGGGAAATCTGGCGTCATTTTGATTACTGGTTATTTGGTGCGGTATTAATCCTGAGCGTGTTTGGGATTGTGATGATCCGCTCAGCCATTGCTGGCAACCAAGAACTGGCTGGTTCGGTACAAAGCCAGACCATTTATGTTGCATTAGGAATGGGGATCATCCTTGTTGTGGCCTCAATTAATTATCGAACGTGGTCTTCACTTTCCCGCTTGATGTACATTTTTGGGGTTGTGATGTTGATTGGGATTAATATCATTGGCGAAGCGGCATTTGGCTCAACGCGCTGGTTTCGCGCAGGTGTGATCAACATTCAACCATCCGAACTGGCCAAGATCATCATGATCATTGTACTGGCAGATTACTTTTCCCGTACAGCCGGTCAGCCAAAGAACTTGATCTGGATTGGTAAAAGCGCTTTGATGACCTTTGGGATGGTTGTCTGGATTTTACTGCAACCCAACCTGAGCACTTCCATTGTGGTCATTGTTATCTGGTTCGCGTTATTGTGGATTAGCGGCTTGCCCACCCGCTATATGATTATTTTTGGAGTGGCTGGTATCTTGATTTTTGCGGCGCTGGTCGGCTTGCTGGCAGCAGGTGTTGATGTGCCATTTATAGAGCCGTATCAGGTCAATCGGATCGTGAACTTCTTATTCCCTGATCCAAACGCCCGCCATGGTGAAACCTACAACATCGAACAGGCTCTGATCACAATTGGGAATGGCGGGTTGTTCGGGAAAGGATACGGAGGCGGGACACAGGTGCAGTTGCGTTTTCTTAAAGTCCGTCACACCGACTTTATCTTTTCGGCGATGGCGGAAGAATTTGGATTTATCGGCACCACCATGATTATCGGATTGCTGGTTTTTGTGGTGATCCGCTGTTTAAGGGTGGCTCAAAAGGCAAGCGACACTTTCGGTAGTTTAATAGCTTATGGCATCGCTATATTGATTTTCTTTCAAATGGCAGTCAATATCGGAGTCAACCTAAACGTTCTGCCGGTAACAGGTTTGACCTTACCATTTATCAGTTATGGCGGCAGTTCGTTAATTTCATTGGTTTTGGGGATTGGGTTGGTGGAAAGTGTGGCTGCCCATAGCCAGACCTTAGATTTCTGAAATTTTCAAGGAGCATTATGGCTGAATCATTATCACCTGTGCGTGTCCGTTTTGCGCCTTCACCAACCGGGCATTTACACATTGGGGGGGCGCGTACTGCGCTTTACAATTACCTGATTGCCCGAAAAACTGGCGGGCAATTCATCTTGCGGATTGAGGATACCGATCGGAAACGTTATGTCCCCGGCGCTGAAGAAGAAATCATTAACGGATTACGCTGGCTTGGATTGGAGTGGGACGAAGGTCCAGATAAAGGGGGGCCTTTTGGCCCTTACCGCCAATCGGAGAGAAAAGAAATTTACCAACGATACGCCCGCCAGCTGATTGAAGAGGGGAAAGCCTATTATTGCTTTTGTTCATCGCAGAGATTAGAGGCGGTTCGGCAGGAGCAGTTGAGCCGTAAAGAATCACCGCGCTATGATGGTACCTGCCGAAGACTTGACCCGGGTGAAGCAAAAACGCGTGCAATGGCAGGTGAACCGCATGTGATTCGCTTCAAGACGCCGCAGGAGGGAACCACAACGGTCACCGATTTGCTGCGCGGAGAAATCACGGTCGAGAATCGGGTGTTGGACGACTACATTCTGGTCAAATCGGATGGGTTGGCTCTATACCATCTGGCAGCAGCGGTAGATGATCACCTGATGAAGATTACGCACGTTATTCGCGGTTCAGAATGGTTGCCCACCTTTCCATTGCATGGTTTGATTCACCGTGCCTTTGGCTGGCAGGAACCGGTCTGGGTTCACCTTTCTGTGTTCCTCAAACCGAGCGGAAAAGGCAAAATGAGCAAACGGGAGTCGGCGGATTTAATAAAGGATGGGTACTCCATTTTCATCAAGGATCTGCAGGGTTTGGGTTATTTACCCGAAGCGGTGGTCAACTGGATTGCGCTGATGGGCTGGAGTTATGACGATCATACTGAGTTCTTCACTCTGGAAGATTTAATCGAAAAATTCAGTTTGGAGCGATTAAACCCTGCGCCGGCAGCCATTAATTTCACCAAATTTGACCATTTCAATGGATTGCATATTCGCCATTTACCAATTGAAGAACTGGCCAAACGGGTCAAGCCGTTTCTGGTGGATAAGGGATTTGCGGTATCAGACGACGTGTTACTTAAAATAATCCCATTGATCCAGGAACGCTTGCACACCCTGGATGAGGCTCCTGAAATTGCCGGTTTCTTTTTTATGGAGGATGTTCAGCCGGCTGCTGAGGATTTACTGGTAAAAGATTTGACGATCCAACAGAGTCGCGAACTGGCCGAAAAGGTTTTGGAAATCTTGAGAGGTTTGCCGGATTTGCAGGTATCCACCGCCGAACCTCCTCTGCGCCAATTTGTGGAAGAAACCGGCTTGAAACCAGCTCAGGTTTTTGGGCTGATACGGGCGGCGGTTACCGGTCAAAAAGTCAGCCCGCCATTATTTGAGAGTATGGAAATTATCGGGAAAGAAACCGTGATTCAAAGAATGGAAAAGGCAGTTGTCTTCCTGAAACAAATGGAAGAACAAGCCGCCGCGCAAGCCTAGACAGCCTTATGGAATAGTGATAGAATGTGGCACGTTAGATTTGGGGGCTCGTCCAACGGCAGGACAGCAGACTCTGGATCTGTTGATAGGGGTTCGAATCCTCTGCCCCCAGCCTGATGGCGTAAGCACCCTTTCGAGAGGGTGCTTTTCTCTAATACACAGGAGGTTTACTGATGACCGATCAAACCCAGGAATCCAGCAACTTTATACTCGACGCGGTGAGGGAAGACCTCGAATCGGGGAGATTTAATTATGTGCGTACCCGCTTTCCGCCGGAACCAAATGGTTATCTGCATATAGGTCATGCCAAAGCCATTTGTATTGATTTTGAGACCGCTCAGGCATTTGGTGGGACTACCAATCTGCGCTTCGATGATACCAACCCGGTCAAAGAAGATGTGGAATATGTTGAAGCTATCAAGGAGGACATCCGCTGGTTGGGGTTTGATTGGGGCGATCGGGAGTATTATGCCTCGGATTATTTTGAACAATTGTATGAGTTCGCCGTTCAACTGATCAAGAAGGGGAAGGCGTATGTATGCCATCTCAGCCCGGAGGAAATCCGCGAATACCGCGGCACACTGACCGAGCCGGGTAAAGAAAGCCCGTACCGCAATCGAACGGTTGAAGAGAATCTGGACCTCTTTGAACGCATGCGTAAAGGCGAATTTCCGGAAGGGGCGTGTGTTTTGCGCGCCAAAATTGATATGGCTTCCGGAAATATTAACATGCGCGATCCAGTGATGTACCGGATAATCCATGCACCGCACCACCGAACCGGAAACAAGTGGTGTATTTACCCCATGTATGACTTTGCCCATGGTCAGTGCGATTCGATTGAGGGAATTACTCATTCTCTTTGTGATTTGGCGTATGAGGATCACCGGCCGTTATATGATTGGTTTATCCGCGAGTTAGGCATTTTCCCCAGCCGGCAAATTGAATTTGCCCGGCTCAACCTGACCTATACCATTCTCAGTAAACGATTCCTCAAGCAGCTGGTTGAGGAGGGGCATGTGCGCGGATGGGATGACCCTCGAATGCCGACTTTGCGCGGGATGCGCCGCAGGGGATACACACCCGAAGCAATTCGCAAATTTATCGGCATGGTGGGGGTTTCCAAAAAAGAAAGTGTGGTGGATGTTGCCTTGCTGGAAAGTGCGGTGCGGGATGACTTGAATCTTCGTGCGCCGCGCGTAATGGCGGTCATTGATCCGGTCAAGTTGATCATCACCAATTATCCCGAAGGACAGGTCGAGGAACTGGAGGCCATCAACAATCCCGAAGATCCCTCCGCAGGTACGCGCAAAGTACCCTTCAGCCGTGAACTTTACATTGAACGCGACGACTTCCGCGAAGAACCGCCCCCGAAATACTACCGCCTCGCTCCGGGACGGGAGGTGCGTTTACGCTGGGGTTACATTATCAAGTGCGTAGATTATGTCAAAGATCCGCAAACCGGTCAGATTATCGAAATTCATTGTACCTATGACCCTGAAACGCGCGGCGGATATGCCCCAGACGGCCGAAAAGTTCAAGGGACGATTCATTGGGTTTCAGCCCCCCATGCACTGGATGCCGAGGTACGCTGGTATGACCGCCTCTTCACCGTTCCCAATCCCAATCAGCCTGAAGAGGGGAAAACCTTCATGGATTATTTGAACCCTGAATCGATGAAAATCATCTTGGGATGCAAGGTAGAACACAGTCTTGCTCAGGCAAAACCGGGTGATCGTTTCCAGTTTGAACGCAAGGGATTCTTTTGCATGGATCCCGATTCTACTGATTCAATGCTGGTATTCAACCTGACCGTAACCTTGCGCGATACATGGGCAAAGATTGAACAAAAAATGAAATGAATCCGTTTAGGATAAAAAGAAAGGCACTCGAGTAAAAAAAATCGAGTGCCTTTTTGTATTAGGAATTCCTTTGAATACCCTCTATATTATTTACTAAAACAGTAGACAATATATAATGTGATTACTGGTGTATGCATGGATGATGAACCTCTCTTTACGCTTAATCGGTTTAAGGTCGTTTGGATTGGTCGTTTTTTCTGTGTAGTTATGCTCTTCTTGATGGGGGCGTTCTTTATTGATCAGGTCGAATTCCTTTTTCAACAGCCAGACCTTATCGAGAACAATTTTCCCTTCAACCTGATTTTTCAATTTGGCTTGATTTGCGGTTACATCATTGCCCTGAAAAAAGAGAAACTGGGATCTATCCTGATTGTTGTTTTTGCCCTGTTGTTCTTGTGGACGTTGGCAATTCCCAAGATATTTGTTTTCTTTTTTATAACCCTCATTTCACCCCTATATTTTTTTGCTTATCACTGGTGGCGCGAGTCGAGATTGGATTCGGGAGAATAAGCCAGCGCAACCGGGGCGGGGGATTTTTGGGGAATGCGCACAAAGAAGAAAAGGATTAACCAGGTTAAGAGTCCAAAGAGAGCCGAAACCAGAAAAGTCAGGCGATAGCTCATCAGATCTGCCAGCCAACCTCCCAAGAGGGGTGCCAGAATTGCACTGGGGGCTATCAGCGTATTTGCCAAACCGACATAGGTCGGTCGTTCCTGTTCAGTGCCAAATTCAAGGCTGACGGCTATTCCAATTGTCCAGAATACCGAGCTTGCCATACCGGCAAAGATCATGATGCCATAAAACCAGTTGTAATTAGGTGCAAGCCAGGCAGCCCCGGCGGCGATCACCGCACATAATGCCCCGATCATTAAGACCGGTAATCGTCCCTTTCGATCTGCTAACCAACCAAAAGCCATGTTGGAAACAACCTGAATGATGAAGAGGATACTGGTCATAACTCCCGCGGCAACCTCTCCCATGCCGAGTACTTTAACGGCATACACCGTATAAAAAGCGGCTGCCATGGTTGCAAACTGAAATAGAATGCGGCTGATGATAAACCAGCGAAAAGGACGATCCTGACGGACGATGACCAAAACTTTTTGCCAGAAAACTTTTTGATCATCGGGGTCAGGAACAACCGGGTGATCCGGTTCACGGCTTAATGATAGAAACACCCAGGAGATGACCATCATCACGCTGGCGAGGAAAAAACAGATCATAAAATTGTTCGGGAATGGAAGGCGTTCCAATAAAAAGCCAGCCAGAATTGCTCCAATTCCACCCAGTAAATTGGCAGCGGCGGATTGTGCGCCAAAGAATGTTGCCCGTAAGTTGAAGGGGATAATTTTACCGATAAAATTCTGCCATGCATTGGCGGTCAGACCGCCACCGATCCCCTGCCAGATTAAGAGTGTAAAAGCAACTGCCAGGATGAGTTGATTGTCAATCGCCGGAGACCACCACGCCAGTAACCCCAGACCTAAAAAGGGCAGTCGTTCCTGCACGGTCATGAATAAAACAAACGGTTTAAAGCGATTCATGCGGCTGACCCAGCGGGCAGTCAACAATTGTGGAAATTGCCAGCCGACCGCATGAATGGCAGGCACCAATCCAATCAAGGCAGCAGAATCGGTGAAGTTGGCGATAAAAAGCGGAATTACGGTGCTAAAGGAGGCAAGCCCCAGCGCAAACCCAAAAAAACCTCCATCAAACAGGTTGACAATGGTGTTGAATCGCAAATTTTTTTGGAGGAGATTTTCCTGTGCCATTGCATCAACTTTCCACAAAAAAACCCCGGAATACCAGCCTCATCCGGGGTATCACCGTGAGGGTCATAGAGAGTTAAAATTCTTCTTCTTCGTCGTCAATCCAATCTTCGTCTTCTTCTTCCAGGTCTTCTTCCAGGTCTTCCCATTCCTCGATTTCTTCTTCGTCCCACTCATCTTCATGTTCACTTTCAGTAGTGGGAGAATAGGTGAGGCAACCCGAGTCTGGGTCAACTTCAATGAGGGCTGCACTGCAATAACCATCATCCAGGAAAGCGCAATCAATATAATGGCAGCGGATTTTTGGCATTCGATCCTCCTGAGGAGTTAAGATTCATTGCCGCTTGGGTCAATCAGTCTTTTCACCGAGTAAATAAATAAAATCAACATTGCGACTGCTGAAACCACACAGAACGGACAAATCGCTTTTATAACCGCAATTTCAAGGTACGTCAAGTAAGCTGAGTAAATGACCCCGATTAATGTGACACCAAAGAGAATAAAATCGGCATATTGATGAATCAGGCGGCTGCGTTGTTCAGCCCAAAGCAGGAGAAGGATAGCAGCATAAGCAAACAATCCCAGCAATGCGATGGGTATTCCCCATATTTCCGAATAAATACTGGTATTGACCGACCAGCAATCACCAACTACCTGAATGCATAATGATTTATTGTTGCTAAATTTGAGAAGCGTCAGGTAAATTGAGTCGAGTACGCCCACCAATGCTGTAAGCCATGCAACCCTTCTCCAAAGCCTCATTCAGGTTTCTCCACTACCGGTAATGGTTCGTTATCTAGAAGCCATGCCTGGACTGTTTCTCCGGCAGGCAATGATTTTACACCCGCCGGGATAATCAGTAAAGCGTTTGCCTGTACCAAAGAATATAAATTGCCTGAGCCCTGGTGACCGGTCAGACGGGCAAAGAATCCCTGCGGTGATTTTTGGACAATGGCGCGCAGGTAACTTTCCCTTCCATCTGAGAGAACCGGATGTTCCAGAATGACCGGCAGGGTGGTGGGCGGAATCGGCTCAAGTCCGGAGAGTCTGGCGATGACCGGACGAACAAACACCAGAAATCCAATGAATGCCGAAACCGGATTACCCGGCAGGCTGATTACCGGTACTCCCTTATATGAAGCATAGGTCAGGGGTTTGCCGGGGCGCATGTTCACCCGCCAAAGTTTAACTTCCCCATGTTCTTCCAGTACCTGACGAACATAATCAAACGCTCCAACACTCACACCGGCAGAGGACAGGATTAAGTCAGCGTTTGCATTTTTGGCTTTCTCAAACAATTCCATCACAGCCTGATATTCGTCTCTGGCTACGCCCAAACGGATGACTTCAGCCCCTTCGCGAAGCGCCAGCAGCCCTAACGAATAACTGTTGGCATCAAAAATTTTGCCAGGCTGGGGTGGGATACCGGGTGTCAGCAATTCATCACCGCTGGAAAATAAAGCAATGCGTGGTTTGCGAATGACACGGATGCGGTCAAGCCCGAGCGTGGCGAGCATGCCGATATCCTGAGGCTGAAGTTTTCTCCCTCGGCTGAGTAATTTTTGGCCGTTTTTGACATCCTGTCCGCGCGGGCGAACATTTTCACCCGGACTGGGGAAACGGAAAAAAGTTACTTGAGCAGGTAACGGTGCAGAACTATCACGGTAGGGGAAACTGGTGTCTTCTACAGGTAAAACGGCATCCGCACCTTGCGGCAAAGGCGCTCCGGTCATGATACGAGCAGCTTCTCCTCTGGCAAGCCGAAGGGAAGTATGAATACCAGCCGGAATGTCCCCTACGACGGGCAGGGTGAAATTTCCGCGTGAACCGGCACGAATATCCGAAGCAGCACATACAGCGAAGCCATCTACACTTGAATTATCAAATAATGGCAGGTCAAACGGGGAATGAATATCTTCAGCCAGAGTGCGGAAAAGCGCTTCAGATATTTCAATTTCTTCAGCCGGTAGAGGATTAAATTCAGAGAGAATTTTTGAAAGGGCGTGGTTGACTGAGATTAGGTCTGTCATGGATATGCCTTAAGAAATCAGCCGGGATTGGTGCGATGGGCTTCCAGCACATTAGGAAGATTTTCGATGCGGGTCAGGACTCGGCTGAGTTGATTAATATCGCTGATTTCCAAAACCATATGGATTGATGCCAGATTATGGGTAACCTTTAAATCAATGTCGAGCAAGTTGACTTCTTCATTGCTGATGATCATGGAAATGTCATTCATCAAACCCTGCCGGTCATAAGCCTTGACCAATACATGCACCGGGTAGGTTTGGTGAGGTTCACCCCAGGTGACTTTGACGATCCTTTCGCGTTCCTTCAGGCGTAACACATTGGGGCAGTCCTGGCGGTGAATGGTGGCTCCTCGTCCGCGGGTGATGTAGCCGACGATTTCATCACCGGGAGCCGGATTACAACAACGGGCGAAAGTGGTTAGTAAGCCTTTCAAACCGAGGACGGTAACACCGTTTCCACTGGGTTTTGTTTCTTTAGGCTGGTGCAGGGTAAAGATAAAGGGGTCTTTTTTGGCGTTTTCATCGCTGATGCGGTTTATGACCCTGCCCAGTCCAATATCGCCGCAACCAACAGCAACGTATAAATCTTCTGCGTTTTTGAAGTCAAAATCTTGTGCCAGTTTTTCAACGTCCACATCGGTGATTCCAAGGCGGCGCAATTCTTTTTCAAACATGGCTTTGCCCTGAGTCAGGTTCTGCTCGCGGTCTTGCTTCTTGAACCATGCCCGGATTTTGGATCTGGCTCGCTGGGTTTTGACCAATCCCAGCGATGGATTGAGCCAGTCCCGGCTCGGCCCGCCCTGTTTTGCGGTCAGAATTTCCACCTGATCGCCGGTTTTAAGGGTGTAATCTAACGTAACCAGTTTGCCATTTACTTTTGCTCCCCGACATCGGTTGCCGATTTCGGTGTGTACGTGGTAGGCAAAGTCAATGGGTGTGGAGCCGGCTGGCAGGTCTATAATATCTCCGCGCGGAGTGAAGACATAAACGCGGTCTTGAAAGACATCGCTTTTCATGCCTTCCACAAATTCCTGGGCATCTTCGATCTCTTGACGCCATTCCATCAATTTCCGCAGCCAGTTGATGCGTTGTTCGTAGAGTTCGTCTTTCGGCCCACGCTCCTTGTAACGCCAGTGAGCGGCAATACCGTATTCGGCATTCTGGTGCATCTCCATCGTGCGGATTTGAACCTCGAGGGGTTTGCCATCATCGTAAATTACTGCAGTATGCAGTGATTGATAAAAGTTATCCTTGGGGGCAGCAATGTAATCATCAAATTCCTGCGGGATGGGACGCCAGTGGGTATGAATGACGCCCAAGGCAGCATAACACGAAGGAATATCTTTGACGATGCAGCGGACAGCCCGCAAGTCACGAACCATCTCAAAGGTTTTGCCTTTTTCGGCCATCTTTTTGTAGATGGAGTAAATGTGCTTTGGGCGCCCGCTGATTTCAGCCTTGATGCCGTTCTCTCGCAGGATGGTTTGCAGCCGCTGAATGATCTGCTGAATTTGTCGTTCGCGGTCCTGGCGGCGTTCAGCCAGATTTTCGGCAATTTCGCGGTATTTTTCGGGATTGACATAGCGGAAGGCCAGATCTTCCAGCTCCCACTTGATTTGCCAGATACCGAGACGGTTGGCCAGCGGGGCAAAGATATCCAGCGTTTGCTGGGCTATGCGTTTGCGTTTTTCTTCCGGCATGTAACCGAGTGTACGCATGTTGTGCAGCCGGTCTGCCAGTTTTATCAGGACTACCCGGATATCATCCCCCATTGCCAGAAAGACTTTGCGCAGGGTTTCGTTGGTCATGTCCTTGCGCCGGCTGCGAGAGGATGTTTCCACCGGTTCGGGTAGCAAATCCTCGTCGGCGATCAGGCTTTCCCGGTGCTGGTCTCCCCGCGAAACTCGCGGTAAGTTGGTCAATTTGGTAACGCCGTCCACCAGTCTGGCAACTTCATCGCCAAATTCTTTGCGGATATCCTCGAGTGTGACGATTGTATCTTCAACGGTGTCGTGAAGTAAGCCGGCAATGACCACAGCCGGGGGAACCTGCATTTCAGCCAGAATGGCGGCAACTGCCAGGCAATGACTGACATAGGGCTCGCCAGAGGCGCGTTTTTGCCCCTGATGAGCGGTTTCGGCAAACCGGTAGGCACGCATCACCATTTCCCGGTCAACAACCGAGTAATTTTGCGGCAGAATTTCCATCAGGTTGTCAATTTTCATGCTTTGCCCGTTTATTTACTGATTGTAGTAAGTATACCTTTTCCCGCCTGACTTTCAAGATGTGGATTGAAAATATTCTACACCTTGATAGATTTGAGATTTTGCCCATTATTATGAACGGATACCAGGGCGGTTAAATCCGGCAAGGTGACGCGATCCAGGCTATCAAGGATGAAACTGGCTTCGGAAAGATCCAATCTTTTACTGATGGGATTGGGAATGGCAACACAAAACAATCCGGCGCGGCGGGCCGCCCTGATTCCATTCGGAGAATCTTCCAGAGCAATGGCCTGATGGACATCCACCCCAAGCAGCTGGAGGGCTTTCAAGTAAAGGGCAGGATCTGGTTTGACGGAATGTACATCTTCCTTTGTGAGGACTACTTGAAAATAGGGCAGTAGCCCAAGCCGTTGGAGGTGACCCTCTACCCACGTTCGAGGAGAACTGGAAGCAACCGCCAAGTGCAGCCCGGCATTTACTGCTTCCGTTATCAAACTTTCGACACCGGGCAGAGGCTGTAACCGATTGGCTTTTTGAATGGAACGTTTCTTTTGTTCTGTCCAGAGGGTTTCATTATCCGTGGTGATACTGGTTCTCTGGTATAGAATACCGGCAGCATCAAAGGCAGCTGCACTGGTACCCAGGCACGCAACCCACTCTTCAAATTTCAATTCTGCTCCAAATTCTCTAAAAATTTCCAGCCAGGTCTCAAACTCGGGACTTTCCGTGTCCACGATCAGTCCATCAAAGTCAAAAATTAAGGCGCGAATTGGTGATTCCATGATGAGTGTCCGGTAATGCAAGGATTAATTTTCCTCTGTTTGCCCACAGAGGGCGATGTCAATCATACCATAGGGTCAGGCCTATTTCAGTAATTCTTGTCCGGCAAATTGACGCTGAGGTGAGAGGATTTGGAGGATGATCTCATCCTCTGGTTCGGTGCGGTTAAGCACCAGACGGCTTAACAATTCTCCGACACCCGGCCCAAGCATAAAACCCTGGCCACACATCCCAACCGCAAGCAGCATATTGCGCGGGTTTTGCGCATAGCCAATGATTGGAAAACCATCCGGTGTCATTGGATAAAGCCCTCGCCATGTGCGGCGGACACGGATATGTTTCAAGCGGGGCATCACCTCTATCATCCGGCGTGATACCATCGGCAAAAACTGGCTGGTTTCCTCGGTATCGGTTCCCCAGATATTGGGTGAAGGAGTGATGCAAAAGACGATTTGACCGGTGAGATGCTGGTAAAAATAAAAATTCGAAGAACCCGGTGCCGGACGGATGTCCACGATCATCGGATGGAGAAAGCGGGTGACCGGTTCGGTGATGGCAGCTTCGTGAGAATCGGGAAAGACCGGCAGGTCAAGGCCGGCAAGTTCGCCCACCTGCCGGGCATGACCTCCGGCAGCATTGATAATGATATCGGCTGTGTAGGTTGCGCGGTTGGTGTGGACAGCTTTTATTTCACCATTTTTGAGGGTGAAATTTTCGATGGTTTCGTGAAAGTGAAATTCGGCTCCCAGACGACGGGCATGGCGGTAAAAAGCATGAATTGCCAGCATGGGGGAGGCGCTGCCATCCTCTGGCGAATAGGTGCCGCCCATCAGGTCATTTGGATTTAAATCCGGTACGACTTCTAACAATTGCTTTTTATCCAGCCAGTGGATGTTCAAGCCAAAGGAATGCTGTTTGACCAGCAATTCTTTGAGGATTTTCTCCTCGCGTTCGCGGTAGGCCACAAACACATAACCGCCCGCGTACCATTCGATATCATCTCCATAAGTTTCTTGCCATGTTGAAAAAATATCAATGCTGCGTAAGCAAAGGCGGATTTTGGCCGGGTCTGAATGGGTAGCACGGATGCCGCCGATGGCGCGCTTGTTCGATTCCTGACCGACACTGGCCGCCCGGTCAATTACCAGTGTCTTGACTCCATTGCGTGCAAGGAAGAAAGCTGCGGGTGTTCCAATAGAACCTGCCCCAATGATGATGACATCATAATGCGTGTGGTTTGTTTCAGGCATGGTTATCTTCTTCCTCAGTTGGGATTCCGGCAAAAACGCCGAGAGGAACTTCGACAAAGAGAGGGCGGCGGGTATTTTCGGTTACCTGATCGAGGGGTACGCCCTCTTCGCGGAAAAGACGGAGGATTAAATTGCCACAGGTTTTTGAGCCACATGCTCCCATTCCGGCGCGCGAGATGGCTTTGATTTCGTTTATGTCACGGTAACCTTGTCGAATCAGAGAGCGGATTTCTCCCGCGGTCACGTGTTCACAGCGGCAAACGATGGTTTCATTCTCAATGTAATTCACGAATTGATCGAGAGGCCGGGTTACCTCAGGTGACTGGACGCGTATTCCGGCTATGCGGGTTGCAATTGGGCGAGGGGCTTTCACACGGACGATTAGCGTGCGGTCATTGTTGGGAATGGCGTTTATCCCAACTATCGGCACATCGCCCAACTCCTCACCGTTGGTATCAATGACCCTTACCGTTTGTTTGCCTTCCAGACTTTCGCGGCTAAATTCATAGGGAATAGACACAATTGGGTTTTCGGCGTCCTTACGGCTGTTGACCAGTGTAATGGCCAACCCCGGGCAACCTGCCACGCACTTCCCGCAGCCTTTGCAGTTGTAATTATCGCCCACAAAGTGTGGAACACCGCGAATATCATCACTTTCAATGACAATCAATTCCAGAGGACAAAGGGTGGTGCAGGGATTGCAGGGGATTTCCTGCTGGCAGTGGATGACCGGTAGAATACCACCATCGAGATCGGGTAATTGTTCAAAATAAACCCTTCCCGGTCTGGACTTGAGGATTTGGCTGGTCTGGTACCATTCTTGTGGAATTTCAACCTCCGCATGACCCAGATGACGGATGATTTCCAGGCCTTTGATTTTTCCGGAAAAAATCGCGGCAGAGGCTTCGGCAATTTCTTCTGCATCGCCTGCCACAAAAGACGGAAGGTGATATTGGATGGCTTTTTGATGAAATTCATTGACCGGTTCTAAACCAACGGCGATCAGTACGCAGTCACATTCAAAAGATTTTTCTGTTCCTTTGATGGGTTTGAAGTTTTCATCAACCTGAGCAATGCTCACGGATTCCACGCGATCCTTGCCGTTGGCGCTCAAGATGGTGTGGGATGTGTAGATGGGTACACCCATGCGTGCCAGTTTATCTTTATGAACTTTGTAACCACCGCATTCCGGCAGGGCTTCAACCAGACCGACAACCTGAATTCCGGCTTGGAGGGCATGATAACTGGCAATCAGGCCGACGTTCCCCCCGCCGACAATAAATAATCTTTCGCAAGGTTTGACCAGATCACGGTTCACCAGGGTTTGGAACGCACCGGCGCCAATGACTCCCGGCAGGGCATTTCCATCGAAAGCGAGAAATTTCTCACGAGCGCCACAGGCAACCAGCAGTACCTGCGGTTGAACCAGCGTGTACTCCCGATTATTTTTTAAAATACCCACTTTTTGGTCTTCGAATACTGCCAGAGCAGTGCTGTTCATCCAGATTTCAACGGAAGGTAAACACCTTACTTCTTCTTCAAGACGGGTGGCGATGTCAATCCCTCTTGTGCCGGCATAAACTGCTTCCGTGGAACCAAAAAAGCGGTGTGTTTGCAGAACCAGCTTGCCCCCCAAGCGATGTTTGTCATCCACCAGGATTACCGGTATGTTGTGTTTGCCCAATTCAATGGCAGCGGATAATCCAGCCGGGCCGCCACCAATGATCAACACCGGAATGGGAAGCGTTTTAATTTCTCTCATGGGTGGGATCTGATCATCCTGGGGTAAAGCCGGTAATCCATTTGCGGGAGAAACATGGCAACCCTCTTTGACCAGTTCCATGCAGGACTTGACCGGTTTACCATCCATGATCACCATACATTGAGCGCACTGCCCGTTGGCACAAAAAATTCCCAGAGGGGAGCCGTCTCTGGGATGATGACCAAAAATATGGATGTCGTTGGCAATCAAGGCTGATGCTATTGTTTCCCCGGAGAGTGCTAAAAGGGGTTTATCTTGCCAGTAAAAAGTGATGGATTGTTTTTGTATTGCTGGCAGGATGGGGTGTTTTTGTACTCTGCGTGATGACATGGATAATCCTTTTCTGGGTTTAAGGATTTGCCTGCCGATACCACGCTGATTGTAACAAAACCGGATTTACCTTTCTACTGAAATATTGCCGCTTTTTTACTCACGAGTGTCATCTATTTTTCCTTAAACAGATTACAATCCCGCCAAATTGTGAAACCGGCAGAACAGAAAAACTGTGTTAAAATCGTACAGACATCTTTCATCGTGAAGAAGTTTCATTGGAGGGTATAGTCATGCGTAGAATTGCTGTATTGACCAGCGGGGGAGATGCACCCGGCATGAATGCCGCCATTCGGGCTGTTGTTCGCACAGCAGCAGTACGCGGTTGGGAAGTGTACGGAGTGCGTAACGGATATGAGGGATTAATTGATGGCAAAATTTTTCCGCTGGGGGCAAGAGATGTCGGCGGAATTTTACAGAAGGGTGGTACCATCCTGGGGAGTGCCCGTTCACCGGAATTTAAGACCGAAGCCGGTCAGTTGAAGGCAATTCGATCCTTAAACCAGTTTGGAATTGAAGGGTTGGTTGTGATTGGTGGAAACGGCTCTCAGACCGGTTCTCTTGCATTACACAGACATGGTTTTCCCGTTGTGGGGGTGGCTTCAACCATTGACAACGACTTATACGGATCGGATATTACCATTGGGGTAGATACAGCCCTGAATATCGCTTTAGAAGCCATTGATCGGTTGAAAATTACGGCTTCCTCTCATCAGCGTGCTTTTCTTGTGGAAGTCATGGGGCGCGATTGCGGTTATCTGGCTTTGATGGCATCCATTGCCGGTGGGGCAGAGGCGGTGGTCATACCTGAGGTGCAGGTTGACCCGGAAGAAATTGCTCAGCGATTGGTGCGAGCCTATGAACGCGGCAAAGCCCATGCAATTGTAGTGGTTGCAGAAGGTGCTCAATATAACGCCACCAAACTGGAAGCGTATTTTGAAAAGCATCGTGAGCGGTTGGGCTTTGACCTGCGGGTGACCATTCTGGGGCATGTTCAGCGAGGTGGTGATCCCGGCGCATATGACCGAATTCTGGCCAGCCGGCTAGGAGCCGGTGCTGTTGAAGCCTTGGAAAGAGGCGAGTACGGCGTGCTGGTTGGGATGATTAAAAGTCAGGTAGCGACCACCCCGCTGGAAGAAGTGGTCGCCAACAAGAAACAAATCGACCTGAAATTGTTTGAACTGGCAAAAATGCTGGATTAAGACCTCAACGTTTCCAGCGCAAATAAGCCTCGATAAAGCCGTCCAATTCGCCGTCCAGCACGGCTTGTGTGTTGCCGGTTTCGTAATCGGTGCGGTGATCTTTGACCAATTGATAAGGGTGCAGCACATAAGAACGAATCTGACTGCCCCACTCGGCTTTTTGGTATTCACCACGCAGCGCTTCCAGTTCTTTTTCCTGCTGTTCCTGCTTTAATGCTGCCAGGCGAGCCCTTAGAACGCGGAAGGCATTTTCGCGATTCTGGATTTGGGAACGCTCGTTCTGACAGGTGACGATGATGCCGGTGGGAAGGTGCAAGAGGCGCACCGCGGTGGCATTCTTTTGTACATTTTGACCACCCGCTCCTGACGATTTGAAAATGTCAATGCGCACGTCGTCCGGATTGATGACGATTTCTTCATCATCCTCGATTTCTGGGAGGACTTCAACCAGGGCAAAGGAAGTATGACGGCGATGGGCTGCATCAAAAGGAGAAAGGCGGACGAGCCGATGTACCCCTTTTTCCGATTTCAAGTAACCGTATGCGTATTTTCCATTCACGGCGATGGTAACGCTCTTGATGCCTGCTTCTTCGCCTTCGGTCATGTCCAAAATTTCGGTTGCGTAACCGGAACGCTCTGCCCAGCGCAGATACATGCGCTGAAGCATGGCAGCCCAATCCTGCGAATCGGTTCCGCCGGCTCCGGCATGAATGGCCAATAAGGCATTCCCCTGATCATACGGTCCAGATAAAAGGGTGTTTAGTTCCTTTTGTTCCAGAATTTTCCGAAGGTCGTCCACCTCTTGTTCGATTTCTGGCAGCAGACTCGCATCTTCCATTTTGGCCAGATCGAGCAAATCGGCAATTCTTTGCTGAAGTTTTTCCCAGTCGTGCACCTCTTCCCGCAAGGAAGAAAGTTTTTTCATCAGTTGTTGTGCACGAGCGGGGTTATCCCACAGGGTTGGATCTTCTGCCTGTTTTTCCAGTTGATCTAATTCTGACTTCTTTTTGGCGAAGTCAAAGATGCTCCATTAGATCATGGATTTGACGGGTATAATCCGTCAGCTGATCTATTAGTTCTTGCATACTTCCTCCAGTACAATGCTTCAGGCAAGAATGCCATCTACAAAAGCTTCACGGTCAAAGAGTTGAAGGTCATCCGGTTGTTCTCCCAATCCAGCAAACAGGATGGGGATGCCCAATTCTTTCTGAATGGCAAAAGCCATCCCCCCGCGGGCGGATGAATCCAGCTTGGCGAGAATGATGCCTGTGATCTGCACGGCATCTTTGAATGCTTTGGCTTGTTGCAAAGCGTTTTGGCCGGTGGTGGCATCCAGTACCAGCCAGGTGGCATGAGGTGCTCCCGGTAGGGCTTTTCCGCTCACGCGATAGACTTTTTTCAATTCTTCCATTAAGTTGTAGCGGGTGTGCAGTCTGCCGGCAGTATCAATAAAGACGATGTCCATGTTGCGGGAAACAGCGGCTTGAATGGTATCGTATGCAACTGCCCCCGGATCGGCGTTGGGTTGACCGCTGATTACCGGTAAATTGAGCCGTTCCGCCCAAATTTCCAGTTGATCTACGGCAGCGGCGCGGAAAGTATCGGCAGCGCCGAGCAGTACTTTTTTCCCCTGTTGGGAGAACTTTTTACCCAGCTTGGCAATGGTTGTGGTCTTGCCGGAGCCGTTCACTCCAACAATCAAAACCACTGCCGGTTTATGGTGGTCGAGATCAACAGGTGGGGCTGGGTCAAGGCGTTGAATCAGCTCACTTCGCAGCAGATTGCGCAATTCGGCTGCTCGAATGACACCTTGTTGAGCCGCCTTTTTTTGAAGCGTGCTAATGACTTCCTGTGTGGTCTGAATACCCAAATCAGCCTGAAGGAGCAAGGCTTCCAGTTCTTCCCATGTGTATTCGTCAATTTCGGTTGCGCCGAAAACAGTTGCCAGTCTGCCAAACGCGGCTTTACTGGTGCGATTGAGAGCTTCTTTCCATTTGGTGAATAATTCTGCCATAGCGGGATGATTATATCATAAGGGCATTGGATGATGAATTGGTGGGTTGAAGAATTGCCAGTTGACCACAACCTGCCTGAATATCAATGCCGCGCCGGATGCGGATGGTACAGGGAATTCCGTGACGTTCCAGTTCGGCTTTGAAGGCCAATGCACGTTCCCGGGTGCTGCCTTTACCGGCAAACTTCCGGGTGGGGTTGAGTGGAATCACATTGACGTGACACAATAGCCCTTCTAAAAGATGAGCAAGTTTGCGGGCAGTTTCTACCGAGTCATTTACATTCTGTATTAATGCCCATTCAAACGTCAGGCGGCGGTGAGTTTGAGCAACATAGTCACGACAGGCTTGCATCAATTCGTTCAGGGGGTATTTTTTATTGATTGGCAGCATGGAGGTACGCAATTCGTCATCGGCAGCATGCAGGCTGATGGCCAGATTCACCTGCCTTTGTTCGGCGGCAAAACGGCGGATCATTGGGACTAAACCCACGGTGGAAATGGTGAAGCGGCGTGCTCCCAGATTCATCCCCAGCGGATGGTTGAGCCTGTCAATGGCCGCCATGGTGGCTTCGTAGTTGTGGAAGGGCTCGCCCATGCCCATCAAGACGACGTTTGTAACCATTTCGCCCTCTTCGTGGAGCAGGCGGGCGTAGTAAATGACCTGTTCTACAATTTCTCCGCTGCTCAAATTGCGCTTGAAACCCATTTGACCGGTGGCACAAAAAACACATCCCATGGCACAACCGGCCTGTGTGGAGATGCACAGAGTACGACGCTTTTCGTACTTCATGAGTACTGCTTCAATGGCTTTGCCATCTGCCAATTGAAAGAGGGTTTTCGTTGTTTCCCGGTCTGAGGATTGGAGCACCTGAACGGGTTCTAATGCGGAAAACCTGAAAGTCTGTGCCATCTGATGGCGTAAACTTGCCGGCAGGGTGGTAAATTCCTCCGCTTTCCGCCAAAAATTTTTATACAGACCTTCCCAAATTTGACGGGCGCGAAACGAAGGTTGCTGCCAATCTTTGATCAGGACCTCAAGTTCAGCATAATCGAGATCGTAAATGAGGCGTTTGTGGGAAGAGAAATCTGCTTCAGTCATTCAGGAATCAACACCGACTAATTCGCTGAGTGAGTTGGCGATGAGATCCGGTCTGGGCTGCCATTGTTCTGCTTCAGCAAGAGTGGTGACGCCGGTCAGCACCAGTGCTGTTTTACAACCGGCATTTTTTCCTCCCAAAATATCCGTATCCAGGCGGTCACCAATTATAAGGGTTTCTTCCGGTTGTGTCCCCATTTGCTGGAGTGCCAGTTGAAATAAATGCGGGTAAGGTTTGCCCATAATTTGCGGCGCAACTCCGCTGGCAGTTTCAATAGCTGCCAGGATTGAACCAGCGCCTGGGGTAAGACCTTCTGGTGAGGGGAAAGTTTTATCGGGGTTTGTGCCGATGAAAGTAATACCCTTCTGAATCAGGAGGGAGGCTTTGCGTAATTTCTCATAAGTGAACTGGCGATCCAGCCCGGCTACCACAGCCAGCACACCGTCTTCGGAGTGATAAAAGCCGGCCTCCTGGAGCGCTTCGATCAGTCCGGTTTCACCAATCAGGTATACAGCCCCACCCTGGGGGTATAACTTTTTGAGGTAATACGCAACCGCCATCGGTGAGTTGATAATCTGGTTTGGGTTTACCTCAACACCGAAGGAACGCAATTTTTCGACATATTGTCCAATACTACCGGTGGCGTTGTTGGTTGCAAACGTATACTGAATGCCTAAATCCTGAAACTTGGTGAAAATGGCAGCAAGGTTCCCAATAGGTTGTTTACCCCGCCAGAGGACACCATCCATATCCAGAATAACGGCTTTCAGTTGTGGAAAGTGATCGAGGAGCATGTCGAATAGTTAGAAGTGTCTCCGGCAGGATGGATACCCTGCCGGAGAGAAACATAATTTACTTTTTGGGTGGAATCAAAACCTGATCCACTAAACCATATTCGACTGCCTGCTGGGCGTCCATGTAGAAATCTCGTTCCGTATCTCTTTCGATGACTTCCAGAGGCTGTCCGGTACAGTGTGCAAGAATTTCATTCAAGCGGGATTTGAGACGCAGGATTTCTTTGGCTTGAATTTCAATATCCGAAGCCTGTCCGGAAGCGCCACCCAGCGGTTGATGCATGTGAATGGTGGCATGGGGCAGGGCATAGCGCTGTCCTTTTGTACCGGCCGCCAGTAAAACAGTGCCGAATGAGGCGGTTACCCCAACGGCAACCGTGCTGATTTTGTTCGGAATCATCATCATCGTATCGTAAATTGCCATACCTGCGTAAATCATTCCACCGGGGGAATTGATATACATCTGAATTCCTTTTTCGGGATCTTCTTTACTCAGATAGAGCAATTGAGCAACAATCAGATTGGCAATCTGGTCATCAATGGGGGTACCGACGAATACGATGCGTTCTTTGAGGAGCAGTGAATAAATATCGTATGCGCGCTCACCGCGGCCGGTACTTTCGATGACCATAGGGATAATGTTTTGAAATGCCGGAATGGTCATAGTTTCTCCTTTGGCTGATCTTGTAATGTTCAGTTTTGCTCTTCGGCAGGCGGGGTCTGGTTTTCTCCGGTGACTGGCTCAGACGCGGTTTCGGTTTCCGCATTGATTTCAGTGGGGGTCACCTCGTTGGTTGGTTGTTCTTCAATCGTCTGTCCGGTAGCAATAGCCTTCATGCGGTCAAGAATCATTTGATTCAACCTGCGATTGATATTGTAAATCAATACTTCTTGGGTGAGTTGATTTTGTTCAGCCTTTGTGGGTTTTTTATCCATGGGAATGGATTGTAAATCGCGCAGCGAGTCTTGAACGGCTTGCTGGTAATTGGCTTCGTCCAATTTGATTTGCTCCACATCAGCAAATTTTTCCATGATCAACGAACGTTCCAACCGCCGACGGGCAACGGGTTGCAATTCTTCGCGAATAAAGGTTTCGCGGTCTTTGTTGACCATTTTGAGATAAGTATCCAATTCCATTCCCTGTCGGCTCAAATCGTGTTGGAAGTCCTCTAATAAATGTTCGATTTCGTGTTCGAGGACTTGAGGAGGATATTTGATGGTTGCCTGAGATTGGAATTGTTCAAACAGCTGATTGAAAAATGTTTCGTCGGCTTTTTCTTTTTTTGCGTTTTCCAGCTGTTCGCGTATGGCTTTTTTCAGGTCTTCAAGGGTTTCAAATTGGCCAACGTTCTGAGCAAACTCATCGTTCAATTCCGGCAAAATGAGGGACTTTACACTCTGCACCGTTACCTGAAACTCAACTTCTTTACCCTGCAGAGCCGGATCTTCTTCCTCTTGCGGGTAGGTGTGCGTTAAGGTGAAAGATTCTCCTTCCTTTTTCCCAAGCAGATGTTCTGAAAAACCCGGGAATGGGAAAGTGCGATTTTCCAACAAATCGCTCCCCAGAATGAATTGAGCCGGTCGTTCGGGAAAAACAACCTCATCCTGCTCATCGGCGGGATGGGTGAGTTTTCCGGAGAATTTGACATAAACCAGGTCGCCTTCTTGAGCGGGTCGGTCAACCGGTTCCGCCGTAGAATAATTGGTTTGCAAGCGTTTCAGGAAGTCGGTTATTTCCTGTTCTTCGACGACTTCTGGTGTATATTCCAAACGAATCTCTTTGTAATTGCCTAAATCAACTTCCGGCTCGAGCGGGACAAGGAAGGAAAATTTGGGCGGATCGAGGCTGAGAATTTTCTCCAAATTTCCAGCTGCACCGGGTTTGAGTTGTGCTTCTTCTAAAATTTTGGGGTAATATTCATCAATCAAGTCTTCAATGGCTTGTTCGATTAATGCCTCATCACCCACCACACGCCGCACCACATCATACGGCGCTTTACCGGGACGGAAACCCGGAATGCGGGTTTTTTCGGCAATTTTGCGGGCTGAACGTCGTTTATACTGTTCTAAAAGTTCGCTCTCAAATTCAGCAATCACATTGACCTGATGGTCATCTCGGGGTTGGATTTCGAGTTTCAACTTGATCATCCTTTATAGAAATGATTTAATTTGAGTGGGGAAGGCGGGACTTGAACCCGCACGCCTTTCGGCACATGATCCTAAGTCATGCCTGTCTGCCAGTTCCAGCACTTCCCCACGGGTTTGCGCGCCCAATTATACCACCTAACACGTCACAGGAGTATAACGCCGGGTTGGATTATCAAAAATTTTGAATTTGAATTTTTATTCTATCTTCAACGGCGGGCTGGTATAATAGCGCCAGTCTTTCTACCATCGAGGAGCGCTATGAGCCGATTAATAAACCCGGAGAGCGCCGGAAAGCAACGAACTCAGTTAACCAAAGGGGTTGTTTTAGCCATCCGGGAATTGATGAAACAGGAACAGGCTGATGAAAATACGCGGGATTTGGCGGCGTTTATTGGCCTGGCCTTGATTGAAATTGGCGAAACCATTGATGTTTCGGTACAGGCCTGGGAAAAGCGGGGCTATTGGGTCAAAGCTGAGCGGTTTCGCATGGAATGGGAGTGGGTTAATCAGCTTGGGCGGGGAATGCTGGAGGCATTAAGGACAGAGGATTGGAATCAAGTTGCGATGTTTTCGGTGCGGATTGCCCAAAAACTGCAAAAAGTTCAAGTTGCCGAACGCAATCGAATCGGTCAACCGTGGGTTGGCGCCTGGCAGCGATTACTGCAAAATCAGAAATAAACAAAAAGGACCGGGCAGTAGATTACCATGCCCAGCCCTTTATTGTTCCGATCAATCTGATTTACTTTTTCTTGAGGATGATACGGGCATCCACAACTTTCAATCCCTTACCCATCTCATAGACCAGCACGGGGTTAGCGTCCGATTCACTGACCTCATCTGCCAGATCGATGATCATGGTGGAGTACTGGCAGATTACATCCGCCAGCGCATGCCGGTCACGCGGAGCTTCGCCGCGCACACCAGCAATGATAGGCGCGCCGCGAATCTCGTCCAACATGCGTAATGCCTGACTGGAAGTTACCGGTGCAACGCGGAACGTAACATCCTTGAGCACTTCCACAAAAATACCGCCCAGACCAAACATCATGGTTGGTCCGAAGGTGGGATCGTTCACTGACCCAAGGATGACCTCTGTTCCCCAGGGTGCCATCTCCTGCACGGCGATTCCATGAATGTTGGCGGTTGCCTTGTATTCTTTGGCATTTTTCATGATGACTTTGAAGGCTTCGCGAACGCCGGCATCGTCTTTGATGTTGACCCGTACACCACCCGCATCGGATTTATGCAGGATGTCAGGGGAGACGATTTTCATAACAACCGGGTAACCGATTTCGCGAGCCAGTGCCACGGCTTCATCTTCGTTGCGCGCTAGCCGGGTGGGTGTTACGGGCAGGCCGTAGCATTCGAATACTTCTTTGGCCTCGATCTCGGTCAGTGAGTCGCGCCCTTCGCTGCGGGCTTTGTTGATGATTTTCAAGGCACGTTCACGATCCTGAGCCAGACAGGGCATGGCTTCTTCTCTTACGATTTCTTTCATGCGCGCATATTCCCGCAGAGCAGCAATGGCGTTGACTGCCAGATCCGGTGCGCCATAAGCTGGAATCCCATTTTCAACCAGCCAGCGCATGGCTTCTTCCGATTTTTCCCCGCCAACAAAGGAAACTGTGACCGGTTTATCGGTCACGCCAGAATCGACAATCGCTTTCTTGATGCCCTTGGCAATCTCCAGCGGATCGGTCATGGCGGTTTCACAATAGAGTACCACCAGACCATCCACCCATGGATGGGCAAAAGCAAAGCGGATCGAAGCCTGATACCATTCTGTGCCAGCCATACCGGTCAGGTCAACCGGATTTTTAGCAGAACCAAATTCAGGCATGTGTTTCTTTAATTCAGCCTGCACATCTGCCGGTGCGAATTTCAGCGGCACGCCCGATTTTTCGGCCGCATCGGTTGCCAAAACGCCTACACCGCCGCCATTGGTGATCACCAATAAGTTGTCGCCTTTCATGGGCGGCTGAAGAGAAAGAGACAGAGTGCGGTTGAACAGGTCGTTCAGGTCGGTTGCCTGTACTACACCGGCTTGCTGGAAAGCCGCGCCATAAACTTTAGCGGCACCGGCGAGCGAACCGGTATGAGAAGCGGCGGCAGCAGCGCCATGAGCCGAAACACCTGCTTTGAGAGCGATGATGGGTTTGCTGGCGTTGCGAGCTGCTTCGATGAACCGTCGTCCATCTTTGAACCCTTCAATATACAGAGAAATACAGGAGGTGTTCGGGTCGCCGTTCAACCACGTGATCAGGTCCGCAAAGTCCACATCGGACATATTACCGATGGAAATGAGTTTATCAAAGCCAACCCGGCGAATGTAACTGGCTGCATCAATAGCAATTAACAACGCGCCAGACTGAGAAACCAGCGAAGCCTTGCCTTCCAGCGGCAGGAAGGGAGCAAACGAGCCGTTCATCTTATCGGAATTTGAGAGCACACCAACAATGTTCGGCCCGAGAACGCGAATGCCATAACTGTGGGCTTTTTCAACCAGTTCCCGCTCCAGTTCTTTTAAACCCACTTCGCTGAAGCCGGAGGTGATCACAATCATGCCCTTTGCACCTTTAGCGCCCAGCTCATCAATGGTGGAAATGACCGCCTTTGCCGGGATGGTGATAATGGCAGCGTCAATATTTTCAGGGATATCACGAATGGTGGGATATACTTTTAAGCCCAGAATTTCGGTTGCGGATGGATTAACAGGATAAATTTTTCCCTGATACCCGCCTTCGAGCAAATTTTTCAAAACTGTGTATCCAATTTTACCGGGGGTTGCAGATGCACCCACCACCGCAATTTTATCTGGCCTGAGCAGGCCGTCCAGAGCTTTTTGATCCACGAGTGTGCCTCCTGAAAGAATATGATGATAGATTCGAATTCTGTCGCCTTCGCTAAAAGGATAAAATGGCAAAGGTCAGAATATTGCAAGGTTGTCTGTCAAACTGTTATAAGGATACCGCATTTGTCACGAATTTTGAGTTAACAAAAATCCCTTTTTTGAAGTATTTTCATCATTATTTGTTAGGTGATTAAGCATTGTAAACCTGTGGGTTGGCACAAAAAGCGAGACGCTCCCCGCGCAAGCCAGCAATGAGATTATCCACTGCGATCATCGCCATTTTTTGCCGGGTATGGGCGCTTGCGCTGGCAATGTGAGGGGTAAGGATCAGGTTTGGAAATTTCAACAGAGGATGATCACCTGGAATGGGTTCGGGGTCAAAGACATCCAATGCTGCGGCGGCAAGTTTTTTCGACTCAAGCGCCCAAAGAAGTGCCTCATGATCCACCAAACCACCGCGCGCGGTGTTAATGAAGATGCTGCCATCTTTCATCCGGGCAAATCGCTGACGGTTGATGAGGTGATGCAATTCAGCGGTGTAGTAGGTGTGCAGACTGATGAAATCCGATTCCTGAAGCAGCGTATCCAGATCGCGGTATTCCACCCTAAGATCTTTCTCAGCCTGCTCATCTCGTTTTGGATCATTGTAGAGGACTCTCATTGAAAAGCCGAGGGCACGGCGGGCAAGCGCTTTTCCAATTCGACCAAAACCGATAATACCCAATGTGGCGCCATATACATCCACACCCGTGAGTACATCCGGTCCCCATGCCCGCCAAATTCCTTGATGAACTTCCCGGTCAGCTTCGACCACACGCCGTGCAGCGGCCATCAGCAGAGCCCAGGCAAAATCGGCGGTGGTCTCTGTCAAAACACCGGGGGTGTGACCCACCGGAATCCCTTGTCGAGTGGCTGCCTCAATGTCAATGTTATCAAATCCCACTGCCATTTGACTGATTACTTTGAGGCGGGAAGCATGATTAATCACAGCTGCGGTGATTGGATCGGTCAACATGGTCAACAGTCCCTCTATACCTTCAACTTTTTCCACAATGACCTCCGGCGGAGGTGGATTCTCCGCCGGCCAGATTTCCACTTCCGCATACTCAGATAATTTTTTTACAGCAGGTTCATAAATCGAACGGGTTAGCCATACACGTGGTTTATTCATCAGCCTGTTTCTCCAGGGCCAGTTGTATTAGAGTTTGAATGTGTGGTGCAATTTCAGATGGATCAGGGTGTAGTCCTTCCATCAACAAAGCGTTTTCATAGAGTAATTCAATGGTTGTATTGAGAAGCGGCGCAGCAACTGGTAATTGGAGTAAGGACTTTATAATCGGGTGTTGAAGGTTGAGTTCGATGATTGGTTTGGGAGGCTCAAAGCTTTGATTGAGCAGCCGGAAAACCTTTTGCATTTCAGGTTGCATGGCACCCTGCGGGATAACCAGGCGGAGCGGGGCCTGCAACGGGTGAGTTGAAAGGCGCACAGCGCTAACTCGTTCACCCAGTACATTCTTAAAGCGTTGAACAATCTCCTCGCCATTTTGGTCGGTTGCAGATGATGTTGGAGATTCACCAGGGCTTTCTTTGGGCAATTTCAAATCTTCCCCAGCTGCGTTGACCAGCTCATGCCCGTTATAGCGCGGGATGCGCAGGAGGACAAATGGATCGAGAGGATCGGTCATGAACAGGACGTCCAACCCACGGCTGCGGAAGATCTCCAGATGCGGGCTGGTTTCGAGACTTTTTTGATGATCGCCGATTAGATAATAGATGCAGGTCTGATTGGCTGGCGATTTAAGCAGATAATCCTCCAGTGAAATCCACTCTTCGGGGTGATTGAGGGAGTGGTAGCGCAGCAGCGGTTGTAAGGCGGTAGCCAGTTCGTCATCGGTGGCGATTGCTTCGCGGATGCTGCGCCCGTGGGTGAGCCAAAAGCGGCTATATTCTTCCGGCTTATCCTTTGCCAGAGTCTTGAGGGTATCTATAATTTTGTTCGTCAAAATTCGCTTGATTTGCGCCATGACCCGGTTGGATTGGATCGACTCGCGGGATACGTTGAGGGGTAAATCCTCCGAGTCCACCACCCCATCTACAAAGTGAAGGAAGGCAGGCGGTAAGAGGTCCTTGGAGTATTCCTGGATCAGCACTTTTCTGGCATAGAGTTTCAATCCCTCTTCTTTCCTCAGACCAAACGGGTTGCGCTCTGCGCTGGCGGCAATGTAGAGCAGGGCATACAGCTGCACTGGCGCGTCAATGGAGAGATGAATTTTATGCAACGGTTGCTGAAAATCGAGGGTGAACTGGCGGTAAAAGTCCCGATATTCTTCTTCGCTAACCTGATGAGGCGGCTGCCTCCATAAAGAAGTGCGGCGGTTGGCGGGTTCTTTATCGCTGCCAATATAAATGGGAAAAGGGATGTAATCCGAGTGTTTCTTAATGATCTGGCGGATACGGTGTTCGTCACAAAACTCAGCGGCATCTTCTTTCAGGTAAATTTTTACGGTTGTTCCTCGTTCTTTCTTTTCGGAAGGTTCAATCGTGAAGGTGTCCTCACCATAAGAAACCCAGCGCGCCGGGGTATCCTCAGGGCGGTAGGAGCGAGAGTTGACTTCAATTTTCTCTGCTACCATGAAGGCGGAATAAAAACCAACCCCAAATTGACCGATGATGTCGTTTATTTTAGCCTCTTCTTTTTGAAGCGCTTCTAAAAAGGCTTTTGCGCCAGAATGAGCAATCGTACCGAGGTTTTGTGCCAGTTCATCTGCATTCATGCCAATTCCGCTATCGCGGATGATCAGCTCTCTTTGCTGGGGGGTGGTTTCGATCCAGATGGCTAACTCAGTTTCGGGGTCAATGATTTCGCGGTTGGTCAGCGATTCGAAATGTAAGCGGGTCAGAGCATCCGAAGCGTTGGAAATCAGCTCCCGCAAAAAAACTTCCCTGTCGGTATAAAGCGAGTGGATGAGGATGTTCAATAACTGACGAGTTTCGGCTTTGAAAGGTATCGGTTGTCCATGAACTTCTGAAAGCGGTTGAGACATCTTTCGTCCTCCGTAAAATATTCCGAATTTGACGACACCATATTAATCGAATTTTGTTAGATTTCTATCAAAATTCGAGTTTGCGAGAAGTGCAAAAAAAGAAAAATTTACCTGCTAACCGGCTTTTTTACCGTATAACACCATATTTTGCCTGACAATCAAGTAAGGCACTTTCAAGCTTCCCATCTCCGGAAGGAGAGGATTGGAAATCTCTACATCGTATAGCGAGGTAAATGCCTCGCGGGTAACGTCCAGATATTTTCTCACCGACGAAAGCGCTGAAAGGCGCAGATGTCCTTCAAATCGAAAAGTGTCCACCCAAAGAGTGACCGGTTCCATGACCCGATTTGGCTCGGTGGGGTCGAAGTCGGGTGGTTCCTGATGGGGAGGTATGAGATGATAGGCAAGGATCTGAGTGACAAAGATACTCAATTCGGGATGGGAAATCGGTTTCAGTTTCGCCCCTGCAGTGGGAATTAATATTTTTGCATTGAAAAGTGTCAAAACTTCAGGAGCAACATTCGTTCTCAACCAAGTGCTGACCCGAATGGCTTCTTTGACGACTGCCTCTCCCCAGATCAATCTGCCGGGGATATACACCATCAATGGAATGACTTTTTCATCGGCTGCAGGAGTAAGGGTGATTTTTTCTGAGGCGTTCATCAGGTCCTCCGGCAGATCTAAACCCTGACTGAATAGCGCTCTTTGATGGCCGGGATGAGATATTCGTTAAAAGCCCGTTCCTTATCATATTCTGGAGACCAGTTCCAGTCCTTTCGGGCGGCATTGTCATCCACATCCGCCGGCCATGAATCCACAATAGCCTGCCGGCTGGGGTGTGGATTGAAGGTAACCTGGGCTTTTGGAAAAGCCTTGATCACAATCTCATAAATTTCCTGAGCGGTGAGGCTGAAACTGGTTACATTGTATACCAGATGCTTCAGATTTTCTTTGGGGGCGCTTTCCAGCATTAACAGCGAACGAACCGCATCGGGCATTGCCATGAATGGTAAACAGGTGTCCGGGCGAACAAAACAGGTATATGGAATTCCCTGAGCAGCATGGTGGAGCATCTCCGGGCCATAATCGCTAGTGCCGCCGGTTGGAATTGTATCTGCACTGATTAAGCCGGGAAAACGAATACAGCGAAAATCAATGGTGTTGGGGGTATGATCGGCTGCCAGCTGGCGGTAATAACGGGTGTAGTACCGGCCAAGATGTTCGCAATACAGTTTGTTGCAGCCGTACATTGTGGTCGGTTCAAGCCACATCCACTCTTTAATTTTTCCGGCGCTGTGTTTGGTTTCTAAATCGGGTAAACCGTAGGCGGCGATGGAAGATGGGTACAGAAATTTGACCGGTCTGCCCTGCCATGCCGACTGTTCTACTGCCAGTCGTAAGAGATTAAGCGTGCCTTCCACATTGACGCGGTGAGCAGCTTCAGGATTGTATTCTGCTTTGGTGGATAGGATGGAAGCCAAATGATAAATGGTGCGGATTTCGAACTCAGCCACCAGTCTGCCGAGCAACATGCCGTCCAGAATATCACCCTGAATAGCACGCAGGCAGTAAGGTCGCAGGGATTCATCCAGCGGCTGAACATCCAAAGCAACAATATCCACTTTGCCTTCTCTGCCAAGATGAGTGATCAAGCCATGACCGATTTCACCGTTCGCGCCGGTGATTAAAACCACTTCTTTGCGCATGGGATTCTCGCTTTCTCCGGGAAGGGATTGGATGGGATAGAAACTGGCAAATTGATCAAAAGACTGAAAGGTTATTCTTCAGTCACATCTTAATTGTATCGGTTAAGTTCAACCTGTCACCTTACAAACGTCATCATTTTCAACTGCAAGGGGTTAGTCAGCTGTTTTGGCATGTAATTTTTGCAATGCCAGTCGTTCTTTTTCTTCGTGTATCACGGAAAGCTGTTGTTTGATTTCGTCCCACTGTTTTCCGGCCAGGGGATACCAACGCATCGTCAGCCAGCTGATGGTCAACAGGATTGCCGGAATCAGCATCCATGCCAGTAATATGCCGTTTTCCGCCTGTGGAGATTGCAGCCCTTTGGTTAAGAGAGGGTCATAGCCATTTGCCTGCAAAATCCACAAGAATGCTGCCTGAGCAAGGCTGATGGCCGGTTTGGTGACCAGACTATTAATGCCGGCATACATTCCTTCGCGGCGCAGTCCGGTGCGCTGTTCGTCATAATCAATGACATCCCCATTCATAATCGGGATGAGGTACATTCCACCGGCAAAACCGACACCGATCAGGAAAAATCCGATTACGGCTGGAATCAGCAACTTACCGCCAAGCAGCATGATTAAGCAACCTGCCGCAAATGCTGCCAGCCAAACTCTCACACAGGTTTTCACTCCCCACGGATCGCGCTTGCGGATCCAGAACCAAATGCCAAACACAATCCCGGCTGCCAGTCCGAGATAAAGCGGCAGGGGTGTCATCATGATTTCATCGAAGTAATAGGCTACCCCCTGCATCAGGCTGGTTTGAATGTAAATGACCGTAAAACTGACGACCAGAAAGATAACGAAAGCGAAATTCAAAAAACTCTCTTTGAGAGATTTCAGGAAGGGAAACTGCTCTTCCTGTTGTGTAAACACTTTTTCTTCATAAAAGAAGGTACTGAGGAATACAATCAACCCAAGGAAAATGGCCATGCCCATCAGAAGAATACGATAGTTGGTGGGGTCATCTCCCGGTCCGGGTTGAATTGCAGCAATGACAAAAGGCAGAACATTTGGAAAGATCATGAAGATAATCTTCCAGATAAAAATACTGCTGCGGGCTTTGTTGGAAACCGCCATTTCATAGGGCATGATATAAATGCTGGTGGCAATGGCGGTGTAAAGAATATCGTAAACAAACAAGCCGATCAGCAATTGAAAAAACATGACTCCCTGCGAGGTGGGTAGATCCAGCCACAGGAAGATGAATCCGAGGGTCAGTATAGGTGCGCCGTAGCGGATGTAAGGTCGCCGCCGCCCCAGTTTAGATTTGGTACGATCGCTGATAAACCCGAACAAAGGGTCATTCACGGCGTTCCAGATGCCGAAAAGCAACCAGACAAGGCCGGCAAGATTCGGGTCCAGACCACGAACACGTGTAAAGTAATAGGTTAAAGCGCCTCCGCCAACAATGGTTTGCATCATTGCAACGGATGAATCGGCCAACGAAATCCAAATGCGACTTTTCCATGGGATTCGTTCTTCAATGGTTGTGGTTTCCATCCAGTGACTCCGTTCGATCTGATGTTGAGTTTGAAAAAAAACAGGGTTTCGAAGAATTTCCGAAACCCTGTCTAGACTCTTTCAAGGAATTTCAAGACTCCCCGTCAGGAAATCAGGCGCTGGCATTTTGCTTGCGGAACCACGTGCGCCATTCTTTGTTTTCCCACACAACCAAAATAGGCGCAGCCACAAAGATCGAAGAGTACGTCCCGCTGAACAGACCGACCAGCAAGATGATCGCAAATTCCCGCAGGGTTACACCACCAAACAATGCCAGTGCAAGCAGCATAAACTCCACCGTCATTAACTGGGTATTGATTGAGCGCTGCAGAGTTTGAATAATGGAGTGGTTGGCCAGTTTTTCAAAGGGTAGTTTGCGTAAGAATGAACTGTTTTCACGGATGCGGTCAAACACCACGATTTTGTCCTGTGTAGAAAAACCAATAACGGTCAGCAGGGCGGTCAGGAATAAAGAGTCCATCTGCCAACCCCACAAAACCGATCCGATGCCGGTAATGCTGAAAACCACCAGGATATCATGAATCATGGCGATGATCGCGCACACCCCATAGCGAAAGGCATGAGGAATGCCGCGGAAGGCGTAGGTGATATAAAGGACTACTGCCAGTGCAGCCACGGCGACGGCAAGGGCAGCCCGGTTGGTAACCTGAGCAGCAATGACCGGCCCAACGCTGTCAAAGCGGTTTACGTTAATTTGCTCAACCCCAAATCTTTCTTCCATTGTATTGACAACTTTGTTCTTGGCCTCTTCATCCATGAAAGGAGAGCGGATGACCAGAATATCACGCTGACCGGACGGACCGGCTGCGGTTTGAACCTGAACTTCGCGAAAACCCAATTCATTATAAATTTGTACCACTTCCTCGGTAGGAGGCAAGTTGGTTGTCGGGAACTGGAGCTCAAGAATGGTGCCGCCGCTGAAGTCAATCGCCAGCGGCAAGCCATTGATGGCTAAAATGATCAAGCCGGGCAAAATCACCAGCAGAGAAAGAGCAAAGAAGTAGTAGCGTTTTCCAAGAATGTCTAACATCGTGATTGCCTCTATATTCCGAATAATTCGGGGCGTTTTTCAGGTTCCTTGATGGATTCAAGGAACAAGCCCAACAATGTGCGAGTGACAAACAAAGCCGTGAAAAGGCTGACTGCTACTCCCAGCGCCAGTGTGAGGGCGAAACCCTTGACAAAACTGGCGCCGAAGGCCGAGCCGAACCAGAACAGGATACCACTGGTGATGAGCGCAGCAATGTTTGAATCGCGGATGGAGGGCCAGGCGCGCCGCCAGCCGAGATCAATGGCCTGTCGAATAGTTCGTCCGTTACGCAGTTCTTCTTTCAAGCGTTCAAAGATGAGAATATTGGCATCCAGGGCCGCACCGGTGCTGAGCAGGAAACCGGCAATGCCCGGCAGGGTAAGTGTAACCGGGATGATTTTGAAAATTGCAAAGGTTACCAGGGCGTAGAAAACCAGCGCCAAATCAGCCACCAAACCGGGCACGCGGTAGTAAATTGCCATGAATAACATGACTATGGAGAAGCCGATTAGACCGGCGATCAGGGATTTTTCCAGTGAATCCTGACCCAGGGTAGGCCCGATGACACGAATCTGTTCGATATTCAGCGGAATTGGCAGCGAACCATAGCGCAATTGAACCGCCAGCGAATTGGCGCTTTCGGCAGTGAAACCACCCCGAATGACGCCCTGACCATCCTTAATCGGTTGTTCAATAACCGGTGAAGAGATAACCTTTTTGTCCAGAACAATGGTCAGATATTTGCCAACATTTTGGGTTGTCCATTCTTCAAAAATTTTACCGGCATCCGGATTGAATTCAATGGCAACTTCATACTCATTGAGCTGACCGCGGACAACACCAACCGATTTTAAGTCCTTGCCGGTAAGGATGGTATGGTAGCGAATTTTGCCATTTTCCTCGGTGGGTTCGGTGACCGGTTCTGCCAGCCCAAAGTCTGTTAAAATCTCGGTGCCGGGTGGTAATGGGGTATTCCCCGTGTCCACAAATTCCAGCTGCCCAACCTGACGAATGGGATTGATGACCTCTTCGGCGTCCGTAGCGCCGGGAAATTCACCAACGATGATTCGCTCACCAGCTGTCTGGAAAACCACTTCACTGACACCCAGCGCATTGGAGCGATTTTCCAGAATAGTGGCTGCATCCTGCAGGTTTTGCTGGGTCACGGCGATTTCCGGGGGGACGCTCAAAATTACCTGCATTCCACCGCGCAGGTCCAAGCCAAGCACCGCTTCCAGTTTTTTCTCGAAAGAACCGATTTTAATTCCCGGGTTGTTTGGTAAATCTACCCAGACCGCCAGAGCAAAAATTAGAATGATGAGGATCAAATTGACAAGACGACGATTCATTAATGCCAGGCCTCCGATTCATGCAAATGCCAGCGCTCCGCTGGCGATGGGGGAGATTATACTCCCATTGGTGCAGGTTTGGTAGGGACACGGCTTACTTCAATGAGCGATTTTGGAATTTTTACTTGACAGTTCTTAATGGGTGAAGGTACAATAGTGCGGCTTTTTGAATTGGAAATTTGCCGAAAACTGGCTAGTGAAGATAGGAGTAACGGAATGGTACCACTTCCAAAGCGGAAACTTTCAAAAGGACGGCGGGACCGCCGGCGAGCGCACGACGCTCTGCAAAACGCCAATCTGGTGCAATGCAGCCAGTGTGGTGAGATGCGCCTGCCGCATACAGTTTGCCCCAATTGCGGTTATTATCAGGGTCGTGAAATTATCAGTATGGAAAAGGCCGAGAAAAAGAAGTAAGTCGAAGCCTGATTAACGAATATGAGAAAAGGCTGCCCGTTTCGGCAGCCTTTTTCTGCTTATTAGAGCGCCCAGGCAAGCATAAACCCGATGATAGCCAACAGCAAACCAAGATGCAGGAACAAGTTACTCTCCACCAGCCAGCCAGCAGCGAAGAATTGCAAAATGAAATTGACCAGAATCAATATTACTCCAGTCAACGGCAGCAATCCCTTGCGGTTTGCAAGGAAGGAAGAAACCTTATCCAGAAAATGCGAGAAACTTTCCAGCATGCCGAATTTCAAACCTCGCTTTTTGCAGGGGTAGGCCGCTTCATAAATGGACGGTAGGCAGTCAGTAAACGACCCGGTAAAGAGCCTTTGATTTTAATATACTCCCCAAAAGGCTGACTCTCTTCCACTTTTCCGAACTCATGGAACTGGGCAATCAGTTGACCTTCCCGATAGGGGATGTACACTGTAACGGCAGCAAAGTTTTCAAACAGGATATTCTCAACTTCACGAAGTAAATTGGGGAGACCTTCCCCGGTTTTTGCGGAGATTGCTACCGATCTGGTGAATCGACTCAATGCGTTCCGAATTAATTCGGTATCTGACAGGCGGTCTACTTTATTGAGGGCTGTAATGGTGGGGATATCCTCGCAGCCAATCTCTAAAAGAGTCTGTTGAACGGCTTTCCATTGTTCCCACGCATTGGGATGAGTAACATCCAGAACATGAACCAACAGATCGGCTTCGGTAATTTCTTCCAGCGTTGCACGGAAAGCGGCAATTAACTGGGTGGGTAATTTTTGGATGAAACCAACCGTATCCGTGAAAAGCACAGTGTGTCCGCCAGGCAATTCCACACGCCGGGTGGTCGGGTCGAGTGTGGCGAACAACTGATCGGCAACATATACATCCGCCCCGGCGAGCGTGTTCAGCAGGGTGGACTTGCCGGCATTGGTGTAGCCCACCAGGGCAACAATGGGAATATTGGAGCGGCGGCGCTGCTCGCGATACCGCTGGCGGTGAGCGCGTACTTTTTCCAATTCTTCCTTGAGGCGGGCAATGCGTCGGCGGATTTCGCGTCGGTCAACTTCCAGCTGGGTTTCACCGGGGCCACGCAGACCAACTCCGCCGCTTGAGCCGGTTCGGCCCCCACCACCGCCGGCCTGACGGGCAAGGTGTGTCCACGCTCTGGTCAGGCGCGGCAGACGGTATTCATAATAAGCCAGTTCGACCTGTAAGATACCCTCACGGGTGTTAGCGTGACGTGCGAAAATATCCAGTATCAACGCTGTTCGGTCAATAACTCGCACCTGATCACCAAAACGCTCTTCCAGTTCTCGCTGGTGGCGGGGAGAAAGTTCAATGTCGAAGATGACCAGGTCGGCTTGAGTTTCCTCCACCAGCATTTTGATTTCTTCAACTTTACCCGAACCAATAAAAGTATCCGGATTCGGTTTTTCCAACCGTTGGGTAATTTCACCCAGGATTTCCACATCGGCGGTCTGAGCCAGCAAAGCCAGCTCTGCCAGGGAGTCTTCTAATGGAAGTAAGCCCGGTTCGCCGGTCAAATCAACTCCGACAAGGATGGCGCGTTCACGCGGCGGTTGGGTTGGCTCAGCAATTTTTTTTGACATTCAGGTAGTTTTTTCTCTTTCTACTTTCTTAACCAGTTTTTGATCCGTTCAACGGCTTCTTTCAAGCGATCGGTGGAAACACCCAGAGATATGCGGATGTATCCCTCGCCGTATTTACCGTAAACGACACCCGGTGTAACGCTAACACCGACTTCTTCTAATAACTGAGAACAAAAGGCAGTGCTATCGGTATAACCTTGAGGAAGGTGAGCCCATATATAGATTGCTGCGGGAGGCGTCTCTACGCGGAAACCGGCTTCGCGTAAGCCATGCAGGGCAATATCCCGCCGGTGTTGGTAGATTTGATTGCGTTCCTCCAGCCAGGACTGATCTCCGGTGAGGGCAAGGATGCCGGCCTGTAAAATTGCTTCAAAGTGAGATGAATCCACCTGACTTTTGTAGGTGTTCAAGTAGCGGATCACTTCTGAGTTGCCAACAGCCATACCTAACCTCCAGCCTGCCATGTTGTAGGTTTTTGATAACGAATTGAACTCAATAGCGACCTCTTTGGCACCCGCTACCTGCAAGATACTGGGCGCTTTATAGCCATCGTAGCAGATATCCACATAGGGCGCATCGTGGGCGATTAATATCTGATACTTTTTAGCGATTTCAACGGCTTTTTCAAAGAAAGCAAGCGGCGCAACGGCACCGGTGGGGTTGTTGGGGTAGTTCAGCCACATCAATCGGGCTTGTTCCAGCACCCATTCGGGGATAGCATCCAGATCAGGGAGATAATGGTTTTCATGGAGCAGAGGCATGGGATAAATCTGCCCTCCGGCGATCAATGTGCTGGACTGATAGACCGGATAGCCAGGGTTGGGCACCAGTACAATCTCGCCCGGGTTGATACATACCTGGCTGAGGTTGAAAATCCCTTCTTTTGACCCAAGGAGAGCTATGGTTTCTTTTTGCGGGTCCAAATCTACTTGAAAACGGTTGGCATAGTAGGCCGCAATCGCTCTGCGGAAGGCAAGCGTGCCTCCGTTGGGAGTATAGCCGTGAGCATCCGGGCGGCGGGCGGTTGAGATTAAAGCATCTGTAATAAAATCTGCTGGGGGGAGATCGGGTGATCCCATATCAATCCGGATCACGTCCATGCCAAGCGCTTTAAGCTCCGTGATTTTTTGGCTCAGGCTGGCGAAATAATAGGGCTTGAACGATGCAATTCGCTCTGCCGGGCGGGAAATGGACTTATTCTGATTCATAGGCACCAGTCTTGGTTGAGGGGGTTAATAAAGAGGCAAATAAACGCGCGGTTTTCATATCCGGTGGTTCAAGGTGATGTGGTACGAGTATGTGGAAGGTTGAACCCGGGCATTTTTCTTCATCATAGCCATTGGATTCAACCCAAATCGCACCACCGTGCGCTTCAATAATTCCTTTGGCAATATGTAATCCCAAGCCGGGTCCACCGCCTTTGAATTTGGTTTTTCCGCTGGAATGGAGTGCAACATTGCCAATCCGGGAAAATTTTTCAAAAATGATTAACTGATCTTCTGCATCAATCCCGATTCCTTCATCGGTAATGGATACTTCAATAAATCCCGGTAATTTTCGTCCATTGATCGTAATTGTGCCGTGATCGGGAGTAAATTTTATGGCATTAACCAACACATTCCGAAAAACCTGTAAAAGTCTTTCGGGATCTGCAAAGGTTAATTCATCAACGCCGGGAAAGGATTGGATGATGAGGGTTTGATGGCGTTCTTGCAGAGCGGATTGTAATTCGGCTTGAAGCAGTTGCAGCAGCCGATTGATCCATACGGGTTGGATGTTTAAGCTCAACAAGCGGTTATCAATCAAAGAAACATCAATCATGTCATCAATGATTGTACGCAGCCGGCGTGCGCCATTGGAAATGCCATCTACCATGGTGAGGTAGTGGTTTATGCCGTTTTGCTGCTCAAGCATTTCGCGAAGCATGGCGGTATAACCCTCGATCAGCGTAAGAGGAGTTTTTAATTCATGCGCGGCAACTGCAATGAAGTCGGATTTGCTCTTGTCCAGTTTTTCCAGATTCTGACGGGTTTGCTCCAGCTGAGCGGTCAGGTGACTGACTTTGGCTTCCATCTCCAGTTGCGCGCTTTTTTCAATGATGTAATGAAAAATCGGCAGCAAGGTGGTGATCATCAACAGCGCTTGATGATCGTCGAGGACTTCCTGACAGGTTTCGATGGTAATTTGCTGGAGCAAGATCGTGAATTTCAATACGCTGCTGGCACTCACTTCTAAATCGGTGAGGGTTAATGAGAGCGACCAATCGGTGAGGATGGGGTCCAGCCATGCGGGATCGCCGGTTTCAAGAGCCTGCTCAAGTTTGGTGAAAAAAGACTCAGCCTGTATCCGCAGGTCTTCGCGCAAACCCGCTCCGCGGGCCATGGATTGAACAACGCGGTTAACCCAGATGGGTTGAATGGTTCTCAAAAGTTCGACTTCGCTCATTAGGTTAAGTTTATGCTATTTTCTGATTTTTATCCAAGTGTTATTCGTAAGTGGTTAACCAGCGGTGAATCGTTTCTCCAACGATTCCTAAACTTTCTGCCGAAACTTTGTCAAGGGTATCCTGACGGGTATGCCAGTAGGGATAATCAAAGTCAATGACATCAACTGCCGGAAACCCTCTCTCCAAAAAAGGTGTGTGATCATCGAGAATACTGTATTTATACTGCGGGATAAAATACTTTTCAAAGCCCAATTCACGGGCAGTTTCCCAAATTTGACCGGAGAGTTGAGGATTTGAGTTCCTTTCGAGATATATGTTTAAATCGGCATCTCCGATCATATCCAGAATCACCACAGCAGCGGGGTTGATAGGAATTTCTTCGACAAAAGCACTTGAACCCAGAATCCAATCCCAGCCGCTAATGTTACCCTGGTCCTCAGCATCAAAAAATACCAACCAGATTTCCACTGGAAGATTGGATGGCAGACTGCGGGCAAGTTCCAGGAGGACGGCAACACCCGAAGCGCCATCGTTTGCACCGGGAACGGGTTGAGAGCGCTGAGAAGAATCCTCATCCTGATCACTGTAGAAACGCGAATCGAAGTGAGCCCCAATGATGATCTGTTTCCCGCCAGGATTGGGACGCCTGGCAATCACATTTGTAATGGGGTGTCCCAGGCGTTGGGTTTGGTGTAATTCTACCTGCCAGCCGGCATTTTGGGTTTGTTCAGCAATATATTCGATGGTCTGTTGATGGGCCGTGCTGCCGGGAGTACGCGGTCCAAAGGACAATTGCACTTCCACATCTTTGAAGGCGCGGTTTTTATTGAAGCGGTAAACCGTTGAAGGATTACCCCCAAAGTGGGTGCTGATGAACAACCCCAAAGTTAACAATAGTATCAATAAGCCGAGAGAGAAGAGGGGAGATTTTTTCATGGGTTTATTGGTGTTTTAACCCCCCATTCTTCAAAAAAGATTCCTAAATCCCGCAGCGAGCGCTCAACATGCGCCTGGGCGCGGGCACGCTTGCCTTTGACTGCTTCTGAGAGTTCGGGCAGTATGCCAAAATTGGCTTTCATTGGCTGAAAATCTTTCATGGATGCGTGGGTAACATAATGACACAGTGCACCCAGCATGGTGGTGCGGGGCAGAGTGAAGGGCGGTTGTCCTTCAGCCAATCGGGCCGCGTTGATGCCAGCCAGCAGGCCAGTAGCGATATTACCCATGTAACCTTCCACTCCTGTAATTTGTCCGGCAAAGAAAAGCGTTTCCCGCTGACGGGTTTGCAAGGTGGGATGGAGCAATAATGGCGATGCGATGAAAGTATTTCGGTGCATTTGCCCGTAGCGAACAAATTCGGCGTTTTGCAGGCCGGGAATCATGCGGAAAACCCGTTTCTGTTCTGGAAAAGTGAGGTTGGTTTGAAAACCTACCATATTGTAGAGGGTGGCTGTCAGGTTATCCTGTCTAAGTTGTACAACAGCAAATGGGCGTTTGCCAGTGCGCGGGTCTTTCAAACCTACCGGCCGCATGGGTCCGTAAGCCAGCGCCAGATCGCCGCGTTGGGCAAGAATTTCAACAGGCAGACAGCCTTCAAAGAAGCGGTCCATTCCAGCGCGGACGCCGGTTTCGATATCCTTCTCAAACTCCCGCAGGGGAATCCGCTGGGCAGCGCGCAGGGCATCCAGAAAGGCAAAATATTCGTCTCGGTTTAGAGGGCAATTAATATAATCTCCTTCGTCTTCTTCACCAATCCCATAACGTGAGGCTTTAAAAGCAATCGAAAAATCAATCGAGTCGACATGGATGATTGGGGCAATTGCATCGTAAAAATAAAGACGATTTTCACCGCTAAGGCTCTGGATGGCATCAGCCAGAGCAGGGGATGTAAGAGGGCCGCTGGCAATGATCACAATACCTTCTGGAATGGTGGTTACTTCCTGACGGATGAGATGAATACGCGGATGGCTGGTGATGCGCTCGGTAACCAATCGGGCAAAGGCTTCGCGGTCAACCGCCAATGCTCCGCCAGCCGGCAAGGCGGTTGCTTCGGCACATCGGAGCAGTAAGCAGCCAAACTGACGAATCTCTTCTTTCAGCAAGCCAGAAGCGCGGTCAACCAGATTGGAACCCAGCGAATTGGAACAGACCAGTTCTGCCAGAAAACCGCTGACATGTGCCCCCGTCGAGATTTCCGGCCTCATTTCATAAAGAAAGACCTCGCAGCCCAATTCGGCTGCCTGCCAGGCAGCTTCACTTCCTGCCAATCCACCACCAATAACGGTAACCTGTTTCATTCTACGCTTCCAAGAGCAAATTTTACCACGCTTGAAGCAAATTGCTCTGGCATGAAACTTGCACCATTTGCACTTGACCAGTATACTCTTCTAAGGGAGCAGGGAGAAATCATGTTTCAAATCCAAAGTCCCAGTATCCGAACGGTAACCACCGCACATCTGACGCAAACAATGACCCTCCTGAACCAGACGGTGGGGGAACTTTACCAGCAAATTCAGCAGGAATTGACCAACCCGGCGTTGGAACTGGTGGAAGAACGCCGCTGTCCAACCTGTCATCGGGTGCTGCCCGGGCAGGGTGAATGCCCGGTTTGCAGTCGTCCGATGAGTATGCAGGCGGATGAGCCGGTAGTTTTTGTTTCGCCACGTGAAGAGTTTTACTCCTCTGGCGGGTCAAGTGCAGATTTGATTGCCGATGAACCAGTTTCTCCCATTGTAGAAGAGTTACCTGTTTATATTTTGCGTCAGATTGCGGTTGAGTTGGAAGGAGAGGAACGCCGCATTGCGGCATTTTTCTTAACCCACTTAGATGAGGATGGTTTCTTAACCATCGCACCGGTCGAAATTGCACAATATTTTCACGTTCCACTATCCAGGGTGATGCGCATCAAGCAACTCATCCAACGGGCTGAGCCGGTAGGTGTTGGTTCTGCCAATCCGCAGGAAGCCCTATTGGTTCAACTGGATGTTTTGGATGAAAGCAAACCCACTCCGCAATTAGCCCGCCGAATTATTGCAGAAGCGATGGAAATGTTAACCCATCGTCAATATGCCGAAATTGCCCGAAAATTGAATGTATCTCAGCATCAGGTTCACGAAACAGTCCGTTTCATTGGGGAAAACTTAAATCCATTTCCTGCGCGGGCACATTGGGGGGATGTCAGAAATCCTTCACCCAAGGCCGGCGAGGTGTACTACCACCCGGATATCATCATCAGTTATTTGAACAATTCACCCGAGAATCCATTGGTTGTTGAGATTATTTTGCCGATTCGCGGGTATTTGAGAGTCAATCCTCTCTTTCGTCAAGCTGCACGCCTCGCCAATGAGGAAACCCGTTTGGGGATGAAAAATGATCTGGAACGTGCGGCATTGTTTGTAAAATGCTTGCAGCAGAGAAACTTTACCATGCAGCGTTTGTTGCAAAGGGTGGTCAGTATTCAACGGGAATTTATCATCTACGGCGATCGTTATATTAAACCCCTGACCCGCGCTTCGCTTGCTGAGGAACTGGGTGTCCATGAATCTACAATTTCACGGGCGGTTTCGAATAAAACCGTTCAACTGCCCAATAAAAAAATCATTCCACTGGCAAATTTCTTCGACCGCAGTCTAAATGTGCGAACGGCATTACGAGAAATCATTTCGAAAGAAAAAAATCCATTGAGCGATTCTCAACTGGCTTGTATGCTTGCCCAACAAGGTTATGAAGTTGCCCGCCGCACAGTTGCCAAGTATCGGGCAATGGAAGGCATCCTCCCTGCCCATTTACGCAGGCTCAATCAGGTTTAGGTATGAGAGATGTAATCAGTCGTCCAATTCAGGCGTTATTTGGTAACAAGATTAATAAGGTTGAAACTATCGGGGCAATTCAAAATTTACTGGAATTGATCTCTGAACCGGCGCTGGTATATGACCCGGAGGGTAACCGTATCCTTCTGGCAAACAGTGCGTTTCTGGTGCTTTCGGCCTACTCCATGCAAGAGATTATCAACGAGAAATTAGAGTCTCTTTTGGAAAATCCCGATTTGGAAGAGATTTTAACGGCAGAAAGTGCTATGGGTTTATTAAAAACCCGCAATCGGTTGAACATCCCGGTGGAAATCCGAAAAAGTGTTTTAGATCAACCAACCGGATATCTGGTTCTAAAGATAGTCTCGCAGAGCGATCTTCAATTTCTGAGCGGTAGCTGGCAAAAGAGATTACTGACGACATTCCAGCAAATCCCCCGGATTGTCGAAAATTCATCGGATGATTGGCTCCTTACAATCCAAAAATTATTGGATATCTTGAGAAATTTGTTTGAAACCAATCTGATTTGTATCTATCATGCCAGTGCAGAGTTCCCCGAGTTAAGAAAGTTAATCAGCCTTGAAGAATTAACTCTCTTCCCCGATACCTTACCTTCCACCGACCTGATTCGATTACCCACACCGCAGTTATGGACCCCGGGAAAGCGGATGACCACTCATTTACATCGTTCTGCAAGGATCGCCGGTGTTGGCTATGTTGCCAGTGTTGCCATTGGAGGAGAAAATGCTTTGGAGGGGCTGATCGTAGTGGGTGGAATGGAACCTCAGCCCCCGCCCTTTTTACTGGAAACTATTGAAGTTCTGGCAGTTTATATTTCTCAAGTGTTCAGTCGTTCAGTATTGGAGGAAAACCTGAGAAGAGAATCAGCGCGGAGAGAATTTGCGCTTCAGTTGTACTCTTCAGTGTATGAAGAAGTTCAAGAAGGGGTCATGGTTGTTGACCCGGAATCGGTGATTATCGAAATCAACCCGGCTGCAGAATTTTTATTTGGTTACACACGCAGCGAGGTTCAGGGAGAGCGCATAGAAAACATTCTAATCACGCCCGACCGGTTTTTACCGGCACTTGCGAATGTAATCTCGACCAAAGTATCCTCTGTGTTGGAAAATATTACCCTGCATCGCCGAAATGGGCAAACCTTCGCAGCAGATGTGAAAATTCTTCCGATTCAAGACAAGGGTCAATTGACGGGGGCTGCTATTCTGGTGCGGGATATCAGCGAACATGAGCAAATTCTGGCTCAGTCTCGCCAGTTAGAACAACGGGCATTTTTGGGGGAATTTATGGGCGTTTTTGCCCACGAAGTGCTTAACCCAATTAACAATATTTCAACCGGCTTACAAATTCTTTCGCGCCGATTGGCGAGTGAAAATTCCCTTCAGGACCTGATCAAGCGGATGGAAAGCGATTGTGAGCGGCTGCATCACCAAATGGAAGCCTTGAAGAGCTACGCAAAACCTTATGAACCCAAACAAGAATTGGTGGACATTCCCCAATTAATCAAGCGTATTCTGGATCGCTGGCGTCCCCGCATGGAGCGATTGAACATCAAGCATATCTATCAGCCGGCTGAAAAATTACCGCCGGTTAAGGGCGACTGGCGGGCATTGGATCAGGTTTTCAATAACCTGATCAGCAATGCGATTGACGCCATGAGGGATAATGGCGGCATTCTAAGCGTGCGGGTCAGCCTTTCAACGCTTGTATCCAGTCATCCTCATCTTGAAGTTGCTATCTCGGATAATGGCCCCGGTATTCCGGATGATATTCGCGAAAAAATCTTTGAACCTTTTGTCACCACAAAAGCCAGCGGTACAGGCTTGGGATTATCCATTACAAAACGCATTGTAACTGCCCATCGAGGAAGCATTACATTCAATAGCTACCCCGGTGGTACCGTATTCCGTATTTTTCTACCTGCCTGCGAGGAAGCATAATCATGTCGATAACCATTCTTGTTGTTGATGACGAAGCCAATGCAAGGAAAAATATCTCCGATTACTTAACTCCGCTGGGGTATGAAGTGATCGGGGTACCAACGCTGAATGATGCCCGCACCTGCCTGCAACGGGGAAATGGTGATGTGGTTCTTTTGGATGTATCGCTCCCGGATGGTTATGGGCCAAGCCTGCTGTACGAGATGCAGAATATGCCCTATCGTCCGCCGATCATCATCATCACAGCCCATGGGGATATTGATATGGCTGTGGATGCGATGAAAAACGGCGCCCATGATTTTCTGACCAAACCTATTCAATTAACCCAGCTGGAAAATTCCATCGTCCGCGCCTGTGAAATTGTGCAGATGCGAAGGGAACTGGCTCACCTGCGCCAGAGTCAAAAACAAAGTATTTCTTTTGTGGTTGGCAAGACTCCATCCATGGAGTCGCTGCTGAGTCAGGCACAGAAAGCTGCCCAGGCTCAGGTTTCGGTTTTAATTACCGGAGAGACTGGTTCGGGCAAAGAGGTGCTTGCTCGTTTTATTCACAGCACAGGGCCGCGTTCCAATAAACCGTTTATTGCCATTAATTGCGCTGCAATTCAACCCACCGTGCTTGAGTCAGAATTATTTGGTTACGAAGCGGGGGCATTTACCAGCGCTGAACGACGTAAAAATGGTTTGATGGAAGTGGCAGATGGCGGAATTTTATTTTTGGATGAGATTTCTTCTATGCCGCTGGATATTCAGGCTAAATTACTGCGGGCAATTGAGGAGCACGCTTTCCGGCGGGTGGGTGGTACAAATTTGATTCAGGTGGATGTTCAGGTATTGGCAGCCTCTAATCGTAATTTGAAAGAAATGATTCAGGAGGGCAGTTTCCGGCAGGATTTGTATTACCGCCTGAAAGTGGTTGATTTACATTTGCCCCCCCTTCGCGATAGAAAAATGGATATTCCTGAACTGGTGGGGTTTTTCATCCGTCAATACAAAGCAAAACTGGGGGTGAACGTGGATGATATTACCCCGCGGGCGATGCAGGCGCTCATGGCTTACGATTGGCCCGGAAATATCCGTGAATTGAGTCATGCGATTGAACGCGCCATGCTATTTTGCGAAGGCCGAGCCATTGACCTGCCGGATTTACCGGCGGACATCTCCCGCCTGAACGGATAAATTGCGTCTGGCACAATTCTTGCATCATACCCTTCCAGCAGAGATTCATGGGAGGAAGGGTATGATGATTTTTGAAATGACCAAAAACGATTTCTTGCTGACCACAGCCGGGGTAGCCCTTGCGTTGGGTGTAATCATGTGGTTAATCGGCGTGATTGTGCTGGTCAGTCGGGTTCTGGGAGGAGAAATCAAGCGAATCGCTGAACAAACTGCCCGACTGGCGCAAAAAGGGATTGCTGAAGAAATTGCTGGACTGGTGGGTAACGCTTCCAGTCTGGTCGAATCACTCAACCAGCTGGTTCGCACATCTGCAGGCATTGGAGTATTTCTGGTCATTGCCGGTATGTTAATGATTGCGGCAGCCTTTGGGCTTGCCTTCCAAATCCAATAGCCTTTCAACAACCTCCAACTTCTTCGAAATTGATTATAAGGAGCTCCCTATGCCATCAGCTGATCTTCTTGAATTATTGAGAACCTGTTTGCCGCTGGAGGAAGTGCCGGTTGTGTTTTCAGCATTAAAAAAAGACCCTCTGGTTTGGGAAGCCCTTCAGCAACCCTCAACAATAAGTGGGTTAGCCAGCAATCTTCGGTCTGCAGAGTTATGGCAGCCGGCAAACCTTGCTTTGAGAATTTTGAACAGCCGCATGGATCTGGCTGCGCTGCAAGGCGATCATTTTCCTTCTGTGGAGCCCTCCATCCGAAAAAAGGCGTTAGAAACCTTTGAAAATCTATTGCGCAATACCTCAAAACCTCATGATCTGCGAGAAGCGGGTTTGATTGCGCTGGCTTTGCGCGAGCGAAGGCGTAAGACCCAAACATGGGTGGGGTTGATGGATGAAATGAAGTCCTTCAATCTAAAAAGTAAAAATGCTTTGATTGATTTGTGGAAGACACCGCTGTTGTGCCTGTTTGGGATGACGCCGGATCAGGAAGACTTGCTGAAAGCCTTGCTGAGCAAAGAAGATTTTTCCCTTTCCAAAGCATGGATCACTCACATTCTGCTGGGTAATCCTTTGGGGGAAGAAGAAACCAAACGTTTGTTTGCAATGATGATTGCAGAGATACCGCTACCTCTACAGGTTGAATGGCTGGTATTTTTGAAGAGATACGATGAATCTGAACTGGCTGGGTGGTTGGCTAATCAGATTTTGCGGGAGGGTCGTTTGAAAACGGGCAGTTTGTCCGGTTTTGATTTGGATTCACTCCACCAAAAATCATGGGTTGAGCTGGCTGGAGAAGCTTTGGAGTTGCAATGGACGGCCACCCTGCATCAGATTGCCGGTCATCCCGCTCAATCGGAATTGTTCTTGAGTCGTTCAAAAAATTTGTTGCAGCATTGGTTGGGTGGAACAACTCTCCAATTGATTTCGATTGTAAACCCTGATCCCAAAATAACCGAGATGTTGTGGGATGAAATTGAGCCTTTGCTCAGTTCTCAGCCCCTGCCAGAAACTTTGATGGAGGAAGCCGTGTGGCTCAAACCTCCGCTTTCTCTTTTACGGCGGTTGAGCGATTCTAATTTACCCATCCTTGTTCAGGTGTTCATGAAGGGAAAAGATGCCTCGCTGGGAGAGAAACAGGGGAAACGAGGTGTGGTCAAAGAGGCGATCCGGGAGTGGTTGAAACAGCAGCAAAATGAGGAGAGATTACCGGGCGGCCAGTTTGTTTTCGACTACAGTCCCTTCGAATTGCTGGAAATTCTGGAAAACCTGAGTTTGTATCAGGAAGCGCTTGAAGTGGCTCAAATTTATCTTCAACAGCGGGTGAAGGATGTTTCCCTGCTAACATGGACTGCCCAACTTGCTCACCGCTTGGGTCAGGATGACACTGCAATCCAGCTCATTCGGGAAGCCATTTTGTTAGAAGAGATGGACCCGGAACACTATCGGACGTATGCAAAAATTCTTGAGGAGCGCAATGATTGGGAATCAGCCCTGAATATCCGTCGGGAAATCCTCGATCGTTTTGGTGATTCGTCCATTGAAGACCAGTTGAACCTGGTCACCTGTGCCATTGGAGGAAAGAATTTTGAGCTTGCGGTGCAGACCTGCCAGAGAATCATTGAAAAAGATGATGAACAGGGTAGAGCTTACACCTTACTGGGATTGGCTCAATTTGGTCAGGGAAAACTGGAAGAAGCCCATGCCAGCTTGAGTAAAGCCACCTTGCTCACGCCGGAAGATGCCAGACCATGGCTTGAACTTGCTCATTTGTACACCCAAACCGGAGAACCTCAACGGGCATTGGAAACCTTACGGGCAGCTTTATTGAATGTGCCCGACTCCGCGGAATTGCATCTGGCATTGGGCAAGGCCTGTCTGGCGAACGGATTATCTGCTGAGGCGCTGCCCTATTTGAAACAGTCTGCCCGCTTAGCGCCCGAATCCGATGAGGTGGCGTTGGCTTTGATTCAAGCCCTGGTTTCGCTTGGACATGATAAAGAGGCGCTGGAAGTTGCGGAAACTGCTCGTTTGAAATGGCCGGCTCATCCGCAGCTGGCTTATGAACATGCCGGAATATTACTTCGAGACGGAGAAATGGAGGAAGGTCTTTCTGTACTAGAAGTGGCTCTGCAATTTGAAGGCGCAAACCCAGCATGGTTTGTGGAATATGCAAAAGTGCTGTTGAATGGAATTGAGTTAAAACGGCAACTGGCGCATCAAAACTTGCCTGTTGGGTTATTGGTAAAGGCCCAAAAGGCACTGCAGCGTGTCTTGAAAGAAGTCCCCAATCATTTTGAAGCGCTTTTACTGAAGTCTGAAATTCATTTGGTTTTACAGGAGTGGGATCAAGCCTTAGCTGGATTTCAACGGTTGATTGAAAGTGAACAGGCCAATTTACCAGAATGGCATTGGAGAATTCAATCCGGTCTTGGATTAATTGCATTTCATTCTGGTGAGAATGAAATGGCTCTGGCTGCGTTACAAAACGCCAGTCAGGCTCGTCCCGAAAATATGGAGGTCAAGCAGCTGTTGGCAGAAGTATACTGCCGGCTAAACCTGCTTGAGTCGGCTTATGAAGTCGCACAACAGGTCAGGAAGCTACAACCAAACAATGTGGATTCTTTGATTTGGTTTGCGGACTTAATGGAGCGATTGAACGAAACCGAGCAGAGTATCGAAGCTGCTCAGACCTTGACACAACTCTATCCACAGGAAGTTGGCTATGCTTTGAAACTGGCTAAACTGTGGATGAAAATAGGGAAAGAAGCGGCTGCGGGCGAAGAATTGAAGCGGTTGTTGTGCATTGAAAGTATTATGCCGGATCAATTGGAAACCATTGCTGAGATTGCGCTTAAAATCGGGGATTTGGAACTGACCAGAGAGGCTTTAGAAAAGGCCATCCGTTTGATGGTTGCACCGAATTATTTCCAGCATTTTCATCTGGCTCTGCTGCATTGGCGGGCCGGGGAGGTTGAGGCAGCCAACCAGGCATTACAAACGGCTCTCATGATCAATCCCAACGCCGCCGAGGCTTATATATTGCAAAGTGAAATACAAAAATGGATGCAGCGCCCTCAGGCAGCGATTGCTTCTCTGGAAAAGGCTTTGCGGATTTGTGAAAGCCAGCCAGAGGGGTCACTAACCGATGAAGCATTAGCAGACAGCCAAATCTGGGGGTATGAACAGCCAACCGCATACTCGGTTCATCGCTTTTTTGTTCCGTTATGTGTTGAATCGGGTGAGTTAAATCTGGCGCTCTATCATGCCGAGAGTGCCCTGCAACATTGCCCGACCTCATTGGAAATGGCATTTCAGGTTGCCAGTCTGGCCCACCGGTTGCTTCAACCCGAGCGGTTGGGTCGAATTACAGATGTGGTCGAGCAAAATCACTCTGCAGGGTGCTTCACCAGCTTTACCAGCGAGGAAGAAGCAGAATGGCTGGCAAGTTTACACGCATTTCAGGCGGAAAACTATATTGAAGCTGGCAATTTTGGGGAAGCGGAGAAGACTATCCAGAGGGGATTGGCGCATAAACCACAACATCTTCACTTGAAAGCCGTCCGCAGCCGTTTGAAAGCCAAAACGGGTAAATTTGCGGATGCAATGAGTGAATTCCAACAGGTCTGGGGTGATGTAGAGGCGGAAACCAATCTCCCCGAAAGGAAGGAGTGGTTGGCCGGTGTGCTGCTTACCCTGGCAGAAACTGCTTTTGACTTGTTGGATTGGCAGCGGGGGTTGCAACTGGCCGAAAAATACCTTCAAGAGCATGAAAATGAACCCATTGCTTACCTCAGCTTAGCGCGCGGTTTGATTCGTGGACTGGAATGGCAAAGGCTGTTGCAGGTTTTGGGAGTGGTTAACCATGCTCTCAAGTCAAACAAATTCGCCGCGGTACAGCAACAGGCCAAAGAATTACTCGAAAAGGCCGGCCTGCTGACCCGTGCACGGTCGTTGGATCACTGGATGGCGCGGGCAGAGGCTTTGCTCCACGCTGATCATCAGCACATTCGGGATTTGAGCTCTTTTGCCCTAACAGACGAGGATTTCGCGTGGCTTGTAGAGGCACATTTACGTGGTAATAACCCCACCGGTGCGATGCAAATGGCTGAAATTTGGCGACAACATCCCCTGGTGCAAGTGCTGGCGGCGCTGGTTTGGGAAGAGGAAGACAGCCAGCGAGCCTTAGATTTTGCTCGTAGCGCAGTGGAACAGGCGCCTTTCCATCCCGTCTATCAAGCCGTTTTGGCCAGAATTGCCCAGAAGAACGAGGATTATGCACAGGCATTTGAGGCGATTGAGGTAGCGCTCGGTATTTGGGGCAATGAAATCAATTGGCATATATGGGCTGCCGATCTCGCTGAGCGATGTGGAGAAACAGAAATCTGTGGCCAGCACCTTGAAAAAGCGTTCCAGTTGAATCCGAATGATTATGAATTGCTAATACGCCTTGTGCAGCATGATTTAGAACATGGTTATGCCGATCAGGCGGTTCAGTTGCTGCAGAGTGTAATCGGTTCATATGCGGAACGAAGTGAAGTGTGGCTGCTTTTGGCGATGGGCCTAAAAGGGTGTGGTGATGATAAAGCAGCCTTGAGGGCAGCCGAAAAAGCAACTGAATTGGATGAAACCAATGGTAAAGCGTGGATAACCGCCGGAGAAATCGCTTTACGATTGGGTGATGAAAATAAAGCCTTGTATTTTACGCGGCAGGCTGAAAAAGTCGCTCCATTTGAAGCGGGTACGCGCTTACTGGCGGTGAAAATCCTGATTCGACAGGGTCAACTGCGAGATGCCCTGACGGAACTCAACCGGGCGATTGAAGAGATCCCTTCAGAGTGGGAATTAAAGTTTGAGCGTGCACGCCTGATTGGGGAATTACAGGGAGCATCAGCGGCGCAGGATTTGCTGCAAAAGCTGGTTGTTGAATACCCCCAGAATGAGCAAATTTTGTGGTACTTTGCTCAAACCTGTATGAAAACGGGAAAAATTAAACTGGCGGAACAAAGCGCCTTGCAGGCATTGAAACTCAATCCGCAAAATGTGGAGATTCACCGCCTGCTGGCTGACGTATTCAAGGATCAGGGGCAACTGGATCGAGCAGTCTTACACCTCAGTGAAGCCGTTCGGCTGCAGCCCAGCCATTTGGAAACCTATCTGAAACTGGCCGAGGTGTACAGTGGCCGACGGGAATTCAGTAAAGCGCTGGAGATCTATCAACAGGCTATTCAGATCAATTCACAAGATTATCGTCCTTATTACTATTCGGCGCTGGTCTTGCGCGATGGGAAAGACTATCCGGGGGCTGAAGTCATGCTCCGAAAAGCAGCCGAACTGGCTCCTGAGGATGTCAACATTCGCCGCCAACTTGGCGCAATCATTGCACTCAATCTGGTTCATCACGGACAGGAGGCAAAATCATGCCTGTAGAGCGAAACGATCTTGGAGATGCAGCACTTATTGCGAAAGGAAGACTTAATCGCGGCACGGCACTTTTGTTAATCGAAAGTGCCTTTGAAAGCGGCGAATTGCGTTTTGCCCGCCAGCTTATCCTTTCCTGGTTAACGGCTTATCCCGGCGACCTGGAGGTCAACATCCTTCTGGGTGAATTGTTTTTTCACGAGAATAAAATTGCTCAAGCCATTACCATACTGGAGAAAATAGCCCGTCTTGATCCGGAGGATTTGCGCGCACAAAAACTGCTTGCTGCCTGGTATGCCCGGATCAATGATGAGCAGGCTAAAACGACCACCATCCGGGTATATATTCTGGGAGAACGACTGGATGTTTCGCAATCCATGCCGGGTTGGGCGATTATTTTACGGAATGCTCACAAGGCGTTGCAGGAAAATGACCTTTCAACGGCCGAGGTAAACATTTATCAGGCCCTTGCATTGAACCAGGATGAGGTACTTGCAGCCATTTACCATATAAAATTGCTGCGACTGTTCGGCGATTCTGCGGGTGTGCTGCGGTTTTGCGAATTGTATCATCAGCGCTGGCCGGAGTGTTTGGTCTTTCGGCTGGGGTTAGCAGAAGGGCAATTGATCGCCGGAAGCGAAACTGAGGCTGTGCAATTGCTGCATCAATGTGCAGCAGAAGATTCTACCGGACAGGTGAGTAAACGCTGGTGGGGTGAAAATCATCCCTATTTGCCGTTGTGGCCGGTTCGACATGAAATTTCATTCGGCGTGCCAATTCCGGCAGGAATTGCCGGTAAATTGGGCTGGAATCGCCTGGCCGCTGCGGGCGGTGAACTGCCGGAGGTGGGGCAAAAGCAGCCTATGGAAGAAGAAAAAGAAACATTTGAATTAGAAGAGGAAAAAGAAACTGCGCATAGCCATAATCTTGAAAATCAATCTGAAAGCAAATCACCAGAACATGGGCAGGAAACTGATTCCCCCCGCTTTGAACGGCCGCAGAAAAAGACACCGCCATGGTTGAAGGAAACCGAACAGGAATTTGAAAAACTTGCCAAAAGTCTCAAGTCTCCGGGGATCGTAAAAGCAGATGGACGCTTCCCAATTTATGTAATTTTTTCTTCCCGCAGCGGTCTGCGTGCAAAATATGGTGAACAGACAGCAAAGGTGCTGAATCAGGAGATGAATCGTTTGGCGGAAGCCATTCGTCAGCGGGCGGGGTGGGGCGCGATTGTCTTTTACCCGGACGATCTTGAGTGTACCGGTAAATTGGGGATGTCCACGATTTCCGGAAATGATCCCTGGAAAATGAAGCTTTCGCTGGCAGATTTGGATCAGGCGTTGGCAAAAAAGGGCGGGCGGATCGGGGCTTTGTTGATTGTCGGCGGCCCGGATGTCGTTCCATTTCACCGTCTGCCAAACCCGACGGACGACTCGGATGAAGAGGTGCTCTCTGATAATCCATACAGCACGCTGGATTCGAATTACTTTATCCCTGAGTGGCCGGTCGGCCGGCTGCCCGGTGAAAAGGGCAGTGATGCGGGTCTGCTTCTTCAGCAATTGCGCAATGCGGTTCAATATCATCTGAAGAACAAAAAAAACAAAAAGACCATCAAACCGGACCGGCTCATTCTGGATTTGTTGCGCTGGATTTTCTTGTTTCGGCGGGGGCAGCCCTCACTGCCAAATAAGGATCGTTTTGGTTACACTGCAGCCGTATGGAAACGTTCTTCGGTAGCCAGTTTTAAACCGGTCAGTTCAGAAACTGCTGTTCTGGTTTCTCCACCGCATGAAACGCGCACCTTTGACGTTGAAAAACTGGTGCGCTCCGATTTGGCCTTCTATAACCTGCACGGTTTATCTGAAACTGCTGAATGGTATGGACAGCGTGATCCGCGTGAAAGTTGGAACGGGTCGGAATATCCCGTTGCCCTGACTCTGGCTGACTTGCCCAAAAATGGTCATTCGCCGCGCATCGTTTTTAGCGAGGCCTGTTACGGCGGATATATTGTGGACAAAGAAGAAAATACCTCGCTTGCTCTTCGATTTCTTTCAATTGGCACGAGGGCAGTGGTTGGCTCGACTGGCATTGCTTATGGTGCAGTTAGCCCTCCGCTGGTCGGTGCAGACCTGCTGGCAAACCTATTCTGGAAAGCAATAGCGGAAGGATATTCTGCCGGTGATGCATTGGTGCAGGCCAAAATTGCTATGGCGCGTGAGATGAATAAAAGGCAGGGCTTTCTCGATGGCGAAGATCAAAAGACCCTGATTTCATTTGTTCTATATGGTGATCCGCTGGCGTATGCCGATTCCCAGCCGGTTGAGGCCAAAAAATTTGTTCGCAGTCGCACCCATTGGGCGGTGAAAACGGTCAGTGACCATGCCAATGGTGATGGTGAAATGAACATCAGCAAGGAAGATCTGGTGCAACAAGCCAAGGCTGCGGTCGAAGCCTATTTGCCGGGTTTGGACCTGGCGGAAGTGCGTTATCGCTTGCAGAAGGTTGCTGCCGACCCGAATGGAACTGGAGAGAAAGGTAAATTGGAGACTGAACGTGGAAATACATTGACCAATCGCCGGGTGGTTATTTTTCAAAAGAAAATTGTCTTTGGCGGACACACCCACGTTCATTATGCACGTGTAACCCTTAACCGAGATGGAAAATTGCTGAAAATGAGTGTTTCCCGCTAATTTTTCCCATTGCTCCTATCTTTGTGGCAGGGGGTGTATCCATTCGGATACATCCCTTTGCTTTTGGCTAGCGGGTGAATTGTTGATTCCTTGTCGGTGTTCCTGTATAATCAAAGCCATTCCTCATTTCAAATTATTTCATTGGGTTGGAGCCAAAACTATGAAAAAATACTGGAGCGGCGCGGAAATTCGACAAATGTTTATTGACTTTTTTGTTGAACGAGGTCACACCTTTGTCCCTTCCTCATCGCTGGTTCCCGGCGGTGACCAGACTCTGCTGTTTACCAACGCAGGGATGGTGCAGTTTAAGGATGTTTTCCTTGGGACGGATCAAAGGCCTTACAGCCGCGCTGTTAATTCTCAAAAGTGTATGCGTGTAGCCGGAAAGCATAATGACCTTGATGATGTTGGGCGGGATGATACGCATCACACCTTTTTTGAGATGCTGGGGAACTGGTCGTTTGGAGATTACTACAAAAAAGAAGCTATATCATGGGCGTGGGAGTTGCTGACGGAAGTTTGGGGTCTTGAAAAAGAGCGTCTGTGGGCGACCTGTTTCAAAGATGAAAAAGGTGAAATCCCAACCGATGATGAAGCAGCACAATTCTGGGCGCAGCAACCCGGCATAGACCCATCTCATATCCTTTATTTTGGGCGTAAAGATAACTTTTGGGAAATGGCAGAAACCGGTCCCTGCGGCCCCTGCAGCGAGATCCATTACGATCGCGGCATGGAATATTGTGATCGCCAGCACGAAGAGGGTCATGTCTGCCGGGTGAACGGCAACTGCAAACGGTTTCTTGAGTTGTGGAATCTGGTGTTTATTCAGTATAACCGGCTCAGCCCCACCCGCCTGGAGCCGCTGCCCGCCCGGCATGTAGATACCGGCATGGGCCTGGAGCGAATCGTTTCAATTTTGCAGGATAAGCCCTCGAATTATCGAACGGACCTGCTTTTCCCGCTGATGGAAAAGGTGCGGGAGTTGACCGGTCATAGTGAGACTGAACGGGATGCAAACATCACTCCTTACCGTGTGATTGCCGATCATGCACGCGCGGCGGCTTTTCTGATTGCAGACGGAGTTGTGCCGGGCAATACCGGAAGAAATTACGTATGTCGCATGATCATCCGGCGGGCTTCGCGCTTTGGAAGCAAAATCGGGTTGGACGAACCCTTCCTTGCTCAGGTTGCGGATGTGGTTATCGAAAATTACGGTAAAGCATACCCCGAACTGGTGCGTAACCGAGAGGCGATTCTGGATGCGCTGACCCGTGAGGAAAAACGCTTTAAACGAACCGTAGAGCAGGGATTGGCGCATTTGGAAGAATTGCTTCAGGCGGTCAGGAATAGCGGCGGCAAAGTTTTAGATGGTGAAAAGGCGTTTGAATTGTATGCCACGCACGGTTTACCGCTGGAACTGGTGCGTGATATTGCATTAGAAGAAGGGTTGGAGGTGGATCAGGCTGGCTTTGCGCGGGCAATGGAAGAACACCGCCTGGCTTCGGGTGCGGGTAAATCGTTTGGTCCTTTGGGGGGTGAAAATGTGGATGTTTACCGTGGAATTCTTGAAGCCTTGCAATCCAGCGGAGAACTGGGAACAGAAGGTGTGCATTATGACCCGTATTCCTCGCTGGAAGTGGAAGGTAAGGTGCTGGCGCTGGTACGCGATGGGCAGCCCGTGCAGGAAGTGATGACCGGTGATGTTGTAGAAGTGATTCTACCTGCAACGTGTTTTTATGTGGAAGCCGGCGGGCAGGTATCGGACACCGGAACGATTGTTTCTGTGGCTGAACCCCGTTGGGAAATCCGCGTTGAGGACACCCGTAAACCGGCCGCCGGAGTGATCACCCATGTGGGGGAGGTTGTTCGCGGCAAGCCGGCAGTGGGTGATCTGGCAATTGCTGCAGTAGATGCACAGCGGCGGCGTGACATCATGCGCAATCACACCGCAACCCATTTGTTGCATGCGGAATTACAGGCAGTACTGGGAAAACATGCCCGTCAGGCCGGTTCTCTGGTTGCGCCGGATCGCCTCCGGTTTGATTTTACACATCCAGAGGCGCTAACCCCTGAACAGATCGAACAAATTGAGGCTGGTGTCAATCGTGCCATTTTTGAGGACATGCGTCTTAACATCCGATTTAAATCACTCAATGAGGCAATCTCTGAAGGTGCTATGGCTTTGTTTGGGGAAAAATATGCCGAAACCGTGCGCACCATAACGATTGGAGATGAGGAAGAGATTCTGTCTTACGAATTGTGCGGCGGTACGCACGTGGAAAACACCGGCGATATTGGAATTTTCCTCATCACCAGTGAAGGCAGTGCGGCGGCAGGTGTGCGCCGCATTGAAGCGGTTACCGGCCGGGAAGCTTATGCGCTGGTACAGCGGCGGATGCGGACTCTGAAACAAACAGCGCAAATTTTATCTGCATCCGTGGAAGATGTTCCTAACAAAGCAGAATCTTTGCTGAAGGAGCTTGATGAAGCCCGTGATCAACTTTCACAATTGCGCCGGCAACTGGTTTCTGCTGAATTTGAGCAGTCTCTGAATTCCATAAAGGATATTCAGGGGATCAAGGTGCTGGCAGCGCAATTTTCCCATGCGGATGCGGATACATTGCGGCAGATGTGCGATCGCTTTCGTCAAAAATACACCAGTGGGGTGATTGTTTTGGCGAGTGTGGAAAATGATAAACCCCTGATCATTGGCTCTATCAGTGATGACCTTGTCAAGAAAGGCTGGCATGCTGGTGATTTAATCAAAACTGTCGCTTCGGTAGTCGGTGGAGGTGGAGGCGGGCGGCCTAACCTAGCCCAGGCGGGCGGCAAAGACGCCGCTTTGCTGCCTCAGGCTTTGCAAAAGGTTTTCAGTTGGGTTGAATCTAAACTGGGGGCGTAGATCAGCCCTCGCCGCTGCCTTGAATTTCCCACAGGGTAATTTCAGGAGGGCAAAGGAAGCGCACACGCGGCGCTCCTGCGCCCTCCATACCAATACCTCGAGTAATATAGAGAGTCAGGCCGTTCAATTGGTAGCGCCCGGATGAAAAGGCGCGGCCGTATAACGAGGCGGTGAACAGCGCACCAATCAACGGCAGCCTGACCTGACCGCCATGGGTGTGACCTGAAAGCTGTAGATCCACCGCTGTTTTGGCAGCATTGGGAGCCAGATCCGGTGTGTGATAAAGCAGAATGGTGAAATTCTGGTTGTTTTTAGGGAGTAACTTCTCCAGGCGGGGGGCGTCAATAAACGGACGGTGTGTGCAAGAAAGTCCGATCAGGTGAATTTTTTGTTGGTCAACATTGAGTTCAATCTGCTCTTCCGCGAGGTATTGAACGGGCAATTGATTATAAAACCCCGGTAAAATCTCGGCTAAATCCACTGCCGGACTGCCGGCGACGGCATAAACCCCAAGCGGCGCCTGCCATTCCGCCATGAGCTGGCGCGCATGTTCCAGCGCAATAGGGTCGCGATTGTAGGATAAATTGAGAATGTCGCCACTGAATAAAATGAGATCGGGACGCAGCTGCTTGATCCATTCTTGCATTTTTTTCTCGCGGCGGGTAATGCGTTCAACATGCAGGTCTCCCAAATGGAGAACACGAAGTCGGCTGCCGCTCTTCAATTTGGGTGTTTGCAAAATCTGGTGGGCAAGGGTAAGGCGATGGGGTTCAATCCAAAAGCCATAAAATACCAGCAGGCTGCCAATAGTCTGCAGGAGAAAATTTACCGGATAAGGCAAAAGCGCAAACGGCAATCGCATCAAAGCCAGTAAAAATGCGGGGGGCTGAGGCGGGCCGAATGACCGGTGAAAGACCGGTAGGAGCGCCAGCATCAACCAGTCCAGCATGAAAAAGCCCCATAAGGCAAGCGTGAATTCCCACTCCATTCGGGTTGGAAGCCAGGCCAACCCGAATAGAATTAACCCAAAGAAAAGAGGATGAATTTTTTGGATAGCATCATAACGGCGCAGGACGACATCAAAATCGTTTCCCACTTCGCCCGGAAAATTGCGCCTAGCAGAAAAATCCCGCGCTTCGATCATCCCTTTTTGTTGACCTTCTGGCTATATTCCTCAAGTGCATTGACCAATTCGCGGCAGAAATCCGGGATATCGGCAACCACCCGGCCCCAAACGATATTGCCGCTGCGAAAGGCTGCTTCGTCCCGCCAGGTTGCTCCGGCGTTCAATAAATCATCTTTAATGCCTTCGCTGCCGGTTGCTTCGTGCCCACGCACAATACCCGCACTGATTCCAACCAGGCCGGCGTGGCAAATCATTGCCACGATTTTGTTATTCTCATAGAACCAGCGGGTCATCTTTTTAACCGCATCATAGCGGCGCAGTTTATCCGGTGCCCAGCCACCGGGAATCACAATCGCATCATAGTTCGCCGGGTCAAGATCCTCAAAACTCACTTCGGATTTACCTTGTAAACCGTTCTTCCCAATATAAGTTTGATTTGCTTTGGCACCTGCAACAACAACTTCGGCACCTTCTTCGCGCAGTCGCATGAGAGGAACATAAAATTCGAGATCCTCAAACCCTTCGCCAATCAGGTAGATAATTTTCAATCCTTTGAGTTTCATGGTGTGCCTCCTGATTCTCTGGATGGAATGATTATAACAAACCCCCGCTCGTTGTGGGAGCGGGGGTAGAGTTGTACAAACGGCGTTGCTTAGTTTTTTACCTGCTCGGGAAACCAGCAACACAGCACCAGTTCTTTGGCAGCTTTAACCTCATCCAGCCTGCCAACCGGTGTGGAGTGTGGTGCTTCATGCAAGAGTTCGGGTTGTTGATGCGCTTCCTCAGCGATTTTGAGCATGACATCTGCAAAGCGATCGAGTGTTTGTTTGGTCTCGGTTTCGGTCGGTTCAATCATTAAGGCTTCCCGAACAATGAGGGGGAAATAGTTGGTTGGGGGATGGAAGTTGTAATCCATCAGCCGCTTGGCAATATCCAAAGCATGAACCCCCGGGGCATCATCCCACACACCCTCAACCACGAACTCGTGCTTGCAGATGCGATCATAAGGGATTTTATATGTGCCGCGCAAGCGTGCCTGCAAGTAGTTGGCGTTCAAAACAGCGTATTCTGAGACTTTTCGCAGCCCTTCCGCTCCGTGCATGGAAATGTAGGTATATGCCCGTACCATCATGCCAAAGTGACCGTGGAAGGCTTTGACCCTGCCGATGCTTTGGGTGGGTTGATAGAACCCGAACATGGGCGGCATTTCTTCATCTCCCTCTTCAAGCACCTCAACAATTGGGCCGGGTAAAAATTCCTTGAAAGCTGCCTTGACCGCAACCGGGCCAGAACCGGGGCCGCCGCCGCCGTGCGGGGTTGAAAATGTTTTGTGCAGGTTGATGTGCATGATGTCAAACCCCAAATCCGCCGGGCGGGCGATCCCCAAAAGGGCATTCAAATTTGCGCCATCGCCATAGACCAGTCCTCCGGCTTGATGAACGATGCGATTGACCTCGACCACCTGTTCCTCGAACAATCCAAGTGTATTGGGATTGGTCAACATGAGGCCGGCAACGGTTTCATCACAGGCTGCTCGCAGTGCTTCGATATCTACGTTTCCACGGGAATCGGAAGGGATGTGGACAACTTCATATCCGCTCATGGCGGAGGTAGCCGGGTTGGTGCCGTGGGCTGAATCGGGCACCAAAATTTTGGTGCGTTTTGAATCTCCCCGCGATTTATGATAAGCGCGAATGATCATCACGCCAGTGAATTCTCCCTGCGCTCCGGCGGCCGGTTGAAGAGTTACCGCATCAAACCCGGTAATTTCCTTCAAGTATTCCTGCAGTTCGTACATCAACGCCAGATTTCCCTGCACGGTTTCAATAGGTTGGAGGGGGTGGGTGAAAGCAAAGCCCGGCAACCGTGCCATTTCCTCATTGATTTTGGGGTTGTACTTCATCGTGCAGGAACCCAAGGGGTAGAAACCGCTGTCAATACTGTAGTTGAGGTGGGAAAGGTGCATGAAGTGACGGATGACATTCAATTCTGAAAGTTCTGGCAGGGGTAAATCCTCTCGCACCAGTTCTTGCGGCAGTTCCGACAGGGGTACATCGGGCTGCGGGTAACGGACACCCACCCGACCAGGGGATGAAAGTTCGTAAATTGTGGGCTCAGTCATGGGAATACTCCTTCAAAGCCTCACACAGGATTTCGATTTCTTCTCGGGTGTTCATCTCGGTGACTGCCAGCAGCATATGATTTTTCAAAGCCGGGTAGTCTTTACTGAGGTCGTATCCGCCGAGGATACCATCATCCAGCAAATATTCGTTAATCGCTTCCACGGAATCGGGGCATTTCACGACAAATTCGTGGAAGAAGGGCGCTTTGAGGTCCACTTCAAAACCGGGAATCTGGTTGATCTGCTGGGCTGTGTAATGGGCTTTGTGATAACACAGTTCAGCCACCTGACGTAATCCGGTTTTTCCCAGCAGGCTCATGAAGAGGGTGGCTGCCAGCGCCATCAACCCCTGGTTGGTACAGATGTTGGAAGTGGCCTTTTCCCGGCGGATATGCTGTTCACGGGCAGTAAGGGTCAGCACATAACCGCGGCGGCCTTCTTTGTCGGTAGTTTCACCGATCAGTCTGCCGGCCATCTTGCGGACGTAGTCTTTTCTGGTTGCAAAAATTCCCAGATAGGGTCCGCCATAGGAAAGGGGTATACCCAATGGTTGACCTTCACCGCAAGCAATGTCTGCTCCCATTTCGCCGGGGCTTTTGAATAACGCCAGGGCTAATGGATTGACAACCACAGCCAGCAGGGCGCCGGCTTCGTGTACCTTTTGGGCAAAACCGGTCAGGTCCTGCACTCGACCAAAGAAATCGGGGTACTGAACCACAACCAGGGCGGTGTTGGTATCAATCAGCGGTAGTAATTCTTGGGGTGAAACAAACGGATTGCCTGCCTCATCCCCGATGACTTCAATGTTTTCATAACCGTTCATGTAGGTGCGTACAACCGCACGGTATTGTGGGTTGACCGATGGGGAGACGACAAATCGGGTGCGTTTTCCGCGGAAGTGATGAAATGCCAGTACAGCGGCCTCTGCCGTGGCGGTTGCGCCGTCATAATGTGAAGCGTTGGAAGCATCCATGCCGGTTAAGTTGGCGATCAGACTTTGGTATTCAAAGATTGCCTGCAGAGTGCCCTGAGAAACTTCGGGTTGATAAGGCGTGTACGCAGTGTAGAATTCACCTCGGCGGAGGATCGAATCCACCGCTGCAGGAACATAATGGTTATATGCGCCGGCACCTAGAAAGCAAATCAAATCACGGGTTGTTTCATTGATACTGGCAAGTTCCTGCAATTGGGCAGAAACTTCCATTTCTGACAATGGTTCAGGGAGGTTTAGCCTGGGAAAACGGTACTCGGCAGGGACATCTTCAAAGAGCGATTCGATGGAAGGTACGCCGATGGCTTTGAGCATCTCCTCCCGCTCGGAATCGGTATGTGGGGTATACATTAGTGACCTCGTTCCTGACAGTAGGCTTCGTAAGCGGCCGCATCCATCAAGGTATCCAGTTCGGCGGGGTTGGACATTTCAATTTTCAACATCCATGCAGCGCCATAGGGGTCGTTGTTGATGACTTCAAACTGGTCGGTGAGGGATTGGTTCAATTCCAGCACTTTCCCTGAAACGGGAGCGTTGACATCCGCGGCTGCCTTGACCGATTCAAGTGTGGCAACCGATTGGTCTTTGCTGACCATATCACCGGGATCCACTTTGAATTCAAAATAAACGATATCGGAAAGTTGAGATTGGGCGTAATCTGAAACACCAATGGTGGCAATGTTGCCCTCTACTTTCACCCATTCATCGGTTTTGGCATACTTCAAATTGGTTGGAACATTCATAGGAGACCTCCTGTTGGATGATGATTTGATAAAACACAGAGGACATACCAGACAAAGGTATGTCCTCTGTTATAAACCTGTGAGATTCATCCCGAATTTCGAGATTTGCTCCATGGGTGCACGTTGTGCTTTTCAGAGGAGAATTCACTCGGGGTCCTTTTACCTGAGAGATTCGGCAATTTACAATAATGCCTTGCCCCTTCGGTGCCAATTTGGGTTTTGGTCTCTTCCCCGAATGCTGGAAGAAATGAATTCAGATTATCTGATAAAAATTATACCAAAAACAAAGGTGGATAAATATACCCTTTTGAGGACAAATTTCACCAGAAAGAGGGCTGGTTGGTTATTTTTCTTCCATTTAGCAGAATAAAGGGAGAAACCCGCTCAACGGGAATGCCCAATTGTCGCAATTCCACTTCAGATTTTATTTTTGAATTGCGGCGAAATTGGACGATTCGGCGGGCTGTTTTTGGCCCAATACCGGGTATTCGCAACAGGTGGAGGAAATCGGCTTTGTTTAACTCAACAGGCTGGTGAAGAAGATGAGTTTGTGCCCAAATCGTTTTTGGATCCTGTTCAAGTGGTAAATTACCCGATTCGGTATATTGAAAGTCGCTTGTGGAAAAGCCGTAATCCCGAATTAAAAAGGAGGCCTGATAGAGACGAAGCGGACGCAGGGGATTTTCCGGAGGCAGGTTTTCTAAAGGGGTATCCGGAATGGGGGAAAAGCGCGAATAATAGATGCGGCTTAGCTTTAAGCGCGTGTATAAGTAAAAAGAGGTTTGCAGGATTTCTGTATCTGTTTCCGCTGTTGCACCGACGACCAGTTGAGTGACAATGGAAGGAAAACGGTCATTTGTGGTTGAATGCTGCACGCTTTGGCGAAGTTCCTGCGCCCATTGCAGGAGTTGCATCAACTCTTCCTGGAATTTTTTTCGTGGGGCAAGATCCTTCAACCGTTCTGGATTTGGGGCTTCCAGATTGACCGACACCCGTGTGGCTAATTGTAATGCGCGCAATACCTGATCTTTTTCGGCGCCGGGCATTAATTTCAGATGTAAATATCCTTGATATTGATATTTTGTTCTTAGAATTTCTGCAGTATCTAAAATCTTATCCTGGGTTCGAATTCCACCCCCCACCATTCCGGAACTGAGAAACAATCCCTGTACCAGACCGGCTGCAGACATTTGAGAAAAAATTTTTGCCATTTCGATGGGTTGTAAAGTGGCCCGGCGCAGATCGCGGCCAGCACGAAACGGGCAATACAGGCAATTTTTCTCGCAAGCTGAAGTCAACAGGGTTTTGAGGATTGGTGTGCGACCACCCCCAGATTTTTTCGCCCAAAAAATCTCTGGAATCTCTCTCGGGCGGGTTTTGGGGGAATAGCAGGCAGGTGGAGCGCCGGGAGGTTCATCCAGTTCAAACTCGGTCTGTTCTGTCAAAAGGTGGAGGTTGGTGATGGTTGTGTCCATAACCTTATTATAGAACATAATTTCATAATAATCAATAAAACCTGTGTCGAATTTTGTAGGAACGGTATAATTTTGGAAAATCAAATTGAAATGAACCGAAAGAAAATCAGGAAATAAGGAAAAAAATGAGCCTGGTTGGATTGGCGTATAAAATCTGGAACCGCCTTTTGGTATGGTTTTTCCATTTGCTCTATCATCAATTTGCTTTTGCCTATGATTGGGTAGCAGTTTTGGTTTCCGGTGGAAAGTGGAAGGATTATGTTTTGAATAGCGCTCATTTTATTTCTAGAGATCCGATCCTGGAATTGGGATTTGGCCCCGGCTACTTACAGGAATTTTTTCTCAGCCAGGAAAAGAAAATATTTGGGGTGGATGAAAGCCGCTTCATGAATCAACGGGCCAGAGAACGTTTGCAAAAAACAGGTTTCACCATTCAACAATTGGGTTTATGCCGGGGAATAGCGCAAAATCTACCCTTTAGAAGTGAATCATTTTCAACGATTGTGGCTACTTTTCCAACCCCCTACGCTTTGGATATCAGCACCATAGAGGAATGCTGGCGTGTGCTTCAGGATGGAGGGAGGGTTGTGATCCTGCTGGGGATGAGGCAAGGCGGCAACTCTTTGTATAGTCGTTTCTTGCGATGGCTTTTTGGCATTACTCGTCAAACGACCGGGGATTCAATCATGCAATCCGTATGGGCCGAACGGTATCTTCAGCAGGGATTTCAGGTTGAGCAGGTGTGGATACCCTGTCAGGGGGATCAATTATGGTTCCTGCTGGCAGAAAAAGGAACAACACCCTTTGCGAACGGTTGAAATACCTGTAAAATCAATGCTATGGAAATACAAATTGCAGTGGCCAAAGCGACCAAATTCGGATCATTAGAAAGTGGTGATTCGGTAGAGATTATCGAGCGCCCCAATGGGGGTTTATCGGTGGTCATGTGCGATGGACAAACTTCAGGCCGGGAAGCGAAGATGATCTCAGGCATGGTTGTCCGCAAAGTAATTGGTCTGATTGCTGATGGCATTCGGGATGGGGCAGCAGCTCGTGCGGCTTCTGACTTGCTTTACACCGAACGCAATGGTCAATACCCGGTATTTTTGAACATTTTGAGCGCCGATTTGCAAAGCGGGACAATAGTCCTCTCACGGAATAATCCGACCCCGATTTTTGTCGCTCAGGATAACCACATTGAATGCCTGGCAGGTGAAACTCAACCGATTGGCACCGCCCGAAATATCCGCCCGTTAATTTCTGAAATTACTTTGACGCCGGGAACGACAGTGGTCATGTACACCGACGGGATTGCCAACGCTGGACTGAAATCTTCCGGGTTGGGGTTGGATATTTGCACTGCACTGGAAGCGGTCATGGATGAAGAAAATCCCAGCGCAGATCGAATTGCCGATTCAATTTTAGGGCAAGCCATTCGTTTAGATTTGGGCGAACCCAAGGATGACATGACCATTGCTGTTTTACGCATCCTGCCAGCTGGAAAAGACCAGATCCGCAGGTTGAGCGTTCGCCTGCCGGTGCCCCCGCATCATGAAGAATGAGATTTTAGGGGACGGGTTATCCAAAGGGCAATTAATAGCAGCAGCAAGCCAGCGCCATCAAAAAGAATAAAGCGGGAGGCGGTGGCACGCAGAACAACTTCGTTTGGGGGAAGCGAATTTCGGAGGAGTGTTTCACCAATCAGACCTATTAATTGCATGAGGTTTGCTTCAATGAGTGAAATTCGGTAGCGGAAGGGGTTCCAACAGGCAAAGAAATAAGGAATGTTCCACATCAAGAACAAGATTCCCAACCCTTGAACCATAACCCTGCCGGAATTCCCCTCCAATTGAAAGGATGGAATGTAAGGATAAGGATATATTATGAAAACCAGGGCAGCCTGCAAATTCCACAAAAGGACTAAACCAATGAGGAGTGAGGTAATCCAGTGTTTTGAGTTGCGCATAGGCAGATGTTCGTCCTTGAAATGATGTTGGGGTAAACTTTACAAAAAAGATAAACTTATAAAAATAAAGAAATAATATAGTAAAATGATTCTTATTGATGATTAAAGCACAAATATTGGATGGGATATGAAGATTAGTGCAGTGATTTCACCTCATGGGTTTGGGCATGCTTCCAGAGCAGTTGCAGTTATCCAATCGCTTCATCGAACGATCCCCAATTGTCAATTTGATGTGATCACCACTGTTCCGGAGTGGTTTTTCAAGGACTCTTTAAAAGTCGAGGAATATCATTACATTGCCTTTGAAACGGATGTAGGCGTGGTACAGCATTCGCCATTTGTTGAAGACCTGCCCGGCACGGTTGATCGCCTGAAAGGGTTTGTACCTTTTGGGAATCAAAAAGTTGAGTATCTGGCAAATTTGATGAAAGAACGAAAAACCGATCTGATTCTTTGTGACATTTCCCCACTCGGAATCACTGCGGCAAAACGGGCAAACATCCCATCAATTCTGGTAGAAAATTTTACATGGGATTGGATCTATGAAGGTTACCTTGATTTAGAACCACGCTTGACGGATTTCATTCCGCCGCTTCGAGAGGCGTTTGAAATGGCGTCCATTCATATCCAGACCGAACCGGTATGTGAATACAAACCTGCCCACCTGGTTACCCAGCCGGTCTCACGTCTGCCGAGAACGCCACGGGATGAAATGCGACAATCCTTAAGTGTGAGTCCGCACCAGCCGCTGGTTCTGATCACAATGGGAGGAATTCCCCATTTGCTTAAACAATTGCAGCCGCTGCACAATTTCACGGAGGTTGTTTTTGTCATCCCCGGCGCAAGTGAGCGATATGAACAATGGGGTAATCTGCTATTATTGCCGCATCATCACCCCTATTATCATCCCGATCTGGTCAATGCCAGTGATGTGGTTGTGGGAAAACTGGGGTACAGCACCATAGCGGAGGCTTATCATAGCGGAGTTCCCTACCTCTATATACCCCGTAATCACTTCCGGGAAACATCGCCTTTGGCGGCGTTTGTGGAACGCGAATTAAATGGATTGAGAGTGGAGGAGCAGGATTTTTACAATGGCAGCTGGCTGGATCGGCTGCCCCCAATCTTATCCCTTGCCAGAATAGAACGGGAGCGACTTAACGGCTCAGCACAAATTGCCGAATGGATTGCAGAAAAATTGGGCCTGGGAATATCTCATCTCCAATAAAATCAACAACTTGCTACTGACCGGCTACCCATTTTTCTAAAAAGGGTTGGAATTTCACCGGATTGAATTCAATAAATGAATAATGAGCCGCATTTTGCTGTTGATAAGGATCTTTCGAGAAGAAATTGCGCAACTCTTCTTCTGATTCAGCGCGGGCAATGACGATTCCACCAACTCGTGGGTTTTTGGGGCCAGAGCAAAGAAGATAGCCTTGCTCATAACCGACCTGCAAGAAAGCCCGGTGGCTGGGCAAAATTTCATCAATTGTTTCAATTGGTGCAGTGTATTGAATATCCACCAAAAAATGTTTCATCTTTTTCCATCCTTCCTATAAGGGGATATACTTGCGGTGTGAGCAAATCGGATGATAACACGAGCTCCCAAAATCTCAAACCTGTTAATGTCCCTGCCCGGCAATGCAGGGCAGAAATAACGGTTCTTAATTCCCGCTTCATTGCCATTGCTGCGCCTGCCTTTTCGGTAGATGAAGCTCGCCATGTAATCCAGGGAATACGCGCTGAATTTCCGGATGCTTCCCATCATGTGCCGGCATACCTGATTGGTCACGGGACAACCACAATTGAGCATTGCAATGATGATGGTGAACCTGCCGGCACGGCTGGCAAACCAGTCCTGAGCGTGTTAAAAGGGAGTGGGATTGGGAATATCGTTATGGTGGTGGTGCGCTATTTTGGTGGTACAAAACTGGGGACTGGTGGGCTGGTCAAGGCTTATCAGCAGGCAGCCAAAGCGGTTCTGGCTGAACTGCCACTTGCGATTCAGATTAAGGCTTGTGAGTTGGTGTGTGATGTAGGTTATTCGGATTATCAAAAAGTCAGGCGTTTGATCGAAAATTTTTCAGGTGTGGTGTTGGAAGAAATTTTCACCGATCAAGTGGCCTTGCATTTTCAGATTCCAATTACCGAACAAAAAGAAGTCGAGCGAGCCCTGCTAGATTTAACGCATGGTACAGCCAGCATTACTGTGGTCAAACCGCTAGTTTTTGTTCTTCGTCCGGCTTGAAATTGATCGCATGATCATCAGCATCGGCCAGACTCGACTCTTGCATGAAACGGCGGCGATAGTTGATCAAACCAAGCAGCAGAGCGAATTCAAAGATGGCATTGATCGAAGCAGAAAACTGATCCAAATAAAAGACCAACAGGTTGACCACCGTAAGGGAAGTTGTCAACACAAGTATCCCAATGCGAATTGCAGATGCTTCGCGTCTGAGTAAAAGAAGGATGGCGGCAGCAAATGAAAAAATTCCGATGGCTGCCTGACTGGCTGCTTTGACAATCAACCAATCAGGTGGGATATTTCCAGGAAGGGTTTGGATGATTTGAATGAATCTTTCTGGTTGACCGTTGATGGTCTGGATGGATAAAAGGGTTAGGTTAAATAACCCCATAATGGAAATGAAACCGTGCCAGATCATGCCACCAATCAATAACAGGAACATCCGCTGGCGGGTAAAAAAGCCTTCCATTGCAGTTACCAGTTGCTGCCAGAGTTTTTGTAAATTGTTTGGTGGCGTTACCGGGCTGGCGAGAATTTCGCTTTGCATGAAACTCAGCAATGATTGTGCTAATCGCACCAGCTTCGTATCGCTTGACGTGTTGATGATATGATTCAATCGCTGGATCAGAAAGGATTTTTCCTCTTCATCGAGGTCTTCATCTAAAAGCTCCTCCATCATGCTGAAAATATGATACAAATCCTCGCGGGTTGTGGTGGGGCGTGGACGGCGAAATTGCGCATAGATCAACACGGTGAGAAGAAAACAGGCGTAAATCAACGGTGCGGCTGGGGGATAGAAGTAATCATTGGTTTGGGTGATGAACTTCCCAATTTCATCAATGAAAAGGCCGAAGCCAACCCCGCTAAATAAGGCTGACCAGAATAATGCCCACCGGTTGGCGTACATGATTGGCAAAAGGGCGGCAGCAAATAAAAACAAACCACCCCAAATTACGTGGGCGATGTGAAGATTGCCAAACTCCACGCGAGGGTAATTGGTTAATTCAAGAAATAAGCGTACCACCAGTACGCTGGCAGCAAAGCTAATCAGCGAAATCAGCAAATATCGTTCGGCAAGCAGCCGCCTGACCGGACTTTTCTTTCGGATGGGTTGCTTATTCACAGGCAGTGATCCCTTTCAATTGTGCCAAACGTATTATATTCTGATTTGTCTTGTGATATACTCCAATTGAATTCTCCCTAAAATTATCGAATAATTCCAGTTAATAAGGTGAGGTTATGGATACCATCAAAATCAACCATAGCGATGAGCCAATTCGCTTGTTTAAGTCTGACTTTCTGGAATTTTTTACGCATATTTCCCCGGTCGTGGTGGTCATTCTCTGGCTGCCGGTTGCCGGGTTTTTCTTTATCAGAGGTGTATGGATTAAACCTCAACCGCTTTCCGCTTTCTTTTTACCGTTTGGTTTCCTGTTGGGATTGTTTTTTTGGAGCCTTGCCGAATATTTGTTGCATCGTTTTCTGTTCCATTACAAGCCCAAAACTCCTCAGCAAGAAAAGATTTTTTATCTCTTCCATGGGGTTCACCATGAACAACCCCAATGTAAGACCCGTTTGGTCATGCCGCCGGTGGTCAGCATCCCCCTCGCGCTGGTTTTCTATGGTTTATACCATGTTCTGTTTGGGGTTTTGCTTCAGGCACCTTTTATGACGGCAATGGTCTTCTCGGGGTTTATTATTGGCTATTTGATTTACGATATCACCCATTATGCCACGCATCACTGGCCGATGCGCAGCGGGATTCTCAAGGCATTGAAACGTCACCATATGCGCCATCATTACAAGACCCCCAATCAACGTTTTGGAGTATCCTCGCCATTGTGGGATTATATTTTTGGAACGAGAGGCGACTAAACTGCAAAGGAAAACGAAAATGGCTGCCGGTTAGATAGAGGCAGCCATTTTTTATTGTTCTCAGGCACTTATTATTCTTTTTTGGCTAGACCCTGGCGGGCAACCGCTTCAGCAGCGGCTTTGACTGCTTCTTCGTCAGCCAGATAGCGGCGGGAAAGGACGTTCAGTTGATCATCCAGTTGATAGGCGAGCGGAATACCGGTGGGGATGTTCAACTCGGTAATGTCTTCATCGGAAATGTTATCCAGGTATTTGACCAATGCCCGCAGGCTGTTGCCATGCGCAACAATCAGGATTTTTTCACCGGCTTTCAGGCGCGGAACGATCTTTTCGTTCCAAAAGGGCATCACTCTTTCCAAAGTCATTTTCAAAGACTCGGTGGAGGGGAGCATAGCCGGATCAACCTTGGCGTAGCGAGGGTCAAAACGGGGATGGCGGGGATCGTCGAGGCTCAGGGCCGGCGGCGGAGTGGCGTAACTTCGTCTCCAGATATGCACCTGCTCATTTCCGTATTTTGCGGCGGTTTCTGCTTTGTTCAGGCCTTGTAACGCGCCATAATGTCGTTCGTTGAGTTGCCAGGCTCGTTCCACGGGCAGCCACATCAGGTCCATCTCGTCCAGAATGATCCAAAGGGTGCGGATGGCTCGTTTGAGGACAGAGGTGAACACATAATCAAAAGTGAATTTTTCCGCCAGCATCTGCTGACCTGCAAGGCGGGCTTCCTCTTTGCCAATATCGGTCAGGTCAACATCTGTCCAGCCGGTAAAGCGATTCTCCAAATTCCACAGGCTTTGCCCATGGCGCACAAGGACAAGGTTCTCTTTCATGGCTTACTCCTGATCAATTTCGAATTTGTTTCGGAAACATCAAGAAAGATTATAACCGAGAATTGATCGTTTAGCGCAAATTTTCACGATTAACCCGATTGGAAATCAATTTCATCTGACGGGCGCGCAGCATGGAGTACAAGAGGAAGATCAGGATGAGTACCGCTACTGCGCCAGCAATGTTTGCAATCATTTCGGATCCGCCCGCTTTGAAGAGAATTCCTGAAAATGCCCAAACAACGACCAGCGGATAGGTGATTGCATTTCGAAAGTGAATCATGGCAATGGCCAGCAATCCACCAACAATAATTACCAGGGCAGTCCATAGCTCTGCGGATAATCCAAACCCGTCCCAATTCCAAGTGTAGAGCAGGACACTTGCATTGGCTATGGTCGCCACAGAAATCCAGCCCAGATACAGGCTGAGAGGAAAATGAATCAAGGTGCGTTCCACAGGTGGTACCGGTTGAATGCCAATTCCCAAACCGGTGTAAATGACCAGTAGTGAGATTAACAATCCAATCATCAAGAACATGGAAAGGGGGATGAGGCCGTAATGCCAGGCAAAAATCCAGGCGGCGTTGAACAGGTTGGCGGCAATGAACCCAAAGCCGATGCGATTAATGTGAGGATTATTCTGCTGTGAGGGGAGAATCTGATAAATTGCAAACCCAATTAATGAGAGGTAGATCAATCCCCAAATGGCGAATACATAACCTGCCGGGGTAAATAAAACCGGAAATGAGTCAGAAATCTCACCGGTGGTACGGTTGTTGATCGGCAAGGCATTCGCCAGAGAATTGACCGTTACCGTGAATACAAGTGTAATCAAATTGAGCCAGCGGATGATTTTCATGCTTTTGTAACTCCTTTGGTAATTTCAATTTAAGAGTATCATAAAAGATATTCCCATGGGTTGATTTGTTAATGTTTAAGATGAGTTGGGAATGAAATTAAGGGAGTGACGTATCATGTTCGTTTTTCTATCCAAGTTTCTACCCTTGTTGATCTATCCACTTGGTCTGGCCTGTATGCTGCTTTTGGTCAGTCTGATCAACCGAATACCGCAATCCTGGCGAAAGAGATTGGTAATTCTTGCGCTTGTTTTATTATGGTTGGGCGGAAATCGCTGGGTGGCTTTCAGTTTGACCTACTGGCTGGAAAGGCAGATAGTTGCTCCCGATGTATTACCTCAGGCAGACGTTATCGTGGTTCTGGGTGGGGGAACCGAGTCATTCGACTCGCCGCGCAGCGGTGTGGAAGTCAATGGCGCCGGTGACCGGGTAATTCATGCTGTGCGGCTCTATCGTCAGGGAATTGCCCCTTACATTTTATTAAGCGGCGGGAATATTGATTGGCTTTCTGCGCGCACAACCACGCCGGCATTTGAGATGAAGGAATTGATGGTTTTTATGGGCGTGCCAGAGGCGGCACTGATATTGCAGGATCAATCTCAAAATACTTCAGAGGATGTGCAGTTTTCCGCCCGAATTTTGAAAGAAAAGCAGCTTGAGAGGGTTGTCCTGGTTACCTCAGCACAACATATGCCGCGATCGGTTGCCCTCTTCCGGGCAGAAGGAATTGAGGTGATTCCTTCACCAGCAGATTATTCGATAACCGATTTGGAATGGCAAAAGTTGTGGCGAAACAACCCGGCAGCTCAATTAATCAATATTTTACCGAATGCCGGATATCTCTCGATGACCACCAGCAGTCTGAAAGAATACCTTGGAATTGTGGTGTATTCTTTGAGAGATCTTTTGAGCGTTCCTTAGCCGGATTACACCCTGCGAAGAACTTTCAAACGCAGCAACGCTCGAATAAAGGGCAATGGCGGCAGGGATGCCAGAATTTTCAGATTTTCAGGAAAACTCTGGTTTTCATCCAAAAATGCAAATACCCGTTGAATGGGGTTGTTTCGGAACAGTTGGGTAAAAATGTGGTGCATTTCTCCGCCATGACGCTGCATTACCTGAAGCATGATGCTGTCAAAAAGGTGATAGCGCGATGGTGAATCGGGAAGGTCAAAAGGATGACCTTGCTGAAGCAAGGAACGCACGATGGCTTCACTATCTTTCTGAATACGTAAGAAAGCATAACCGCTGGAAGGTTTAACCCGCCCGCCCAATGTGCCGACGGCTAAAATGCGCTCACCCAGTTTGCGGGGTAGAGGTTGATCGGACATGGGAATCACGCCGTTTTCCACGGCTTTGATCCGGAATTCTTTTATCTTCAAAGTGTCTGCTATGTAATTTTGAAGAGCGCTATCATATTCTTCATCGGTCAACAGTTCAGGTGAAAAGAGGGTATATTCAACCATTGCTTCCCGTTCCGAAAATGGCAGAATGTACATAAAGCGCATTTGCCCGTCCTGGGGGATGCGAAAGTCGAAAAGGGTTGGCATTTGTGGGTCGAAGCAGCGAGTACTGGTTTCTATTTCCCAACCGCGAAAATGTTGCTTCAGATAATGATAGCGACGGGGTTGTTTGGTAATTTTTTTGGGATCATAAAGGCTGCTGAATACCCATTTGCCTTCAAAAGCCATGCCGTTTAGCGAAACCGAGGCATGCTCCTGGTCTTCTTGGATCCGGTCTACTTCTCCATATTCAAATCGAACATTTGGAAAGCTACTCAGCCGGTCATAGGCATGACGGTAAAAATCAATCCCTCGAATCAGGTAGTAACAGTAGGGTGAAAGGACATAAGTCTTTGAAAAATTTAACCCATAAAATGCCAGTCTATCCCAGGTGCGGAATGTTGCCGTTGGATACGGGCTGGGATGAACTGACCAAAAACACCATGTGCGGTCATTGGTGCGTTTTGGCCCACGGTCGAGAATCAAAATTTTACGGTCGGGAAAGGCTTGCGCCAGACGAAGCGCCAGACTCAAGCCGGCTGCACCGCCGCCAGCCAGGATAAAGTCATAAATCCCCATACGAAGGCAACGCGCCTTTCTTTATAAGAAGTTTGGATTTTTCCTGATCTGAAAGGAAAGATGCTTGGAGTGCGTTCTTTTGTAATTGACGAATCTGCTCTTTGTTCAGGCCGGCCTGCGGAGCAGCGACATTGTATTCGTATGGCAGCGTGATGGCGCTGATGCCGGGATCATCGGTATTCAGAGTTGTGCAAATTCCCCGATCCAAAAAGAGGCGCACGGGATGCTCTGCGTAATTTTTTACCGTTGAGGTCTGCACATTGCTGGTCAGGTTGACTTCAACCGCAATGCGCTGGTTTGCCATGTAATCCAGCAATCGTTCATCTTTGACTGCCTGAACGGCATGACCAATCCTCTCCGCACCTAGTCGTTGAATGGCCTGCCAGATGCTTTGCGGGCCGTCGGCTTCGCCGGCATGAACTGTAACGTGTAAGCCAGCATCGCGGACAAGGGAAAAATGAGAATCGAACCACTCGGCGGGGAAGTGAGCTTCATCACCGGCCAGGTCCACCGCCACAAATTCCTCACGGCGGGAGAGGATGGCTGCCAGTTCATGATGACAAATGTCTGGACCGTAGGTTCGGCTGAGAATGCCAATCAGGTTGACTGGCGTACCTGTGTCCCGGCTGGCGGCGCGCACGCCGTCCACCACCGCGTCAATAACCGCAACCGGGTTCAGGCGATGGGTTTCTGCCATAAACCAGGGCGAAAAACGGAGTTCGGCATAATCAATGCCTTCTTTTACCAAATCCTCAACGCATTCATAAGCCACTCGGCGGCAGGCATCCTCATTGACAAGGATTTTCGTCATCCATTCAAAGCGGGCAATGAATTCCATCACGCCCGGTTGGGCATCTGTCACCTGCACATAAGGGCGTAAACCTTCAACGTCCTGAGCAGGAAGGGGCAAACCGTGGGTATGGCTTAATTCCAGTATCGTTTCCAGGCGGACACTGCCATCCAGGTGACGATGAAGATCAATCAGCGGATAATGAGGATCAATGAGATTGTTGTTCATCGAGCAGATATTTTTTAAACCATCGAGCAATGTGATTCAAGCGGAGTATACGCCGGTCGGTTCGACCACCGCGCGAGAGGCCATGAAATTCTTCTGGAAAACGCACCATTTCGGTGTCCACACCCAAGCGTTTGAGGGCTACATATACCTGTTCGCCCTGTTCGATTGGGCAGCGTAAGTCCATTTCGTTGTGAATCACCAGCGTGGGGGTTTTGGCATTTCCAATGTGGGCGATTGGTGAACGCTGCCAGTAGTAGTCTAAGGCTTCAAAAGGTGGTTTATCGTTTAGTTCACGCTGGAATACCCAATTGAAGTCACTGGACCCCCACATGGAGATAAAATTGCTGACACAACGTTGAGTGACCGCAGAGCGAAAACGTTGGGTGTGACCGATAATCCAGACAGTCATGTAGCCACCGTAACTGCCGCCGGTTACACCCATGCGGGTTGTATCAATGTACGGTTTTTGGGCGATGAAATCAGCCCACGCCATCAGGTCGGCGTAGTCGCGGTCACCCCAATTGCCGTGAATAGCGGCGGCGTGTTGTTCACCATAACCGCGTCCGCCACGTGGATTGCAAAAATAGACGACGAAGCCCTGAGCTGCCAGATAGTAAAATTCGTGCATGAAAAGTTTTCCGTACTGGGTCAGCGGACCACCGTGAATTTCCATGATCGAGGGGTATTTTTTTTGAGGATCAAACTGGGATGGCTTGAGGATCCAGCCTTGCAGGTCGTTATGGTCGGGTCCTTTGAACCAGACTTCTTCGATTTCTCCAAGATCAACTTTATCCAGTAAATCCCGGTTAAAGCGGGTCAGGACGCGCTGGCTGCCGCTGGAAAGGTCCAAGATCATAACCTGAGCGGGATCCTGAAAAGTGCCCCATAAACCGGCGATGCGAGAACCGGCGCGGTCCAGACTATGCGTATGAAATACCCCGCCCTCACCGAGGATGGTTTCCAAACCGCCGCCATCGCGGCCAATTTTCATCAGAATACTCGAACCATGCAAGGTTACGGGAAAGTACAATGTTTGGCTGTCCGGGCTCCACAGGGGCGGGTTGGTTACTGCACCGCCAATGTCATTAATCGTCCAGGCACTGACGTTTAGGTCATAGGATTCGGTCAAGTTTTTAGCGGGATGTGATTCGTCAGTGGGTATTACCCACAAGCCGATGTTCTTGAACCCCTTGCCGATCCCTTCCTGACCGTAGTATGCCAGCCATTTACCATCCGGTGAAAACCGCAAGGAAAACTTGTTGCCGGGCGGTGTTTGCAGCCGGCGGGCTTCGCCGCCGTTGGCCGGCATCAGAAAAATGTCATCCAGGTCTGGGTTTGAATCCGGATCATCGCTCCGGTTGGAGATAAACGCAATCCATTTTCCGTCTGGAGACCAGTCGGGAAAGTTTTCATCCCAAACCGGGTGATCGGTCAATTGAGTGGTCTTGCCGGTGGCTGCATCCACCACCCATAAATGCCAGCGCTCATGCGGGAGATAACCATAACCGTCCAGCTTGTAGAACAAGCGGTCGTAATGACGGGCAGGGGTGCTGAGCTCCTTTAGGGCGGGATCTTTTTGCCGTTGGAGGACTTCTTTGTCAATTTTCCTTACCGTACAAAGGATTTTTTTGCCATTCGGTGACCAGAGGATTTCTCCAATTTCACCTTCCAGTTGGGTGAGCGGACGGGCTTCACCGCCATGAAAAGGAATTAAGTACAGTACAGGGGGTTTGTCCTTGTTCTGGCGGTTGGAGAGAAAGGCAATTTGCGACCCATCCGGCGACCAGACGGGATGATGATCGCTTTGATCGCCAAAGGTAAATTGACGCGGTTGACCGCCCTCCACCGGAACCAGCCATAGGTTGGAATATTTCTTTTCACTTTTCTTCTCTACTCGCTGCAGGGAGAGAATGATGTTTTTGCCATCCGGAGAGATGGTTGTGCCGGATGGCACCTGAAATTGATAGAGATCTTCAGCGGTGATGTAACGCTTTGCCATTTGGCTGCTCCTTTACTGGGATTTGGGTTGGTGCGGAAATACGAATTGGTTAGAGCAGGGATAAAATTGCTTCAGCTAAATAAAATGCTCCGCGGTTTTGACTGAATTCTGACCAGATTTTCAAGGAGGAATTGAACTCCCCGGATAGTGACAATGTAATTTTACTCGCTAAATCTTCAGGAAGAAAGTTATTGGGGTCAACAACCTTACCCAGTGAAAACCGCTCAGCGTCGTGGGCGATAGCGAACTGATCACTGGAAAAGGGAAAAATGATCATCGGCTTGGCGTGGTAGAGTGTTTCGGTAAATGTGTTGTTCCCGCCGTGGTGAATGACCAGGTCTATGTAAGGGAGAAGAGCAGTTTGAGGGAGAAATTCGCGCAAAATGACGCGGGGATCGTTGAATTCAGTGTATTCTGAGGAGTGAGATCCAATGGCGGCGATCAATAATGCGTGGGGAAATGCTGCTATCACCGTTTGCAAAACCTTCTTGAGCACATCCATGCGTGCTGACAGAAAGGTGCCAAAGCTGATCAGGATTTTGGGTGAGGCATGGCGGTTATTATGGATGATCTCCCGCCACTCCGGATCGAGGGAGGAATTTGGAGAAAAACAGTGCCCGGCGAACCATTTTTTCGGCTGTATGCGCTGGAGGTGCAGGTGACCGAAATCAGGGTAATTGAACAGAATTGCCTGTGAGGAAGCCAAACCAAAAGCATTCTCAACCTGCGCCTGGTTGGGGGCGTGTTCTTCTAAAAACCGGTTAAAAATGGCCGTAAATTCCTGCTCAGTCTGTTGCGCCAGCAACTTCAACCTGTGGATAGCGCGGCTGCTCGGTTGAATGGCAGATGGGAAAGCATACGGAACGCCAAAAGTCTGGTCTTCGATAGGAATATAGGTGGGATGTCCGGGACAAAAGGTAAGGAAAGGGTATCCCAAAGCGTATAGGGAGAGCGTGACAGCATAGTTTAACTGGTCTACCAGATAGAGCGAAGGCTGCCAGATACGCTGAAGTTGTTGAATCTGGTTATATATCGGCAGAGGATCGGGCAGCATGTCTAAACGGCGGTGTTTTGTCTGAATCAACAGTGTGGGTATTGCCCCGCGCTGGGTTGCTCTGAAAAATTGCTGCAAGCGTTGAGCCTCACGGTGGTTTTGGCGGGTTTTTTCTGCGATGCCGGTATTGGCATTGGGACTGATTTCTAGTGGTGTGAAATTCAACCCGGCGGAAGTCACTTGTGCTTCAAAGGATGGCGCAGTTGCGAATATGACCTGAACGCGGCTGGAGGATTTCAGGGCTTTGGCAATCGTTAACAGGGGGCTAAAATGTGAGTAAAACGGCGGGCTGATAATCAGTATGGTTTTCATGGTGCGTTTTGGGAATGGCAAAAGATACCGTTTTGAGGTAAAGATCAGCCAGTAACCGTGCAATCGAGCGGATATCATAATTCTGGCGTATGGTTTGCTGTCCTCGTGCAGCAATAGTTTTTAATTTTTCTTCCTCCACAGCCAGGATCTCCATCAGTTTCTGTTCAATAGAAGCAGATTCGGAAGTATCCATCAGGAAGCCGTTTTCTCCATCCCGAATGTAACTGGAAAGTCCGCCTGCCTGAGGTCCCACTGCCAGCCAGCCGGCTGACATGGCTTCCAGTATGGCAATGCCGAACTCCTCTTTGAGACTTGAACAGACATACAGAGGCGGCTGGTTTAAGGGATAATCATCTGCCAGATGTGTTTCCAAAGCCCGGATTTGATGGTTGGGAAGGGCGGGGAGAAGAAAAAAGTTGGAGCGGGCATGGGGATATTTTTCCAATAAGTGGTTAATCGACCGAAGCATTTTTTCTTCTGTGGGGGTTGGATTGACCGGAGACCCGCCGATTAGAATCAGGTCAACGATTTTCCATAACCCGGAATTCAGCCATGCTTCAACCAGCAAGTCTTGCTGTTTAATCGGACTTAGGCGACCGACATTTAAAATCAGGCGACGGTGACTGTGGGACAAGTCCTCTTTTGAACGTCCGATTTTGGTCAAAAGGAGTTGAATTTCCTCTTGAGCAACCATGGCAGGGGGGGCAATTTCAATTCCTTCGGGGATGAGAGCAAAAGTTTTTTGGCGAATCAGTTGAGGAAGTTGCGGAAAATAGGGGAGCAAATCGGCAATTCCCATTCGAGATGGCAGAATTACGACCAAAGAAGCCAGGTGAAGAAGTTGATCAGCAATCAGCACACGGAAAAGCGCGGCATTTAAGGATTGATAATCTTCCTGCTGCATGGGGGAATGGATTTCCAAGCGCTTTTCAAGGGCGCGGTGAGGGTCGGCAGTGAGGGTTAATATGGTCTTGATATTCATCTCCAGGGCAATTTCAGCCACAGTGCGGGTTTGAATATCGTTGAAGCGCAAATGAAAGGCATCCGGTAAAAGATGGATTTCCCGTAGAATGAGGCGGAGGAGGGTTTTTATCTGCAAGGGATGGCTCAGGAAATCGTCTCTGGCAATCCACTGGTTGTCATGAATCGGGAGATTAACCCGCAGATGGCTTTGATCCCCGCTGACCAATGGTATTCCAGAATCGCAAGAACCCGGCACGGTGACGAAGGTGATGATGCGTTCGATATTCTCATTTTCTGCAAGGGCATTACCGAGTTGACTGAGGAAAGTAGACAAACCGCCGCTATCGCCAACTCCCGGTTGATCAATGGAGCCGTGAAACATGAATTGAGCGATGGTTATGCCCGGGTTATCTTTATATGAGTAAGTCAATTTTTGATTGATAAGGATTAATTCATTCAGAAAGGTTTTGAGACGGCTGACTGAACTCGTCTTTTCTGGTTGAAGTTCATTAAGAACCTGAAAATACAGGTCGAATAGGGAAGGCTGTATTTGGCGCATTGAAAGCCAGACCGCCACATTGAGCGGATAGGGGAATTCGGTCTGCTGGAGAGTTTTTTCTACCCATTGCGCCAGGACATTGGAGTTGTGATGCGAAGCGAGATATTCCAAAAATCCAAATGCAACCGATGGAAAAGCATGATAACGATTCAAAAGAGAACCAACCAGGGAATCGGGCAGTGCCAGTTCGGGGTGGAGGGATGCCAGTGTCAGAAAGGCAGTTGTGCGCTGAGGAGAAGTTTGTGGGTTTTCTAATAAGGAGATCAGGCGATTGGCAAGAGGATGGAGATCAGAAAGCGTATGCAAGTTTTGTTTGAACAGCTGAACAATCAGTGAGTTGTTTAATGAATGATCGCTGATCCAATCCAGCATTTGAACGGTCAAATTGACCGAAGGATTGCGGAGCAAGCCTCGCAGAATGGCGGAACGGTGGAATTCGTTTGAAACAATGGAGAGGGTATGTTCAATTTCGGTTGAAGTGACTTTCTTAACACTCCACAACCTTTCCAGATTCAACCACTCCTGGAGCAGATTTGCGCCTGAAACCGGAAGACAAAGCCAATGGTTATGATTTTTTGCCCGTTCAAGGGTGAAAAGTTGATGGCGGTGAAAACGAAATGTGCTATCCGATGCCCCAATCAACGGTGTGGGCAGGGGATTGCTTTGATAACCTCTGGCTGAACGGTTGAGTTCCATAAAAATTCCTCTCACATCTAAAACGAACGTTTCTATACGTTCATTTTAGCGAGTGAGAGGAGTGAAGTCAGCCTTTTTAAGTTGTTTGTATAACCTTTGTACAATATCAAACTGATGCAGTCTTTTCCTTCAGTGCCAACAAGATTTTTTCCTGATCTATGGGGATACGGTCGAAGCGTACGCCAACGGCATGGTAAACTGCATTGGTAATTGCCGGAATGGTTGGGATGAGTACGATTTCCCCGACCCCTTTGGCGCCAAAGGGTCCCTCGGATACCGGGTGTTCTACCACAATCGGGATGATTTCGGGCGTGAGGGTGATTGAAGGCATCCTGTAGCGTGCCAATCGGTCGGTGATTACGCGGCCCTGTTCCACGATGAAGTTTTCGGTCAGGGCGTGACCAATGCCCATGATGGCCCCACCCTCAATTTGACCGCGCAAGCCAAGCGGGTTGATCGCAGTTCCAACATCGTTGGCAATGATCAGCCGTAAAACCTTTACTTCGCCTGTGTGCGTGTTAACCTCCACCTCAGCGGCCTGTGCGGCAAAGGAAAAAGCAAAGTGCATATCCCCTCCCTGTCCCAAGGGTCGGGTAGCGGGTGCCCAATAGGTGTAGGAGGCGAGCGGCTGCCGGCCGGATTCGATCATTTGCTCTGCCAGATGGGAAAGACTGACTTGTTTTCCATTCACTTGAGCCAGACCTTCAATGAAGCGGATTTCCTGAGGGGGGACATCGTAGCGCTCAGCCAGCTCACTGGTTAACAACTGGCGCAGTGCGCGGGCGGCGTAGCGAACCGCATTGCCGGTGACGAAAGTCTGGCGCGAGGCGGTTGTCGGCCCGCCATCCGGGGTCAGGTCGGTGTCCATGAGCAGAACATCAATCTGACGCGGGTTCTGGTTGAGCTCTTCCGCGGCAATCACCTGCAGGACGGTGGGCAAACCCTGGCCCAATTCAGCGGAAGACGAACGCACTTGAAAAGTACCGTCGCGGCGCAGTTCGACCTCCGCACCAGCCTTGTCGGGAGCGCCGCCGCCCAAACCGGTGTTCTTGTATCCAACCGCAAAACCCCAGGCACGTACCAGATGAGGGGCACCCTCCACCCGCTTTGGTGTAAAGGGATCACCGCCGCTCAAACGGTTCATTTCGGCTTCGACCCTTTCAATGCATTCCATTAAACCAACGCTTTCGCGCAGCACCTGCCCGGTGTTGGTAACACTGCCAACCCTCAAGGCGTTCTTCTTGCGCAATTCTACCGGATGGATGTTGAGGGTTTCAGCAAGAGTATCCATCATCGATTCGATGGCAAAGGCGGATTGCATCACGCCAAAACCACGAAAAGCACCGGCAGGCGGGTTGTTGGTGTACATGGCGTAACAATCGGCTTTGACGTGCGGAACCTCATACGGGCCGGAAGAATGGGTGGTGGCGCGGGTCAGAACTTTTTCACCCAGGGAAGCATAAGCACCCGTATCCCCAAAAAGTTCAGTTTCGACTGCTGTCAGCCTTCCATCTCGCTTTGCGCCAACTTTGACACGGATCTGGGTGGCGTGACGTTTGGGATGGACGATCAGGCTTTCCTGACGATCAAAGAGCAGTTTGACCGGGCGACCGGTGGCTTTTGCCAGAAGGGCAGCATGGATTTGACCGGCAATATCTTCCTTGCCGCCAAAACCGCCCCCAATCAGTTGACCGATAATCCGTACCTGATCTTCGGGCACCCCCAGCGCCCGCGCGACCTGATTGCGGTCTGAATAAGGTATTTGCGAGCCGACATAAATTTCCATGCGTCCTTCCGGCGTCAAGCGGGCAATACTGCACTCGGGTTCCATGAAGGCATGGTCATGCATGGGAGTGTGGTAAGTGTGTTCCAATATAATATCGGCCTGTGCAAAGCCTTCTTCAACATCCCCCTTGCGTACTTTGATGTGTTTGAGGAGGTTGCCGTTTTTGTGAATGCGCAGGGCATCTTCCTGAATGGCTTTGAGCGGATTATCAATTACCGGCAGGGGTTCAATCTCTGCTTCAATCAGTTCCAGCGCCTGAGTGGCAATTTGGCGGGTTTCGGCGGCTACAATTGCCAGCGCATCACCAACGGTGCGGATTTGCTCCCCCACTCCAACCAGGATTGGCCAATCGGGAATGACGAGCCCATGATAATGCTCACCGGGGATGTCTTCGGCGGTGAGGACGGCGGCCACCCCCGGCAATCGGCGGGCTTTTTCAACATCCAGTTTGCGTAAAATTCCGGATGGAATGCCGGCTCGCTTAACGCGGGCGTGAAGCATGTTTTCGAAGATAATGTCATCCGTGTAAATTGCTTTGCCGGTGACTTTGGCGATGGCGTCCGGGCGAGACTGCACCGTTCCCACAAACTGCCCCGCGTGGCTGGAAGGTTCTACCGATGGAGGAGGGATGGGCTGACCGGTTTGTAATGTCTTCGCGGCGGCTTTGATCGCGTTGATGATGGTGGGGTATCCGGCGCAACGACAGAGTGTGTCTTTGAGGGCGTATTTTATTTCCTCTTCGCTGGGCTGCGGGTTGTGCTGCAGTAAAGCATAAGAGGTCATGATCTGACCGGGGATGCAAAAACCGCATTGAACTGCACCATATTCAATAAAGGATTGCTGCAACGGGTGAAGAGGTATCTGCCTACCATCTGGGGCAGGGGTCGAATGAATTTCAGAAAGCCCCTCAATAGTGAGGATGTTTGCTCCGTTGGCTTTGGCGGCCGGAAAAGAACAGGACAATACCGGTTCACCGTTGAGAATTACCGTGCAGGCGCCGCATTCGGCTTCACCACAGGCAACTTTGGTGCCGGTCAGTTTGAGACGATAGCGCAGTAAATCCGACAGCATTTCGCCGGGGATTTCCGGCAAGTGATAAGTTTTTCCGTTGACTGTGACAGTCAGTTGATTTTGGTCGTTCATACCGCCTCCAATTCAAACGCCCGTTGCCAGGCTTTACCAATAACTTCCTCCAGCAGAACTTCACTGAGGTGATGCCGATATGCGGCACTGGCGCGCATTGCGCTGCTGCGGAATTTGATGGACTGGTGAATGGCTTCCTTTGCTTTCTTCAAAGTGTCCAAATCAGGGGTTTTACCGATTAATTCCTGTTCCACCAGAACGGCGCGGAGAGGCACCGGTCCGGAGGGGCCGATCGCAATGTGGATGTCACGGATGACTTGCACGTCTCGTTCCATCCAGACGGCCATGTTCAAAATGGGCAGGGCTACTCCCTGGGGACGCATTACCCGACTGAAGGCAGAAGATTGACCGGCCTGGCGCAAGGGCAGGTAAAAACCCACAATAATTTCTGAACTCAGGTCGAGGGTTGACTGCCCGGGCCCTTTGAAAAGTGTCTGGATGGACTGAAAGCGGCGGCCGGCCGGACTGGCGATTTCTACCTGTGCATCAAATGCAAACAGCGAAATCATCCCATCCGCTGCCGGCAGAGCATGAGCCACATTGCCGCCAAGGGTGGCCGTATTTCGAACCTGAGGGCCGCCAATTAAACCGCACGCTTCGGCAACGGCGCTAGCATGGTATCGTACAAGCGAAGATTCGGTGATAACTTTGACGGGAACGGCAGCGCCGATGAATAATTGATTCCCAACTTCTTCCAGACGAAGTAATTCGGGAATGCGGGTAACATCCACAAGCGTGTGTACCGGTTGATGATGTCCCTGTTGGATTTCCAGTAAGAGGTCGGTCCCGCCGCCGATTGGACGGGCTGGGCCGGGAGCAGAAGTCAGATAGTAGATTGCTTCTTCAATGCTTTGGGGAATGACATATTTTTGCCAGATATTCATCGGATCGGTGGACTCCTTTAGGAAGGCGGCACTTTTCGACGGACTCATCCCGGTCCGACGCCGGTCCGGCTTTCTGCCGGATTCCGACCACCGATTCTTTATACTATTTTACGATATTTTTCGTCAAAATTACAGTACTTCTGGCTCAATTCTTCTCAGTTCAAGAATTAAGCAAGTCAAACCTGGGTTCTTTCACGGATGCCGGCCATCATCAGACCCAATTCCTCGGTTGTGGCGCTTTTACCGTCCACAATTCCAACAATTTCTCCTTCGTAGATGACAGCAATACGATCCGAAAGGGCGCGAATTTCATCCAGGTCCTCGGAGATTAAGAGTGTGGCAGTTCCGGCTTCGCGTTGTTCGAGCAGCCGTTGATGGATGTACTCGGATGCGCCAATGTCAACCCCGCGGGTTGGCTGTGAAGCGATGAGCACTTTTGGTTTGCGGGAAAGTTCACGGGCAAGGATCATTTTCTGGATATTCCCGCCGGAAAGGTTTTTTATGGGTGTATCAATAGAGGGGGTTTTTACATTGAATTCCTGGACGAGGCGTTCAGATACCTGCCGGATGCTGCGAAAGTTGAGAAAAGTTCGCGAAGAAAACGGCGATTTTGCGTGATCTTCAAGGATGAAATTATCCGCAACACTGAAATCCTTGATGGCACCGTCTTTCATGCGTTCTTCCGGGATGTAGGATTGGCCGGTCGCGATCCGCACGGAAGGGGAGGCATGTGTCACATCCACGCCGTTGAGAATGATCCGCCCGGCTTTAACCGGTCGCAAGCCAGCCAGAGCCTCTGCCAGTTCCCTTTGCCCGTTGCCCGAAACACCCGCCAGTCCTAAAATTTCACCACTGTGGACTTCCAGAGAAACACCCTTGAGCGCGTCAGTCCCTCGATCCCCACGCACAACCAGATTTTCAACTTTCAATAGAATGTCGCCCATCTTGAGGGGTGACTTCTCGTATTGAAGAATGACCGGCCTGCCAACCATCATTTGCGCCAGTTCGGTTTTTGAGGCGCCCGCCGTTGGACGGGTACCCACCACCTTGCCGTCACGCAATACAGTAACACGCTGACTGATGGCAAGGACTTCGTGAAGTTTGTGGGAGATGAAAATCAGTGCATGTCCCTCGGTTGCCATGCGGCGGAGGGTTATGAATAAATCATCCACTTCTTGTGGAGTGAGCACGGCAGTTGGTTCGTCCAGCACTAACAGTGCAGCACCGCGATAAAGTGCTTTGAGGATTTCCACCCGTTGCTGTTCACCAACCGAAAGCTGCCAGATGTAGGCATCCGGGTCAACTTTAAGATTGTATTGCTGGCAAAGCATGTCAATCCGTTTTCGGACGCGGTCAAGGTCCAAAATTACTCCGCGGGAGGAAGGCAATCCAAGCGCAACATTTTCCACTACCGTCAGGTCGGGTACCAGCATGAAATGCTGATGAATCATGCCGATGCCGGCAGCAATCGATTCCTTGGGGGAATGAAAGTTGACTTCCTCACCATTGATAAAAATTTTGCCTTCATCGGGGCGGTAAAGGCCATAAAGCTGTCGAACCAATGTGCTTTTGCCTGCGCCATTTTCACCGAGCAGTGCATGAATTTCACCGGCTTTGACATCAAAATTGACATGGTCATTTGCCAGAACGCCAGGAAAGCGTTTGACAATGCCCTCCATGCGCATTTCTTCAATCTTTTTGTGACCCGTAGGGAGCAAATCACTCATTTTACTCTTCCACAACTGAGGGGGTGGCTTTCTTGCGGTTAAGCCACCCCCTATTAAAAAAGGTTATTGTTTCGGTCCGCTGAGCGGGTCAATGGTGCCGTTCATGATGCCATCAATGGTTTCCTGAGCTTTGGCTTTGATGTCATCCGGCACGGGGACTTTGTCGTTGTAGACCAGTTTCAATCCGCCGTTTTTGAAGGTGAGGGTGTAGGCTTTACCGCCCAACACGCCGGCACGCACCGATTTGACCATGTCGCGAATCACAATCGTCCAGTCAAAAACCTGTGTGGCGACGACGGTTTCCGGACCAACCGGGGTTTGTTCCCACTGGGTTCCGAACCAGTACGCTCCTTTGTCTTTGGCAACGCCGATTGCGCCTACCACCGATTGCGAGGAACCGGTCAGCATATCGGCGCCGGCGGCGATGTGGGTTTCGGCTGCGGAGGCCATCAGCGAAACATCCGAGAACGAACCGGTGAAGGTGACGTTAACCTGAATATCGGGTTTCGCATTTTTCGCACCGGCAACAAAGCCATCCACAAACAGTTTGGCATCGCCAGCATTGACCGGCCCGCAGACACCCAACACACCGGTTTTGCTCATTAACGCGGCAATGGTTCCGAGTACATAACCGCCTTCCTGAGATTCAGCCTGATAGGCATAAACATTGTTTATGCCCTGCTTCTGAAATGTGTCGAGGGATGTTCCCCAGGCAAAAGCTGTTTCAGGGAAGTCTGGGGCAATTTGAGAAAGTGAAGTGCCGTATTGGGAACCATGTGCAATCACCAGGTCATAACCTTGGGCGGCATAATCGCGGATGGCAGCGGCAGCATCGGGAACGTTGAACATGCCTTCTGAGTAGGCAATTTCAAATTTGGATGGTCCACCTTCCTCTTCCTGAACTTTCTTCAAGGCTTCAAAGAAAGATTGGCTGAAGGCAAGGTCGGTGATTGTACTGGGCATCACCACTGCCACACGGAAGGGTTTTTCTTCCTGTGCGGGCTGAGTGGGGGTCGCGGGCTGGGCACATGCGCTCACCAAGAGTGATACAAGGGCAACCAGCAGTGCAATCCGAACAATTGACATTTTCATTTTTTACTCCTCCAAAAAACAGGGAAATGGGTGGATAACAGATGGAATAGCCGTTTTTATAATTGATTGGTGTGAGCGTTCCCGGATCACCTCCTGTCGGAAAGAATCATTTCTCCAGTCCACACGTTAATTCTCACCTCTCTCGAAAGGTTTGGTCAATGCCTGCGGTTGACGGGCGCGTCTGCCTGATAGGGTGAGGGCAACAATGGTGAGAATATAAGGCATCATCACCGCAATATCGGATGGAATATTGATACCCTTGACTTGTACCCAAAGCTGTAAGGCGTTGACAAAACTGAAGAGTAACGCACCGCCCATCACACCCCACGGCCGCCAGCCGCCAAAGTAAACCAAAGCAACGGCAATGAAACCCATTCCGCTGGTCATGTTTTCCTGAAACAGGTTGATCAAGGCAAGCGAAAGGGACGCGCCAGCAATACCGGCAAGAATCCCGCCCAGACAGACGGTAGTGTATCGAATCAGAACAATGTTGACACCCAATGTGTCGGCAGCTTGTGGGTTTTGACCCACAGCGCGGACTTTTAACCCAAAGGTGGTTTTATTCAATACAAAGTTGGCAAGCGGAACCAGTAAAAATGCACCATAAACCAATAAATTGTGATTGAAGAAGATATCGCCGAGGTAAGGAATTTGACCCAATAATGGAATTCGGATGGGCTGAAAACCGCGGATTGACTCAACCCCGCCGAGGGTTACTTTAAAGAGCAGGGTGGAAAGACCCAAACCGAATAAATTGAGACCAATGCCGCTAATACCCTGTTCGGCCTGCAGAGTAACACTGACAACCGACATGAGCAATCCCATCAGAAGCCCTGCAATGGCCGCACCCATCAAACCTAAAAACAAGTTCCCGGTTTTCATCGCAACGTAGAAGCCGGTATATGCACCCATCAGCATGATGCCATCCACCCCGAGGTTAAGCACCCCTGAGCGTTGGGCGAAGGTTTCACCGATGGCAGCATAAAGGTAAGGGGTTGCCAGGCGGATACCGGAGTAGATGATGCCTAATAAAACGGGCAGGGTGAAGAGTTCAGCCACGAGTTTCCCTCCTCCGCGCGCGGCGTCGAGCCCAGATTTCACTGCTGACCACAAAAAGGACCACCAAACCTAATAAAACGGTTATCAGGGCCGAGGGCACCTGGGTTGCGCGCTGCATCCGGTCGGCACCGACCAGCAAACCACCAAAAAGAACCGAAGCGGGTATTGCACCCAACGGGTGCAATTTGCCGAAGAGAGCAGCCACAATACCTGAAAAGCCATAACCTCCTGAGAGTCCTTCCATCATCCGGTGATGAACCCCGCTAACTTCAACACCGCCTGCCAGACCGGCAAAAGCGCCGCCGAGGATCAATGAAAGGGCTTGATAAAACTGAACCGGAATACCCGCATAACGAGCCGCATCCGGGTTCAAGCCAACTGCCCGGATGCGGTAACCGATGGTGGTGCGCCACAGGAAGATGTACACCAATACTGCCATGACCACAGCCAAAATTGCACCGCTGTGGAGTAAGGTGCGCGGCATCAGGCGGCTCAGCCATGCTGCCTGAGGAAGTAAATCCGACTGAGCAATCTGAGTGCCGCGTTCAATTTCGGCCGGGTCAATCATTGGCCCGCGCAGCAAGTAGTTGGAAAGTTGAAGCGCAATGGCATTCATCATTACGGTGCTTAAGATTTCATTAACCCCCAAACGGGCTTTGAGTACACCCGGTACTCCCCCCCAGACCGCACCGCTCAGGGCGGCGACTAATAAAGTCAGGGGTAGTAGAATTATTCGGGGCAACTCCGAAAATCCAATTGAAAAGGCAGTTGCTGCCAGCGCACCGACAATCAACTGCCCTTCGCCTCCGATATTAATCACCCCGCCGCGGAAGGCAATGGTGACCCCCAGTCCCACTAAGAGTAAGGGGGTTGCTTTTACCAGTGACTGAGTGAAACCGGAAACATTGCCGAAAGCACCCTGAAAGAGAGTTCCATAAGCTTGAAAAGGATTTACACCTAACGCATAAATCAACACTGCGCCGATGATCAAAGCCACCGGGACAGCCAGAAGAGGAAGGAGGGCCTCAATGGTACGATTGAGTAGTCGGGAATATTCACTTTTGGATGGCATCGAGGGGGTAACCCTTTCCTGAGGGCGGGTTAAGGATGGGTAGATGTCATACAACTTTTTATAAAAAACAGTATAGCAAAAAATGTCTTGATTTCCAAATTGTATTTGTCATGAAATTTGAAATTTTAAGATTTTTGTTCGATGAGAAATTGGAACAAATCACCAAGATGACCTTTAAACAAGTCTAAATCGGTTGTTGTCAACAGAGGCAGCAGGAATTCATCGGAAAGCTGGTAGGGAATTAGAAGCCGTTTGAGATATTTTCGGAATAATATTACACCCCGATCAGCGCCGTGGAACTCGACCATTTCATTGAGGTGTAACATGATCCAGCTTTTTACTTCTTGAGGGGAAACTTGCCAGCGGTCTTTCTGGCAGAAAATCCATGGATTTTGCAAAGCTGCCCGGCCGATCATGACACCGTCACAATGGGTATGGGAGAGTATGCGTTGGATATCTGCAACATTTTGGACATCCCCGTTTGCAATTACCGGGATGTGCAGAGATGCTTTGACCTCAGCGATGGCATCCCAATCTGCCTGGCCAGTATATCCCTGTGCCCTGGTGCGACCATGAACGGCAATCAGCTGAGCGCCGTTGTCTTCAACAATTCTGGCAATTTCTAAATAGTTCCGGTTTTGTTCATCCCAACCCAGCCGTATTTTGGCGGTAACCGGTACGGGCAGATGTTTTACCAGATTGCGAATGATTTCGGCAACTTTGAACGGATGAGGTAAAAGCCCTGCTCCGGCTCCGCGGCTGGAAACGTGCCGGGCCGAACACCCAAGGTTCAGGTCAATGATATCGGGTTGAAAAGGAATCAATTGTTGGGCTGCGTTAAGAATACGGGCAGGGTCATCATCGAAAATCTGAAACACCACCGGTCTTTCAACCTCGTAAAAGGCAATTTTCTTTTGGATGCGCTGGATATTCGCAAGAATATCCAATGCATTGATAAACTCTGTGTAAGACATGGCAGAACCCAGTTTGCGGACAAGGGAGCGAAACGGCCGCTCTGAAAGACCATCCATTGGTGAAAGAATGAGATTGCCAAAAACCGGAATGTTTCCAACAAAAAAGGATGGCTGTGAATTCAAGGTTCACCTGAAATAAGGAAATTTTTCACAATTTGCAGTAAGATAATTATGTGGAGGGATGATTGTATCAAATTACTGAGGATTGTGCTGGATGTGGGATGTGCCGGTCATGGTGCCCGGTGAAGGCGATCCGAGGATACAAGAAAAAACGGCATATTATTGAACCACATTGCATTTCCTGTGGGGTGTGTGGTCGTGTTTGTGGTTATGGAGTAATTCTTGACGATGCAGGAAGGGTTACCAGCAGAATTCCCATCCGGGAGTGGTTCAGACCGGCCTGGGATTATTTGCGCTGCAACGGTTGCGGTCAATGTGTTTCCTCTTGTCCGGTAAAATGTATTCAAATTACCAATGCAGGGGAAGGATTAGAAAACCGTCCATTTCTTACCCACCCAGGTTTGTGTATCGGCTGCCAGTTTTGTAAAAATGCTTGTGAGTACCAGGCGATTTATGCCCTTTGAGGATGAGTTGACGTGAATGGTGTTAGAATCTTCTTATTGAATGCACAAGGAATTGGATATGGATTTTCCCATTTTGAGTGATTTTCACAATATTCTTGATATCCGTCATATTCCATTTACATCTCGCGGATCGAGGTTAAGTATAACTGCAGAAAAGAACGGAATCAGCCTGCGGTTAACCGACCGGTTGCGTTCTCAGGATATTGCCACGAGATTCGGGCAAAATCTGCCCGCACTGATTGAAGAGATTAATTTTTTAGATGGTGAGGGAAATTCCCTCGAATTTTCTGTGGAAACCTATCCGCATTGCCTGATTTTTGAAACTAAAATTGGAAAGTATTACCTGACTTTTGAGGATGGAGAGAATATCTTGATCTCTCCTCCAGATCAGGCGTGTGGTTTGAGCGGTAAAATCAACCTGAGCGAAGTAGTGACTGACCGACGGGGTGGAGTGGCTGTTGCGCAGGGGGAGGATCGCACCCGCTTGGTTTATTCGACCAATCGAAAGATCCTCCACCATGCTGTGGAAAAATTGCCGGGTTCAGGGTGGAAGTTCAGTCTGGTTGTGGAAGGTGGAAATTGCGGCGGCATCTTACTGCATGTTTCAACCCGGCTTGGTCTTGCGCGTTATATCAACGACCCGAAAATCGTTTTGAACCGCTCCGCCCAAATTTGGCAGGATTGGTTTGCAAGGGTACCCAAGATTGCCGGGATGGATGCCCGGTATCAAGTTGCGTGGTGGATACTACGGGCTGGTTTGGTTTCAACCCGGTTTTATCTGAGTCGGGAAGTATTGGTTTCTTCCAAAAAGCACACAACCACCATCTGGCAATGGGACGCCTGTTTTTATGCGATGGCGTATCGTCACATTGACCGAAAACTGGCTCAAGATCAATTACGAATATTTTTTGATCATCAGGCCCCGAATGGAATGATTCCGGATGGCATTTACGAGAGCGGGGTAATCATCAAGCGCGATCAACCTTCCGAGGCAGACTGGTCGCGTCCACCTTTACTGGCGTGGACTGTCTGGAAACTGTTCGAACGCGATGGGGACATCGAATTTCTGAATGAGATTTATGATGGTTTATCCCGCTGGTTAAAATGGTGGCTCAATTTGATCGATCAAGGGTTGAGCCTTTCTTCGTCGTCAGGCCACTCCCTCTTTGCGGAAGACATGGATGACCCGGTAATTCTGGAAGAGATGCCGGGCAACATTTCTCCCGAATTGAGCGTTTTTTTGTATCTTCAAATGGATTGCATGGCAAAAATCTCGCAGGCACTTGGCGAATTTGCGGATTCAGAATTCTGGAAATTACAATCCGAGCGGCTGCTTTCCCAAATTCAGAGTGATGATGAAACTGCTCAGGGTGGACTTTTCTGGATGCAACAACAGGGAAGACCGGTATGTGTGCCAACCCCGCTCAGCCTGATTGGCTTACTATGTGGGGATTGCGAAGCGGATACAACCCGCAAAATGATAGGGCACTTATCCGATGAAGATGGTGTTTGGAGGAATTTTCCATTACCGACCATTCTTCTCGAAAGTACGGATATGGAAAGCCAAAAATTATGGCGCAGCCCGGAATGGTTGAGTATATACTATTTGCTGCTGGAAGGTTTGGAAAGATGCGGCCTGGCAGAAGCTGGCAACCTTCTTTGTGCGCAATTGTTAAATTTGCTTGCCAGTCGTTTTTCAAATGAACAAAAGGTTTTACATGCACCGATATATGGCTGGGCTGCAGCTTTGTATGTTGAACTGGCAGTTCGGGCAGCCCTGGCTGATATCACTAAAGTTACTTGACCTGACATTTGTGACAATCCAATTGATCGCCAACTGGATCGGGGGTGGGGGTAGGCTGCAGGTCGCGGTAGCCGGCTTCGATCATCCATTGACATAGGATTGGACCGCCATGGCGATCCAGACTGGGACCCCCGTAACCTGGCGGCAAGCCGGAAAATCCCCGGAAGTATCCATAGTCGCCAGTTAGTTGCTGAACCGCAGCGGGGGATAAATCCCGATCCCCAATTGCAACTGCATGAATATGAATGGGAGAGCCGGGATACAGTTCATCTAAATCTCGCAGCCAGGCTGCAAAACCGGCAACCCGTAAAGCATCAATGAGCGGAGGTATTTCTTGCCAAAGAATGGTGTAGGTGCCTTTTCGCATTACGGAAAGATCAACCGCTCCGCCACCGGCGTGGGTACCAAAGCTGGCCTCTACCTGATGGGTATATGATCCCTGAGTAATCGCATAACCAAGAATATCAATTTCACCCTGGTAAATTTCGGCTGCGTGAACAAGCATGGAGTAGGTGCGTTGATTCAGCAAAACCCCGTTTACCGAGATGATGGTGTAATCTTCTTCCGGCTTTTGGCAGCCTGCTGGTTCAGGGAACGGCCAGGAGGTGGGGGTAAGCAAAGGCTGTAAGGTGGCTGTTGGTGTTGAAGAGGGTTGAGGGGTAGTAGTTGGGCCTAAAGTGACAAAAGACGAGGATGGAGAAACAGTAAGTTGGGGAATCGAGGTTTCATTTACTGGCAGGGGAGAATGCGTACATGCTGCTATCAAGATCAGAATGACCAGAAAGATTTTTTGCAAAGGGAGTGAGGATGAATGCATTGTGATTGAAAGAGGGTTGAATTCGTGAATTAATCTGATTAATCAAAAACGCGGAGGGATGGTGTTCATCTTCTCCGCGCCCGTCGAAACTGCAAATGAGAGGATATGGTCTTAACCGCCTGTGGCTATCTGGTCATCCAGCAAAATTTGAATCGTTTCCTCATCCAGGTCGAGAAGAATTGGAAAGACGGGCGCAGTATGAGTTTCTTCAATGCTTTCGCCAAGCTTGATTTCGTTTTCATTAATCGCTTTCATGAATTTACCTCCATAACTTTTGATATTTTCATCCTAACAGGCTTTGGGGTCGCAGTCAAGGATGTTTTTCAGGTGGCTGTTCAGGTTCTTCTGACCAGAAATTCCCGGGCTTGTTGAATTTGAATCTTAACCGAATCGGTTGAAGTCCCGCCAAATTGGGAGCGTCGTTCGATGGCATTGCGCGGGTCAAGCAAAGCAGAAATAGTTCCTGGCAGTTGGGGATGGATTTCAGCCAAACGAGAAGAGGAAACCTGCACTAAAGAAATGCCCTGATCGAGGCATTCGCGCACCAGCTCACCAACCAGCCGGTGAGCTTTTCGGAAGGGGAGGCCCTGTAAAACCAGAAAATCGGCAATTTCGGTTGCCAGCATGGTGGCATCAATGCTTGCTGCCGCTCTTTGCGAATGGACTTTCAGGTTTTGGAGGATTCCAGTCATGACCGGAAGCAAGACGGTGAGGATATCAAAGGCTGAAAATACAGCTGGTTTATCCTCCTGCAAATCCTTATCATAAGCGGAAGGCAGATTTTTCAGCACACCCAGGAAACCGGTTAATAAGCCGATGGTGCTTCCGGCTTTGGCGCGGGTCAATTCAAGCATATCCGGATTTTTCTTTTGCGGCATTATGGAAGAACCGGTGGTATAGGCGTCGGGTAGTTCAATAAAGCCGAATTCGGAGGTGGAATATAAAATCAGCGATTCGGCTAAACGCGACAGGTGAATGGTGAGAAGAGAGGCAAAGAAAAGAAACGAGGCTGCCGCATCGCGATTGGAAACTGCATCCAGACTGTTGGGGGAGGGTGCTGCAAAGCCCAATTTTTGGGCAAGCCTGAAGCGGTTGATCGGGTAGGGACAGCCGGCTAAGGCCGAAGAACCGAGGGGCATCTGATTGGCTTGTTCGAGGATAAAAGCGAGGTGCTGCCTGTCACGGTAAAGCGGATGAAAATGGGACAGCCACCAGTGAGAGAGAAGAATGGGTTGAGCGCGTTGTAAGTGCGTGTAGCCAGAAACAATAACGCCTAAATCCGCTTCGGCACGGTAAATCAGAGCAGCTTGCAGATTTTGGATGCTGGCGTCAACCTCATCGGCAGCATCTCTAAGCCAGAGTAAAAAATCGGTCATGACCTGATCGTTGCGGCTGCGACCGGTATGAAGTTTACCGGCAGGGTCGCCGATCAATTCAAACAAGCGCCGTTCGATGGCAGTGTGAACATCTTCATCATCTGACTGAAGACGAAAAGTTCCCTTTTCCACTTCTACCATGATTTGTTCTAATCCAATCTGGATTTTTTCATGCTCTTCAGCCGTCAAGATGCCAATTTCAGCCAGCTCTTCAGCCCACGCGCTGGAAGCGTGAATATCATACGGCGCAAGCCGCCAGTCGAACGCAATGGATGCGTTCAACTGAGCGGCGAGCGAGTCGGTTTGAGATGAAAAGCGTCCTCCCCACAATTTGGTCACAGTCACATCCTCCGTTAATCGCGTTTGAATTTGGTGTAATCGGGTTGGTCGTACTGAGCCGGGGTCTTTTTGTGTATTTTGCGCATTGCCTGAACTTTCATCGGCAATCCAAACAGGGTGATAAAGCCCTGAGCATCTTTTTGATTGTAAACATCATCCTGCCCAAAGGTGGCAAAATCCTCGCGGTACAAACTTTCCGGGCTTTTGCGTCCGGCGATGATGATATTGCCTTTGTACAATTTGAGTTTTACAATGCCGGATACCGGTTCCTGGGTTTTGTTAATGAATTGATCAAGCGCTTCGCGCAGGGGGGTGAACCATTGCCCGTAATACACCAGTTCGGCGTAGCGGTGAGCAATGATTTCCTTGAAGTGGAGCGTATCCCGATCCAGGCACAGGGCTTCCAGTTCCTGGTGGGCAGCCATAAGAATAGTCCCGCCGGGTGTTTCGTAAACGCCGTGAGATTTCATTCCCACCAGCCGGTTCTCTACCAGGTCTACTCTGCCGATTGCGTGTCGTCCACCAATCTCGTTCAGGGTGGCAATCAATTCATGAGGTGGCAACGAAGTATCGTTAAGTTTTACCGGAATGCCTTTTTCAAACTCCAGGCTTATCATTTCGGGTTGGTCGGGGGCGTTCTCAGGTGAAACGCTCATTTGATACATGCTCTCTTCCGGTTCATTCCACGGATCTTCCAGTAATCCGCCTTCGTGCGATAAATGCCAAAGATTTCTATCGCGGCTGTAAATGGATTTGAGCGTTGAGGAAACCGGAATGTTGCGCGATTGTGCATATGCCAGAGCATCTTCGCGTGAACGTATGTTCCATTCGCGCCATGGGGCGATTACTTTTAAGCGCGGGTCAAGCGCCATGGCGGTCAGCTCAAAGCGCACCTGATCATTGCCTTTGCCGGTACAGCCGTGCGCAATTGCATCTGCGCCTTCTTTGTGGGCGGTTTTTACCAGATGGTAAGCGATCAGCGGGCGGGCAACAGAGGTGCCTAACAGGTACTTGCGTTCATATATTGCCCCGGATTTTAAGAGAGGCATCAGGTAATCGCGGGCAAATTCCTCTTTCAAATCTTCAATATAGATTTTGGATGCACCGCTGGCTTTGGCTTTGGCCGGCAACCCGGAGAGTTCTTCACCCTGACCGATATCGGCGGTGTAACAAATGACTTCACAGCCGTAGTTCTCGATCAGCCATGGAACAATCACTGAGGTGTCCAACCCGCCTGAATAAGCCAAAACAACTTTTTTGATTTTCGATTTTCCGTTCTTTTTCATGATTAAGCTCCTTATGATCTGTTGGAATAAAAAATGCCCTCCACGGCTGGGAGGGCATTGGATTACAGATGAGGAAAATTTTTTCTTACTGTTTAACTCCATGAATGCCGACCACCCCGTGGAAATACGGGTTTGTCAGCAGACGACGGAAGCGGAGTTCAGCAGAGAGATTTTTCATTTCGGGCAACCTTATTGTTGTTCATGATAATACGCAGGTTTCTGAGTTTTGTCAAGAATCAATTTTGCAAAGTTTCAATCTTCCTGCCTTTGAGTTGGGCAAGGATGGTGTTCATGATTCCGCCATTCAGGTAATACTGGATTTCTTTGGGGGTATCCAGCCGAACGAATGCTGAGAAGGTTTTGATGGAGTTATCCTGAGAGCGCGCTTCAATAATGACCTCTTTGCCGGGGTACAAATCCTGCCCGATGTTTTTTATGCTATAAATTTCATCACCTTTCAAGCCGAGAGTCTGAGCGTTTTCATGGGGTTTGAATTGCAGAGGCAGGACGCCCATACCAGCCAGATTGGAACGGTGAATACGCTCATACGATTCGGCGATGATGGCTTTAACACCCAGTAACAGAACTCCTTTAGCCGCCCAGTCCCGGCTTGAGCCGGTACCATATTCTTTGCCGGCCAGAATGATGAGCGGGACACCTTCAGATTGGTAGCGCATTGCAGCATCGTAAATGGTCATCTGCTCTCCACTGGGAAAGTGACGGGTAAAACCGCCTTCAACTCCGGGTACAAGCAGGTTTTTCAGTCGAATGTTGGCAAAAGTACCGCGGGTCATGACGCGGTCATTGCCGCGTCTTGAGCCGTAGGAATTAAATTCAGAGGGCGGTACGCCTTTACTGATCAGGTATTGCCCGGCCGGGCTGTTGACCGCAATGCTGCCAGCCGGTGAAATGTGGTCGGTGGTAATCGAATCGCCGAGAAGTGCCAATACGCGTGCGTTCAAGATGTCCTTACCGCCGGATGGTTGAAGATCAAAGAAGGGTGGTTCCTGCAAGTAGGTCGAGTTTTCGTTCCAGCGGTAAAGTAAGTCCTCGCCGCTTTGGATCTGATTCCATAATTCGCTCATCTGGAAAATGGCGGCGTAGGCATCCGCATACATTTCTGGGCGGATATGACGATGGATGTGTTCTTCAACTTCCTGCGAGGAGGGCCAGATATCTTTCAGAAAAACTGGCTGGCCGTCTTTTCCAATGCCGAGCGGTTCATTCAACAAGTCAATATCCACCGTTCCGGCCAGCGCGTACGCTACAACCAGCGGCGGTGAAGCCAGAAAGTTGGCGCGGGTGTGAGGGCTGATCCGTCCTTCAAAATTGCGGTTACCAGAGAGTACTGCTCCAACGACCAGATTGTTTTCTTTAATAGCCTGCACTATTTTCTCGGGCAGTGGGCCGGCATTTCCGATACAGGTCGTGCAGCCATAACCGACCAGATAAAAGCCTAATGCCTCCAGGTCGTCCATCAGGCCTGCGTCTTTCAAGTAATCGGTAACTACACGAGAACCCGGTGCAAGCGAAGTTTTTACAAAGGGTTTGACCTTCAGTCCTTTTTCAACGGCTTTCTTGGCAAGCAGCCCGGCACTCATCATCACAAACGGGTTGGAAGTATTGGTACAGGAGGTAATTGCAGCAATTACCACCGATCCATGCTTCAACTCGCTGGTTTTGCCATTATCGGGGATGAGTGCACTTCGGCCAAGTTCTTCCGGAGGGACACCGAAGCCGTTTTCAGTTTTTGGGGCGGTCAGGGAGCGTTGAAATACGGAGCGAACAGCGCCGAGGGGGATTCGGTCTTGTGGACGGCGAGGCCCGGCGATGGATGATTCAATGGCTGAAAGGTCAATGTCCAGCACCTGAGTGTATTCCGGGTCAGGCGTTGAAGAAGTGCGGAAGAGGAGTTGAGCCTGATAATAGGTTTCCACCAGTTCAACCAGCGAATCCGGCCGATTGGTTAATCGCAAATAATCGAGCGTGAGATGATCTACCGGAAAATAGAGCATCGTTGCACCACTTTCCGGAGCCATATTGGCAATCATGGCGCGGTCAGCGACTGCCAGATGGTCAAGACCAGGACCAAAGAATTCGACGAATTTATCTACGACCCCCATTTTGCGTAAAGATTGGATGATAAAGAGAGTCAGGTCGGTTGGGGTTACACTTTCGCGCAGCTTGCCACTCAGCCGGACGCCGATCACATCCGGGGAAACCATTTCAATCGGTTCTCCCAGCATTGCCGCAACCGCCTCAATTCCGCCAACACCCCAACCCACTACGCCCAGACCATTGATCATGGTGGTATGTGAATCGGTGCCAACCAGGGTGTCCGGGTAGGCGAGAATAGAGCCATTTTCTTCCCGCGTTAAAACAACACTGGCAAGGTATTCCAGATTGACCTGATGGACAATTCCCGAAGCTGGTGGAACGATGCGAAGATTCTTGAAGGCTTTTTGTGCCCAGTGGAGAAATTCGTAGCGTTCACGGTTGCGTTGAAACTCCAACTCGGCATTGAGGCGGTAAGCATCGGGATTTGCGTAGTAATCAACCTGAATGGAATGATCAATCACCAGATCAACCTGGACGACCGGGTTAACTTTGCGGGGGTCGTCTTTCATTTTTGCGAGTGCAGAGCGCATAGCGGCTAAATCATTCATCACTGGCACACCGGTAAAGTCCTGAAGCACTACCCGTCCGGGGAAGATGGGGATGGTGGGACGATTCTCCTGGAGGGGCTGCCAGTTGAGGAGATTTGTGATGTCTGTAGGGTTAGTTTGCCCATCATCGGCTTTACGAAGCACCCCTTCCAGGAGAATACGGATCGAAAAAGGCAGGCGGTTCAATTGTTCGATGGTTATGCCGTTGATATTTACCAGAGGGAAGAAAGAATATTCTTTGTCATTAACTTTCAGAGTTGCGCGAGGGGAATGATATATGGTCATGGCTGCCTCTCTCTTGACGAGTGAATTGGATATTGTGGGATTATAATCTCAACATTTTTGGACTTCAAGTTTTTCAGTTATTAATCATCGCGGCAGGGTTATAATTTTGGTGATGAACCAACCATCCGACTCGCGGATACGCACCAGCAGTGATGCCGATTTGGCCTTCGCGGTAGTGGTTTTGGCCTCCTTTTTCGCTACTTTCAGTTCAATGAAGGCAGCCACACCTCTGGAAATTGTGTTGATGATTGTCCTGGGAACCAGTTATCTGGCGGTTGGGATTTATGGATTTGCCTATTGTGTAAAGTCGCAAAATTCAATTCTAAGTATTGGTTATTTTGTGATTCAAATATTCCTGGGAGCCTGGATCGTGTACCTCAGTAAGGGGGCGGGTTTTAATGCCATGGTATTGCTTCCCCTTGCCGGGCATGCGGTCATTTTGCTTCCAAGAAGAATCAGTTACTTCATCCAATTTGGGATTTTGTTGGGATACGTTGGAGCAGTTTATGCCTTTTCTAAAAACTTACAGGTCGTTTGGGAAGGATTGCCCATCTTTTTTGCCGGTCTGATTTTCATTGTAGTTTTTACCCAAATGGCGTTGAATGAGGAAGCTTCGCGTCGAGAGGTGGAAAGGCTGGTGCGTGAACTGACCCAGGCAAATCAACAATTGCGCGATTATGCCGCTCAAATTGAGGATCTTGCCATTATCAAAGAACGTAACCGGCTGGCACGAGAAATTCATGACGGATTGGGTCATTACCTGACCAGTATTCACATGCAGATCAAAGCGGCCAATGCGCTGCTGAAGAATGACCCGCAAAAATCCGCCGAGCATTTACAAAAGGCAACTTCCCTCACACAGGAAGCGTTGGCAGATGTCCGCCAATCCGTGGGCACTTTGCGCAGTCAACCCAACCAGGATCTTCCTCTAGAGAAAATCATTCCACAATTATTCGAAAGTGCCAAATCTTTTGGAATCGAACCCAATCTTCAAATCATCGGTACGGGTAGAGAACTAAGCGCTACAACATACTGGACTCTTTATCGGGCTGTTCAGGAAGGCATTTCCAATGCCTGTAAACATTCACAAGCGCGTAACCTGTCCATTTATCTGGATTATTCTTCACCGGATTGGGTCATCTTGACGGTACAAGATAATGGAGTTGGGGTTGATAATTTGAAGGAAGGATTTGGATTGATGGGTTTAAGAGAGCGTGTTCAAATTGTGGGTGGGGAATTTACCCTGTTAGAAAATCAACCACAGGGGTTTGGTTTCAGGATTAAGGTGCCGGCATGAATCCCAAAATTAAAATTCTTCTTGTAGATGATCAGGCGCTCTTTCGTGAAGGGCTGCGCACATTGCTGGATTTGCAGCCTGATTTTGAAGTAGTCGGTGAAGCCTCACAGGGCGAAGAAGCGCTGCGCATGGCGGTTAGTTTGAGCCCGAATGTGATTTTGATGGATCTGAGAATGCCGGTGATGGACGGCGTCATGGCAACCCGGCGGATCAAAGACAGCCTGCCGCAATGCAAGGTGATTGTTCTGACAACTTTTGATGACGATGAAGATGTGTTTGAAGGGCTGCGCGCCGGAGCGGTGGGTTACCTGTTGAAAGATGTATCATCCGAAAAACTGTACGAAGCGATCCGCTCAGCTGCCCGTGGGGAATACTTCCTGCTTCCGTCCATTACTGCGAAGGTTATGGCAGAATTTTCCCGAATGGTCAGACCCCAAAAAACCAATGTAGATGAAATTGGGGTAAAGCTTTCTTCGCGTGAACTGGAAGTGTTGAAACTGGTTGCTCAGGGTGCGAGCAACAAAGAAATTGCCGATACTCTGGTGATTGCGGAAGGAACGGTTAAAAATCACCTGACCAATATCCTTGGCAAGCTAGAAGCGCGCGACCGCATGCAGGCGGTCCTCAAGGCACGTGAGCTAGGTCTGATTTGAACCGCCTGGATTGTGACCAGAAATGTGACCAGTGTTTGATGTGCTTAGAATCACTTCAGGGTAAGATTTGACTCAATACAGGAGGAAATGGTGAACGAGATCCCGCCCGTTCGAACAAATCCTCAAAGGGAATTTCCCTACATTCTTGGAATAGGTTTCATTTCCGTGGGTTTAGCCATCTTATTAGAACAGTTTTTGAAAACCGGCTGGTTGGTTCTGGTTATTCTTCCAATCAGCGGGGCGGTTTTTTTGGTTGAGTCTACTCGTGCTAAAAAGTTGGGTTTATTGATCGCTGGCGGCCTGATCTTTGGGGCAGGCGTGGGAAGCTTTTTGTATTTTAGTTCAGCATTCCCGATCGGCTTCCAACAGCGAATCGGATGGCTGATCATCGCATTTTCAGCTGGCTGGGCGTTGATTACCGCAGGTTCTAGCTGGGTTGTCCCGCAGCGGGTCTGGTGGCCGATGATTCCGGGTGGAATTTTGTTTTTTATTGGATTATGTTTTCTGGTCACCCCCCTTCGATGGGTTGACTTTGTTCTTTTCATTGCCGGTGGTGTGGGGGTCGTTTTGTTAATCTGGGGGGTTTTCTGGCGCATTTTTGGTTTGATCATTCCGGGGAGTTTGCTGATCACAATTGGACCGGGAATTTATTTTGCATGGGGTACAGAACAGGCGGTTAATGCGCTTTCTAAAACGGGTATGATGATCGCCATTTTTGCTCTAGGTTGGGGGTTTATCATCCTTTTTTCACGGGTGGTGACGACCAAATTCATCTGGTGGCCATTAATCCCAGGTGGAGTGATGGCTGTGGTTGGCTGGGGTTTGTATATTGGAGGCGACCCCGGTAATGCTCCGTCTTTTATTGCCAATACGGGTTCGATTGGTTTGATTATTTTCGGTTTGTACCTTCTTCTCCTGAGAAAAAGTATTCATCATTAAATTTTTCACAAAATTGTGCCTGTTCAATACCTCTATTATTTGATAAGATTACAGGTCTGATATTTTTAAGGGTTTGAAAGGTTGTTTGTAAATGAAAGTTCAGAGAAAAAATATTCGCAACGTGGCGATCATTGCCCATGTTGATCATGGAAAGACAACGCTGGTGGATGGTTTGCTTCGACAAGCCAGAGTTTTTCGAGAAAATCAACAGGTTCAAGAAAGGGTGATGGACTCAAACGACCTGGAGCGGGAGCGCGGCATTACTATTCTGGCAAAAAACACGGCCGTTCTGATACCCGACCCGCGAACGGGTGAAATGGTCAAAATCAATATTGTGGATACACCCGGTCACGCTGATTTTGGCGGCGAGGTTGAACGGGTGATGAATATGGTTGATGGTGTCCTGCTGCTGGTGGATGCCGCTGAAGGACCCATGCCGCAGACCCGATTTGTACTTAAGAAAGCCCTGGAAATGGGTCATCAGGCAATTGTGGTCATCAACAAGATGGACCGCCGTGATGCTGAGCCTGACCGGGTTTTGAACGACACTTTTGATTTGTTCATCGAACTGGGTGCCAGCGAGAGCCAGGCAAACTTCCCGGTAGTGTATACGAACGCAATTACCCAACAGGCCGGGCTGACACCGGAGTTATCCCCCGACCTTCAGCCGTTATTTGAGGCAATTTTAAATCATATTCCCTGTCCTGAAGTGGATTTGGATGCTCCCTTTCAGATGCTGGTCACCAATTTGGGTTACGATGAATATCGCGGCGTAACTGCGATTGGACGGGTGAGCGCTGGAAAGGTTATCAATGGTCAATCCATCGCGCGGATTACCTTACAGGGAGAAATATTGCCGGAAAGAGCCAGATATCTGTTTGTATTTCAAGGGCTTGAAAAAGTGGAAGTGGATGAAGTTCTGGCAGGCGATATTGGTGTGATTGCCGGTCTGGAAGGTGTGGAAATCGGTGAAACGCTGGCTGACCCGGAGCAGCCCATAGCATTACCACCCATTCGTGTCGAAGAGCCAACGGTGCGCATGACCTTTGGAGTCAATACCTCGCCGTTTGCCGGGAGAGAAGGTAAGTGGAGCACATCCCGCAAACTGCGCGAGCGTTTGTTTGCCGAATTGCGCAATAACGTTGCCTTACGGGTGGAGGAAACGGAAAACGCAGATACTTTTCTGGTTTCTGGAAGAGGGGAATTGCATTTAGCCATCTTGATTGAGACAATGCGTCGTGAGGGATATGAGTTCCAGGTGTCCCGCCCCGAGGCAATTTTGAAGGAAGGCGAGGGTGGCGAGCTTTTAGAACCGTATGAAGAGGTTCACATTGAAACCAGTGCCGATACGGTTGGTGCAGTCGTTGAAATGCTTGGCGCCCGTAAAGGTCAAATGATCAACCTTACCAACAACCCGGACAACACAGTCACCCTGGTATATGTTGTTCCGACCCGCGGTCTGCTGGGATTTCGTTATCAATTTCTCACGGCGACGCGCGGTATGGGGGTCATGCACACCCTGTTTCATGGGTATGCACCCTTTGCCGGTCCGATTCCCACACGGAACAGCAGTTCAATTGTGGCGTGGGAAGCAGGAACCACCACCAATTATGGTCTCAAAAACGCTGAAGAACGCGGTATCTTATTTTACGGACCGGGTGTTGAAGTTTATGAGGGCATGGTTGTGGGAGAAACCTTGCGGTCGAGCGATCTGGTGGTGAATGTGTGTAAAAAGAAACACCTGACGAATATGCGCTCCTCCAATAAGGATATAGAAGTGCGCTTGACTACTCCGCGAACTATGAGTTTAGACGAGGCAATTGAGTACCTTGCCGAGGATGAACTGCTGGAAGTAACGCCTAAAAGTTTTCGGATTCGCAAGAAGATTTTGGATACTGAGGAACGCGGCAAGCAGACAAAGCGGGCTAAAGAATTATATGAGGCTGGATAAATTCGGGGTGGGGTGGCTGTTAGCGCTGTTTTTTGCGGTTGGGCTTGTCAGTTGTGCCAGCCCAACGGTCCTTCCATCCGATGTTACGCCTGCGCCATTGATTGCTGTTACCCACACGGCAGCCGAGTCAACCCCAACCCTAACCCTTTTCACCCCAACGCCAGAAGTAACCGAGAGTCCGTCTTTGCCTATTCAATTGCTGGCTTATACCATTGATGCCGTTTATGATGCTGGCCAGAAAAAGGTTGAGGTCACTCAACTTATCCAATTTACCAATCCCTCTACCCAACCGCTCAGCGAAATTATGCTCGTCACCGAACCCAATCGTTTTGCAAACGGGTTTAATCTGAATCGTCTGGAAAATCAAATAACTGGGGAGGCATTGGATTGGGAATTGCAGCGCAATCTGCTGCAAGTTACCTTGAAGGAACCCTTATCCTTTCAGGAACCCATCGCGATTTTGGCTGAATATGTCCTGCAATTACCGCCAATACCACCGCCATCCGACACCAGCAAACCTCAAATTTACGGATATACCCAGCGGCAGACCAACCTTGTGGATTGGTATTTGTGGTTGCCACCCTATGATGACGAAACAGGCTGGATTGTCCATCCGCCATCTTTTTTTGGCGAATACACGGTTTACCCTCTGGCGGATTTTGAAGTGCGCTTTGAGGTGATCAACTCCCCGCGAGAGGTTGTGGTTGCAGCAAGTACCAGTCCGGTTCAGCAAAGTCAAAACCGCTGGGAGTACCGTTTTGATAGCGCCAGAAACTTTGCGATTTCGATTAGCCCGGATTTTCTGATCGAAGAAGCGCAAGTGGATGGGGTGAAAATAAGCCATTATTACTTTCCGC
>Ga0101944_10000277_pt1 | contig 160528 bp, 136 predicted proteins | sample DewCreD2012metaG_FD_75245 | JGI IMG/M metagenome (GOLD analysis project Ga0101944, IMG submission 75245) | Hot spring sediment bacterial and archeal communities from British Columbia, Canada, to study Microbial Dark Matter (Phase II) - Dewar... ...
TCAATTCCAATTGTCCTGTTTCTTGGTTTAAGGATTCAACATAGTCGCCCGGTTGAACATCTTTAATCTTGATTTTACTTTGAACTTTGAACTTTGAACATCAAAAACTCCGCTTTGTTTTTCCATATCTTCTCGGGAAACAGCTGATAATTCAGAATCACCAGTGATACAATGACCTTCCACATGGAGTTTTTGAGTTGGACTCGTCGTCCCAATGCCGACATTGCCCGTATTTTTAACTGTAAGTGCTGTAGTTGCGGTGTTAGTATCGTTGGGCGTAACCCTAAACTCCATTCTTGTCCCTAATTTATCAAGTTCATGAGCTTGGTCGGCAAACCAATACACACCACCTACTGTCTTAAAATTAGTGCTATTGACTGCCTGAGCTAAAACTTTACCGACCTCGTCGCTGCTGGCTAAATACGACATTGTCCCGACAGTATCACTTTTGCTCCGTCCCACTAAAATATATCCTCCATTGTTGGATGTGGCATTAAATCTATATAATCCAAAACCGCCACCACTTGCTCCACCCCGAACTTCCAGTTGCAAAGCTGGACTCGTCGTCCCGATGCCGACGTTGCCGGTTGGGAAGTAACTATTCCCATCTGTTACTGTAAAGAAAGTTTGTGTTTCATCAAAGCGCATTACCTTAAGTAATTCTGCATCACTTCCACTGTTACCACCACTAATTCGTATACCCTTTGCTGAACCTCCGTTATTGTATACATTTATGGGCCAATCTGTATTGCTACTAAAAACCACTTCCAACTTCGCCCTCGGCCCTGCCGTCCCGATCCCCACATTCCCATTACTCTCGTAAATAACAGAATTTCCTAATTGGTTAGTAGCGGTGAATTTAGCTAGATAGTTAGGAGTACCTTGGACATTGGTTTGGGGAAGAAAATGAAGAGAGTCATAACCATCTAAGAGATCCGCATTAAGATTAGTTACTAGAGTTGTGTCTGTTTTAGTGAAAGTACCAGAGAGATTAAGATTATTGAGATAAGTAGTATTCTGGACTTCTAGATCTCCGGAGATGATTAGATCATTGTCATCATTTAAAGAATGATTGGAAGCATTAAGTCCAATAGTAATAGGAGAAGAACCAATTAAGTGGGAAACATAGATTTTGTTCCAACCTTGGTCTGCGCTGCCCAAGTCATAAGTGCCGTCTTTTTCTGGTTGAATGGTTTGAGTGATAGCAATGTTTTGGATGGTCAATTGTTTTTCCACTGTCAGTTTCCCTTCAATGGTGCCGCCGGTAATGGAAAGTTTATCGGAAATGTCTGTTTCTAATTCATTTTGAAGAGATTGAGTGGTTTGAGTGATGGACTGAGCCAGATTAGTTTGAGCTTGCTCTAGTTGGACTTGGATGGTTTGGGTGTTGGTTTGGATATCATTTTTTAAATTATCTTTGGTTTGGACTAGAGAAGTCGCTAGTTGGTGGGCAAAGTCTTTGACGGAAGTAAATCTTTTAAAGTCATTGTTGTCTTTGAAAACTTGAACAGTGCCATTGGAAACAGAGAAGAAGAGATCGCCTAAGGTGTTGGTTAAGGGAGCATAAGCTTGGGGGAAAGTGAAGAAAGAAAGGAGGAGGAGAAAGAGAAAGAAGAAATAATTAGAATAGAGGAGTTTCTTTTTTAGAGAAGAGAGAGGAGGAGAGAGAGGGTTTTTAGATTGCTTATAGACTTGATAGAAGTAATAGAGTAAAGAGCCAGAGACTACTGCTAAAGAGAGTTGGGAGAGAAAATAGAAAAAACCTTCTAAGGTGAAGAAGATCTTGATTAAGTGGATGATGGAGAGAAAAGTAGGAAGAAAAGAGCGAGGAGAATAGAGAAAATAGAAGATGAGCAGTAAAGAGATGAGTTTTAAAGTCAGGAAAAGGAAATAATGTTCTATGTGTTTTTTTCTTTCTGGATTGGGTTCTTTCTGGGTTTTTAGGTAAGTTAAGGTAGCAGTAGTTAGAATTAGAAGCATCGGGAGGAAAGTGAAGATGGCTTCTAGGGTTTCGTAGAAGATTTCTATGAAAGAGAGTTTAATGAGTAGGAAGAAGATAAGAAAGAAAGAAGAAGTATAGGCTAGGATTTTGTTTTGAGAAAAAAGCCGCTTCGGGATTTTTTTTAGTTCCATATTATTATTATTCATTTGGGTTGAATTGATTTTTTTTGTTAGACAAAGTTATTTTAGTAAAAGAGATTTTTGGTGTCAAATTCTTTTTTTTAGTGGGTGGTTTGATTTTAGCAGAATTATATTTTTTGTCAAATTTTCATTTCTATTTACCCCCTTTCTCAAATTTATCCCGCGCCAGCTGTCCTCCACTATTCCAAACGAAAACTTTTTCGGTGCAATACGCAGGGACCAAAACGTTTTAAATTAGCATAGTGTTCTTTGGTCCCATAGCCTTTATGCCGAGCAAAACCATAGTGGGGATATTTTTGATGGTAAGATTTCATAATTTTATCCCTAGTTACTTTGGCTACAATAGAAGCAGCAGCAATAGAAAAAATTATCGCATCACCCCGAGTAAAAATTCTTTGGGGATAAAAAATTTTAGGAATTTTTTTATTTCCATCAACTAACAATATCGGAGAAAAAGACCTTGCTTCTTCAGTTCCGGCTGTTTTTTCTAATAAATTGTCCACTGCTAAACGCATCGCTAAAAAAGTTGCGTTTAAAATATTTAGCCGATCAATTTCCTCCGCGCTAGCTTGGCCAAGACCAAAATAAAAACTGGGATTTTCGGCAAGAAAACGAAAAGCTTGTTCTCGTTGACAAGAAGAAAGAGTTTTGCTGTCTCTAATTAATTTTAATTCCTTTGAAATAAAATCTTCCTGATAAAATTTTCCTTTATTAAAAAAATCCGACTGAAACCAAACTGCCGCCGCTACCACTGGTCCAGCTAACGGCCCGCGACCAGCCTCGTCCAAACCGATAGCCATTTTCCTCATTTCTAAAAACTTTTTTTCTTCTTCCCAATTAGGGAATTGCATTTTTTAGATGACAATTTTTATTTATTCAAAACCGTTCTTTTATAAAAATCCAAATTATCTAAAGCAATACCCGTACCTTTAGCTACACAAAAAAGTGGATCGTCCGCTACATAGCAAGGCACACCGGTTAAACGAGAAATAAACTGATCTAAATTAGATAATAACGCTCCACCACCAGAAAGTACCATTCCTCTGTCAATAATGTCTGCCGCTAATTCTGGAGGCGCTTCTTGCAAAACTTTTTTTATTGCACTGATAATATCTCTCAATTCTTCTTGAATAGCTTCCGTCACTTCATTAGAAGAAATGCGCACCACTTTGGGCAAACCGCCCATCAAATCTCGCCCTCGCACTTCAGCATATTTTTCTTTTAGTTGAGACGTAGCGCTGCCAATGGCAATTTTAATCTCTTCCGCGGTTCTTTCGCCAATGGCTAAACCATGTCTTTTTTTAATATAGTTAGCAATAGCATTATCAATTTTATTTCCTCCTACCCGAGCGCTACAAGCCGCGACAATCCCTCCTAGAGAAATAATTGCCACTTCCGACGTCCCTCCGCCAATATTAATAATCATATTTCCAGAAGCGCTATTAATGGGAATACCCGCCCCAATGGCCGCTAAAATTGGCTCTTTAACTACAAAAGCATTCCGCGCTCCCGCTTTAAGCGTCGCTTCAATCACAGCCCTTTTTTCTGTTGAAGTAACCCCTGCTGGAATAGAAATTAAAATATCCGGACGAAAAAAACGAATCCGAGAACTAATTTTCTCAATAAAGTAATGGATCATCGCCTCTGTAATCTTATAGTCAGCAATCACCCCATCTTTTAAAGGACGATAAGCCGCGATAGTTTCCGGTGTTCGACCAATCATTTCCTTAGCTTTATTGCCCACTGCCAAAAGCCGATTAGTGGCTAATTCCAAAGCCACCACTGAAGGCTCATTGATCACAATTCCAGCTCCCGGCACAAAAACTAAAGTATTAGCAGTCCCCAAATCAATTCCGATTTTTCTTAAAAAAAGTTTATTAAAAAATCCTTTCATTGCTCTGTAATTTAAGAAACAAACTTAAAAGCGTTTCCTTTTATTTCTTTTTCATTAACTCCAAAATTTTCTCCTGATAAAAAAACATTTTCTCCCCATGCTCCCAACCTAAAAGATGTAACATCCCGTGAACAAAATCTCTTCGCCACTCTTCTTTTATTTTTAGACCATTTTGACCGCCTCTTCTTTCAATTACCTTTGGGCAAAAAACCAGTTCCCCTTCTAAATAATTTTTCTTTTTTTCGTAAAGAAAAGATAAAACATCTGTTGAGCCTTTTTTCTTCCGATAAGCTTCATTTAATTTAGCCATTCGCTTTTCCCCTATAATCGCCACACTCAACTCTCCTTGAAAAAATTTTATTATTCCCAACTGACAAGCAAAAAACAAAAAATCTCCCAACCAACATTCCAGTGGCGGAGTAGCTCTTTTTGTTAAATTATTAACCGCAATTTTCATTTTACCGACTTTCATTAAGCGCTCGCTGAACCGCCTGATTAACTCTTTTACCGTCAGCTTGGCCTTTTAACCTAGCCATCACTTCTTTCATCATTTTACCCAAGTCGGCTGGACTTTGCGCTCCAATTGCAACTTTAACTTCAGCTACAATTTTTTCAATAACCGAATCGTCCACTTCTTGAGGTAAATAAGCAGTCAAAATTTCCTTTTCTTCTTCTTCTCTTTCGGCTAATTTGATGCGTCCTCCTTGTCGATAAACTTGAGCTGATTCTTCCCGTTGTTTGATAGCTTTACGAAGCAAGGTAACTACTTGCTCGTCATTTAATCCAGCCTCTCGCGACAACAAAACAATTTCTTTATTTTTAATTTCTGCCAAAATCATCGACAAAACCGACTTTTTCAATTCATTTCTACTCTTAAAAGCCTCTTGAAAATCATTAAAAATTTTCTCTTTTAAAGTCATTGAAAAAAAACTTAAAAATCAATTTGTTTAAATTATAATTTTTTTCTTTAAATCCTTAAATTTCTCTTCATCAAATTTGCCGATCTTTTTTAAACGCTCAACTTCCTTTCTTACTTTCTGCCTATAAATAGCGCCTTCTCTTAGTTGCCGACGACTTTTTTCCTTTTTTTTGAACCGATTATTACGCGCTTCTACTAAAATTTTACTCTGTTGCAATTGACGAGAAAAACGACGAAATAGACTCTCCGAAGTTTCATTGTCTCTTTTTCTAACTTCTACCATAAAAACCTCCTTTCTTCATAATCATGAAAATATTTATCAATAATCAAAATTAATTAAAGTGGATGAATTTCTTCAAAAAGCGGCGCGCCACCAATCAGATGCCAATGCATATGCGGAACTTCTTGCCCGCCATTTTTTCCCACTCTTAGCAATAATTTGTAGCCTTCGCCAGCCAAACCTTCCCGCTCCGCCAGTTTTTTGGCCAACAGAATCAACCTTCCGACTAGCATGGCATCTTCTGGACTTTCTGTCAAGTCATGTGGACTAACTAAATGTTTTTTAGGAATAATCAAAATATGCGTTGGCGCCATAGGACGAATATCCCGAAAAGCCATTAAATTCTCATCTTGATAGACGATTTCTGCTGGAATTTTTCCTTGAACAATTTGGCAAAACAAACAATTTTCCATAATAAATTTTATCCATTAATTTTTTAACCTCTTTTTAACATACGCGACCGCTTTTTCAAAACTAATTATTTCCTGACTGCCGCTAGTCATATCCTTAAAAATTACTGTCTCATCTAGCGCTTCTCTCTGACCAATAATCAGCACTAAGCCGATTTTCATCTGATCAGCTTGTCGCAATTGAGTCTTTAAACTCCCGCGACCAAAACTTTCTGCTACCATAATTCCCGCTTTTTCCAATTTTTGAAAAATCTTTAAACTTTTCTTTTTGGCTAAATCTCCTAATTGCGCCAAATAAACCTCTGGTTGTGGATATTCCCATTTTTTGGTACCTAAAATTTCCATTTGTTCAACAATCCGATCTATTCCCGCAGCAAAACCAACCGCTGGAGTTTCCTTACCTCCGAGTTTTTTTACTAAATAATCATACCTTCCGCCACCGCCCAAAGAAAGTCTTTCATTCGCCACCCCCTGTTTATCCACCGGCCAAAATTCAAAGACCGTACGGTTATAATAATCTAAACCACGCACCAAACGAGGGTTGATTTCATAAACAACATCCATCTCGTCTAAACATTCCAAAAGAAAAGAAAAATGCTTTTTACAATCCTTACATAAATGATCAATGGTTTGAGGAGCTTGCGCTACCACTCGAGTACATTTTTCTTCCTTACAATCCAATACCCGCAAAGGATTGATTTTAATTCGTTTGCGACAATCTTCACACAAAGATTTGGTTTGACTTTTTAGATAGCTCAAAAGAATTTTATTATAATCCGTTCGACAATCAGAACAACCAATACTATTCAACTGCAAAGAAATTTTTTTAAAACCCAACTGATTATAAATTTGAAGCGCTAACTGAATTACCTGCGCATCCAAAACCGAATCTTCCTCGCCCAAAGATTCAAAACCAAACTGATAAAACTCCCGATAACGACCCTCTTGAGGACGATCATAGCGGTACATCTGACCAATATAAAACAATTTTACCGGTTTAGGCCATACTTGCATTCCATTTTGTAAGTAGGCCCTAACTATTCCAGGCGTTCCTTCTGGTCGCAAACAAGCATCATCTCCTCCTTGAGTTTTGAATTTAAACATTTCTTTTTCTACTACATCTGTACCATTTCCAGCGCTCCGCTCAAACAACATCCGATTTTCCACCAACGGCAAGTCAATTCTCTTATAACCATAATCCACAGCAGTTTTCTCCACTATTTTCCGCACTCGATCCCAGTAAGGCTGTTTATCAGGGAGAATATCCCGCATCCCTCTGAGAGTCTGAAAATTTCTGGTCCTCACTGGCATTATTACCTTTTTGCTTAATTGCTTATTCTTTTTCATTAAAATCAATTACTAATTAGTATTAAAAAAGTGAAAACTCTCTGGTGGCCAAGCGCGCAAAACTACCACTCCCATCAGCATTTCTCGCGGTAAAACTCCCCAAGCGCGCGAATCACTACTATAAAGACGATTGTCTCCTAAAACTACATACTCATCTTTTTTTAAATTAAATGAACAATAACTTCCTTCGCAATCAGTTTTGTTTTGAAAAAGACTGGGAAGATAAGCGCTTTCATCCAAAACTATTCCCTTCGGATTTTCACTATTATAAATTTTTACTTGCCCATTCTTAATTTCCACTTTTTCCCCCGGCAAACCAATTATTCTCTTAATAAAAAATTCTTTGGGATTTTTAGGATAACGAAAAACCACTACTTGCCCTCTTTCAATTTTTTTATCTCCACTTACCGTAAAAAGTTTTTGATCACCAAGACTGATTTTAGTTTTTTTATAACCCCATTCTTTTACGATCAGATATTGCCCATCTCGAAAATTCGGTTCCATAGAATTACCCTCCACAAAAAATGGCTGAAACAAAAAAGTCCGCACTGGCACAATAATCAATAAAGCCCAAATAACTACTCTTAACCACTCCAAAAGATTAGCCCAAAAACCCATTTTTTCTGTTTCTATTGTCTCCTTCTTAGAAAGATTTTCTTCTTCCTGCCCTTTATTCATTGTTTTTGGGAAAAAATTAAATTCCTTCTTTTTTAATAATTTTATCTAATTCAACCGAAGTTTCTTGCCAAGTTCCTTCATTAAAAACAAAATAATCCGCCACCGCAATAGGACCACCTTTGTTTGTCCCCTCAATTTCTGCTCGATCCCTTTTCTCTAAATCTTCCCAAGCTTTTAAGGCTCTCTCTTGACGTTGGCTAATTCTGGCAAAACGAGTTTCTTTATTAGCGCAAATGGCAATTGTTTTAAAAGCCCGTCCATACCTCTCTTTAATAATTTGATACTCTTCCCAACTATATAAACTTTCCAGAAGCACTACCGCGTTATTCTTTAATAATTTTTCAATTTTAGGCAAAGATAGTTTGGCATAAGCGCCCATTCCCAATTCCTTTCTAATTTTTTCCCGAATTATTTTTTGATTTTCTTCTGTTGGTTCCCAGCCTATTTGTTTTAATTTATCAAAGGTGATCTCTCCAAAATAAACTTTGGGAAATCCATATTTTTCCTGTAAATAATTAGTCGCGGTAGATTTTCCTGCTCCAGCTACCCCTACTAAAGCCAAAATTTTATGCTTCTTTTGCATAGAAAAAATAAAAAACAAACAAAATTTGCTCATTAGCAGTATACTCTCTTTTTTTATTTTGACAACTCCAATCTATATCAGTAAAAATTAGCATTTTTTAAAAAAATCCTCGTCCTAAAAAGTATTTTCCGTAAAATCAGCTCAATACTTGCTTTAAAGAATAAAGAGTGTTATTATTCTCTTGTTAAAAATAACAAGAAAAAAATTAATAATTTTTTCTGTTTTTTTAGATTGGTTTTTCTTTTCTTTAACTAGCGTGATTTAGTTCCATTAAGGGTAATAGATAAATTTTAGACACAGGTTTATTATTTTTTTGTTTTTTAAAAAAGTTTAAAAAATTTATTTAGCCGAGGTAGCTCAGTGGTAGAGCACATGACTGAAAATCATGGTGTCGGCAGTCCGATTCTGCCCCTCGGCACCGTAATAAAAACTTAATTCAAAATTTGAAAGAATAGTTCACTTTTAGATAGCTGATATTTAGTTGTCTTCGTGCTGTTTTTTTGGTTTTTTAAAGCAAAAAATCAGCCACAAACACTATTAAGTTCCTTATCCTTCTCTCATCAAAAGATAGTCAGCAATCCCTAGTAGAAAATCCCGACCGACTGGTAAATAATTCTGTTTTTCAATATTTTTTTTCGCTTGCACAATTAACTTACTTGAATATTCTTGACAAAAATTTAATGCTCCAGATGAAACAATAATTTTTTTAATCTTTTCAATTTCCGCCGCAGTTAAATTTGCTTTTCCCAAATGTTTTTCTAAAAAAATTTTTTCTTCTGAAGAAATTTTTTCCAAAGTCTTTAAAATTAAAAGAGTTTTCTTTCCTTCTTTTAAATCCTTATTTTCTTCTTTGCCAGTTTTAGAACTTACTCCAAATAAATCTAAAATATCATCTTGGATTTGAAAGGCAATGCCCAAAGGAAAAGCAAATTTTTTAATAGCCCTAATTTTTTCCTTTGGAGCCCCCGCTAAAATCCCGCCTAAAACTAAAGGTGCTTCAATGGTATAAGTGGCTGATTTTAAAATATAAATTTTCAAAACATCTTGCCAAGAAAAATTTTTTTCAAAGCCCGAACGAGCATCAATAATTTGTCCATAAATTACTTCTTTAAAAGTCTGATTAAGCTGCGTTGCAGCCTGATTAGCATTGGCAAAAGAACTCTCTAATAAAATTTTATTCATTAAGGCATAACATAAATCCCCCGCGCAGATAGCTAAAGAAGTTCCAAAATGCTTTCTTAACGGAAAATTTTTTGGCCAATTAAAATCTTTTCTCCCTAGTTCTTCAAACAATAAATGCGCTGTCGGCCGACCACGACGCAAGATGCTTTGATCCATTATATCATCATGAATTAACAATCCTGATTGCAAAATTTCATTCACCATAGCCGCTCGAACTAACTCTTTTGAAGAAAACTCCTTCCGAAAACATTGATAACCAAAATAAGTTAGCGCTGGACGTAAACGTTTACCGCCTCGCAAAGTAAATTCTTTCACAATTTCTAAAGTTTGAACCGAAGTACGATCAATCTTTTTAGCTTTCTGCCACTCTTGAAGAAAAAATTTTTCTAATGCTCGATCTACCTTTTTTTGTAAAGATAAAAGATTGGTAAGCGCTTTTTGGCTAAGGTTTTCCTTTTTTGTTGACATTACTTAAAAAAATTATTTTAAACCCAATTCTTTGAGCTGTTTTCTGCTGACTTGATTAGGACTATCCATCATAAGATCTCTTCCCCGACCATCCTTAGGAAAGGCATAAATATCCCGAATAGAATCCGCATCAGATAAAATCATCAAGATTCGATCAATTCCCGGCGCGCTGCCACCATGTGGCGGCGCGCCATATTGAAAAGCTTTAATCAATGCTCCAAATTTTTCATCCACTTCTTTTTTTTGATAACCAGCTAAAGCAAAAGCTTGGTACATAATTTCCGGATCATGATTACGAATAGCACCACTAGAAGCTTCAAAACCATTAAGCACTAAATCAAATTGATAAGCTAAAATATCCAAAGGATCTTGTTCTTTCAAAGCTTTAAGACCTCCTTGCGGCATTGAAAAAGGATTGTGTTCAAAATCAATTTTTCCCGGTTCAATTTCTGAATAACTATACATCGGAAAATCCACAATCCAGCACCAAGCCGCTTGAGAATTATCCTTTAAACCTAGTTTAGCGCCACATTCATTTCTTACTGCTCCTAAAGCTAAGCAAACCGTCTTCCACTGATCAGCTCCAAAAAAAATAATATCGCCAGGCTTAGCCTTCACTTGGTTGATTATCTCTTTCGTCAAATCTTCCCCTAAAAATTTAACAATCGGCGATTGCCAGCCACCATTTTCTTTTAAAACAATATACGCCAAACCCTTAGCGCCCTTGCTTTTAGCTAGCTCAGTCAATTCATCAATTTCTTTGCGAGTAAATTTCCCGCCACCATCCACTTTTAAAGCATGTACCACTCCACCATTTTTAATTGCCTCAGAAAAAACCGCAAAACCGCAACCTTTTACCAATCCAGTGATCGGTTTAATTTCTAAATCAAATCTTAAATCAGGTTTATCACTTCCAAACCGATTCAAGGCCTCTCGCCAAGGAATTTTCACAAAACTCTTATCTTGATTTAACCCCACTAGTTTCTTTTGAGAAAATTTCTTAGTTAATTCAATCATTAATGGCTCTAAAACAGCAAAAATATCCTCTTGCGACACAAAACTCATTTCAAAATCCAGTTGATAAAATTCTCCATAATGCCGATCGGCGCGCGGATCTTCATCGCGAAAACAAGGCGCAATTTGAAAATATCTATCAATTCCACCCACCATCAAAAGCTGTTTGAATTGTTGCGGCGCTTGCGGCAAAGCATAAAATTTTCCCGGCGACAAACGAGAAGGCACTAAAAAATCTCGCGCTCCTTCCGGCGAAGAATTAGCTAAAATCGGAGTTTGAATTTCCCAAAAATCTCGGGCGCGAAAATAAGCTCGCATATACTCAATATATTCCGCTTTCAATTTTAATAAAGCTTGTAAATCTTTTCTGCGTAAATCAATGAAACGATACTTGAGTCGCAAGTTTTCATTTACCTCATCAGCTTTTTTCTCTTCCAATCCAAAGGGCGGAGTTTTAGCAGAATTTAAAATTTCTAAATCAGCCACCTGCACTTCAATTTCTCCGGTAAATAATTCTCTATTCAACATTTCTTCCGGTCGTGCCACCACTTTGCCACCAATTTTAATCACCCATTCATTCCGCAATTTATCCGCCTTTTCAAAAGTTTCTTGATCAAATTGCGGATCAAATTTAATCTGCGTCAACCCATAACGATCCCGCAAATCAACAAAAATCACTCCGCCATGATCCCGCCGCGCATGCACCCAACCACAAAGCGTAACTTCCTCGCCAATATTTTCTTTTCTCAATTCCCCACAAGTATGTGTCCTTAACATAAAGAAATTTAAAATTATTACTCCACCACCGCTTTAATTCTCCGTACACCAGCTGAAGAAGATTCTTCTTTTTTGATACGAAAAATTCCTTGAATATCCCCGGTATTTTTTACATGAGGTCCTCCGCAAATCTCATTAGAGAATCCTTCAATTTTATAAACTTTTACCCTAGCTCCATATTTATTCTCAAAACAACCTTCCGCGCCCTCTTTTCGCGCTTCTTCCAAACTCATTTCTTTCATTTCCACTGGGATTTTTAATTGAATCGCCTGATTAACAAATTCCTCCACTGCTTTTTTTTCTTCCTCTGTCATTTTGGCTCCATGAGAAAAATCAAAACGAATTCTTTCACCGTTGATATTAGAACCTTTTTGATGGATATGCGATCCCAAAACCTTTCGTAAACCCGCTAATAATAAATGTGTTGCGGTATGAAGCTGAGTAGTCTTTTCTTGACTATCTGCTAAGCCACCCTTAAACATTCCGGCACTGGCTGTGCGAGAAAGATTTTGATGCTTAGATAATTCTTTTTGAAAAACTTCCATAGCTTTTTCCTTCCCACTAAAATCCTCCATCCCTCTTTTAACAAGCTCTTCAAAAAACATTTCTATTGGAAAACCATAGGTTTGATAAAAATTAAAAGCGCTCTTGCCAACAGTTAAATAATCCCCATTCTCACCGTTTTTTTTATATTCCGAACGCATTTTTAATTCCAACTTATCCAATTCTTTAATACCCTTTTCTAAAGTTTTTCTAAACTTCTCTTCTTCTTTAATCAATTCTTCTAAAACATTTTTTTCCAGAATCTCTGGATAAATTTCTCCATACATCCTCTGTACTGCTTCAGCAATTTTAGTTGTAAAACTCTCTTTAATTTCCAAGGCATAGCCCTGCCGAATCGCTCGGCGAATAAGTCTCCGTAAAACATAACCACGCTCTACATTTGAAGGAAGTACTCCGTCCGCTAATAAAAAAACCGCCGCTTTAATATGATCAGCAATAATTCGCATTGACCGTTGAATTACTTCACTTTCAACATATTTTTTGCCAGATAAAGCTTCAATTTTTTCAATAATCGGTAAAAACAAATCGGTATCAAAAACATTTTTCTGACCAGAAAGGACAGTAATAGTTCTTTCTAGCCCCATTCCTGTATCTACATTTTGCTGAACCATTTTTTCAAAAGTTCCGTCGGCTTTTTTATTAAATTCCATAAATACATCATTCCAGATTTCCATTAAACGAAAATTTTCTACCAATTCTTTATGCGTCCCCACTAACATTCCTTTTTCTGGTTTCACATCATAAAACATTTCACTGCACGGCCCGCAAGGCCCAGTTTTCCCCGCTGGTCCCCAAAAATTATCCTCGCTTCCTAATAAGAAGATGCGGCTGTCTTTTTCTGCCGGTTGATTAAGCTGACAAACTCCCGCTGAAATCCCCTTTTTAGCAAATTGTTCTTTCCAAAGTTCAATAGATTCTTCATCTCTTTCTGCTCCCAATTTCCTATCTCCAGCAAAAACCGTTACATAAATTCTTTTTGGATCCAAACCTAACCACTCTTTTTCCGTCAAAAATTCCCAACTCCAAGCAATAGCTTCTTTTTTAAAGTAATCTCCCAACGACCAGTTCCCTAACATCTCAAAAAAAGTCAGATGGCGATTATCTCCCACATCATCAATATCACCAGTTCGCACACATTTTTGAGTATCAACAATCCGTTTGCCTAAAGGATGTTTTTCGCCCATTAAATATGGCACTAAAGGGTGCATTCCCGCTGTGGTAAACAAAACAGTCGGATCATTTTCTGGCACTAAAGACGCCGAAGGAATAACCTGGTGTCCCTTGCTTTGAAAAAATTTCAAATATTTTTCTCTCAACTCTTTAGCTGTTAACATAAAAAATTAAAACTTTTTAGAAAACTTGATTGCTTCATCCTAAAATAAAAGAGAGAAAAAATCAAATTTTTCTCTCTTTAGTTAAGTATCTTTTTTTCTTAATTCTTCCCAGTACTGTCAGTATCGCCTAATTAGTCGTCTCTACCCATGGGCATTCCTTGCGAGCAGAACAAGAAACCTTTCCGCCACCAAACAATCCAATACAATTCCAGCTCCATTTGTTATTAGAAAATGTTACTAATGTTGAGTTGCCTTTATCACACAAACCATCGCTCGGTTTAGCACAAAAGGCTTCTCCATCAGCATCGCCACATTCTCCATTAATAATATCATAACACATTTCAGAAATCAATATTTGATTAATGTTACAACGCGTCGCCGTACAAGGAGGTGAACTATTTCCTCCATTTTGTCCTAAACAGGTCCAAGCGGTAGAAGAACCAGGATTTGGGAAAGCTGGAGAAGCGGGGTCGGCTGTGCCGGCAGAACATAATGCGCCGGAAAAGGTAGTAGCAGTACTTGAATAAGTTGTTGCCGCCGGACCGCAGGCACCGTTGATGGGTACTGCACAGTTTTTTACGGTATAACCTATTAGTCCAGAACCGATTCTATCATAATCCCTAGTTACATCACTAACATAACCATGCTTAAAAGCATAATAAAAGGCTGAATTATAATTTCCACAGGAATACCCGGCCGTACTAAAAGAATAAGAACCACTAGAAGAAACATTCTGGGTATTAATATAAGCATTATTAATTAACCAATAAAGATTTACCCCATCATTTTTAGGAGAAACCGCCATGCCAATAGTTAGACCATTATTACACATATTATCACCAGTAGCACTTCCGCTAGCCTGAATTATATCTCCTTGATTAACTTCTGAAGTATTTAAAGAATAATTGAAACTAACAATATCTTGATAACAACCAATAAATCTTCCATCAACACGAACCACATAACTATTAATCAAGCAATTATCAGTAATCCTGTGTGCACCGTTAGGATCACAGTAAGGATAACAAGAATAAGTATCCCCGCAAGTACTTAAAGGTACAAAATTTGCTCCAACAAGGTTAGAATATGCCACAGAAAGGTAAAATGGTGTTCCATATAAAGTAGCCGTAACTGCTCTTGTTTTTCCTACTAATAAAAATGAATAAACTAACAAAAACACTAACACTAAAATTGACCTTTTTTTAATAAAAAACCAAAACAAAAAAATCAAAAAAACCAAACCAATAACTAAAATCAATCCTTTCGAATTTTTCCAAAAAAAATTCTTGTCCTGATTTTTTTCCTGGTTTAAATTAATCTCCTTTTTTAATTTTTCTTCCAAATTCAAAGAGGGCTGAATAATAAGCGTCTTTTCATATAATAATTGCCCTTCTTCTAAAAATCGGACATTCACTGCTGGTTCGAAACAATCTTTTTCCAATAGAATATCCACGTTCCCCCTCACTTCACTAGCTTTCTTAACTTGTTTAGAGGCACAAAGCATTGAATCATTTTGATCCTTAATTTCAATCTCAAAAAAAGGATCCACTAATCCGCTACCTCCTGTTCTAGAACCTCTAAAAGAATCCGCCGGACCAAACCAAAGTACTTCTAAATGAGCAATTTCACCTTTAAAATATTGATCTTTATCTAAAGTTAAACTGTTTATTGAAATACTCTTCCCTGAAAAAACTAAATGAGCAATAATAGGATTTGAAACAATTTTTCCTTCTTTTCTGAAAACAATTTTTACATCATAAGCCTGAGAAACCTTTGGCAAAGGAATAATTATTTGATTAATTCTATCCTCATCTTTTTTAAAATAAACTTCATTTTCTCCTTCTCGTTCTTCCATTTTTAAACCATAAAAAGTTCTGCGATAAAATTCAAAATAAGGCTTTAAAGAAACCCCTTCACCTAAATTATTTTGGGTATAACAATTCAAAAAAATTCGTTCATCTTTTTTTAAGGAAATACCTTCTGCTAAATTATATTTCTTTTCTTCTCCTTCAATAGTAAGATAACAAGGATTTGATTGTTCTAATAATATACCGTTACCGGCAAATTCAACTGGAAAAGACTGTTGAGCAAAAACCAATCCACTTTCATCTTTAATCTTTAACCACAAAAGAAACTTCCCAGAAAGATATTCAGGAGCAAAATAATTAATCTCTTTGTGAATACTTTCATTCTTTCTTATCGCTAATGGATCTTCACGAAAAACTTCTTCATCCATAAGAACAATTGATTTATCAGGGTTTTCCTTGACAACCTCAACACCGTAAATCAAGCCAGATCGAGTTGCCATAAGATTTTCAACATTAAATAATATCTTTAAATTATTTTTTTCCACCTTTTTAATTTCTGCGTTACGAATATTAATGTCAGCAATAATAACCACTTTAGAATTTTGTTTCAAAGATTCTTCCAACAATTCTTTAGGATCTTCGGCTAATGCTTTAGCAGAAATAAACAAAAATAACTGACAAAAACAAACCAAACCGATTATTCTGATAATTTTTTTCTTCATATTTTTTATATATCAAATTAAAAATAGTAAACTAAAATTATCCTATAATAAATTAATTTTGTTCTACCCATCTACTTCGTTGTTAATCAAGTTTTGTATTTTCAAACTAATTTTTCTCCAACATCCGATACCTCCCCGCAATTTCCGCTTCAGCTATCTCTTTCGCCACACCATATTTATAACGAGACAACTCCTTAAAAGCTTCTCTTAATACTGCGCTACCTCTTTGCGGTGGATAAGTTTTCATATTAAACGCCTCAGAAGATTCATTATTAATTAAAAGCTTGGTAATACATTGAAAATTATCCATATTAATCAAATCATTAGCGCTAAAAGTGGGGGAAAATTGTTTTTGCAGAAACTCTGCATCTTCCGCGCCTACTCGAAAAGAACAGAGTGAACCCACATTGCCAAAAACCGCTTTAGAAATATTTTCGCTAAGCTGACCGATAAATTGATGGGCGATAGTCAAACATAAGCGATATTTTCTAGCTTCCGACAAAATCTGCGCTATAGAATCAGTGGTAAAATTTTGAAACTCATCAATGTATAAATAAAAATCTTTACGCTTATCCTCTTCTATATCAGTACGAGAAAGAGCTGCCATTAAGATTTTACCAACAATTACCATTCCCAACAAATGACTATTAATTTCACCAATTTTCCCTTTAGGCAAATAAACCATTAAAATTTTTTCTTCGTCCATCATGGACCGAAAATCAATAGTGCTTTTTTGTTGAGAAATGATCGGCCGCATCATATCATTAGAAATAAAAGTGGTCAGTTTAGAATTGATATAAGGCGCGATATTTTCTAAACTAGCTTCCCCACCAGCTTTTTCCGCTTCTTTTTCCCAAAATTCCACCACTGTAATATCTTTGCAACGTCTTAGTTTTTCTCGACGAAATTCTACATCCCGAAAAACACGCGGAATTTCTAAAAGAGTGGACCCAATCTCTGGACTGTCCATTACTAATAGCATAGCATTGCGCATATATTGCTCAAACATTGGACCGCCAGTTTGTTTCAAATCATAAAGTTTATCAAAAATAGCAATCATTTCGTTGATCACAAAAGTTCTCTGCTCCGGACGTTTTTCGTCATATTCCATCATATTTAATCCAAAAGGTCGCTCTGTATCCGAAGGATCAAAATAAATCACATCCTCTGCTCTTTCTTTGGGAATAGACTCCATAATGTGATCAATTAAATCACCGTGTGGATCAATCACGCACATTCCCTTTTTATTCTTGGCGTCTTGTTTAGCCAACTCTTCTATAAAACCAGATTTCCCTACTCCTGTTTGACCTATGATATATAAATGTCGTCTTCGATCATTTTCCCCTAAACGAATTTCTGTTTTCACTCCCCGAAAATCTGAATAACCCAAAAGTAAACCTTCCTGTGGAATTCTAGAAGGAGGTGGCGCGGATTTAGATTTTAACCAATCAATTTTCGGAGTTTGGGTGGTAGAAATAGGGAAATGAAAAATACTGGCCAATTCTTCAGTGTCTAAACGAATACTTTTTGATTGATCAAAAAAACGAAAAATAAAATCATAAGCCAATTTATGCGCTCCAATAGAAGTATCTCTAATCGCCACAAACTTGTTCAAATTCAAGTCTTCAAACTGCACAAAAACATTTTCTAATTCTGACAAAATCATCTCCGCTCGCTCTTGAGTTTGCGCGCAAGCCAAAAGCCGAATATTCACTTCAAAATGAAACTTGTTCGCTTTTGATTCAATTTGTTTAATAATATCATTTTCTTCTGGAGTTAGATTGATTGGCCGTTCGTTCTTTTTAGCTTTTTCTTCTTCCGACAGAGAATTTTCTTTAAAATCCTTAACTATTTCTCCTAGAATATTGTTTGAACCAGCTTTATCTAAAGTTTTCCCTTGTTGCATTCGTAAAGAAATTTTTTTTCCCAAACGACGAGAACGAGAGCTACCGGAACTTTTCAAAACTATTTGAATAGAGGCTCCCTCTTCTTTATTTTCCAGTTTAGAAAAAGCATTGGTAATGCTATGTAAAGCATCTGTTTCTAAAAGTTTGTAAGTCCGAATGGGATAGGCTGGATTTTTCTTTAATTTTAACCAGCTTCCCACAGTTTTCCCTTGTCGAGTAAAAATAGAATAATCACCAATTTTTTCAATATGTGCCGAAGGAAAAAAACTGTGAATTTGTTTCTCCACCAATTCCTGATATTTTCTAGGCATCGCCACAAAAAAAGAAATTTGATCGCTATTAGAAGGTACGGACATTTCTAAAGTAATTTGCGGAGCGCCAAAAAACAAACGTTGCCAAAAACTTTTACGATTTTGAATACTTGATAAAGAGACAAATAACTGTTCCATTACTGAAATTTCTTCTTTTTCACTTTGCGTTCTTCTTTCACTTTCTTGACTGCGATTTTCTTGTCCCGTAGTAGATTGTGCTTTAACCACTTTTATTACATCTAAAGTAGAATTAAGAGATTGATTGAGTTGAATTTTAAATAAATAGAAAGTTTCCAACAAAACCCACACCCCGCTGAGAAACATCACCGTTCCAAAAAAAAACAAAGCCAAAAACAATCCATTATCTCCATTCATTTTTTTCTTTTAAATTTATTTTACTTATCGCTTTACTCCTAAAAATTTTTAAGAAAAATCTTTTATTTCATTTTGTTCAGCTAATTCTATTAATTTAGCATGCAACCTGTCCCAATATTCGTTTTCATTAACTTCTGGATCACGTTTTTTTACGAGCGGCAAAATTGTCTTTTTGAAAAAATTAACTACCCCCGTCGCATCTCCTGATTTTAATTCTTCCTTATAAATTTCTAATAAAGTTTGAATCGTTTCTTCTAAAATCTTTTCAGCCTGCCTTTTTGAATTTTCTACAGGATCTTCTGCCAATTTTTCCGCTAAAATCGCATTTAAAAATTTTTCCCAATATTCCCTTTTTTTCATCAGTTCTCTTTTTTCCCTAACTACTTCCTGCGCCGCTTCTGAGGAAACTTTCCCTCTAGAAAATGCCTCTAACTTCTCTTTTTCCGCTTCTACTTCTACAGGAAAATTTTCACCGGCTTTTTCAATTGATTCTATAACTTTTGGCATTTCCACTTTTTCGGCTGATTCTTGCGAACCAATCAATTTTTCCGCGCCCGTCAATTGATCCGCCTTTTCAAATATTTCAGAAAAACTCTTTTCTAATCTCTCTTGCTCTGGCATTTTTTTGAATTAATTTTAACAACCCGCTAATGACTGCTTAATTAAAGCGATTTCTTTTTCTAAAAAAACCAGTCTTTCTTCCACCCATTTTTTATCCGCTTTTTTATAAAGTTGTTCTTTTATGTATTCTAATTCATTCTCAATCTTATTCAACCTACTTTTAATCTCATCAAGCTCTTCTAACACCAGATCACGAAATTCATACATTTCCTCACGAAAGCTATACATTTCCTCGCGAAAGCTATTAAAATCTTCCCGCAAACCTACTTGCCCTTCAGCAATAATTTTAATATTGTCATTCATATCCTCCAAAACCACTAAAACATCACTCTCGGCAAAAACTCGTTTGGTTTTAACGTTTGGTTCTTTTATTTTCTTTAGTCGAATAGAATTTCTTTTAGAAGTTTTTTTAACCATTTCCCAAGCACAAGACTTATATCTTTTCGTCAGTCTACCCAACATTTTTTCTTCTGTCAAATTAAAAACTTTTGGCATTTTTATTAATTTGAGTTAAAATCATTTCAGTTTACTCTTAGTAATAAATAAATGCTGATTGATTTTCTAAAAGCTCTCTTACTGGGGATCATTGAAGGTCTCACAGAATTTTTGCCGGTTTCCTCCACTGGACATCTAATTTTAGCCAATCAGTGGCTAACCTTTTCTCCTAAATTTAACTTCCTCTTTGATGTCTTCGTCCAACTAGGCGCTATTCTAGCCGTTATTATTTATTTCTTCCCGCGTCTTTGGCCGCTAAACAAAACCTCTTCAGAAAAAAAATCCCTGAAAAATCTATGGCAGAAAATTTTATTAAGTGTTTCTCCGGCTCTATTTTTGGGCTTTTTTTTAAATAATTGGATTGAGGAAAAACTTTTCAACCCGCTAACCGTAGCCAGCGCGTTGCTTGCTGGCGGAATAATTCTGATCTGGGCAGAACATCGCCCAAGACCTAGTAAATTTTTGCAAATCAAAGATTTACCCTTAAAAACGGCTTTTTTTATCGGGATTTTTCAGTGTTTAGCTATGATCCCTGGCACTTCTCGCTCCGCTGCTACCATTATTAGCGCCATGCTTTTGGGCGCTTCTCGACAAGTTGCCACTGAATTTTCCTTTTTCTTGGCTATTCCCACTATGTTAGCCGCTTCTTCTTTCTCTTTGCTAAAATATAACTTGGCACTTTCTGCTAACGAAATCCTTTGGCTAGCTAGCGGTTTTGCAACAGCTTTTTTTACCGCTTGGTTGACGATTAAATATTTTCTCCTTTACATTCAAAAAAACACTTTGTTATTATTTGGCTACTACAGAATTATTTTAGGTTTACTATTGTTGTTTATTTTCTATTTTTAATTTTTTCAACCTGAGTTATTTTTAATCCTTTAGAAAAACAATATGTTAAAACTATTCAATACTCTAACTAATCAAAAAGAAATTTTTCAACCTTTAGAAAAAGGCAAAGTGAAAATGTATAATTGTGGTCCCACAGTTTATGATTATGCCCACGTTGGCAACTGGCGATCTTTTTTAACTGCTGACCTGCTCCGCCGCTATTTGGAGTTTTCTGGCTATGAAGTCAAACAAATTATGAATATTACTGATGTTGGACACTTGACTGAAGACAATATCGGACAAGCCGATACAGGGGAAGATAAAATGTTAAAAGCGGCTCTCCGAGAAAAAAAAGATCCTTTGGAAATTGCTCAATTTTACACAGAAGTTTTTTTCCATGATGCGCAAAAACTTAATATTAAAAAAGCTGCTTATTATCCGCGCGCCACTGCTCACATTGATCAAATGATCAAAATCATTGCGAAACTATTGGAGAAAGGTCTGGCTTATGAAAAAAATGGCAATGTTTTTTATGCCGTGCAAAAATTTGCCTCTTATGGTAAATTATCCGGTAAAAAATTAGAAAAACTAAAAATTGGCGCACGATTAGAAGAACATCCCGACAAAAAAAATCCTTTTGATTTTGCCCTATGGCTCAAAGCGCCTAAAGAACATCTTTTAAAATGGGAAAGTCCCTGGTCTTTAGGTTATCCAGGTTGGCATATTGAATGTAGCGCTATGGCAATGGAATATTTAGGAACTACTATAGATATTCATACCGGTGGAGAAGATCATATTTTTCCTCACCACGAAAACGAAATCGCTCAATCAGAAGGTTACTCCGGTCAAGAATTTTCTCGCTTTTGGTTACATACTCATTTTATGCTAGTTGATAACCAAAAAATGTCCAAGTCCAAAGGAAATTTTTTCACTCTTCAAGATCTTATCAATCAAGGCTTCGCCCCGATGGCTTTTCGGCTGTTAATTCTTAGCTCGCATTATCGTTCACAAATGAATTTTACTCTGCCAGCCATGCGTCAGGCTCAAAAAAATTGGGAAAAACTTGAACGCTTTGTTCGAAAAATGCAAGAAGTAGCGCGACAAAAAACTGTCTTGGCTAACCGAGAAAATTTAGATTTTTCTCTGTGGGAACAAAAAATTAACGCGGCACTGGATGATGATTTAAATTCTCCTTTGGCCCTTAGTCATCTTTATGAATTAATTTCTTTAGTTAACAGAGATTTAGCCGACGGAGTTTTTGATGCGCAAGAAGCTGAATCCGCGCTAAATTTTTGGCAAAAAATCAACACCATTTTCGGTTTTCAACTAGAAACTAAAAAAACCTTGCTATCAGAAAAAGATACCCATGACCAAAAATTAAAATCATTGCTCTCCGCTAGAAAAACCGCCAAAGAAAAAAAGGATTATGTTTTAGCGGATCAAATTAGAGATAAAATTAAAACCCTCGGCTATTCCATTGAGGATACTACCGAGGGTCAAGTGTTAAAAAAAATTACTTCTTAATCCTGACACAATTGCCAGGACCAAAAAAGGGAGTTTTTAAGAAATTTTTTAAAGTTATCATCTGTCATAAATTTACTTTTTATTCCAAACCGCCTTTCTCCCAAAGCGGCCAGAATAAAGTTCAATTCTCGTCCACTATAAACCACCTTTTTCAGTGAAACAAAATTTTTTTCACTGAACAAACTAACAATTTTTTCAAAATTTTCAGGGTCAATTTTCTCCTTGAGAGAGAAAAAAATTTCAATGTCTTCAAATTTTTCAAAAGCTAATATTCCCCTCTTGCAAGCGGCATAGCCAACTATTTCTTTCGCCAAGTCATTTTTACATCTTTTTCTAACTTCCACCACCCAAAAATTCTTGCCTTTTTTCATCTCAACCTCCTTTTCTTGTATTGCTTATTGATCTTGGCTAAAAAGAAAGTTCTCTATCTATTTTCCTATTTTCCAAAACAAAGAAATTTGAAAAATCTCCTCATCTACCAGTTTTTCTCTATCAATAACAAAAACCTTTTCCTTCAACAACTTAACCACCACATCAATCACTTCTTTCGGAAAAAAAATTCTGTCTATTCGACAATATCCCTCCTTAATAATATCAATGACCTTTTGAAAATTTTTAGGATCTCGATTTTTTTTATCTCTAAAAATTCTCTAAACACTTCTTCGCTAACAAAAATCAAGATTCCTTTCTCACAAGCCAAAAAACCTCCTCTAATTCCATCACAAAAAAGTTTGTTGCATTCCACTAATAAACATTTCATATTTTCTCCTTTCTTTTAATTTTTTAAAAGAACTAATTGGCCCTTCTGACCAATTCAAAAACTTCTAGCAAACTTTCATCTATTTGTCAAAGATAAAAAGATGTTTTATGCTTCAATTAGAAAAAATAAAAAGCGGATTTAGGAATTAATCCTAAATCCGCTGGTGCTTATTTGTATTTCGATAAATAATCATTTAAAAAAACCTAGTTTGTATTTTTGACAAAAAGCCCGAAGTAACAAAAGAGTTTCCTTTTTGTGGTCTAGACAAAAATCTACCCACAAATCATATAATTTATTATCGTCTACATCAGCTCCACATAAAAGTTCATTGAGTCGACATAATTCTTGAACATGAGAAGAATTAATTCTATCCAACTGACTTCTTCGGTTTTCCATTTTTATTCCTCCTTTTTTACCTTTGTTTTCCTTTTTTTATGAAAAAACCCTTGATTGCTCTTGCCCCAATGGCAGGAATTACTGATGCATCTTTTAGAAAAATCATCAAAGAACAGGGCGGCGCCGACTTGCTTTTTTCAGAAATGATTAGCGCCGCCTCCCTTTTTTTTCAATCTAGCAAAAAAAACAAAAGTTGGCAATTAATGAGCAGTTTTTCCTATCAAGTTCCCTTTTTTGTTCAACTTTTTGGCAATCAACCAGAACACTTTGCTTTGACTGCTCAAATGATTGAAAATTTAAAACCGCCCCAAAACAGGGACTTTAACAAACCTCAATTATTGCGTCCAGCTGGAATTGACATTAATTTAGGTTGTCCAGCAAAAAAAATCATCAAACAAAATAGTGGCTGCGCTTTAATGTGTCAACCACAACTAGTGCGTAAAATTATTCTTGCCATCCTAAAAAATACTCATTTACCAGTCTCTTTAAAGATTCGTGCTGGCATTCAAAAAGTTTCCGCTTTAGATTTTTTAAAAGAAATCGGCGATTTAAATTGGCAAATACTTTCTGTTCACGGTCGTACTTTTGAGCAAGGTTTTACTGGTGAAATTAATCTAGCCTTGATTAAAAAAATTAAAAAAATGTTCCCAAAAAAAATTGTTCTGGCTAATGGCGGAATTGATTCGCCAGAAAAAGCGCAAATGGTCTTAAAAAAGACTACTGCTGATGGTGTGATGATCGGTCGTGCCGTACTGGGTCGTCCTTGGTTTTTAAATCAAATCAAGAGTTATTTAACTACCGGAAAATATTCTCAACCAAATAAAAATCAAATAAAAAAAACTATTCTTGCTCACGCTCAATTATTTTTTACTTCTCCACAAAATAATCCCATAGAATTTCGCAAACATCTTTTATGGTACTTCAAAGGACGAACAAATGCTAAACAGTTCCGCACTGCCATCATTAAAATTAAAACCTTAGCCGACGTAAAAAAAATACTTTCAAATTTCTAACTAAATTTACAAACACTTATCGCAAAAACAAGACGCAACCTTGGGTAAAGCCCAAGGTTGCGTCTTGTTTATCATTTTTTGGAAAATACATACAAACAAACCCGATCTAACGCTTGGCAAATTGCGGAGCACGTCGAGCTTTTTTAAGCCCGGGTTTCTTGCGTTCCTTTTGGCGTGGATCACGACGTAAATAATCCAAATCTCGCAAGATCCGATGAAAATCACCATTAAATTTAACCAAGGCTCTTGCCAAGCCCATTTTTGTCGCTTCTGCTTGACCTCGTTTGCCACCACCGACAACTTTAACAGAAATTGCAAATTGGTTATCTTTTCCAATAGCTCGCAACGGCGATTGAGCTAAAGATAAAAATTCTTCCTCCCGAAAAAAAACTGCCGCTTCTTTACCGTTAACCAAAAAAAGATGCTTTTCCGACTCTTCTAAGCGCACCCGCGCTACTGCAGTTTTGCGTCTCCCTACTCCTTCAAAATATTTTCGCGTTTTTCTTACTGACATAAAAATATATTAACTTATTGCTTATCTAAAACTAATTCCCCTAATTCTTTAGTTTGTTGATGTTTGTCATCTTTATAAATCAAGAGTCGCGTCAAAGCGCGCGCGCTTAACTTATTTTTTGGCAACATTCCCTTAACTGCTTGAAAAATTACTTTGCGAGAATCTTTTTCCATCATTTCTGCAAAAGTCAACCTACGAATTCCACCCGGATAACCAGAATGACGCCAATAAATTTTTTTCTTAGCTTTTTCTCCACTTAAACGCACACCATTAGAATTAATTACCACCACCCAATCACTTCCACCCACATTGGGCGCAAAATTTACTGCGTTTTTTCCAGACAAAATTTTAGCAATTTTAGTAGACAAACGACCCAAAATCTCTCCTTTAGCATCTACTAAGTGATATTTAATTTTTTTCTCTAGTTCCTTCTTGATAATCTTATTTTTCATCGGCGTGATTAATTTTATCTTTTAAACTTCCCCCCTCATCCTTTTTCCTCTGTTGATTAGGCTTCTTTTTCTCTGAGCTAATTACCTTCTTATCCTTCAATCCCTCTACCATCTCAATCAAACCCATTGGTGCCGCGTCACTTGGTCGAAAAGGCAATTTCACAATTCGACAATATCCCCCCGGCCGAGTCCGAAAAACTTCTGCCCAATTAAAAATTTGTTTAACAGTTTTTTCCGAAAAAATTCTGCGCAAAACTCGAGTTTTCGCCAATCTCTGATCTGCTAACAAACCTAATTTAGCCAGAGATATTTTTTTTTCCACAAAGGGTTTTAATACTCGCGCCTTCGTTAAAGTAGTTTTAATTTTCCCTTTTTCAAAAAGACTGACGGCCAAAGCCTTTAAGAGAGCCTGCCGTTGTCCACTCACCATTGATAATTGTGCTACTTTATTCCTCTTTTTCATAACAAATCTTTAAAAATTTCATTGAAAAAAATTATTCCGCCAATTTCAAGCCTTTTTTATTCAAAAAAGCTAAAACCTCTTCTTTACATTTGCTACCCATTCCGCTTAAATCAGTCAATTCTTTCTCGGTTAGTTTTACTAGATCTTCCTCCGTTTGCAAACCATTTTTCTTAAACACATTAAGCGTTCGATTGGAAAAACCTGCTTCTAAAAGCGAATTGCTTCCCGGATTTTTTTCCACTTTTTCATTTTTTGTCAAACCAGAAATAGCATTAAATTGCCCCATTAAAATCTCTACCGCCTGCTCATAAGCATTCTCTGGAGTAATTGTTCCATCAGTAGTAATTTCTAAAATGATTCGATCATAATCGGTGCGTTTTCCCACACGCATATTCTCTACAGTAAAATTAACTCTTTTGACTGGATTAAAAATAGCGTCTACTGCAATTGTGCCAATTTCTTTTTCTTTACGATCCTGCTGTTCCACTGGAACATAACCAATACCCTTTTCTATTTTCAATTCCATCTCTAATTCAGCAGTTGAAGAAGTCAGCGTGGCAATTAATTCCTCTGGATTAGCAATTTCTACCTCGGAACCAGTTTTAATATCCTTAGCGCGCACTTCTTTTTCTCCTTTAGCTTTCAGTGTTACTATAGCTTTTTCCACACCAGATAAACTGAAACGCACTTTTTTCAAATTCATCACTATTTGCACTACATCCTCTTTAATTCCCTTGATAGTGGTAAACTCATGAGTAATTCCTTTAATTTTCACTGAAGTTACCGATACTCCCGGCAAAGAAGAAAGTAGAGTACGACGCAAAGCATTACCTAAAGTTGTTCCAAAACCCGGATAGCATTCCTCAATCAAAAAACGAGCTTGATTAGGAGCGATTTTTTCTACTTTTGGCGCTGACGGAAAAGAAACTGAAAACATAATTTTGAAAATAAAGCTTAAAGCTTAAAAACTAAAAATAAAAAATTAACGAGAATAAAATTCCACAATTTCTTGAGCGCCACTAGCCACACTAAATTCACTTTTAGCCGGTAAGGACAAAATCTGCCCTTCCATTTTTTCTAGATTAAAACTCAACCATTGCGGAGTACGCTTGCCCTTCTTTAGAATTTCCTTCAAATTTTGAAAATAGGTCTTATTTGTTTTTGATTGCTTAACTTTAAATTTGTCTCCCACTTTCAAAACAGCGGAAGGAATATTCAAAACTTTATCGTTTAACAAGAACTGGCTATGCCCAACCAACTGACGCGCATGACTTCTTGATTGAGCTAAACCAGCCCGATAAATCACATTATCAAAACGCAATTCTAATTGAATCAATAAATTATTACTCGCCGAACCAGTTTTCTTTTTAGCATCACGCAAGTGCCTCTTTAACTGTTCTTCGGAAACACCAAAAATTCGCTTAATTTTCTGCTTTTTAGCCAACTGACGACCAAATTCCGATAAACTAGATTTATGTTGGGCAGAGCCATGCATTCCCGGCGCATAAGCCTTTTTAACCATTGCACATTTTGGTGATTCACAACGTTCACCTTTTAAAAAAAGTTTCTCTCCTGCTCGACGACAAAGTTTGCATTTAGATTCCAAATTTCTAGCCATAATAAAAAATAGCTTTATAAATAATATTGATTAAACTCTTCGCGGTTTCGGCGGGCGACAACCATTATGAGGAATTGGCGTTTCATCTTTGATTAAATTAATGGAAAAGCCTTTTTGCGACAAAGTGCGTACCGCCGAATCTCGCCCAGCGCCCACTCCTTTAACAAAAACATCTACTTCTTTTAAACCAAATTTTTGAACTTTTTCATATAAATCCAGTACTACTTGTGTTGCCGCATAAGTAGTAGATTTTTTAGCTCCCTTAAAACCCAAAAGTCCAGAAGATGACCAGGCTAAAGTGTTTCCATGTAAATCCGTAGCTAAAACCGAAGTATTATTATAAGAAGAACGCACATAAATCCTCCCTCGCAAAACCTGCATTCGTAATTTTTTCTTCTTTTTCTTGACTAACCCTTTCAAGGTTGAACCAGCCACTGTTGAGGAAACCGTTTCTTTAACAGAAAAATTTTCCTGCTTTTCTGTTAATTTTTCCTCGTCATTTGTCACCACTGTTCCCTTTTTCACTGGTTGACCAGATGCTTTTTTCTGCTTTTCTTCCTTTATTTGATCGGACATAAATCGACTGCTAAATAATAAAAATAAGCTAAGATTGCCTTAAAAAATCAAGTCTTTTCCACTTTACGTTTTCCGCTACCAGCAGTCATTCTTTTATTTCCTCGAACAGTACGCGTATTAGTTCTTGTTCGTTGTCCTCGCACCGGCAGCTTGCGACTGTGACGAACTCCTCGATAACAACCGATTTCCTTCAAACGCTTAATATCCGCATAAACCCGTCGGCGTAATTCTCCTTCTAAAACATAATTTTTTTCAATCTCTTCTCGTAAAAGATTAACCTTGTCCGCCGCCAATTTAAAAGCACGAATATTTTCGTCAATTTTCAATTTTTCTAGAATTTTTTTTGCTTGCGCGTGCCCAATACCATAAATATAGGTAAGCGCGATCACAATCCTTTTTTCATCCGGAATGTTTACCCCTGCTATTCGAATTGCCATAACAATAAAGTTATTCTAAAAATAAATACTTAATCCCGCCTTGTTTCCTTTTAATTAACCTTGTTAATTAACCTTGGCGCTGTTTGTGACGCGGTTTCTTACAAATCACATAAACTCGCCCTTTCCTTCGAACAATCTTGCAATGCTCACACCTTTTTTTAACAGAAGCTTGAACTTTCATAAAAAAAATTAATATTCTTTGTTTAACCCTTAAATTCTTTTAACAATTCTTCCTTTAGTCAAATCATAAGGGCTAATTTCAATTTCCACTCGATCACCCGGCATTAATTTAATAAAATTAATTCGCATCTTTCCAGAAATATGCGCTAAAACCGTATGCCCATTTTCTAGTTTAACTTTAAAAATAGTGCTCGGTAAAAGTTCGACAACCTCACCCTCCAATTTGATGATTTCTTTACTCATTCCAAAAGAAAAAATAAAAACCAACAAATGGCAATCTAACCTGCCACTTGCATCTTCAGTTATAGTAAATCATTTTTTTACTGGTGTCAAGAGAACACTTTTTTATCTTATTACAATAATCTCAATACTTTTAAAATTTTTAAAATTCACTTTATTCTAGAACAATTCAATATAGAAGAAAAAATTTTTAAAAATAAAAAGATTAAGAAAAAAATTAATTAAATCCTCCTCGTGTAAACCGACATAATAATTTAAATTGGGAAAAAACTTTTTCCGCTTTTTCTAACTTTAAAACTAAAGCAATACTCAAAAAAGTTCCTCCACCTAAAAGCAAGGCGCTAGTTGCTTGAATAAACACTCCCCAAAAAGTGTCCATCTGCACTAAAAAACTCACTCCATATTTTGTTATCTGCATAACTCCAGCCATTCCTAAAGAAGCTAAAGCCACTTTCCAGACAAAAGGAACAATTTCCTTTTCTCCCAAATCGCCAGCACGATAACGCAAGATAGTTAGAAGCAAAAACATATTCAAAATTACTGATAAAGAATAGGCCCAAACCAAGCCCAACAATTGGTAATTTTTAATCAGAAAAACAGCTAAAAACAGATTTACTATTTCGGAAAAAAGCCCCACTAAAAAAGGCGTCTTTGTGTCTTGAATAGCATAAAAAGAGCGCGCCAAAAGTGGGATAGTGGTTTGCGCAAACAACGATAAAGAAAAAATTCCCAAAGCAGAAAAAGTTAAAATAGTATCCTCCCAATCAAATTTTCCTGCCCCCAACACCACACGCACGATCTGAGCACGTAAAACAATAAAAATCACTGAAAAAGGAATAGTAAAAAAAATAATACTATTAAAAGTTTTAGAAAAATTATTTTTGAATTCTTTTTTATCCTCTCGCGCCCAACAACCAGCTAGTGTAGGAAAAGCCGCTACTGCAAAAGAAATTCCGAACATACCTAAAGGCACACTTTGAATATTATTAGCCAAATTAAAAACCGCCAAACTCCCCGCTTTCAAAGTAGAAGCTAAAATAGTTGTGATTAGTAGATTGATTTGAGTAGCTGCCAAACCCAAGGTGCGGGGAATTATCAAACGAAAAACTTTTTTCAAATTTTCATCTTGATAATTTAAATCCCAGCGCCAAACCCAACCACAACGAAAAACTTCCGATAATTGCGTTAAAAAATGAAAAAATGCGCCCAAAATTACACCCCAAGCTAAACCAGACAATCCCCAAAAACGAGAAAAAAATAAAATACCAATAATGATGCCAAAATTATAAAACACCGGCGCCAAAGAATAAAAGAAAAATCTTTTGAAAGATGTCAAAATCCCACCCAAAATTCCTGAAATGCCTAAAATCACCGGACTAAGCAACATAATTCGAGTTAAACCGACTGTAGCCACTTTTTTTTCTGAAGAAAAACCAGGCGTAATTAAATTTATTAGTTCTGGAGAAAAAAAGAACAATACCAGAGAAACAAAAATTAAAATAACCAAAGCAAAAGACAAAATTTTATTGGCTAAAATCCACGCTTTGTTTTTTTTCTCTTGAGAAATTAAAGCTGTAAAAACTGGCACAAAAGCCGCTGAAAGCGTACCTAAAATTAAAAAATTGAAGATTAAATCTGGCACTTTAAAGGCAGCATAATAAATATCTAGCTCATCTCCTGCGCCAAAACGGGAAGCTAGTAAACGATCTCTCAACAATCCTAAAATTCTAGAAGCCAAACCAAAACAGGCAATCAAAAAAGCAGCGGAAGAAATAGTCCGCACGCCCGTATCTTTTTCTCTGATCCGACAAAAAAAATTCTTCCACATTAAAGTTAATCGTTAGTAACTAACTTATTTTTTATTTTTTATTTTGGCTTCTACTTCACTAATTAAATCTTCTACTGACATTCCAAATTCTTCAGCAATATCCGCAATTTTTTCAAAACGAGAAGCAGCACAACCCAAACAAGGCAAGCCCTTTTCCGCAAAGACTTCCCGAACTTCTGGAAAAAGCTCCAACGCTTCCAAAATATTCATTTCGGGAGTAATTCGCAAAACTTCAACTTTTTTAGCAGGTTTTTTTTTCATAAAACCAGTTTAAAAATAATTTTCATTCTTTTCCTCTTCTGGTAGTCTAACAGGAAATTAATTTTCCTTCAACTTAAAAAGAATTCTTTTTTAAAAGTTTCTGTGTTAAAATATAATTACTCAAAAAAATAAATTTTAAAGTAAAATTATGTTCAACAATTTAAATTTGAATGATTTAGTTATTCCTTTTGTACCGGTAATTGTCAGTATTATTACCCAAACAACTAAATTCATCGTTTTTACACTGAAGCACGGTTTTAAGTGGGAGTATTTTTTCACTCATGGACATATGCCTTCTTCCCATAGTTCTTTTGCGGCTTCTTTAGTAATTACCGTTGGCTATCTAGAAAATTTAACCAGTGGCGCTTTTGCTATTGCGCTAGGATTATCAATGATAATTTTAGACGACGCTTTACGCATTCGCATGTATTTAGGCGATCAAGGCCGTTATCTTAATATGCTGGTTCAAAATTTACACTTAGACATCAAACAATATCCCCGTTTAAAAGAACGGGTTGGTCACCGTACCTCTGAGGTAATTGTCGGGCTAATTTATGGCGCTTTTCTAACCAGTCTAATTATTTATTGGCTTCAATAAAAATTAAAACAACTTAAGTATTTTGCATAATTGAATCTACAATAAGCATCGCCGCTTGATTTTCAGTTAACCCTCTGGTCATTAATGTTTCTAGCTCTTTTTGATTAATTTTTCCTACTGAGGCTTCGTGGGTTATACGCGCTTCTGGATGCGATACTTCTACAATCGGTACCGCTCTAGCCACAGATTTTTGACCAATAAGAATTTCCTGACAATCAATGTGCCCTCGGCAACCACTTTTAAAAGCATAGGTTTCTCCCTGCATTAAAACTTGTCCCCCATTTTTGGCGGCCGCCCGCATTTTGATCAGACTACGTGCCTCCTTCTCAGCTAAATAAACTTTATCCACAATAATCACTTCATCTTTAGACCCTTGCCCCATAGCTTTGGTAATAATTTCTGCCTTAGCTTTTGTCCCAACTAAAACTTCCAACTCGATTCGCACTTTTCCTACCGAACCTTGAGTTAACGAAAAATCACTCAAAAAAGCGCTACCTTCTTTTAGCTCCACTTTCAACTTAGGAAAAACCTCCGCTCCTGATTTTTCTCCATGGTAATGATATTCTCGATAATTCAATTTTGCTCCCTCTTCCAATAAAAATTTTCCTTCCATTTGATGAAGGACTTTTTCTGCTAAAGGAAAGCCGCAATGCGACACAATAGTTGCCTCCGAATCTTTTTCTAAAATAATTTTCGGCCGCACAATTTGTTGGCCCTTTTTTCTTTTTACTCCAAAACAAAAAAATAATTCTTTTTTTAAACGGACTCCTTTTTTAATCCGAACCAAAATATCCACACCCATATCTCTTTCCCAAGCTTGCATTACCACTCCTTGCGGCGACCAAGAAGACAAAATTTTATGTTCCTCCAAAGAAAAATGACCTAAACTATCTTCTGCTTTCAATCCACAAAAACCAAGACTTCTTTTAATTTCAGGAGAAAGCTTCATTATCATAAAAAAATTAATTAGTTAAAATTTAAAACAATTGTTTAGTTTTCCAACGCCCGCCACAACGACATTTTTCTTTTCGTCCTTCGCGAGCGCAATAACTCTTCATGACCGAACGGAAATTACCAGTTGCTATTACTTTCCCGCCATCTAAAAGTGTCGCCCGATCAGCAATCAAACCAGCTTCTTCTCGGTGAGTAATCAAAAGGATACTACATCCTAATTTTTCTCGAAAAGACAAAATTAAATCATAAAGTTCATTATAGACAATAATATCTAAAGAAGCATCTGGTTCGTCCAAAATAATTAAACGAGGTTGCATCGCCAGTACTGAAGCCAGTTCAATTCTCTTTCGCTCTCCACCGCTTAATTTATCGTCCAATTTTCGTTTTAAGATCTCTTCTTTCAAACCCGCTAACTTCAAAACTTCTTTTATTTCCGCTTGATTAATTATCTTATTCCCCGCTCTTAAAAAACTCTCCACTGTTAAACCTTCAAAACGCGCCGGTTCCTGAAAAGCCATCGTAATCCCTCTCCTTGCTCTCTTATCGGCACTTAGCTTAGTAATCTCTTCTCCTTGAAAAAAAATTTTTCCACTCACTTTTTCTCCCCGAGACAATCCCATTACCGCATAAGCCAAAGTAGTCTTTCCACTCCCATTTTTTCCCAATAAACAATGAATTTCTTTTTCTCCAATTTCTAAAAAAACCTTTTCTAAAAGGACTGTCTGTTGACTTTTCTCCTTATCACCTAAAACTGTCCAATTTTTTACTTGCAACACAAAATTAAAATAAAAAAATTACCGTTAGCATATGCTAGCACTAAAAAAACCAACAAGCAAACCTCCTTTAATATTTTTTGCAACGATAAAATAATTTTCTAATTTCTTCAACTACCAATATAGACATCGCAACCATGACAATCAAAGCCCAATCTTCCCAAGAAAGCGGAACTGTTCGCAAAATTTTCTGGAAAAAAGGATTATACAAAGCCAAAAAATGAAGCCCAATCACAACACCGGTTGCTCCAACCAAAAATTTATTGGAAAAAGGATTGATAGAAAAAATTGAAAAAAGATGAGAACGGCAATTCCAAGCATTAAACCATTGAAAAACCGCTAAAACTGTCAGAGAAGCCGTCCAAGCTTTTTGCAGATCATTATTATAATATTGACTAAAAACAAACAAGGTTCCCATTGCCATCGGAATGGCCATAAAAAAAATCCGTTTAATCATTAAATTATCTAATAAAACATACTCTTTCTTGACATATTTTTTTGCCAAAAGTCCTGCTCTTTTTGGTTCCATTGCCAAAGCCATATCCAAAAAACCATCTGTCACCAGATTAAGCCACAAAATTTGAACCACTAAAATTGGAAGTGGAAAACCTAAAAAAATTGCTCCGCTTATCACTAAAACCTCTCCAAAAGAAGTGGAAAATAAATACAGAATGACTCTTTTTATTGTTCGATAAATATTTCTACCTTCTTCTACTCCTGACACTATACTACCAAAATTGTCGTCTAAAAGAATTATATCTGAAGCTTCTTTTGCTACCTCTGTTCCAATTTTTCCCATAGCTACTCCGACATCAGCCGAAGTCAAAGACAGCGCATCATTAATTCCATCTCCAGTCATTGCAATAGTTTTTCCTGCCAATTTATAAGCATTAATTATTTTTGATTTGTGCAAAGGATTAACTCTAGCAAATACACTCACTCGGCCTAGATGTTTTGCTAATTCTTTTTCTGTCATATCTTCTATTTCTCCACCTTCCAAAATTATATCCCCTGATTTAAAAATTCCTGCTTGCTCAGCAATTTTTTTGGCTGTCATCTTATGATCTCCAGTTATCATTACTAATTTTATTCCAGCAGACTTAACCCTTTCAACTGCTTCTTTAACTTCCTTTCTAAGAGAATCTTCAATTCCTAAAAATCCAACAAAAACCGGGGAAAGTTTTGTTAAAGAAATTCCTTTATTCTTAACTCTTTGCATACCAAAAGCCACCACTCGAAGGCCTTGAGCTGACATTTTCAAAAAAACTTTCTTCAACTTTTCTTTTTTTTCTTTTTCTAATCTTGTGATCTTTCCTTGACTCCAAATTTTTTCTGAGATTTTTAGAATTTCTTCCGGCGCCCCAATTACCGAAACCAAATAACCCTCTCTATCTTTATCTTGGTGCATAACAGCATGGTATCTGAAATTATAGTCAAAAGGCTTTTCTTTAACTTTTAAAAATTCCCTTTCCAAATCTTCCCGGTTAAAACCAATTTTCTTCGCCAAAACCAAAGTTGCTGCTTCGGTCGGGTCGCCAGACACTTTCCAAACTCTTAAACTTTCATCATAAGCCACATTGGCACTTGAACAAAGAGCGCTTATTTTTCCAACAATTAAAAGTTCTGGATGTTTCCCAGGTTCAATAAATTTACCTTTTTGTTTTATCTTTCCTTTTGAATCATAACCAAAGCCTTCTACAAAAAATTTTTTTTCGTCAAGATATATTTCCTTCACCGCTAATTCATTTTTTGTTACTGTTCCAGTTTTATCTACCGCAATTATATTAATTTGACCTAGGGCTTCAACTGCTTGAAGTTTCTTAATCAACACTTTCCTTTTTCCCATTCGCCAAACTCCGGTTGCTAAAACTAAAGTCACTACAATTGGCAAACCTTCAGGAATAATTGAAACAGAAATGGCTACAATAGTAGAAAACATATCTTTTATTGAATGGTCATAAAGAATTCCGATTGTAAAAAGCAAAATATCTATCAAAAAAACCGTTAAAACTATAACTTTAGAAAATTTCCGAATCGCCGTTTTCAAAGGAAGATCTTCATCTAAACCAATTATCTTTTTAGCAATATTTCCAATGATTGTTTCACTTCCAGTTGCCACGGTAACCGCCAAACCTTTGCCAGAAACAACATGAGTTCCTTTAAAAACCAAATTGTCTTGATCAGAAACCGGAATATTTTCCCCTTTCAGAGGAAAAACTATTTTTAATTTGGGATTTGACTCTCCTGTTAAAGCCGCTTCATCCACTTGCAAGGAATCTGATTTTAAAAGCCTAGCATCCGAAGGAACTTTTTCTCCTTCACGAAGAATAACAACATCTCCAGGAACTATTTCTTCATCTAAGATAATCTGTTCTTTTCCTTCACGAATAACCGAAGCATTTGTTTTGACAAAATTTTTCAGCGCCAAAAAAATATTTTGAGCCTTTCCTTCTTGTATCGTGCCAATCACGGCGTTAAAAAAAAGAATAAATAAAATCACCAATCCATCCACGTTTTCACCAGTAATAAAAGCAACAACCGCCGCCAAAAGCAAAATAAAAATCAACGGACTTTGAAATTGCCGAAAAAAAATCACAACCAGGCTATCCGATCCGACTTCCGGCAATCTATTCGGTCCGTATTTCAAAAGACGTTTTTTAGCTTCCTTTTCGCTTAGCCCATACTCAGTAGAAACTAATTCATCAAAAACTTCTTGAACAGATTTTTTATAATAATTATTTGTTTTCATTTTCTTTATAAAGATATTTAATCATCCACAAAGTAGCTTCAAAAAAAATTAGCCCTTAATAAAAACCACCAACTTTTTACTATTCTGATTCAATTAAAATAATAAAATTAGACCATTGGAACTGGAAATTGCTGACCCAAAAGCGCCACTTGTCTTTTTATTTCTAATAAAGCTTCCTCATTTTCTTTGGCTAAAATTGCTTGATCAATCAAATTAACCAACTTGCGTATCTCCGTTTCTCGCATTCCTCGTGTAGTAATCGCCGGTGTGCCAAAACGCACTCCAGAGGGATTCATAGGTGGATTAGGATCATTGGGAATAGTAGAGCGAGAAACAGAAATTCCCACTTTTTCTAAAATCCTCTCACAATCTTTACCGGTAATATTTTTACTAGTCATATCTACCACTAAAAGATGATTGTCCGTTCCACCAGAAATCACCACATAATCCTTTTTAATAAACTCCTCAGCCATCACCACCGCATTTTTAATCACTTGCTGAGCATAAGTTTTAAAATCTTCTTTTAGCGCTTCACCGAAAGCTACTGCCTTCGCGGCGATGATATGCTCATGAGGACCGCCCTGCATACCGGGAAAAACTGCCTTGTCAATTAATTTACCAAATTTTTCTTTACACATAATGATGGCTCCACGCGGTCCGCGCAAAGTTTTGTGTGTCGTGGTAGAAACTACGTCAAAAATCGGCACCGGATTATTCAAACAACCTCCGACAATTAGGCCTGCTGTATGAGCAATATCAGCAAAAGTATAGGCTCCTACTTCGTCAGCAATAGCTTTAAAGCCCTGCCAATCAATTTCCCGAGAATAGGCGCTGTAACCTGCTACAATCATTTTAGGTTTTTCTTTTTTCGCTAATTGTCGTACCGCTTCCATGTCAATTCTGCCTGTTTTAGGATCAATTTCATACTGAACAAAATCATAAAGTCTTCCAGAAAAATTGACTGGATGTCCATGCGAAAGATGCCCGCCATGATCCAAACGCAATCCCAATACTTTATCTCCCGGTTTTAAAAAAGCAAAATAAACGGCCGCATTAGCCGGACTGCCAGAAAGCGGTTGCACATTCACATACTCGGCAGAAAAAAGTTTTTTCGCTCGCTCAATTGCTAAGGTTTCCATCTGATCAATCACAATATTTCCTCCGTAATAACGATGTCCTGGATAACCCTCAGAATATTTATTTGTCAGCACTGTTCCCATTGCCTCCAGCACCGCTGGCGAAACATAATTTTCACTGGCAATTAATTCTACTTCTTGATTTTGCCGCCTTGCCTCTTTTTCCACAATTTTCCAAACTGCTAAATCTTGCTTTTTTAAATTAACATAATCCATTGCTAAAATTGTTAAAAAATTAAAAAAATAAGCTATAAAAAGACAATATTAAAAAAAATAAACAAAGAAAAAAATTTTCAACCCGCCCCTCAGAACAACAAAACCAAAGAATAATACCAATAAAATAATTTTCTGTATCTTTCTGATAAAAAATTCGCCTTTTTCCAAACTAAAACCCTTTTTCAAAAAGCGCCTCTTGATTTTTCAATCTCGTCCCCAAATTTTTGCTTTATTTATTCCAAGCGCCATCTACTAGTTAACTGATTAAATTGCTCTGTTTACTTTTACAATTAAAAATACTTATTTTATCTGAAAAAAATATTGCCACCAATAATAATAATTGGGTTTTTTAATAGAAACTTCTGTTGTACTGACATTTCCTTCTTGAAGGATAGAATCTTTTTCCCCCTCCTTTTTATCTTTTTCTTCTTTAATATAAATCACTTGCTCTCCTGCCTTAATCAAATTTAGCTTGTCTTTTAATTCTTTCTCTTGAAATTCACTAGTATTTAAATAACGCAAAGCCTTTTGCATATCGGTATTTTCCTTTTTTAACTGCTCAATTTGTTTTTGCAAAGCCGCTATTTCTTTGTCAACCGCTCTTTTTCTTTCCCATTCAAATAAAAAACTTCTTAAAATAAAAAAGAATGCCAAAAAACTAACTACTGTTGCCAACCAAATCCCCCAACTCCCTCGTTTTTTTCTTGGCACTAAAACTTTTTCCTTTGTTTTCTGCCTTTCCTTCAAACTAGAAAATAAAGACACTGCTAAAATTTAAAAATTAGAAACTTTGAAAAAAAGGTAAAAGAGTAAAAGATAACATTCCTAAAATAGCTAAAAGAGAAATGAAAATCCAAATCAAACGCACGGTTTTTCGAGTTTTTCGAGCAAGCATAACTAGTTCTCAAAAATTAAAATTCAATAAGAGTTGACTGAAAGCAACTATCTTGCTAGAATTATCCCGTTAAAAAGTCAATTCGTCAAGAAGTTTTTTTGATAAAATTTATTGATGTTTATTTTTATTTTTTAAAATGCCCAAAAGAACTTATCAACCAAAGAAAAAAAGACGTGCTCGTCGTCATGGATTTCTCAAAAGATCCCGCACTAAAAATGGCCAAACAGTATTAAAAAGAAGAAGGCAAAAAGGTCGTCGGAAACTTTCCGTTTAATATCTTTTTTTCTCAATGCTTCCTCGAAAAAATCGCCTCCAAAAAACTAAAGACATTAGCCAAATCTTTCTTCGAGGAAAATTTCTTTCTTGTGATTTTCTCTCTTTTAAATATATCTTGAAAGAAAAATGCCCAGTAAAAATAGCCTTTTCCATCGGTTTAGCTTATTCTCCCAAGGCTACTCTGAGAAACCGCGCTAAAAGAATCTTACGTCAAGTTGTTCAGAAACGGTTAGCTTCTTTTCCTGCTGGGTTAGAGGGGGTATTTTTTATTGATAAAAAAAGACTTCCTAGTGATAGAACCTGGGCTGAAAAAAAATTAAGTCGTCTAGCTGAAAAAATTTTAACAGATTTAGAAAATAAGCATAAATAATTAAAATAATTAAAGTGAAAATATGGAATTTTTAGCCACTCTTTTCAATTTAGCAATTTATCAGCCACTTTATAATGGTTTGATAGCCCTATATAATTTCATCCCTGATTTAGGAATAGCCATTATTCTTCTGACGCTCTTGATTCGAATAATGCTCATTTCTTTGTCTAAAAAATCTATTGAGTCACAGAAAAAAATGCAAGAGATTCAGCCGGCGATTAAACGTCTGCAAGAAAAATATAAAAATGATCGCGCTAAACAAAGCCAAGCCATTATGCAACTTTATAAGGAGAAAAAAATTAATCCCGCTTCTGGCTGTCTGCCGTTAATTATCCAACTGGTAATTTTAATCGCCCTTTATCGCGTTTTCATGGCTGGTATTAGTTTTAATGGCGATGGTCACCTCTTGTATTCTTTCGTCAAAAATCCAGGGCACATTAATCATTTAGCTTTTGGCTTTATTGACATTACTAAAAGTAATCTTTGGTTGGCTCTTCTTGCTGCCGGACTACAATTTTGGCAAACCAAAATGCTCATGACTAAAAATGAAAAAGTCCAAACTGCAAAAAAACAATTGGAAGAGAAAAAAGATTCCGAAGAACCGGATTTCTCTACTATTATGCAAAAACAAATGCTTTATCTAGGTCCTTTTCTAACTTTTATTTTCGGCGCTAAATTCTCTGCTGGCTTGCCTATTTATTGGATAACGACTACACTATTCATGATTGTCCAACAGTATTGGATTATCAGTAAGGAAAAAACCGCTTTAAAAGCTGAAAACAAATCAAGCTAATTTGCTAATTTAAATATATGGAGATGCAAGAGAAAAAAGCGCTTCTAGAAGAAACCGCTAAAGAGATTTTAGAAAAAATGGGTTTTAAAGCCAATGTTTTTATCGCTATTGACGCCATGGGAGAAAATGATTTGTTTTCTGTAGAAATTCAAACTGACGAATCTGGTTATTTGATTGGAAAACATGGCGCTAATCTTTCTGCTTTCCAGCACTTATTCCGCATCATTATTCGCAAAAAAACTTCCGAAAAAATTCATTTTTCAGTAGATGTTAACAATTATCGCCAAGACAGAAAACAAGAAGTTGTCCAAATTGCCCGTGAAGCTCTAAAAAAATTGGAAGATGAAAACTTAGAAGAAATTGCTTTACCTCCAATGAACGCTTTTGAACGAAGAATTGTTCATCTAGAATTGGAAAATATCGGCAATGTTGTTACAGAAAGTGTTGGTTCTGACTTGGAAAGAAAGATTATTATCAAAAAACAAAATTAATGTCTCTCCCTAGAAAAATTGCTTATAACGTAATTGTTTCCTCTTTGACTAAAATAGCCGGCACTGGTTTGTCAGTTTTTGGTATTGGCCTGATTGCTCGTTATTTAGGCACAGAGGGCTTTGGCAATTATACCGTTGTTATGGCTTTTTTTTCTTTGTTTGGGGCTTTAGGCGATTGGGGCGTTTATCAATTAACCACTCGTGAAATTTCTCGCCCTAAAGCTGATGAAAAAAAGATTATTGCTAATTCCGCTGGCATTCGTATTTTCATTTCTCTGCTTATTTTACTAATTACACCCCTTTTAATTTTCTTCCTCCCTTATCCAGAATCAGTCAAAAAAGCTATTTTTGTTGTTGCCCTCTCTTACATTTTTTCTTCCAGTTATCAAGTTTTCACTGGCCTTTTTCAAAAAAGACTCAAGATGGATCGGCTCACCAGCATAGAACTTATTGGCAAAATAACACAAATCTCTTTTGTTTTTTTAGCCGTTTCACAAAATTGGGGATTTTTAGCAATCGTCAGCTCAGTTTTAATCAATATGATAGTCGTTTTTCTTCTGGTTTTTTTCCTTTCCCGTCGTTTCGTTGTGTTTTTTCCTAATTTTGATTTTGCCTATTGGAAAAAATTTTTGTTGGAAGCCGCTCCATTAGGCATCTCCGCCCTAGTTACTTTTATCTATTTCAAAGCCGACACTATTTTACTTTCCTTTTTCAAACCTGCTCAAGATGTAGGAATTTATGGTGCTGCTTATAAAGTAATTGAAAATATTGTTTTCTTTCCCGCCATGATAGTTGGTTTAACAATGCCACTGCTCTCTTATAGTGTCACTAGCGATCGAAAACGTTTTCTTTCTTTAATTAATAAAAATTTTAAGGCTTTCGTTATCCTTTCCCTGCCTCTAGTTATTGGAACTTTTTTTCTCGCTGACAAAATTATTGCCATTATCGCCGGACAAGACTTTCCGCAATCAGCCGGGGTCTTGAGAATCATTATTTTCGCATTGGCTTTTATTTTCTTTGGCCAACTTTTCAATAATATTCTTATCGTTTCTGGATTACAAAAAAAATTACTCAAAGTTTTAGTCTTCTGTGGTCTTTTCAATGTTCTTTCCAATTTAATTTTCATTCCACATTTTTCTTACCTAGCCACCGCCTGGATTTCTGTGACCACTGAATTTTTAGTCATCGTTCTTACTGGCTGGATAATTTTTTCACAACTAAAAATTATCCCTCGTTTTAGAGGGTTAAAAGCTATCTTATTATCCAGTTTTTTTATGGCATTTTTCCTTTATTTTTTCCGCCATCTCAACTTTATTTTTCTCTTTTTTTCCTCTTCCGCTCTTTATTTAGCCGGTCTATGGTTTTTTAAGGCTCTTACTGAAGAAGAATTAAAAAGCTTTTTTAAGAAAGAGACAGTCTCCATCCAAACTATTGAACCGATCAATAGCTAAAAAATTAGTAGAATAAAAAAAACTAATTTCTTTGAACGAAAAAATAGAAGAAAGTAAAAACGAAAGTATAAGTGGCTTTAAAAAACAAATTCCAGTTTATAAACTTAAAATAATCTTTTTAATTAGCTTTTATTCTAAGTATTAAATTTGCTAAACTAAACAACCATTACCAATAAAAGTCTTATCCACAAGCAACTTTATAAACTAATTGCAATAATCCTTTCTCTCGCTATTTTGCTTCTTCCAAAATCACAGTTACATTCTTCACTTTACCTTTGCTAAAAATTTTTAAATTTAAACTATCGCCCACCTTTTTCTTTCGAATAGTTGAAGCGAGATCATTTTCCGCAGTAATTTTTTTCCCATCAACTTCTAAAATAATATCATTCTCTAAAATTCCCGCTTTATCCGCCGGACTGTTAGGCAAAACAGCTAGATCAGTTATTTTATCCCCTCGAACTATTAGAGCGCCATAATCATAATCCAAATTATTTTCTTTCTGAATTGCTTTATTCAAAATAACATAACGCACTCCTAAATAAGGACGAGCAATTTTCCCCGTCTCTTTAACTGTTTGATAAATTTGTTTAACTTGATTAGCTGGAATAGCAAAGCCGATATTTTCCGCTCCTTGGGCCATGGCTACATTTACTCCAATCACTTGCCCATATAAATTTAAAAGTGGCCCGCCAGAATTACCCGGATTAATAGCCGCATCCGTCTGAATAACTTCTTCCAAAGATTCACTTCTCTGAAAACCATCCCCAGCTTCAATATTTCTTTTTAAACCAGAAATAATCCCTTTAGAAACCGTATTCCGAAATTCTCCCAAAGAATTTCCGATTGCAATTACCGTCTGTCCTGCTTTTAATTGATCAGAATCGCCAAAAGTTAAGGCTGGCAAATTACTTTTATCTACTTTTAAAATCGCTACATCTAGAAAAGAATCCGTTGCTAAAACTTGAGCGCTAATTTTTTCTCCATCGTTAAAAATCACTGTATAATCAGCTTCCTCATCAGAAACAACGTGTCGATTGGTAACAATATAACCATTAGCATCAACAATAAAACCCGTTCCCCCGCCAATCTCTCTTTTTTCCGTTTTATCATCATTTTCTGGAGTTGGCTTTCTCTGACGAAAACCAAAAGGATTAAAAAAGGGATCATCAAAAAAGGGATCGTCAAAAAAACTTTCAAATTTTGGCATATCTTTGGTCACAACAATACTCACCACCGAATTAGAAGCTTTTTCTACTGAAGAAATAATCAAAGCTTCTTCTTTAAGTAATTGTTCATCAGAAACCAAAGGCGCCACCGCTTTTTCCTCCTTTTTTATTGAATTATTAGAATTAAATTTTTTATCCTGCGAAAAGAAAAAGTTTTTCGCTGATAAGGATTCCGGAATTCTGGCTGCCCAAAAACCAAAGAAACTCCCCGTTACAGCGCTAATCAAAAAAACAAAAAATAAAAAAATAAAACTTCCCGAAATTTTATTTGAAAATTTTTCAACCACTTTTTTGTCTTTTTGTTCCTCTTTTAAAACTTTTTGTGTCTCTTTAATTTCTTCGTTAATTTCTTCCATAGATAGAAAAAAAATAATTCTAAAAAACATTAAAAATTTTTTGAAAACTATTCCGATTCAATTGCATTGGCAGGACAACTACCGCAAATATTTTCCACATCACAATTTGCATCACAATCAACTCCAGTTCCTTCTGCTAAACCATCTTCAGCGATCCGAAAACACTTTTCACACAAACTAACGCACACACCACAACCAATACACACCTCTTTATTTACTTTAAATTTCATAAAAATTTTTAAAGGATAAACATTAATAGACATCTCTCCCAAGAGCTCCAAAGCTATCGCACACTGGGATCTCCTTCTGATTTATAACGCAATTCCGCTTCCTTGGAACGTAAAGATGGATCCCTGAAAACTACTGCAGAAGAATCCCTGTCCCAAAAATAATCACGGATAAAAATCCATACGTCAAACTGGCTTTTTTCTTTCATTAACCACTCTAAAAAATTTCCCTTGCCTAAAAAAATTTGCCTAATTTTTACTTCTTTAATTTTTTTCCCTGCTTCTTCAATTTCTCTTTCTTCTTCTAAACGAACCAAGTGCCAGCCTAAAGAACTTTCAATTATTTCGGAAATCTCTCCTGCCTTCATAGAAAAAACTTTATCCGCTACTTCATTCACCATTTCTTCCTTGCGAAACCAACCTAAATCTCCTCCCGATAAAGCACTTTCTCCTTCGGAATATTTTTTTGCTAATTCGGAAAAATTTTTTTCATCAGCTGTTAACTCCGCTTTAATTTTAGAAATTTTCTCCTTAGCCTCTTGCGCTTTTGGATCATTCATTTGATACCAAGCAAGCAACTTTTTTAAACACAGCTGAGGAATAACTACTTTATCGCGGAAATCCTTCACTGACCAATCATAGTTTTGCTTCAAATTTAAAGCAAAAGTTTGGCTGTCTCCGGCCACTCTTATTTTTTCCACAATATCTTTTTCCGCTTCTTCCGCTGTTACCAAAATTCCTCTTTCTGCTGCTAATTTTTTCACTATCGCATCTTCTATTAACTTATCTAAAATATCTTTTTCTTTTAATTTCAAACGCTCTTTCCCTTCTTTAGTAGAAAAATCTATTCTTAAACCTTGGGCGGCAAAATCTTCACTGCGATAAAAAATTTTTACAGAAGCCAAATTGGAAAGCAACTCCCGCGAAGTCACAACTCCTGAATCTTTTACCCAAGCCACAGGATAAGGCAATCTTTGCAGAAAAAAAGCAAAAAAATTTCTTGAAAAAGAAAAAAAATAAAGCGCTATGGGCAAAACAATCAGAAAAAAAATCCCCAAGCATAAAACCAACCAAAGCCTTTTATTCAGAAAATGCTGATTTAATTTTTTCCTTTTTTTTATTTCCTCATCACTTTGATTGCTTTCCATGCAATCACTATTTTTTTCTTCCATGATTTAGAAAATTATTGCCATCGGCAACAGCTTAATGTCTCCTCCATAAAAAAATTCTCTAAAAGAAACTTTCTTACTAATCTTTTATAACAAATTTTTTCCTAAAAACCCTCTAAAAAAAGAATTGCGCTGTCCATTGAAAAAAACTTTCTTCCCACAAAAGTAGCACAAAACTGGCTAAAAGTAAAAAGGGCCCAAAAGGCAAACGAGAACTTAATTTTTTCTTTTTAGCCAAAAGAAAAAAAACCGCCACCAAACTACCAGAAAGATAAGCTAACATTAGAAGCCAATACACTCCCTTCAGTCCAGCCAAAAAACCTACTAAAATTCCTAGACGCACATCACCCCCACCGATCCAGCGACCAGAAGAAACCCAATACATCAAAAAAAAGAAGCTGAACACCACCGCCGCGCCCATCAAGGCTTGCATCCACGGGCAATTCCATCCCCACCAACAACTTTTAAAAACTAAAATGTCAACCAAAACTTTCAACCCTGCTAAAATTACTCCCAGCCACACTAGATTATCTGGAATTAGCATATATTTCCAATCCCAAAGAGCAATTACCAAGAAAAGAAAAGAAAAGAAAAGAAAGAAGGTTGTTTTTACCAACTCTTGCCATCCCCAAAAAGATTGACTTAAACCTCCTTGAAAAGCCGAAAGAGAAAATAGAACGCCCATTAAAATTTCCACAAGAGGATATTGGATAGATAATTTTCTTCTACATTTGCGACACCGACCACCCAAAAAAAACCAACTAAAAACGGGAATATTATCCAACCAGGTTAATTGATAATGGCAAAAATCACACCGTGACCGCCCATTTAAATCTTGATTTTTTTGTCCCCGATCCACCAAGACATTAGCAAAACTGCCTAAACACAGACCTAACAGAAAAATAAAAACAATTCCCAATCTCAAGCTTTAAGTATTAAAAAAATTTCATCATACTTATCTTAGAATCTTAGAAATTTGTCGGTTCATTAGCATTACATCTATCTCCCAGGTTAATCACTCCACACTGAGAAGTAGTGCTATTGCAACAGATTTTAACCCCACCACCCGTAGTATAGACATACCAATCGTTAGAACTATTATTATTATTAGAAACGTAATTAGTGAATCCAGATGGAAGTACTGCCCATTTACCATAATTAGAATTAAGAGAACAAATATCTCCACCTCCCTGATCATCAGGACTAGAAACATTCCCTCCATCCGACCAACATATCATCATCGGCTGTAAACGCGCCGACATTTCCGCTAAAACTTTGTTGACTTGAGCTTTTTCACGTTGACCAGAAATGGAAGCCAAAACCGCTCCTGCCAAAAGAGCAATAATTCCTATGACAATCAAAATTTCAATCAAAGTGAAAGCACTGGCTAGTTTTCTTCTAAACATAGATCATTACAAAATCGCTTAAAAAAAATGTTGACTGAAAGAAACATTTTACTCAAGGACAACTATTAGCTTCTACACAACTACCCCCTTTGGCATCACAACAAATATATTTGACTAATCAACAAAACAGCCAACAAAACACCTGCCAGTTTCTACCAAACTATATATATAAAGAAAAAAAACCGAAAAAAACAATCCTAACAAACCTCTATTAATTTTCAACACAATTCCCGTCTACTATATAATTACAAGTTATTGTTTTAGTACCACAAGTAACAGTAATCGTTCCAGTAGCAACAGGATTAACAGTAACAGCACTACACCCCGCATTCCCAAGATCTAAATTTGGCCAATTAACCTGTGATCCAGATGAACAAATAGGTGAACCAACAGAATAAGAATTTGGTGCTGTACCGTTTCTAAGATAACATTCCACTGCATAAGGCATCACACTCCCAGCTAAAGTTTTAAGAAGCACCGCCCTTTTTGCTTTCTGTCTTTGTCCGGAAATAGAAACCAAAATTCCTCCTGCCAAAATAGCAATAATAGCAATAACCAACAGCAATTCAACTAAAGTAAACCCCTTTCTCTTTTTGTCTTTTTTCATAAACTTTTTTAAAAATTAATTAATTATTTAAATTTAATTTGATTAAGGTAGGAAAAATTTATTTTTATCTTGGCATTTCTTATAGTTAAATTTTATTACCGCTTTCGTTTTCTCTATTATGTCCTCCATTATATCAAAAATTTTTTTATATGCAAGTCCAGCTGATAAAATTTTTAATTTTCAATCAATCAACTCTTTCAAAAGTATCTTTTATTTAATACTTGTTGCCACTTGATAAATTGGCAAAAGCACCGCTGAAACTAAAATTCCCACCCCAATAGCCAAAATCACCATAATCACCGGCTCAACTAAAGTAGAAAAATTTCTTGTCATCCGATCCGCTTCGTTAGAATAAAAACTGGTAATCTTACTCATCATGTAATCCAAACGACCGGTATTTTCTCCCACGCTAATCATTTGAGTAACAATCGGAGGAATAATTTCATAACGGACAAAAACCTTGGCAATATTGTCCCCCTTTTTAATCGCTTCTACCGCTTCTCGCAAAATTTTTCGATAGACCTCATTACCTATTACATCAGAAGTGATAAGCAAAGCTGTTGTCACCGGCAAACCACTTTGAATCAAAACCGAAAAGTTCTCCGTAAACCGTGCCACATAAATATTATTTAAAATTTTCTTAATGACCGGCACCTTTAAAACAAAATGATCAAATCCATTTTTGCCATCTTCGGTTCTTAAATAATAAACCATGCCCACCACCGCACCAATCATCGCTAATCCAACCGCCCACCAATAACTAGCTAAAAAGTCACTAACAAAAATCAAGATCCGAGTTTGGATAGGTAAAGTAGCTTTAGATTCTTTGAGAATTTCTAAAAGTTTTGGCATCACAAAAGTCATTACTAAAAAACCCACTACGATCATAGCAGAAAAAATAAACCCCGGATAATACATAGCGCCTCGCAACTTGGAGGTAAGTTCGTAATTTTTTTCAATATTATTCGCTAAATCATTCAACACTTTATTTAAATTTCCCGACGTTTCCCCTGCCTTAACCATATTGACGTAGAACTTGGAAAAAGTGTCTGGATATTTTTCCAGCGCTTCGGAAAAAGACAATCCTCCATCCACATCAGACATAATTGATCGTACTCGCAAAGCAAAAAAACGATTTTCCATTTGCTCAGAAATGGTTGCTAAAGCCGCTAAAAGAGAAACTTTAGAATCAATTAAAACAGCCAACTGACGAGAAAAAATCACAAAATCCTTAGCGCTCGGTCTCTCCCAAATTTTCCAAAGAAAAGCAATGGGCGAAAATTTTTCCGTTTCTCTTTTTTCCAATTTTAAAACCACCAAACCCTTTTTAGCTAAAGCGTTCAAAGCATAGCTCTCATTCAGAGCATTGACTAACCCTTCTTGAATTTCACCTGTTTTAGTACGTCCTTTGAAATAAAACTTCATAAAAGTTTAAGCTTAATTTATCCCCATCAATTAATTATTTAATAACATTTCAAAAACATTTTCATCTGCTACATATTGGCGCGATTCTTCTAAATCTACTTCGCCACTCTTAACCAGTTCCGCTAAATAACGATCCGTACTAATCATTCCTGCCTCCGAAGAAGTTTCTAGCACAGTAGGAATTTGATGAGTCTGGTTTTGACGAATTAAATTTTCAATGGCTTTATTTTTAATTAAGATCTCCATGGCGGGAATCCTTCCTCCACTATTGCGCCTAACTAAACGTTGAGACACCACACCTAAAAGCACATTAGCCAATTGACAACGAATTTGATTTTGTTGATAAGGTGGAAAAATATCAATAATACGATCAATCGTCTGTACTGAATCATTAGTATGTAATGTTCCCAAAATCAGATGACCAGTTTCTGCTGCCGTCATCGCCATAGAAATTGTTTCTAAATCTCGTAATTCTCCTACTAAAATAGCATCTACATCCTCCCGAAAACAAGCCTTCAAGGAATTTTTAAAGTTCAACGCATCTAAAGAAATTTCCCGCTGTTCAATCAAGGATTGTTTAGAAAAATAAACATATTCAATAGGATCTTCTAATGTAATAATGTGTTGTTGTTTATTAATATTCAGATATTCTACTAACGCTGCCAAAGTCGTTGACTTCCCATTGCCATTAGGACCAACCACTAAAAAAAGCCCCTGTTTTTTTTCTACAAAAGAATAGAGGCTTTCTGGAATGTTCAATTCCTTTAGACTCTTGATTTTATCAGAAATCAAACGCAAAGCCATACTTAAATTACCTTTTTGAAAAAAAACATTCCCCCGAAAACGAACCCCTTTTTTAATTTCCAAAGAAAAATCTACTTGCTTTTCTCGATATAATTGTTCTTGCTTTTCAGCGCTTAAAACTTTCTTAATCAAAATTTCCATATCCGACTGGGCAATTACTTTTTCCCCTTTCATTTGGATAATTTTATTATCCACTCGCATCGCTGGCAAATTACCCGCCGAAAAATGCAAATCAGAACCCTTCTGCGCAACTAATAGATCTACATACTTGTCCATTCGCTGTAAAAAATTTCCATCTTCATTCATATTTCTTAATTTATTTTTTATTTATTAAAATTTCTTTTACTTTAGAAACCACCTCTTCAGGAGTAAAAAAAGATTTAATAAGATAACCATCGGCAGAATTGTCATCTAGCTTTTCTAACTCCTCTTTTTCATTTAAATTAGTAAACATCACTACTGGCGTTTCCTTTTTCACCTTTTTCATTTCTTTAAGCGCTGTCCAACCATCTATTCTAGGTAATTTGATATCTAAAAGCACAACGTCTGGCCTTTTTTCAGAAAAGACCTCTATTCCTTCTTGTCCATCCTTAGCTCGAAAAACCTCAAAACCCTCCAATTCAAACTTTGTGGCATAAAGTTCCAAAATAAAAGCATCATCTTCGACCAACAAAATTTTCTTTTTATTTTCCATTGCCTTTGCTTAAAAATAAAGAGTGCTTATTCCTCCTCGGTTGCCTCCCGAACTTCTTCCAAAGTCGTCTCTCCTAAAAGTGTTTTTATTATACCATCTTGTCTCATTGTTGTATAGCCGACCTCTCTTAAAGTTTCCATAATCTCATTCGTTGAAACTCTGTCTCCAATAAGTTTGGACATCTCGGAATCAATTTCTGCCACTTCATATACTCCCACTCGTCCTTTCATTCCTTTATTTTGACAATAACCACATCCAATACCCTCAAAAAGTTTTATCGGCTGACGACCAACAATTATTTCTGCAAAATCCTGCTGGTGTTTAACTGGCAACCCCTTTATTTCTTTTAAAATCAACTCTTGAGCATCCAGAGGAATATTTGTCTTTTCTTTTTTACATTTAGGACAAATTCTTCGCACCAGCCGTTGACCAATAATCATTTTTAAAGCGGAAGCCAAAAGAAAAGGCTGAATTCCCATATCAATCAATCGTGGAATAGCGCCAATAGCTGTATTAGTATGCAGAGTAGACAAAACCAAGTGACCAGTCAAGGCTGCGTGAATCGCTAGCTCGGCTGTTTCCTCGTCTCGAATTTCCCCTACCATCACAATATCTGGGTCTTGACGTAAAATACTTCTCAAGCCAGAAGCAAAAGTATAACCAATTTCCGGCTTAACCTGAGACTGACTAACTCCCTCCAAAACATATTCCACTGGATCTTCTAACGTTACAATATTCACCCCTTCTCTATTTAAGATATTCAAAATCGAATAAAGTGTAGTAGACTTACCGCTCCCAGTCGGACCAGTAACTAAAATTATTCCATAAGGTTCTTCAATTACCTTTTTTAAAACTTCCAAATCTCTCCCCCGAATTCCTAACCCATCCAAATCAATCAACCCTTCATCTTTGTCTAAAATTCTCAAGACAACTTTCTCTCCAGTAGAAACTGGAAAAGTAGAAACTCGAAAATCAATTGTTCTACCTAAATCTTTCAGACGAAAACGACCATCTTGTGGTTTTCTTTTTTCATCAATTTTCAAATTAGAAAGAATTTTGATTCGAGAAACAATTGCTGGACCAATTTTTTTAGGAACAAAAATACTATTATACAGGACCCCATCTACCCGATAACGTACCCTGATCTTATCTTCCAGAGGTTCAATATGAATATCGGAAGCTTTGCCATCAATAGCATTTTTGATAATAACATCCACCATCTTAGCCACTGGCGCATCTTGGATCACTTCAACAACATTTTTTTTCCTTTGACTTTGCAAATTTTTATTCTCTTCTTTTTCTTCTATTTCAAAATCCCTCAAAGCCTTTTGGATTTCTTCCCTGGGCGTTTTGATCTTTCTTAAAATATCAACAAAAACTTCCTCTGACAATTCCACATACTCAATCTTTTTCTCATTTTTTTTCGCCAAAAAAACCAGAGCGCTTTGAACATTGATATTATTAATATCTACTACTGCTACGCTAAGTTTTTTTGCTTTGTCATCTTGAGCAAAGGGGAAAAAGCGGTATCGTTCAATTGATTCTAATGGCACCAGAGAAAATGCCTCCTCATCTAATTTAATTTTTTCCCAATCCACTACTTTTTCACTTTTCTCCAAATAAGCGCTTTCCATATCACTATTTCTATTAAAATTCTTACCTTGTCTTTTCTAGTTTCTAGTAATTAAAAACCAAGTAAAAATATTTCAAAAAAGACTTGTTCTATCAGGACCACTAGAATCTTCTTTACCACTAAACTGAAAAACATCTTTGGTAATTGAATTCTGAAAATTTGTTAAAGCGTCAACAGAAAATTTTCCACTCAAAAGATCTTTTAGAATTGGATCACCAAAAAAGGTCTTTGGCGCTATTTGTTTTCCTCTTCCTTCTTCAACTTCTTCCACACGAGACTTCAACCAATAAGCACCGATTTCTAGATCAATTTGAACAAGATTCTTAACCCCCGGACTACTACCTTCTTTGCCAGTTTCTGAATTTTCTTTCACCTCAATTCTTTTTAAATTTATTGACAAAACATTTACTAAACGATTCATCTTTTCTAATTCCAAAATAAAATTACGAATTTCTTCATAACTGCCAACTAATTCCATATAACCTCTCGTCATTTTCAATCCATAGGAAGTAGCTTCCTTCTCTTCTACTCCTAAAATTTGATCAACTGTTAATTTTTTCTCTTCGACTGACGAAGCTACTCCTTCACCATCCCCAGCAACCATCTTAATTTGTAAAAAATCCAAATCTAAATCCTCTTCCTCACCAATTTTAATATTTTTCAAAAAAACACCAGATTTTTTCGCCTTCTCAAAAAACTCAGCCAATAAAATATTTCCCACTTTTTCTTTCGGTAAAGCATTTTCTATTAAAACTCTATCTCCTCCCAACGCAGAATATTGCTCAATCGCTTTTTGCGCAAAACCCGCCCGATCTTTTATCTCGTTTAGTTCTTTTGTATATTCAGCCACTTTTTTTTTCAGAGCTTGATTTTCCTGCCACAACGGTTTTCCCCAAAAAACTCCAGCAAAAAAGACAGAAACTAAGACTAGAGGCAAAAATAAAAATTTCAAGGTCATTTTAATTGTTTAAATTAAAACTAAATGGCTCTTCGCTCTGTTTTTTTTCAGCAATTGGATTTGTTTTTTTTAGAAAAATTTTTACGGTTGATTCCACTCCGTTTTCCACTACTGTCCCGTTTGCAAAATCAACTTCAGCAACATTTTCTATTGAACGATAGGCTTCTATTTGCTTTGCTAAAAGGCTGTAACTAGGAACAATTATTTCACACTGAAAAACCACCTGCCCTTTTTCAAAAGTTATTTTTAAATCTTTAAAAATCGTTTCCGCTAAAGTTTTTTTAGAAAGAGTTTCCAGCGCCTGTGTAGGCTGACTTTTTTCTTTCAAAAGATAATCAACCACTTGCAAACGGCTCTCAAAATCGTAAACCGTCCAAAAATTCTCTCGGGAAAACATTTTTTCCTGTTCGGCAATCTCGCTTTTCAAAAAAGCTTCCTCTTTACTCAATCGACTTTTAGTAGCATAAAGATACCAAAAGAAAACTCCTGCTATCACTATAATTGCCGTGCCAATCATCAGTCCTAACCAACCACCTCTTCTCTTTTTCGTGAAAACCACTTCGCCAGTTTTTAAATTCATTTGAACCATTTTTTTCTTTTTTTTACTTTTAAAATTTTCCTAGCAAAAATCACTGGGTCTAGTTTAACAAAAAATTTTTTTCTGTCAAAAAAACAAAACAATAAAAAAATTATTCTTCTTCTAAACCCAAAAGAGCTAAACCAACCGCCACAGAAAATTGCTGTTCTAATTTCATCAATCTATTTTTTATTTTCTCCGGCAAAACTAACTTTTCAAAAGCAAGCCCTAATTCTACTTGCATTCCCAGTTCTTTTACTAAAAAATCTTTTAACCCAACCATTTTAGCTCCACCACCAGACAAAATAATTTTTTCAATCGGCCTAGAAGGAAAATCTTGATTAAAAACTTGCTTCATTAAAGTAATTTCTTCTTTTAAAGACCTCAAAAGCGATTCAATTCCACTTTTAATTTCTTCCGATTTAATTGTTAAACCTTCTTCTTTTTTCAATTTATCCGCTCGGTAAATATCCACTTTCAAATAATGGGCAATCAATTCGGTAATTTTACTACTACCTAAGTCAAGACTTTTAACTACAATAGGTTTTTGATCTAAAACAGTTACTAAAGTTGCTGAATTTTCCCCCAAATCAACTAAAAAAGAACTCTCTCCTGATTTCCCCAAACAACGCGCCAAGGAAAAAACATCCACTTCCAGAACCTCTACTGCAATCTCACTGGCAGACACGGCCTGCTCATACTTACGGCTTATTTCTTTCATCACCGCCACAATGATCGCTTTCCTGTTTTCGTCCTTCTTCTCCTTTTCTTTTTCATCAACTTGATTCTTTTCACCAATTAAATTTTCTGAAACATTGTTTGCTTCTTTAGAAACAATATCCCAGCCATAAATCACTTCTTCCAAAGGAATAGGAATATAGCGAGAAATTTCCAACTTAATCCGCTGGTTAATCTCTTCAATTGAACTGCCCTGAAAGTCAACTGCTGTAATCAAAGATGAATTAGCTGGAATAGAGACGTTAGCACTATCAATTTCCCAGTCTAAATCATCTAAGACTTTTTTGATTACTTTACTAATAGCCTGATAACGTTCATTTCCTACTAACTGACCTTCTTTCTTTATTTCAATCAAAGCATAATTCTCTAGCACAATACCCTCTTTCTTTTTTTCCAGCTGAACAATTTTAATACTACCAGTCCCGATGTCAATTCCTACTGAAACAGTTTTTTTTCTAGTGAAAAAATCTTCTAACTTCCCAGTATCCAAAATATTTTTTAGGTCAAAATGTTGCATGTTTAATTTGTTTTATATTATTTAAAAACTTAATCTTCCCACTAGCCCTTTTATCTTAGTCCAAAACCATTCAAAAGTAAATTCCCTCCTATTGAAAGTTCTTTTTTTTGTGCTACACTAGACTAGAAAAATAAACTAACCTCTTTCATCTAGGCTTAATTTTACGTTAACTTTAAATTCTGTCAAATATGTTATTCCCACTGGATAAAAGATTCTCTCGCAAAGCTAAGCTTGCTCTGGAAAAAACTTGTCTTTATAGCAAACAAAAAGATTGGCACAAAATAGACGGGGTCTTTCTTTTAAAAACTCTTTTAGAAAACGAACGTTCTTTAGGTGGTTTAATTTTAAAAAAATACTTTACTTCAAAAAAAATTCTTCCAGAGAAAATTTCCTATTCTCTCTTCCGCGTTACTCAAGAAGCTATTCACTTAGCCGCTTTTTCCAAAAGCTCTTACATTGGAACAGAGCACTTGGCTAATAGTTTGATTGTTTTATTGGAAAAAAGTTTTATTTCTACCGCTAAGAAAAAATTTACTTCTGCTAATAAAAACTCCCTTCCCGAAGAAGATATTGTTTTCTCTGAACCTTCTTCTTTTCAGCCCGATTTTCTTTCTAATTTAAATGTTTTAATCAATAATTTTTTTACCAATAAGAACAGTGAAGAAAAATCCCTCCAACACTTGGAAAAGTTTTGCATCAACCTCAATGATCGTGTTGCGCAAGAAAATTATTTTCTAATTGGTAGAGAAAATGAGATTCAACGCATCATGCATATTCTCGCTCGTCGCCAAAAAAACAATCCAGTTTTGGTGGGGGAACCTGGTGTTGGTAAGACTGCTATCGTAGAGGGACTAGCAGAAAAAATCAATCACCACAGCGCCGGCACACTTAACAACAAAAAAATTCTTTCTCTAGATCTTGGATTACTCCTAGCAGGCACTAATTTCCGAGGAGAATTTGAATCCCGTTTAAAAGATCTAATTCTTCAAATCCAAAAAAATAGAGATTTTATCCTTTTTATTGATGAAATTCATACCTTAGTTGGAGCTGGTAATGCTGTCGGCGGAATGGATGCCGCTAATATCTTAAAACCCGCTCTTTCTCGAGGAGATATTCAAGTTATTGGTGCCACAACTTCCGATGAATACTATAAGTATATCGCCAAAGATGCTGCTTTAGAAAGACGTTTCCAACCAATTTTTATAAAAGAACCTTCTCAAAAAGAAAGTTGTATTATTCTAGAAGGGATAAAAAAATTTTATGAAGATCACCACCATTTAAAAATTCCTTCTTCTTTACTGCCCGAAATTGTCCGCCTAGCAAAAGAATACCTGCCAGAAAGATTTTTGCCAGATAGCGCGATTGATATTTTAGATGAAGCCTCAGCTTTGCGTCACTCACTTATTGGCAATAATGATCTTTATCAAAAAATTAGCCAAGCTAAAACTGAATTAAAAAAATTAATTCAACAAAAAGAATTCTTAGTAATTAATGAACGCTATGAAGAAGCAACTAAGGTTCGTCAAGAAGAAAAAAAAGTTGAACACAACTTAAAACTCCTAAATAAAAAACTACAACTATCAGAAAATAAACAGGACGTTCTACTACAAAAGGAAGATATTTGGCAAATTGTCTCCAGGAGCGCTCAAATTCCTTTAGAATTATTAACCCAAAAAAAACATAGCCTTCCTATTCAAATCAAAGAACACCTGGAAAAAAATTTAATCGGCCAGAAAGAAGTTATTGAAAAAATTTATCAAACTTTATTACGTCAATTTAGTGGCTTAGCAACCAATCAAAAACCTCTCGGATCTTTCTTTTTTATTGGTGGTGCCGGTGTTGGGAAAACTCTCACTGCCCAACTTTTAGCTCAAAAAATTTCCCCATTGGGAAGAGAAAATTTACTACAAATCAATATGAGCGAATTAGCAGAAAATCATTCCGTTTCTCGCCTTCTAGGTGCTCCAGCCGGTTACGTTGGTTATGAAGAAAGCGGAGAATTAACAGAAAAAATTCGCCATAATCCTTATTGTGTAGTTCTTTTTGACGAAGTAGAAAAAGCTGGAACAGCCGCGCTCAATTTGCTTTTAAAAATCTTAGAAGAAGGCCGTTTAACTGATGCCAAAGGAAAATTAATTGACTTCCGACGTGCCATAATCATTCTAACTTCTAATTTCGCCACTGAACAACTCAATAAAGTTGCCCCCATTGGTTTTTCTAGTGTTTCTAAAACCTCTGCCAAGAAAACATTTAGAGAAACTAAAAAAGCTATACTAAATGAAGTAACGGATTTTTTCCCCAAAGAACTTCTAGATCGTTTAGATCATCTTTTAGTTTTCAATAACTTAACCGCAAAAGATCTAAAAAAAATTGCCCAGAAAGAATTGGAACAACTAGAAAAAAGACTAAAAAAATCTGGCTGGTCTTGGCAAATAGCCGACAATGTTCCTGTTTGGATTGTTCAAAAAAGCCTTTCCAAACAACCAGGCGCGCGTATTATCAAACAGATTGTGCAAAACGAAATTGAACCCCTTTTAGCGGACTTCCTTTTAAAAAATTCTAGTGACAAAAAACCAAAAAAGTTAAGACTAGAGATTAATTCGCAAAAAAAATTAAGCTTAAAAAATTGTTTTTCTTCAAAAAAATCGAAAAGTGGATCAAAGATCTGATTTTTCCTTTCTTTTGTTTGAATTGCCAAAAAGAAGGATCACCTTTATGTTTAGAATGCCAAAAAAAAGCGACTGTCTTGAATTGGCAAGTCTGTCCGCTTTGTGAAAAAACTATCACTGAAAAAGGTGAACTTTGCGCCCTCTGTCAAAAAACCGCTTTCCCCTTAGATTCTCTTTTGGTAGCTAGCGACTATCGAGATCCAAAAATTTCTAAAAGTATTCACTTATTAAAATATCATTTTATTACAGAGCTGGGACCTTTTTTGAGTAAAATTCTTCATCGCGCGCTGTTGAAAAACAACGCGCCTTTGCCCGATGTGATTATTCCTGTTCCTTTGCATCCCTGGCGTTTCCGTTGGCGAGGTTTTAATCAAGCAGAGCTATTAGCTAACTATATAGCAAAAAATTTGGTTCCAGGAATAGAAATTCCTCTGGCTACTGACTGGCTCTATCGTCAAAAAAATACTGCTCCCCAAAGAAAAATCAGCAAAGCAGAAAAAAGAAAAAATAATTTAGAGAATGCTTTTCAGCTCCATTGGCCAAATTGTCTTGCCGGAAAAAACCAAAGAATTTTACTTGTTGATGATGTTTGCACTACTGGCGCTACATTAACAGAATGCGCCAAAACATTAAGAAAAATTCATCCCAAAAACTTATCCGCCATTGTAATCGCAAGACAAAGATAGTTTTATCTAACTTTAAAATTTTATAATAATTTCTATCCCGACTAAAAAACTTTTCTTGACAAAAAAATTTTTTTCTTTAGAATGAAAATGATTTTATTTCTTTTCAAAGAATTTCATGGTAAAAATGACTGCGTTCGAAAAAAAATTGTTTTTTTGGTATTTTATCCGACAAAGTTCGGTCGTTTTTGCTTTGCGGAGAAAGAAAAATTGAAAGTTTCTTCTCAATAAATCAAAACCGACCGCAGTGGTCGGTTTTTTTGTTCTTTACAAGAAAAATATTTTTTCCAAAAATCAAGAAAAAGGAGGAGGACATGCTAAAGCTAGCCGCGCTAAAAACAGACAAAACCGCTTGTAAATTTCTCAATTCGGTTTTGGAAATGGAAAATGACAATGTTTTTTGTCGTTTTCTGGAAGAAAATGAAGTGGCTGAAAAAGACGAAATTGCAGTAACTAGTTGGTCTGGCAGTTGTCCCGGAAAATATTTTCGCACTGCCAACCACGTTCTCCACGGTCGTATTCACAAACAACTGAAAGAGGCTAAGGCCTTTTTAGGAATTAAAAAAATTCCTCCGCCTCAAGCAATCAAAGGAATTTTGGCCGATATGCGTTATTGGCCAAAAATCAAAGTTATTTCGACGCCAAAAAAAATTAAAAAAAGAAGTATTTATTTTGGCGCTTGGTAATCGTAATCAATAAAAGGGAACGAAAGATGAAATCTTTCGTTCCCTTTCCCCTTTTTTCCATTAATTTGCCAAATTAAAATTTTGTGTTAAATTAAACAAGTTAACAGACTAACAGAAAAAGGGTCGGTGGCGGAGTGGTCAATCGCACCTGACTGTAAATCAGGCGACGCAAGTCTACGGGAGTTCGAATCTCTCCCGGCCCACAGAGTTTTTCAATTCCTTGATCATATAATCATCTTTTTGAAAATAACCTAGCTTCTCATAATATTTTCGCGCTCCAATGCCAGAAATAACCGCGATTTTTTTTAATCCAAATTCCTCTTGGACAATTCTTTCTGCTTCAGCCAATAATTTTTTTCCCAAGCCTTGATGTTGCGGAATAATAGAATTTTTTTCTCCCAAATCCAAAAGATGGCCATAAGTATGCACCTCGCGGATCAAGGCGCAATCTTTTAAAACTGGTAAAATTGGATTTTTTAAAGCGGACACTGAATTAATCCTTAAACGCAGAAGAGCAAAAAGTTTATTTTTCTGAAAATTAGTAAATTGTAAAAAAATCTCTTTCCCTCGAGAAGCTAAATAATCAAACCGATCAAGAATTATTTTTTCTTGTGGCAAAAAGGCATCTCTAACTTCTCGGCAACGAATACAGCGGCAAGAAACTTTTTCTTGCTGAAGAATTTGGCGTAAATTGGAAATATTAGGTCCCGCTAAAATTGATTCCTCGGGAATATCTCGAATTAAACGAGAGATACGGACATAAGGAGGAATAATTTTCTTTATTTTTATTAAAAGCTCTTTAATCTGCTGATTGGTATAGGGACGATAAATTTTGGATCGCCATTTTTTTTCCAATTCAGTTTGGGCAGTAACTACACAAGGATATATTTTAATCAAATCGGGTTGAAAATCAGAAGAAGAAAAAAGTTTTTGAAAAACTTGTAAATCTTTTTGTTGTGAACTGCCCAAAAGCCCCGGCATTAAATGATAACCTACTTTAAAGCCAGCTTCTTTTAACAAACGGGTTGCCGAAACAATGGCCTGAACATTATGTCCCCGCCGATTTTTTTTTAAGATTGAATTAAAAACTGTTTGCACTCCCAATTCAACTCGAGTCGCTCCTAAATGACGAAACTTTGCCACTTCCTCAGAAGTGATATAATCTGGACGAGTTTCTAAAGTCAAACCAATGATACGATTTTCAGCAGTTTCGTTTTTCTTTTGCTCTTGTTTGAGAAAACTTTTTGAAGAAAGAATTTTTTTAGAAAAAGGAAAATCATTAGCGGCGCGAAAGCATTCACGAATAAACCATTTTTGATAACGATAAGGAAAATAGGAAAAAGTTCCACCCATTACAATTAATTCTATCTTGCAGGTCCGATGACCATTTTGCCGAAGCATTTTAAGACGATTTTGTACTTGAAGATAAGGGTGAAAAGCTGAACCGATAGCGCGCATGACAGCTGGTTCATTGGAAAGGTAACTCTTCGGCATATTTTTTTCACTAGGACAATAAAGACACTTTCCTGGACAAGGGTAAGGCTTGGTTAATACAGCCACTACAACAACACCGGAAAGAGCCCGAATTTTCTTGATAGCCAATAATTTTTCTAAAAATTTTTGTTCTGAGGTAGAAAAAATTTTTTCTTTAAGAAAAAATTTCAACTGCCAGTTAGAATAAATTGGCAGTTTTTTCTTGCGCGCAAACTCTCTTTTAATCTTCTCTAATTCCACTGCATTCTTAGGTCTTCTAACAACAATTTCTTTAAGCAAACTTTTTATGTTAAAATCAGACATAACAATTTAAAAAATTATGGATAAGCAAACCATTTTTCAACAAGTAAAAGATTTTTATAACCAAAATTGTCAAACTTTCTCTTCCTCGAGAAAATTTTGGTGGCCAGAACTGGATTTTATCAGAAAATACCTAAAAAAGAAAGGGAGTATTCTAGATTTTGGTTGCGGCAATGGCCGGTTAATAAACTTTCTAGACCAAGAAAAAAGCCTCTTAGTCTACCAGGGAGTAGATATCTCTCAAGGACTTCTCACAATTGCTCAAAAAAAATATCCTCAAAAAAAATTTCTCCTAATTGAAAATAACCAAAACCTTCCTTTTGCCAAAGAAAGCTTTGATTTAGTTTTAGCAATTGCCGTTTTTCATCATTTGTCTCCATCAATGGCAGAGAAAACTCTTCGGGAAATAAAAAGGGTTTTGAAAAAAGAGGGAAAAATTATTCTAACCGTTTGGAATTTATGGAAATTTAAATATCTAACCATTATTGCTAAGGACTTTTTCAAAACAAGAAGTCTTTTTTCTGGACAAATTCCTTTCGGCTCTCAAAAAGCAACTCGGTGGTGCTATTGGTGGACACAGAAAAAACTAGAAAAACTCCTTAAAAAAGAAGGTTTTGAAATCCTGGAAAGCGGAATAACTCGTTCTCAAAATAACGAAAAAAGAAATTATTACCTAGTAGGAAAAAAATAAATGTGCCCGAGGCGAGACTCGAACTCGCAATCCCAAAGGAACCAGTTCCTAAGACTGGCGCGTATACCAATTCCGCCACCCGGGCATTAGATTTAGCATAGTAAAAACTAACAAAAAAAGCAAACAAAAAAATCTTTTAAGGAGAAAAACATCTAACCTTATCAAGAATCTTTTTGAAAAGTTTTTTCTACACTTTCTAAAGTCAAGTTGGCTAGTTTTTTTTGATCAACTTTAGGTCCTTTTTTATGTTTAATATATTCAATAATCATTGGAGAAATGGAAAGTAAAATAATAGCTACTACTACCAATTCAAAATTCTTCTTTACAAAAGGCAAACCACCAAAAAAATAACCAGCAAAAAGCATTGAACTGACCCAAGAAAAAGCCCCTAAAACACTATAAAAGAGAAAAGTGCGATAAGTCATTTTTCCAATACCAGCCACAAAAGGCGCAAAAGTACGCACAATTGGTAAAAAACGGGCTAAAATTACGGTTTTTCCACCATGTTTCGCATAAAAACTGCGTGTTTTTTCTAGATAGGCCCGATTAAAAATCCGCGAATTTTCTTTGGTAAAAACCTTTTCACCAATAAAATGCCCTGCCCAATAATTAACGTTATCCCCTAATAAAGTAGCGGTTAAGAGTAAAAAATAAACTAGCCCAATTTGCAAAAATCCCCCACCTGCCAAGGCACCGATAGCAAAAAGCAATGAATCCCCAGGTAAAAAAGGAGTAACAATTAAGCCAGTCTCCGCAAAAATGACTCCAAATAAAATAACATAAGTCCAAAGTCCGAAAATCTCAATAATTTTGGCCAGATATTCATCTATATGAAAAATAAAATCAAAGATTTCCATTTATAAAAATAAAAATAAAAAAAAACTTCTGGCATTATAACCTATTTCTATCTTTTTTCAAAATTCTCAATTTTTTAGCTAATAACAATAATTTTCTTTTGATTTCGGAAATTCCACTAATAAATTAAGATTTGGTTTTTAACACTTGACAAAAATAATTTTTTATGCTAATAAGCTATCAGTTCTTTAAACAAACACCCATTAAAATTGGAAAAAAAAGAAAGGAGAAAAGATGGGAACAGGAGTGATTGAAGCAATGGTAAAAGCAGCCGCTAGCACGATAGCGGCAGTTGTTTTTTCTCTATCCTTTATCGGGTTTGTTATTAATGAAACGCCCGAAGTATGGGAAATTTTTTTTATAACTATTTTCATTTTCCTTTTCTATTTCATCCTTTTTCTTTCTCATTCTTACATAAATGAAAGGAAAAGAAAAGAAAGAAAAAGAAGGAAAAAATAAAACATATCTCTGGGAGAATAAGTTTAACTTATTCTCCCTTTTTTATTATTTTAAAAAATTAATGCAAATCTAAATATTAGTTTCCCACTTGCTTACTATAAAAAGTATGTTTTTCTCTTTCTCTTTTCTTTTTTATAAGAAACAATATTTTTTTCCTTTTATTTAATTATCTAAGATCTCTTTTTCGCCTAATTTTTTATTTCCATAATAGTGATTATTGCCAGAAATAAAGAAAAACCTGTTTAAAGAATTGATATAATTTTATTGATAATGTCAAAACAGTTAAAGAAAAATTAAAACAAGAAGTTTTCTATTTAAATAAATTTAAATAGTTGGTTGACTTTTAATAATTACTTGCGGCAAACTATTCTAACTCAAAATTTTAATTTACCAATATTATATTTCGATGATTTAGACAAGAAATTTCCCCAGTTTCATTTAGAAAAAACTCCATCAAAATCTGAAATCACAAGAAGATAATAATTAGTAATTAAAAAATATGCAATTAGAAAAAAAGTAGCAATTGTTACCGGCGCTTCTTCCGGTTTAGGCGAGGCCATTGCTAAAATGTTTTTAAAAGAAGGATCCAAGGTAGTTTTTTCTGATATTAATCCTTATCCTCAAGAATTAGAAAATAATGCAATTTTTGTTAAAGCTGATACCTCTAAAAAAGAAGAAGTTAAAAATTTAATTAATACGGCTGTAGAAAAATTTGGCAAGTTAGATATTATGGTTAATAATGCAGGTGTTGGTTTAGTTGGAGAAATGATCAATCTACCTGACGAAATTTGGGAAAAAGTAATTGCCATTAATCTCAGTGGTGTTTTTTATGGTATTAGAGAAGCAGCTTCTTATATGAAAGAACAAAGCATTAAGGGTTCCATTATTAATATGACTTCCATTTTAGGACAGGTGGGATTTAAAACAGCCGGAGCCTATTGCGCTTCTAAAGGTGGAGTCAACCAATTAACCCGTACAGCTGCCTTGGAATTAGCTGTTACTGGCATTAGAGTAAATGCTATCGCTCCTGGTTTTATCAAAACCCAAATGACTAAAGGAATACAAGAGGACAAAAATTATAATCAGGCAATTTGTTCTGCTACTCCCTTAGGACATATGGGAGAACCGGATGATATTGCTTATGCAGCCGTATATTTGGCGTCTGATGAATCAAAATTTGTAACAGGATCAATTCTTTATGTAGATGGCGGTTGGACTGCCCAATAAAACTTAAAATTCAAAAAATAAACTCAGCTAATTAATATTCTCTTAATCAGTTTCGTTATTTTTTGGCGATTCCAATTTTCAAAAGAGGCTTTTATTTTTTGGTTTTGTCAAAGATATAATAAAGTATTTAGAAAATTTGTGTTTGACAAAATTCTCAAAAATCCAGACCTAATAAGAAAAAAGTTGCCAGAAATTTAAGCAGAAATTAAGTAAAATAAAAACAGCAACAATCCCCAAAAACACTGAAATGTAAATTGGCGGTACCTTTTGGTTAAAATCCGAACTTTTTTTGACGAAAATCCCGATTTTGACTTTTAATCCCGCCCCAGCGTTTCCGCCCGCCGAATTTCGGCGAGCAAAGCAAAACAATTTTCTTTCAATTTTTTGTATTTTGCGCGCGCCCTTTTTTCTTTTAAAAGGAATTGAAAATTGTTTTGCTTTGATGTTTGGCTTAACGCCAAACGGCAGAAACGCTTCCCACCCCCAGCCCGCCTTCGGCGGGCAGAGCAGGCGAGCAAAAATTCCTTCCCCCAGACCCCCTTCCTTTTTGCTCACCTGCTTGGGCTTCGCCCTGAAATTTTTTGAGCGAGCGGACGACGGGGCCTCAAATTAGGGTGGTGGGTGGGTTAAGTAATTATATCTTAATCTTTTTTCAAAACACTTTCAATCTCAGTTTCTGGTAGATTTTTAATTTTATTTTTCAAAGTTTCAACCCAAGACGGCACGCCGATTGAATTTTCGGTTATTTTCTTTTTCACCTCAATAAACAAATCTAATCCTTTTTTCGTTGTGTTAAATCCTAAACTATTTTCAAATTCTTTTTCAAAGCCTAAATATTTATCTTTCGACGTGCCGTCTGGATAATCTGTTCCAATTTCACCAAACAATTCCAAAATCGCCTTGTTTTTGTTTATGTTGTCTTGTTTTTCATTCGTGCTATCAAGCTGTTTGTCGCCGTCAAAAATCACATAGCAAGGTATACCAAATTCTGAATACAAGCGATAGAAACGATCAATCTCGCTTTTACTGCCACAACGAACGATAGAAATGCCTTCTTTGATAAAGTCAAAACCAACCAAATCAAAAAAGTAAGGTAATAAAAGCGTTTCTGATTGACCTTCAACCAAAATGATTTTTTTAGCAAAAAATCCCTCGTTGGCTTTTTGCGTATCCCCCGTATTTTCGTATGCGTTTTTGTAATGCAAAAACAAATCTTCTTCTGAAGTATCAATGCCATTTCGTGTTTTCAAATCTTTTACAAAATCTCCGACTTTAGCATATCTCAAAAATGTTCCCTTTTCTTTTGTCTTTCTTACAATAAAAATTTCATTGAAATTTCCGGCAGATAAAAAATTTGGCGAATGGGTGGTATAAAAAACTTGTGTTCCTTCTCTGATTATATTTCCATTCACATCTTTTTTATCTTCTGATAACTCTCGCAAGATTTTATAAAAATTTCTTTGTGCTTGCGGATGTAAAAATAATTCTGGTTCATCAATAAAAATCGGACTTTTATTCGCCAAATTTAATTCCGAATACGCTTTTAAAATTGCGATCGATATTGACGCTTGGACACCCATTCCTAAATTTGACGCTTGAAATTCAAGCCCCATGTCTTGTTCTTTGACTATCAATTGCAATGTGCGATAAAAATTCCACGGATCATACAAACTCAAATCAACGATAAAATCGGATTGCGGTCTGTTAAGCTGTTTCGCGCTTTCTTCCTGCAAAATAGTCATAAATTTTTTCATAACTTCTTGACCGCTTTCGTCTTTTACAGAGAAAAGTAACTTATCCCTGATAAAAGTTAGCCACTCTTTCAGCCATTCTTTTTTGGCTTTTGTCTGTTTATTATATTCCATTGATTCACCAAGAAATTTTTTATTTATCTCTTGGAGAATACGACCAACCAACGACCACTTATTTGAAGGTAAATAGTCAAGAATTTCTCTATCTACTCCCAAATAGGCACAACAATACTTTTCTCTGTTTTCGTTTGAGCAATAATTGCCGTTATAATTCAAGCCCGATTTTGTTCTGCCGTAACTATCCGTCCATTCTTCGGTAAGTTCTAAATAATTATTGTCGTCAAAATCAAGACGAATAGCGATTTTGTTATTCTCATCACCCATAAATCTATCTTCCTTTTTTGTGGAATTGAAAGACGGATAAATCGGGCCTAAAAGCCAATTGATAGCATCGAAAATATTACTTTTGCCAGTGCTATTTGCGCCAATAAAAGCATTTAAGCCGGTGGACGGCTCAAATTCCAAATGCTTAATGCTTTTATAATTATCAATCGTGATTTTTGTAATTTTCATATAGCCTAGATAATTTTGTATTTCTTCTTATCGAGCAATTTTAAATCACCTTTGTTTTTCCAAATTTCTTTGAAATCTTTATTTCTCATCGTTCTGATATGTCCGAGATAAACCGAAACAAAATGACCGTTTATTTTTGTTTCTTTTGCCGCTTTTACATTTTTTTCAGCAATCTTTACATAATCAGAATCAAGCTCAATCCCGATATATTTTCTGCCCAATTGCTTTGCGGCGACTGCGGTTGTTCCGGTTCCCACGAATGGATCAAGAACAATATCATTCTCATCTGTGGTCATTAAAATTAACCTTTCAAGTAGCGGAATAGGAAGCTGACAAGGGTGTTCGTCTCTTCGCTTTTTGTGCCGTATTCTGTGAATATCATTCCAAACATCAGAAAGAAGCGGGCCGAATCCATGCGCCTGGTCTTTCTTCCCGCCATAGTCTTTTAAAAATTCATCGCACGCTCGACATCTGGAGTGCGGGTATCTAATATCATAAAATTTAAAATCTTTATGAGATTTTGATTTCGTGTAATACAAAATACCATAATGATTTGGCAATAAAGTTTTTCCCATTGGCGCGCCGCCGGAATCCCAAGCAATCCAATGTCTGAAATAAGCAATTTTGTTTAAATGCTCGGCGTAATGCGAAAGCCAACGAGGGATATTGTGAACAAATATAGCCCCCGTGGGTTTCGTAATTCTCACCATTTCGCTCATCCAATCATTGCACCAATTCAAATAATCTTGTTTTTCTTTTGAATCTTCATAGTGATTATATTTTTTCTTTAGATTAAAAGGTGGGTCAGCAAAGGTCATATCCACCGAATTGTCCGGTATCTTTTTAAATACTTCCAAACAATCGCCTTTAATTATTTTGTTCAAAAAATTATTCAGCATAATATAATTATTTACTTAAGAAAGGTTTCATTTAAAATTTTCTCAAATCTTTTCAGTTCTTCTCTATGAAAAGTAAAAACATCTTCATAGGCCGTAACCATTCTTTTTAGATCACCTTTTCTGACATACCAACCAATGCCATCCACAAAACCAATAAATTTTGCCTTTGGATAATGCGACTTAATAAGTGAATCAATAGAAATCTCTGTTTTTGATTTATCGCCTTGACCGGATGAAGTGGTTACCAAAAATGAGCTTTCGACAATAATTAACGGATTTTGTTTATTTGGAATAATAAAATCCATTGTTCTTTTATTATCGGGGGCATTGTCAATGAGTTCTCTGAGGTCACCCTTTTCAAACGGTATTTCTAAATGATTCAAAATTTCTTCAATTAAAATTTCCGGATTATTTTCTTTCATTCCAGAATAACTGCCTTTTTCTTTGTATCTGATCAAAGTGTCTATCATTTCCGGCAATTCAAATTTTAGTTTTGAAATGCTTAATTTCTTCAATTCAAATAGCGGAATAGTTTTTGTCAAAAACGGAACTGTTGAACCTTCAAAGAAAATATTTAAAATTCCTTTTCTGAAAAATTCGTTTTCTTTTATAAATTTTGCGATTTGAGCGTCTGACCACTCTTTCAGATTATTTATGTCTTCATCCCTAAACCATTTGTCCTTATAAACCAATTTGCTCAATTCTGGATCATTAACAACCCTAATAATTGTAGTCAATCTTTTTAAGGTTTCGTTTGAAAATCCTGTCAAAGCGAGCAACGCTCTAAGACCGTTTTCTTTTTCAATCAATAGCTGTTCAAAAAATTCCTTTTTCAATCCCTGCGTTTCAATATTATTTTTCAATATCAAAAGCATTTCCTTTAACGAGTTTAGATAACCTTCATATTTTTCTTCAAAAGCTGGATTGAAAAAATAAAAAGTATTTTTATCAATCACGGTTTTAAATTTCAATTCAGTTGTAGGTTTTGTGTATTTCATAATTGTTATTTTTGATTAGTAAAAAATAATATAGATTCTTCTTTCATTGTATTTTGTAGCCCCCGGATCGGCTTCTTTAGATTAAGTTCAAATTTTAGCCCCTGTTTTTCTCCAAGCTCAATAATTTTTGTTTCCAATCTCACGCCATTTGTTTGAATATCGTTTGTGCCAATAATTATAATGATAGGCACATTTTTCTTTGATACCCGTTTCATTTCGCCAAGAGCCTGATTCATTTTGTCAAAATAAATTTCCAATTTATTTTCCACGCCTCGCCCTTGTAGGCCGATCATTTCTTGTCGCAAAACTTCCAGATTTTGGCCGAGATATTCTAGTTGGGGCTGATCATTTTTTAAATAATCAATAGCGAAAGAATAGGGCGGTGAGGTAATTACCGCATCCACACTATTATCACCAAGCGGTAAATTTAGAACGCTACCTTGAATAATTTTACTTTTTCCAATTTTTAAATCCATTTTTTGTCTTGCTTCTTGAAAATATTTTATCGTTAAAACATATCTGTCCAATACGCGCGGAAAAAGTTTATCAACAGAAGAGCTGCTTCGGCCAGCAAATCCGACAGTATCTAAAAACGCTAATAAAATTATTTCGTAATAGTTTCTTTTTTTGTCGTCTTTGTTGTTTTTAAAATATTCCGGAACTTTATCTTTTTTCAATTTATCCAAGACTTCTTTCGGATTTTTGATAATTGACTCTAAGATTTTAATATCCAAGTTTAAAGCAAATGTTTTAACTTTTCCCATTAGCTCACAAAATGGGCTCAAATCAACAGAGATAGCGTCAATGCCCAGCAAATTAGCTTCAACCGCAACAGTGGAACTTCCGGCCATTGGATCAAGAACAACATGGCCGGGTTTTATATCAAGTATATTTAATAATGCCCTTATCAATTGCGGGTGAAATTTTCCACGATATGGGAAAAGGCTATGAGTTGCGTATCCCGTTGAATATTTTCCGTCTAAAAAGAAAATTTTTGTCCGAAAAGAACTATTTTTATGAACTTCTTCTAAATTTTGAAGGTTGCAAGTTTTATAATGAGCTGTTTCTTTCCCGTCAACTAATTTAAAATACGCGCTTCTTTCAACTAATTCTTTTTTTGATAAAACCTCATATTCCCATAAAGCTAAATCTAATTCAAAAATTTCATCAGTTCCGTTAATGAGTTGATAATCTTTATCAAATAATTTTTCTAATAAGGGAATATGATTTTTCATAGCTACTTTATTAAATCCTCAATAGGCACATTCAACGCCTTGGCGATCTTTTTCAAAGTTTCAATGGTCGGATTGCCTTGTTTACCCGCTTCTATGTTGATTATCGTATTGTTGGAAACATCAGCAAGGCGCGCCAATTTCTCTTGAGAAATTCCCATTCTTTCTCTTAACCGTTTTACGGTCTTTGCTAGATTGTTTTTACTTGACTCTGCCATAATTTATTAGCAATATTAAATTGTGGTATACTTATTTATGCAAATGCTTTCTTCCCACAACATAATATTACCAAAATATTTAAGAATGGTAAAGAAAAAAGGGAGTAAAAAGTCAAAAACACGCGCACGGAGGGGTGGGGCAAACACAACTCCATTTCTGGCGGTGCATTTTGCTTTGCAAAATACGCACTCCAAATTAGTCAAAAAAAGCCGTCGGAAGAAAGCGAGGCAAACCTTACACAAAACGCTGAAATTGTAAATTGGCGGAGAGGGAGGGATTCGAACCCTCGAGGGCGATTAAACCCTGCCACGTTAGCAGTGTGGTGCTTTCGACCAGCTCAGCCACCTCTCCTTTTTTGATCTTTATTTATCAAATTTTCCAAAATACCACGCTAGCAATTTAACCCGCCTTAGCAGAATAGACAAACCCCTTTTCCCTTTCCAAATTATCTGTCTCCGTTAAAAAATCAAAACCTTCTTCTTTTTAACAAAAAAAATTTCTCTTGGCAAGCTAACTTCTTTTTTAAATTTTTTTATTTAAAATCAGTTAACTATTTTTTCATGGTCTGATAATTTACTTTTTTCTTTTAAGAGATTATACTAAAAATGTTCCGAGAAATTTTTTACTCTAAAAAAATCATTAAAAAATAAATTATGCCAAGAACAAAAAAAATTCAAAAATTTCTTTCTGCAATTTTTCACAAAAATTGGTTTTGGGCTTCGTTAATTTTTGTTCTAGCTTTGTTTTTGCGTTTGTGGCAATTAGAAACCATTCCGCCCGGCGCTTGGTATGATGAAGCTCATAATGCCACTGACGCCTTAACTGCTATAGAAAATGATCAATTTCCAGTTTATTATCCCGCTAATTTTGGAAGAGAGGGTTTGTTTCTTAATATCGTCGGCTGGTTAATTTGTACTTTTGGCAACAGTAATTTCGTTTTTCGTTTTTTTAGCGCTTTTTGCGGTAGTTTGGCAGTAGCTGGTTTATTTTTACTAGCCAGAAAATTAAAGCTAAGTCAGCCGGTAGCTTTTTTAGCTAGTTTCGCTCTAGCCACTTCCTTCTGGCATCTCAATTTTTCTCGGATTGTTTTTCGGGCTATTATGACACCCACTCTCTTAATTTGGTCGGCTTTCTTTTTCTTTTGGGCTCTAGAAAAAAGACGCTGGTGGCAATTTATTTTAGCCGGCGCTACTTTAGGATTAGGATTACATACTTACATTTCCTTTCGTGTTGCGCCTTTCATTTTTGTTGGCCTGGCTGTTGCTTTGTTTTTTTCCACCAAAAATTTTTTTAAAAAATATTGGTTAGGCGCGTTACTGTTTCTTTTTTCTTCCTTATTAGTAGCAGCGCCAATTCTTTTTTATTTCTATAAAAATCTAGCCGAGATGACTACTCGCACTGGCGCTGTTTCAGTCTTTAACGCTCCCGGCTTGACTCCTGTTCAAGCTATTAGCAAAAGTTTATTTTTACATTTAGATGCGTTCTTTTTTCACGGCGATCCGAATCAACGCCATAATCATGCTTCTTTGCCTATTTTGCCTCCAGTTTGGGCTTTATTTTTTGCCTTTGGTTTTCTCCTTAGTATTAAAGAGATTTTTTTTGATGTAAAAAAAATTTATCAAAAAAAACCCACCGGTAAATTTTTCTTGTTAGCCATTTTCAGCCAATTAAGTTTTTGGATCATGCTTCTTCCAGGCGTGCTTTCTATCGAAGGCATTCCTCATATGTTAAGAATCATTGGCGCAATTCCGGCAGTTTTTCTTTTGACAGCCTTTCCTTTTGAATATTTTTTCCGTTTGTGGAAAAAATTAGTTCACTCCGAAAATCTACCCCTAAAAAGATGGCGAGAAAAAACTTTAAAAATTTCTTTAACCGGCTTAATAATTATTTACTGCTTGACCGGTTTATTCCAGCTTTATTTGTATTTTTTTATATGGGCCAAAAATCCAAAAACTTTAGAAGCTTTTGAAAATCGTCTCTATCAAATAGGACGTTCAATTAAAACTTTATCTCTAAAAGAAAATAATTTTTTCATTACCAGCCCTGAAATAAATATCAGCCAAGACCACCGTGATTCTGGATTAAAAACTACCCACTATTCTGGTTGGCCAGAAGTAAAAAATTTTCTTTTTTATTCTCCTTCTATTGAAGTTTTAAGAGACTTGCCTTGCCAAAACACTCTTTATTTTTTTCAGCAACCCGATCAATGGCTTTTGGAACAATTTCAAAAAAAATGCCCCCAACTTCAACAAAAAGAAATCCTTTCTCCAGATGGAAAATATCTTTTTTGGATCATGCAATAATTCTCTGCTTCTAAAAAACTTCCCATATCCACTAAGATATGAGAAGTTTTTCAAAAAATTATTTTTGATTAAAATTTATTTTACTTGAAAAATATGAGAAACATCGCCGGAACGGTTTTCCCAAAATAAATTATTTTTACCAAAAACCACACTGTGTAACCAATCAGTTTTGCCATAGGTTCCCACTTCCAAACGAGCTAATCCCCACCGATTGTTTTTGTAAAACTTAGAATCAGTGATTTGTACTAAACCTTTCTTCCCATTACTCCGTATTTCCAAACCTTCTCGATCATTGTCATAAAAAGTATTATTATCCAAATAAATTTCTGACCAATCCAAAACCATCCAAAGACCATCGCCGGCATTATCTTTAAATTTATTTCTTTTAATAGAGCCTTCACAACCTCCCTCCATGGCTAACCCGTTGCCATTGTTATTTTCAATCAAATTATCTTGAATATCCACTTTGCGACTAACCGCATAAATTCCAGCGCGACCATTTTCAGCAATATAAGAATTGATAACAGAAATTTTTTCATCATTATGTGTCTTTGAAGCCTTAGCTTCAATTCCATTTTTACGATTTTTAATAATTCGACACTCAGAAATAGTCACTCGATAATTTTCTCCAACAGAAATTCCGTTGGCGCCCTCTCGCACCGTTACCTTCCGCAAAGCAGTATTATTTTTCATTCGCACCGTTGGTTCCCCTTCATCCTTGGCCTCAATAATCACTTTTTCTACATCTTCACCATAAACTTCTACTCCAGAAAGAATTTTAATATTTTCTTTATAGGTACCATTCAAAATTTTAACATCCTTTTTTTCTTCTTTAGCTTCCTCAATAGCTTTTTGGATTTTGTTAAAAGGATGTTCCTTGCTTCCATCCATTGTTCCGCTAGCACCATCATCTACATAAATCACTCCTTTAGCACCCATTCCAGAAATACTTAACAATAAAAAAATTACTGCAATAACTATTAAACTGACAACTCTACTTTTTTTCAACCAACCATTGATAATTCTGGTTTGATTCATTTCTTTAAAATTAAAAATAAAAGATAATTCCTTTCCTTGATCAATTTAACAAAATAACTTTTGCTTATAGCATAATTTAAATTTTTTGTCAATAGCAGTGTCTTAAAAAATATGGAGAAAAAAACTATTTATTCTCTAAAAATTCCATTTAACAACTCAAAAAAGATTTTTCTTTTTCGCTTGCCAAACCAAAAACCAGAAAAAAAGATAATACAAAAAAAGAAATCCTCCCCTTAAACCTTCAATTTCTATCTCTGCCCAAGAAAAATGGGCAAAAAATTTAGCCACTGCAATTTCCCAATGCAAACCCCAATAAAGAATAGGAGCAAAAAGATTTGCCCCTAAAGGAAAAAAAATTTCCAATAAAATCAAACCAAAACCTCCTAGTGTTAGCCACGGAACAAGAGGTAAAATCAAAAAATTTGCTATTAGCGCCACTGGAGAAAAAGTTTGGAAAGTAAAAACTAAAATTCCCAGCACACCTAATTGCGCGGCTATAGTAGTTAAAAAAATAGATTTTAATTCTAAAAAATCTTTTTCTACTCCCCAACTTTCCCGCCAAGCAGCATAAAGAGTAACTAAAGAAAAAGTAGCTAAGAAAGACAATTGAAACCCGACATCATAAAAAAGCAGCAATGGAGAAAAAAAGAGCATCACCGCTGCCGCCAGAAAAAGCATCCGCAAAGAATTAGCTAATCGACCAATTTTAGCAGCATAAAGAACTAAAATTCCCATAATCGCCGCCCGCACCGCTGAAATTGGCGAACCAATGGAAAGTACAAAAAAAATCAAACCCGCTACAGCTAGCCAAAAAGCTTGCGCGCGTTTAAAGCCTAAAAGAAAAGCACTACCCATTAAAAAAGTCCCCAATAAAGAAATATTATAGCCGGAAACAGCTACTAGATGAGAAAGTCCCGCCCGCCGAAAAGCCGTTTCAGTCTCTTCATCCAAGTGATCATTATCGCCTAAAATTAAACCAGCCAAGAAACCACTTTCTGGAAAATTTATTCGCTGATAAATTTTTTCTTCCAGTTTTTTTCGCCAAGCAAAAGATTTTCTCAAAAAAAATATTCGCCCAAATTCTCCTTTTTCCAAACCTCCTTTTATCGTCAAAAAAGTTCCCACTTTCCTTACTTTAGCTTTCTGGCAAAACTGATAAATTCCTTGGCTAGCCAAATTAAGTGGATAATTCCAGTTCTCAATTTTTCTCGGATTTTGCAGAAAACAATTTATATCTACCACATCTCCCACTTGAAAATTGAGGTAATCATTAGAAAGCAAAAGTACCCGCTCCTTCTCTTCTCCTAAAAGTCGTACAATCATTTTTTGTCCATTAGCTGTTTTTTTCGGCTCACTCCAAACAACACCCTGTCCAGAAAAATATTTTTCCGTCCGAGGATAAACTGCCGACAAAGCACTATCAGTTTTAGCCCAACCAATTAAAAAACCAGCTAGAATACAACTTAAAAAAATATACTCTCGTTTTTCCCAAAAAATTCCTACTAAGCCAACCAAAAAAGGAAACCAAAAAAACCCAGCCGCAGGTCCAAGCGGAATATTATTAATTTTCTCTTGTGCCAACAAACGCAAAAAAATCCCTATGCCAAAAGCCACTAAACTCAACAAAAAAATTTTTGAGTTAGAAAAATAGATAATCGTCAATTTTTTTTCCATCCTTTTTTCACAAAATTCTTTCTATCAAACACTCTTAGCCAAAACCAGAGGGTACTAGCTTTTTCAAATCAAAACCACTAAAATAAACCATAGCTGCCACAAGTTTTCATCGCAAAACCTTTCACCGCACTTCAACTTTTCCGAAATATTTTTTCAGATCTGCTGCCGCTTTTTCCAAATCTAACCGACGCTTAGTCTTCAAAGCAGTTTGTCGATATTTTTCTGATAAAATTTTCCCCTGAAAATCATATTTTTGCAAAACATACTTTTTTGAGCCTTTCAGCCAACGGCCAATAGCCACTAAATCTTGCCTTGTATGCAACCGTGGTGCCACTGTAGTACGAAATTCATAATCCACTCCCGAATTACGAATCAAACCCATACTTAATTTTATTCTTTCTATATCCACTTTAACTCCCACGGTCAAAGAATATTTTTCCAATGAATTTTTGATATCCATAGCCACAAAATCCAACAATTTTTCCTGAAAAGCTTGTTGTAAAACATCTGGTCGACTGCCATTGGTATCCAGTTTAATCAAATAACCCCTTTTTTTTATTTTTCTCAAAAACAAAATCAAATCTTTTTGTAAAGTCGGTTCGCCCCCAGTAATACAGATCCCTTCTATTTTCCCCTGACGACCATCTAACCAAACAAAAAAATCTTTTTCCTTTAAAATTCCTTGACTAATTTGGTCAGGAAAAACTAGCTCTGGATTATGACAAAAAGGACAACGAAAATTACATCCCGCTAAAAAAACTGTAGCGGCAATTCTTCCAGGATAATCTATTAAAGTAGTTTTTTGCAGTCCACTAATAAGCATCTTACTTTTTCGGTTTCATTAAAGGAAAAATCTGACATTCTCGCATTGACTTGTTCATTAAAAAAGAAAAGACTCTTTCACTCAAACCAAAACCAAAGGTAGGTGGCATTCCATATTCTAAAGCTTCTACAAAATCTCGATCAAACATTTGCGCTTCTTCATCACCGGCTTCTCGCAATTTTTGTTGCTCCGCAAATCGTTCCGCTTGATCCAAAGGATCATTTAATTCGGAATAACCATTTCCTAGTTCACTTCCCGCAATAATCACGTGAAAACGTTCCACTTTCTGAGGATTTTCCGCGCTTCTTTTAGCAAGTGGTGAAACCTCTACCGGTTCATTAATTAAAAATCCCGGTCCACCGATTTTTTTGCGACAAAATTTCCATAAATTATCAATGGCTCGCGCTCGATTAAAACCTTTGGCAACATAAACTACTCCTAACTCTTTCAATTTTTTTTCCATTGTCTCCAAAGTCGCCCGTTCAATATTTACTCCCGTCATTTTAGCAATTGTTTCTGTATAATCATATTGTTCCCAAGTTCCCCCTAGATCCAAATCAAAACCTCGGATTTGAAATTGCAAAGTTCCAAAAGTTTCCCGCGCAATATTTTGATAAAGTTCTTTGACCAGTTGCATTCCTTTCCGATAATCAGCATAAGCCCAGTAAAACTCCAATTGGGTATAATCTTGTAAATGTTCACTGTCCATTCCTTCGTTACGAAATTGCCGACCAATTTCAAAAGTTTTTTCCATTCCTGCCACCATCAGCCTTTTTTGCCATAATTCTCCCATAGAAATTCTTAGATAAACATCCATATTTAAAGCCTTGTGGTGTGTGACAAAGGGAGTAGCATCCGCTCCGCCAGCAGAAACTTCTAAAACCGGAGTTTCTACTTCAATAAAACCCTGCTTCTTCAAAAAATTTCTCGCCGCATTCCAAAAGACATCTTTTTTGTAAATCAATTCTTTAATTTCCGGATGAAAAAGAATATCTAAATAACGTTTGCGCAAACGCTCCTCTTCATCTTGTAAATTTTTATGTTTATCTGGTAAAGGCAAAATAGATTTCGCTAGTAAGATAATTTTTTTTGCTAAAACGGATTTCTCCCCCTTGTGAGTATTAAAACGTTCGCCTTCAATTCCAATAAAATCTCCCAAATCCAAATTTTTTACCCAAAATCTATAATCTTCTCCTAATTCCTTCTTATTCAAAACTACTTGGATTTTTCCAAATTCATCTTGCAATTGCAGAAAAGTCAAATTGCCCATATCGCGAAAAAGCATAATTCTTCCTGCCACCTTAACCGCACAACCAACCATCAATTCTTTAACTACTGAAGATTTTTCCTTTTCAAAAGCCATGGCGGGAAAAGGTGAAATTCCTCGATTAATAAAGTTTTTTAATTTTTTAATTTTATCCTCGCGAACGTCACTTAACATAGAAATAGTAAATAATTTTTAAATTAGGCGTCTGGTAAATAATTTCTAATAATCTCTCAATTTTCGGGAACTGCGCATATCACGAATTTTATCTAAAGCTTTGGCTTCGATTTGTCGAATTCTCTCCCGTGTAACACCAAACTCCAGACCTACTTCTTCTAAAGTATGCGTCACCCCATCATCTAAGCCAAAACGAATTCGTAAGATTTTTTGTTCTCGCGGAGTCAATTGATCCAAAGCTTCCGCTAAATGATTCTTTAAAAGTGTGCGCGCAGCTTCCTGGTTAGGTGTGATTAAATCTGTATCTTCAATAAAATCTCCCAGTACACTATCATTTTCATCATCTCCAACAGAAGTTTCTAAAGAAACAGTTTCCTGAGAAACTTTCATAATATGTCGTACTTTCTCCACCTTTAAATTCATCTCTGCCGCTACCTCTTCCGGCAAAGGTTCTCGTCCCAATTCTTGAACTAAACGACGCACTACTTGAACATACTTATTAATCGTTTCCACCATGTGTACCGGAATACGAATAGTTCGAGATTGATCAGCAATTGAACGAGTAATCGCCTGCCGAATCCACCAAGTAGCATAAGTAGAAAATTTATAGCCTCGCCTATAATCAAACTTTTCTACCGCTCGAAAAAGACCAATATTACCTTCTTGAATCAAATCTAAAAAAGATAAATTATGACTACGACCAACATATTTTTTAGCAATAGAGACCACTAAACGTAAATTAGCCTCTGTTAATTTTTGGCGCGCCAATTGATCACCTTTTTCAATTGCCTTGGCCAAAGCAATTTCTTCTTCAGCACTGAGAAGAGGTACCTTGCCAATTTCTCGTAAATAAATTTGAACTGAATCGGCTGCCCCAATATCATCATCTAAATCCAAAGCATCACTTTTTTTATCTGTTCTCTTTTTTAGTTGATCCTTCTCTTTATCAATTTTTTTAATTTCTTCGTCAATTTCATTTTTCAAAATTTCATCAGAAGATATCACTTTGACTGCCGCTTTTTCCAACTGATCATAAAGTTCTTCCAAACCCTCTAAATCCCGTTCCACTTCTCCCATTACACAAATAATTTCATCCTCTGTCACAAAACCCCGTTGTTTACCTCGTTTAATCAAAAGTTCCACTTCCAATTTCCGCTTCTTTTCTAGCTCTTTTTTGATTATTTTGGTTGATTGATAAGAGAGTTCTTTTTTCTTTCTTTTCTCTTGGGTAAACCTGGAAACTGTTTGAGAATTTTTTTTCAATTGAAGAGATTTTTTCTTACTGCGTTTTATTTTTTTAAACACTGGTTTCTTTTTTTTCTTTTTAGTTTTTTTTCCAGCGATAAAACGAACCGTTTTTCGAGTTGGTTTTTTCTTTTCTGTCTTTTTTTTCTTTATCCTGCTTTTCAGTAATTTCTTTTTTCTTCCCATTGATTTTCAAAATTAAAATTAAAAAACAAAAAACTTTCGTTTCAATAACCGAACTTTACCAATTAAGAGTTGCGCTTACAATAAATAATAATCAAAAATCATTTTAAAATCCTAAAAATCTTTTAAAATCTTGGCATATTCTTGTGATAAAATCAAAATTGCCTCCTTATCTCCCCGCTCTTCTGCTACCTTAAGATCGCGAGCAATTTGTTTCAAATTTCTCTTTTTCCTTTCTTGGCGAATATTCTCTATGATTGCCTGCCATTCCACCTGAGGCACTTCTTGTTTTTCTTGAAAACCTATTTCTTTGTCAAAATCAAAGCGCTCTCGAACAGCTAAACTTTCCAAAAAAATTTTTTCTTTTCGAGAAAGGCCTTCCTCTGAAAAAATTTTGCGCGCTAAAGACCAGTAATTTTCATCAAAAATTCCTTCTAATGCCAGTAGATTTTCTTGAGAAAAAGCTTCTTTAAAAAGAAACAATACTCCTAGCGCTTGCTCTTGTAAAAATACCAATCTATCTTCTACTCTTTTTGTCGACTTTTTATTTCTTGCCATTGTTTCCTCGGCTGTTTTTTCTAACTGTTTTTTAGCGCGAACCTTTTCTAAAACTTTTACCAATACTTCACTATCAATATCCGCTTTTTGTCCTAATTTTTTCAACCAATATTCTTTTTCCACTGGATCGGCAATATCTTTGATCAAATTCAATAAATCGCGCGCAATCATTTTCTTTCCTCGAGGATCATTAACCGAATATTTTTCAAAAGTTCTTTCAAAAAAGTATTTCATCACTGGCACTGATTTTTCCTGGGCAATTTTCATCCATAAATTTTTATCAGCAATTATTAGATCATTAATATCTTTATTTCCTGCCGGTAAAACCAATACATCTGTTTCTAAATCATTTTCCAAACAAATCTTAATTATTTTCGCTGTGGCAGTCTGACCAGCTTGATCCATATCCAAACACAAAGAAACCCGATTGGTTAAACGTTTAATTAAATTCGCTTGTCTTTCTGAAAAAGCCGTTCCTGAGATAGCCACAATATTTTTTACACCAGCAGAAAAAGACGCCACAATATCCATATTTCCTTCAGCCAAAATTACTCGATCTTGCTTCTTAATTTCCCCTTTTGCCTGATAAAAACCGTAAAGAACATCACTCTTGTCATAAACTACTGTCTGCGGAGTATTGATATATTTAGCTGTTTTTTCCTCTCCGCCAGGAAAAATCCTAGCTGAAAAACCCACCACTTTTCCGAAAACATCTAACACCGGAAAAATTATTCGCTCCCGAAAACGATCATAATAGCCAGCGCGATCACCTTGAACTGCATTTTCCTTCTTTACAATAAGCCCAGCTTTCTCTATTTCTTTTAAAGGATATCCTTTTGATAAAAGAAAATCCAAAAGCCGTCGCCAACCACCAGAGTTTAATCCTAAACGAAAAATCTTTATTGCCTCCTCAGTTAAACCTCGAGCAAAAAGATATTTTTTCATCTCTCTTCCTAAAACAGTTTTTTCTAATTGTTCTTGAAAAAAAACAGTTGCCGTTTCCAAGATTTGTAAAAGAATTTTTTTCTCGTCTTTTTCTTCTTTGCCCAAAAGCCTTTTTCCTTCCCAACGAGGCAATTCCACACCAGCCTTTTCCGCCAAACGAACTAAGGCTTCACGAAAACTTATCCCTTCCATTTCTTGAACAAAAGTAAAAATATCTCCGCCTTTTTGACAACCAAAACAATACCAAAAATTACGCTCAGGATTGACCATAAAAGAAGGCGTCTTTTCACTATGAAAAGGACAGAGAGCTCGAAAATTTCCACCTGCTCTTTCTAGCCTCAAATACTCGCTTAAAACATCCACAACTCCAAGCCGATCTTTAATTTGTTCTGTAACATCCGCCATATTTTCTCAAATAAAAAAACTCAAACCTCTCATATTTTTACCTTAATTGAGACAAAAAAGCAAGCTGTCGATTCTTTTAAGTTTTTCTTTATTTTTTTCTTTTTTTAGCCTTTGAATTCTTTTTTCCACTCACTAAACCAGCTAAAAAGGCGCCTACCGTTGCTCCGATCCCAGCAGAAATTAAAGCAGTTTTTTCCGGATTTTTCTTCAAAAAAGACTGGGCTTTTTTAATCGCTTCCCTTAATTCCTTCTTGATTTTTTGCGCTTCTTCTCCTGCCAACATTCGAGCTTTTTCCAATTTTTCTTCTAAGTTTTTTTGCTCCATTTTTTTAAAATTAAAGATTAACTATTTTTTTAAACCGTTCACTAAACTAGCCAAAAGCCAACAAATTCCTCCTGTTAATAACCAACCCCAACCTATCATCCCCCACTCGGCTAATATTTTGTCTAACGCTAAAGCGATTCCTACTAAAAAAAATCCGCTGCCCCAAAAAAGCAATATTCCTATGACAAGTTTTTTTCTTAAAAAAAATCCAGCTTCTTCCGCTCCAACTTGAATTTTTTTTTCTACTTGATCAACAAGAGAAGAAAAAAATTTTTCAATCAATGGCCAAAACGTTCCTAAAAAATTTTTTTCCTTTTTTTCTCGCTGGGTTTTTTCAATTTTCATTTTTTCTATTTAATTTTTAAATCTTTCTTAGATCTATAAGAAAATGTAGCACAAAAGAAGAAAAAAAGAAACCCCCGACTGCGGAGATTTCTTAAAAACTACCAATCCAATTGTGGAAAAATTATTTCTTCTTGGTGGCTTTCTTCTTAGTTACCTTTTTTTTGGTGGTTTTCTTAGCCACTTTTTTCTTAGCTTTTTTCTTAGTTGCCATGGTCCTCACCATCCTTTCTTTTCATTTTTTTTATTTTTAATTTTAAAAAATTCAATTTAAAAAATTAAATCTAAAATTATTATACAACAAAAAAAAATAAACGCAAGAGTTTTTTACATTTTTTTTATTTTTTTTCAAAAAAATTTTTTCTTTTTTTTCGTCTCTATTTTTTATTTTCTTTTTTATAGAAAAACTTTCAAAAAAATTTAGTTTACTTTTTTAATAAAAATTTTAAAAAAAGAAAATATTCAAAAAAAACTATTTTTAAAAAATTAAAGAATTAACTGTTAATGATTTTGGTAATTTATATTTTATTATTCCCTAATTTTCAAAACACTAAAAGTTTACTCAAACTGCTTTTCTGCCCTATGTTTCTTATCTTTGCTCCAAAGCCTTTTTTTCTTTTGAAGAAAATTTTTCTGTCGCATAACGCCAAGTTATTCGCACCATCTTTTCTTTGTTTTTTTTCAAAAAATTTTGCAAAATTTCTTTATTGCATTTTCCCACTTCCCGCAACATCCAACCCACAGCTTTATTAACAAGATCTGCCGGATCGGATAAAAGTAATTCCGCTAGACGTAAAGTGTCTGTAAAATTCTTGCGACGAATAAATTCCAGTGTTGACACAATAGCAATTCTTCGCCGCCATAAATTTTTTGATTTGGCTAATTGATAAAGAAATTTTTTATCACGAGAAAAAAAATAGTCACCCAAAATTTTTGGCGCTGACAAATCCACCAAATCCCAATTGTTTATTCTGCCAATTTTTCTTTGATAACTTTTCACTACTTCTTTTTTTTCAATTGCATTTCCTTTTTGATATTTTTTTACCAACACCCGCAAAGCCGTTGAACGCACCTCATGAACTGGATGATCTAAAAGTTTTTCTGTTTCCGCTAAAGATATCACTTGCCAAAATTTTTTCACTATTGCTTCACTCTGCGGAGTAGTTACTCCCCAAAAAATATCTCCAAAACCATAAGCACCTTTTTGAGTTTTAAAAAAACTCGCCGTTGTTTGCGCTTGAAAAAAATTTTTTTTCTTTTCCAATTCTTTTATTAACTTCTCCCCAATCAGCTCTGATTTTTTTTCTTTCATAAAATAAAATTGCTAGCTATTTTACTGACCACTAACCGTTGATGTTTTTCTTAACACTAACACTCTTCAATGTTAGCTTATTACCTTAAAAAATTATTTGCCAATTAAAATCGACAAGACTGTTCTGCCAAAAACAAAAAAAGAAAATGAAAATTTACCAACTACCCATTAGCCAACCATTCGCAATTCAATAGACAAAAAAACTAACTGTCTATACTGACAAAACAAATAAATCAAATTCAAATTTTCTCCCCTCTCTTTCAATCACTGACTTACTCATTAAGTTGACAAACGGCTAATTTCTCCGCGCGAAAAATTTCTTCGGTTCCTGCACCCAACCAATCACAAGTATCGTCTACTACTACTGCCTTCCTTATTTTTTTCATCGCTGTCAAATCTTCCAATCGATTTTGATTGCCAACCACCACCCAACCAGAAAAATCTTCTTGCGGATTGTTCTTATTGTAATAACGCACATTTTCTTCGCCTAAATAATAGCGCGCCGTGGAATAGTCAAAAGGATTAGTGGCAATAAAAATCTGCGCTTGAATTAAACCCATTTTTTTCCCAGCCACAATTTGACTCCAGTCAGTATTGTATGAAATTGGCTTTAAAAAAAATAAAAGAAAACCAAAAACTGCTGCTACTAGCATCCAACTTTTTCTATCAGAAAAAACAGTTAAAAACAGCCCCGCTAAAAGTAAATAAACCAACAAAGCCGCCGGCATAAAATAGCGAGAAACATAAAGTTTAATGTTTAAGTGAGAAAGTAAAATCAAAAAAACTAATACTCCTAAAGACAAACTAGTCAATAAAAAAATCTCTTTTCTTTTTTGTTTTTTTTGCCAAAGCCAAGTGGCTAAAACAAAACCAATTAACAAAACTAATAGTCCTACAGAAGCACCATCAAAAAATCCTCGAAAAGCATTTGCTACTGGCACTCCACCCACTCCCGGAGGATGACCAAAAAGAAAAATTTGCAGAGTAGAAGGCAAAACAGAAAGATAAGTCACATCAATCCAACCTAAATTGCCTTTAGTAATATGAGCAATAAAAATTTTACTCCAACTTAAAAAGAAAATCGCAATTGTCCCTGTCCCCAACCAAAAGCCAGGTTGACCTAAGAAAGCTCGCCACCAAATTTTTTTATTAAAAATAATCTGCCAAAAAACCAAGACTAAATAAAAAATCACAAAGAAGAAAAGCGATAAATAGTGAGTCAAAAAAGCTAAACCGCCAAAAATCCCCCAAAAAAACCAATCTCGCCGAAGATTTTTTTCCAAAGCTTGATAAAAAAACCAAACTGCCCAAAGCATTAATAATCCAAAAAGCGCATACATTCTAGCTTCTTGAGCGTACTGAATAGCAAAAGGAGAAAAAGCTAAAAAGATCGCTGCTAAAATTCCACTTGAAAGAGAAAACATTTTTCGACCAATCCAAAAAAGGGAAATCAACGACGCTAAACTCATTAAAACTGAAAAAAGGCGAATACCTAAAGGCGAATAATCAAAAAGAGCTGCTACTGGCTTAGCTAGCCAATAATAAAGCGGGGGATGTACATCAGCAAAAATCATCCGATTCATTTCATTCCAAGAACTTTTTAAAAGAATACCTGTAAAAGCTTCATCATACCAAAAATCTCGTTGCCAAAGCATTGGCGAAAAACGTAAAACTAGCGCTGCTAAAAAAACTAGCCCCAATTGCCAATAAATAATTTTGTCTGAAATTTGATTTTCTTTTTTCATAATTTTATTTCTTAGAAGATTAGAATAATTAATTCAATTGAAATTTTACCTTTTTTATTCTACCCCAATTATCCAGTAATCAAAAGCAATATCAAATTCGGCCGGTTTTTCTAATTTGATTTTAAAACCTATATTATCAATTTTATCAGAAACCACCCAACTAACTGGATTATGCCCAACCGGTGTAACAATAATTTTGGAATTATATTTCACTTTTTCATTAGTAATTAAAACTTCCTGTTCGCCAGTTCGAATAATTATCGAACCTACATTGTTTTGATTAGTTGTTTGATTTTCTGTTACAACGTAATCACCAGCCTTGACTTTTTCGCTTTTTATTTCTTGCGCTTCAATTTTTTTGGCTTTCCAATTCCCCTCTAAATCAAAATAATAACCATCCTCTGTTTCATAACCATTAAGATGATTACCCAAGTCTTCCAAAACTACAGAAAGTGTTGGGAAAGAAAAAATGTTTCCGCCGGCCACCAAGATTTGCCGTTCCAAGACCTGTAAACGTTCTTCGTGACTGTTAACTTGTGCCACTAACCCAGACCAATTTTCTGTACCATTAATTAGTTCGGAAAGTTGTGTCAAATTAGTGTTCAACTGCGCTAATTGACTTTCTTGCAATTGCAGGTCTTGATAAAATTGATTAGTTTTGTCCGCTAAAATCACTAAAGCTGTTCCTTGTCCAGAATCACTCGCTAAATCATAATCTCTTAAATCAAAAACTAATTCAGAAAAAGAAGACGAAGCATAAGGCAAAACTTCTATTTGTAAATCTTTGACTTTCACCCATTGTTGATTGGTGGCGCGAAAATAAACACGAAAATAACGAATATCTGCCCAATCCGGTTCACCAGTTTTGATGGCTGATTTAATTGGTAAAACAACTTCATTCCAACCATCTTGTAATGGACCTAAAGATTCTTTATTCCACTGCCATTCCTGTTCATCGCGTTTCTGCCCCAGTTCCACATTAATATCCTCCAACTCACCAGCATGTTCTACAAAAAATTGAAATCTTAGTTTAGCCGAGCCATAATTATAACTAGATAAATCTATCGAGTTAGTTTTTTCTACAACAACTTCTTGATATTCTCCTGTTTGAGAATACTCGCCTTGAAAAAATTTCTCCGCTTGATCAAAAATTTGATTACTTAAATTACTGGCAACCTCCTGATCACTATTGAAAATATAAAAATCTAAGATTTCTTTTTTTGCAGAATTATTAATCACCCAATTATTCAAACTGGCCAATTGCTGATTAACAGATAAGAAATTACCGGCCATTGCGGTAGAAAGAGTATTAATTTGATCCGCTAAAACCATCCCTTGTTGATTAACATTAACTGTTAATAAAGCTAGATCTTTTTGATTTTGTTCTATTTTATTGTTCAAAAGAGGGAGAATTTCTTCTAGAGATAAATCATTGAGAGTTTTAATATTATAATTTAAAGCCGTAATTTGAGTTTGTTGTTCTTGGATGGAATTAGTTAGGAAAGTATTTAGAGTTAAAAAACGCTCGTTGATTTTATTATCCAAAAGAGAAAGATTAGTCGAAAAATTTTTCATTTTCTTGTTTTGTTCCAATAAATACAACGTGTTCTCTTCTGTCTTTTCTAAAACTGAAAGAATCATTTGACTATAATCCATACCATATTGACTGATTTGATCTCGAGAAGCCACATTAGGCAAATGTTTGTTAATCTTAATAAATTCTTCTAGTTTTTCCAAACTCATTAAATCGTAATCTTCTTCAAAAACATAATCCGGAACATTTAAACCGGCAGTGGTAATTAGAGAATGACTCATCTTAAATACTCCTGGCAAAGATCCCGGACTACCAGATGTTCCCGAAAATTCATCTCCAGCAAAATATAAACTTCCTACTTTTTGAGATAAACCTGAACCACTAGCAAATAACAACGAATTGGAAAAATTATTCTCTCCATAAACAAAGATATCCGCATCTCCCGTTCCTGTACCAGTTCCTGCATAAAGTTTGTTTTTATATACAGACAAATTTTCAAAACTTTCATAAGGTGTTGTAGTATAAGAATAAATTGTTGAAAAATTTGTTCCATTATAGGCTAAAACACTGATATATCCAGCAGGATCATTGTAAGTTCCTACATATAATTTTCCATTATAAACCACTAATGATAAAATTCCTCCAGTCGTCACACCACTTCTAACTGTTGACCAACTTGTGCCATCAAAAGAAGACAAGGTTGAAGTGGCTGATATTCCAACATACAATTTATTGTTATATACTGCCATAGAAGAAGCTTCTCGATTTGCTGTATTGAGAGAAACAGACACTGCATAAGAACTGTTACCATCATAAACATAAACATCCCCATCAGATACAGTAGTACCATAACCAAAATATAGCTTACCATTATAAACAGCCATTGACTGAACCTTTTCATAGCTTGTATTGTCATTATTAAAACAAGCGCCAGCAGCTGTTGGAAGCGTCCATGAAGAACCATTAAAAAAAGCGATATCCCCATCTCCGGCAGCACTATTACCCAGACCAATGTAAAGTTTGCCATCGTATACTGCCATAGATTCTACACTTTCATAACTAGCACCAGGATCATAAGCCGCATCAGTCCAAGAAGAGCCATCATAAGAAATTACATTACCATCGTCTGCTCCTGATCCCATCCCAACATATAACTTTCCATTATAAACTGCCATAGAATAAGCTCCCTCGTAAGTGGCACTATTAAAAACTCCAGTCCAAGTAGTTCCGTCATAAGAATAAATGTCGTAACTGGAATCCCCTTCCATTCCCACATAAAGCTTGCCATTATAAACTGCCGAACAACGCACTTTTGTTCCCGATCCATCTCGACTAAGAGTCCAACTAGTAGCTGATCCATCAAAAGCGCCAATAGTTACATTGCCGGCCACTTCTAGTTTACTGGTTGGACTACTCGTCCCAATCCCCACGTTCCCGCTAGCGTCAATTCTCAATCTTTCTGTGTTGTTGGTTCCTAAAGCTAAATAGTTGGAAGCGTTAGAACCAAGAATATAGTTATTGGTTCCACCCCAAGCTAGTTTGTAACTATCGGAGAGTCGCAGATTGCCAGAAGAGATATTTAGTTTATCAAGCGGACTAGTGGTGCCAATCCCCACGTTACTAGAATTATAAGGCAAATATATTCCTGTATTCGGTGTACCATTATTCACACTCCTGATAGCAAAATAGTCAGCTGTACTATCATAAATCAATTCCCCATAATAATTATTGCTCTGACCAATACGAACAGCTGGTATATCAGTAGTTGTATTGGTTGTCCTTACAGACAAAACTGTGCTTCCAGCAGAAACTATGTCCAACTTTGAATTCGGCGCAGTTGTTCCAATACCCAGATTTCCCCCTTCGGTTAAACGCATCAATTCCGTTCCCGCTCCAAAACCAGATCCATTTTTATTCCAAGAAAAATATTCTGTATCATTATCATTATTATTGTAATCAATGTTAAAACTCATCCCCTGTTGTGATTCGTAAAAAGTATCTTCATTTTCATCATCTCTAATCCCCCCTCTGGCCATTAAAGTATTTTGAGCATAGAATGTCCCATCACTGACATAAAGTCCACTAGGCATAACAATATAGGAAGAAGCATAGATATAGGGATTACTTGCAGAAAAACGCAAATTTCCTCCCGTATCTTGAGCGCCAGTAATAGTTAGACGGCCAGTGATATCAGCCGTACCATTAAAATAACTGTTGCCGTTAACATTGAGTTTATATGGCCCCGGAGTAGTAGTACCAACGCCGACATTGCCGCTAGCATCAATTAAAAATGGCGTAGTATCATTTTCACCGGTTTCATCATTAACCCTAAAAGAAATTCCACTACCTAAATTAGTAATCATCATTCCCGCGCCGTTGCCATTTTGAGCTATTTTTAAAGCTGTTCCAGTTCCTCCTCCGCTACCGTAAATAATTTCCATCGCGTCATACGTTCCAGATGTAGGATTATAGTTAATATTCACAGCATCATTAGTCGTCGCAACATTATCCAAATAAATTCGCCCATCACTGATCATATTTAAAGCGTTAAAAGCATAGCTAGCAGCGCCAATCTTTTTGCGAGGAATCATTTCCGCATCGCCATTAACACTTACCCCTAACCAATAAGAAACGCTGAAATCCAAGTTTAGAGGATTATCACCAGTTTCTCCTAACATAGTAGAGAAAATCCCATTAGCCACCGTCACACTTTTGGCTGTCGGCGCGCCTACCGTTCCTCGCGCTGTCCATACCGGCGTGCCACCACTAGCGACTGTATAGATACTAATAATCATATTGTAGTTGCCATCCGGCACTGCCACATTAGAAGCATTGGTTAATTTGCCTTGGTAGGAAATTTCTTTAGTAATAGCCGCCTGAGAATTTTGAATTAAAAAAACCAACCCGAAGACAAACAATCCGATTGTCAGAAAAAAAACTTTTATTTTAAATAATTTTTTTTCAAATCTATAATTCACAAAAACTGAACAAATTATGCTAATTAATTCAATTATGCTAAGCAAAAACCAAATCACAAAAATAAAAACTAAATAAAATTCTATTTTTTCCAAAAATTTTTCATCAAAATAACAAAATTTCTTTTTTAAAAGTCAGATGAATTCTTCATCATTTCTTTTCCAATTTTTCTTCTCCCTCCTTCATACACATCATAACCTCCATCTTCATTAGGAATTTTCAAAATTTCTTCAGTAATAAATTGCTCTTCTTTTTCCTTCAAAAATTGATTTTTTTTCCAAAAATAACCTGCTATTAAAAATAAAAAAACAAGCAAAAACAAACCACTAAAAAACAGCACTGGTTGAAAAAATCTCTTCCTAGTAAATTTCTCATCTGTATTCAATCTAATGATTTTGTCTGGTTTTTTTTTCCTGATATACTCATTTAACCACTCTACCGTAGTAAACCAATTTTTCCCCACCTTTTTCGCCTTAATTTCTCCTCTCCGCGCTAACAAACTCAAATAACCCTTCTCATAAGGACAAAGTTTAGCTATTTCGCTCATTGATAATAATTTTTCTTCCATCTTTCTTATTCTCTTTTAATTTGTTATTTTTTTACTTTAACAAAAATAAATATCGGATAAAATCGCTTGCGAAAAAATTATACCACAAAACAAAAAAGATGCAAGTTTTCTACTAAAAAAATTTTGCATCTTTTTTTATGTCTAGATTATATCTAAAAAATAACTCCAACCATATCCCTTATACAAAAACGGTAATATCACAAAAATTTTTTTATACCAATTTTTGTTAGCATTTACTTCTTGCTAAATTCTTTACTAAACTTCCTGAATCATTGTTTTAAAAAACTATTTAAAATTCACTGCTCCATCATTATAGATTTGCTTGACTTGTTCAGCTGTGAGAGCGTAATTGTAAATTCGTGCATCATCTATTTGACCGTTAAACCAACGATAAGGAGTACCTGTGTGATTATTCATACCAAAATACAAATTACCAGCATTTTCAGCAACACCCCCAGGAACATTAACTTCTTCTTTTAATATTCCATTGACATAAATACGCCCCTTTCCGGAATCCTTATTTGTTGTTAAGACAATGTGTACCCACTCATTAATAGCAAAAACATTATTAACATAACCACTTGCATTACCAGAACTATAAAAAAACTGATAGAACAGCCTGCTATCACTTTCATTGTTTATCATAAAACCTCCACTACCGGCAATGTAATTACCCATAGCAGTAAATGCGCTTAGACTATTTGGTTTTACCCACAAACTTGCTGTCATATTACCAATAGTCTTTATATTCGCAGAGTTAATTTCCACATAATCATTACTCCCATCAAAATCTAATGCTTTGTTAATTTTACCATTCACCCAATCCGTCGCTGGATCCATATTGGTCATCGTACCATTATTGGCATTGCCAGAATGATCATAGACAGTACTTCCCTCTCCCTCATCCATTTTCCACCAACCCACTGGCTTTCCGCGATTATAATCCCAGGCAATTTGCGCCGGCGTGCGAGCATAATTATAGATTTTCACGTCGTCAATTGGACCCGCCCAATAACTTCCACTTCCCCAATTACCAATTGAACCAATCGGATTAGCCGACAAATCAAGCGTAGTTGAAATTTGATTTTTATAAACCCCATCTACATAAAGCGTTGCACTTGTTCCACTGCTATAAATCACTTCATAGTGATGCCATTTATTATCATCTGGAGGATTATAAGAAAAATCCTTCCAAGCACCGTCCCAAATTCCTAAATTTCTTGAAGTTGAATTAATAATTAAATGATGAATATTCGCACTGGCATGACCCAACAACGTTCTCCAAGAAGTCGAGGCATCACTTTCTGATCTCTTATACCAAAGCGCAACCGTTGTATATCCAGCTTGACCAAAAGGTGTTGCAATCGTCACTCTTTTTCCACTTCCATTAAAATTCAATCCGCTGTTATACTTCCCACCAGAAATCCAACTAGGAGAATTTTGAAGAGTCCCCCGATTTCCATTTCCACTCGTATCTTCAGCATAGCTTCCTGTCATCTCGTCAAATTTCCACTCGGCAATTGGCGGATTGCAAGTGGCCGTATCTCCCGGCACGCAATATTCTCGTGAAGCAGAGAAGCTAGGCGTTTTCCCATCACTTTCCGTGCCTTTTGATCCCAATACCAAAGACTTTCCTTGGTCATAATCCAACTTGACTTCTTCATCAGTAAGAGCATAGTTATAAACTTTGACTTCATCGATGAAACCGGCAAAATAGTTACTTCTTCTTCCGATGTAGAGAGGATAAGTAGAAGGACCAAGAGTCTGACTTGGATTAACAGTAAGAGAATTTGAATCTTTTGTTCCATTTATGTAAACATAAGCTTTTGACCCATCAAAGGTAGCTACAATATGGGACCACTGGTTAAGTAAAACGGTTCCAGAAGTGGTGAATGATTTTGCTATTGTATCGGTTGTTCCAACCTGAAAATATATTGTTCCGTTTGTGTTAACCCTAAGCCAATAAAGATCTCCCGAATAACTCCAAGTTTTACTTAAAATGTCCCTTGCAATCGATAAATTAGTTGGTTTTATCCAAGCAGAAATTGAAACATACTCCGGTTTAAGAGCCGAATCGCTTGTCATATTAGCATAATCATCCGTCCCATCAAAATTCAACGCCTTTCCAAACTTTCCATCATTCGTCCATATCGCGCCGGAAATCGTTCCATTTAGCGCCGATCCACCGTTGCCAGAATTATACGCCGTCATTCCAAACCCTTCATCAAACTTCCAATAACCAACCTGACTTCCCACCGGCGATCCTCCTGCCGGATGACCAGCGTTCATATCTTCCACAATTTGTTTTTGCGTGCGGGCGTAGTTATAAATTTTGACATCGTCAATATTTCCAGTCACGCCATTTCCCAGTTCCAATGTAGAAGAATTATCAACTGATCCAAATCCGGTAATATCTAAAGTGGCAATCTGCACTCCATCAACATAATTTCGCAGTAAATTAGCATTCCTATCCCAAACGCAAGAAACATAATGCCAATAGCCATCATTAATTATTTTGCCTGTTGAATTTAGATATTTTTCTGTTGTTCCATCTTTGGTGCCACATTGATGCAAACCGCCAGGATTGACGTATTGATAATACCACTCCTGCCCATTAGCTTTTCTTAGAAAATAATTTGAATTTCCATTTGTCTTAACCCAAGAAGATGTTGTAAAACTACTGCCCAACATTTGATGCACCGGATTATCAGCAACAGTAATATAGTTACTGGCACTCACACTTAGCGCGCCACCATATTTCCCTTGTGTCCATGTCGGGTTGTTAACTAATGTCCCATTATTCCCATTCCCACTGGAATCTACCGCAGTAGTTCCACTTCCCTCATCCATTTTCCACCACCCGACCGGCCCGGGAGCATAGTTGTATAAATCCGCCACTTCTTGTGGTGAAAGCGCGCGGTTGTAGATGCGGACTTCATCAATAGACCCATTTAAATAACTATTGCTAGTAGTTCTACCAACAAAAATATTATCGCCAGAAACATAAACCGGATATTCCGAAGGTGTTGCAGATTTTCCATTGACAAAAAAATTATTATCTGATTTAACAATATACTCCCATCCACCATCAGAATTAGCATCATACCAAAAGGCAAAACTTTTTTTATCTCCGGAAATATTACTATCTATGCTATATCCATAACGATCATGCCCTGCCAAAAGTTCAGCAATTGTTGGCTCTGTTCCATCAATTACATCTAATCTTGGATACACCCATTGTTGTCTCGTGTTTGTATCAGTAGAATAATATAGATAAGACCTATGGACTGTATAGACAGTCCCATCCTGCCAAACAAAATCACTGGGAATAGCAATTTTTGTTCCCGCTTCATTATACAATCCAGTATCAACATGAACACTTCCCGTTCCTGATCCAACAGGCCAAACATGCCCTACTAATAAAAACCAATCCGTTGCTGAAGTAATTTCTCCACCGCTATTCGCCCGAAAATATGGATTGGTATTAATTGCTCCATTAGACCTATTTAAAACTCCAAAATTTGTCCCAGAAGAATTCTTTCCATATGTTCCTAAATAATATGATCCGTTCCCTAAGACTGTTCGCCTAATCCAAGTTGAAAAACGATACATCTTTGTTTGATCAACGGCAATACTAGAAGATTCCCACCCACCATCCGCATTACTGTCAACATCAGTTCTAGCTTCCCACACTGGTACTTTTCTTCCCCACGGATCATTATCAATGACTCTAAAATTTTCACTGGTCGCACCATTTTGACTAAAAACTCCCACTCCTCCGGTTTGCCCCTCTGCCCATGTCCGATAATTAAGCAACAACGATTCCGCACTGGTTTCTAGTCTCATTGCATTATTTTCTCTTCCTAATCGATCTTTTACTAAATTAGTACCGTAATTTATTCCCTTATTATTTGCTCCGCTATTATCTGTAATCTCACCGGTAGAACTATTCCAATCATTATCACTGATACTCCAATACCCCACCAATCCGTCACTCATCCATTTTTTAGATTCTCCACCGATAGAAGCGCTATTTCCCTTATTTGTTCCCATTCCCGTTAAACCCGCGTTGTAATCTTGTTTAATTTGCGCCGCAGTCCGAGCGTAAGAATAAATTTTAGGTTCGTCAATTTTTCCAGCAAACCAAACTCCTCCTATATGATTGGTTTTACCAATAAATAAATTCGACGGAGTGTATGTTTGATCGATTTCTGTTGAAATCACAGAATTTTTTCTCAGTTGCCCATTTATATAAATTTTAAGATAAGTATTGGCTTTGTATACACCCACAACGTGAATCCATGAATTTGCTGGATATGTTTCATCCGTAGTTACATGCGGCCAATTCCCAGTACTATCACGTATCCACATTTTTATTTTTCCGTCGGATTGATATTCAATTCCATGATTATATTTATCGATAATTGGATTTCTTTTTATTGATGAGATATTGATCCAAGCTGATAAAGTTCTTTCCTCTTGATTATTAAAAGAAGAAAAACTTCCAGCATCCACATAGTCATCCGTCCCATCAAACGCCAGACATTTTCCACTCACACACCCTTCTGTTTGCCAACCGGAAGTTGGAGACGGCGTGGTAGACATATTAGTTAATGTTCCATCATTATTATTGCTCGTCCCATCATTGGCTGTTGTTCCCGTCCCTTCATCAAAACTCCAATATGCCACCGGCCCTTGAGATTTTTCTTCAGAACCGGAAGTACTAGCAGAAGGATCAGTGGAAACATATTTACGGACAAAAAAATAATCAAATTTGCTTTGTCCATTTCCAGAATATATAACTGGGTAAACACTTTGCGTAATATTCCCATTTCTTGTATACGAATTTCCATTATTATAGTAGTAAGTAGCGCTATCTGTTCCCCCTGGTCGATAAACTATCTTATAATTAGCATAACCACTAGAATAACCATTATAAAATAAGTATTCTCCAGAATTCCATTCCCCATACAAAGCATTGTTTGTCCACCATAAAATATCAACTATATTCGCGCCACCATCCGCCACCCATCCAGCGCCAGAAGTCTGTGCTGCTCGTATGGCACCACCGCTACGACTAGTTGACTGCGGATTACTTTTAGCTTCCCAAACCGTATTTTCTGGAATCAAATAGCTTCCCGCAAACAATCCTTCGGCTCCATCTAAAATAAGTTCTCCTCCAGAAACAGACGGTAAACCAGTTTGACTTGTCCATTTGTTTGTGTCCAAACTACTCCCCGAAAAATCATCAAAAAACTCAAAAACTCGATTGCCATCTTGAACATTAGTAGCGCTGATATTCCCATAATACATATACACCGTCGCGCCGGAAGTTGGAATTTTGGGAATTTTGATCCACACATCCACACTTGACCCAGTGGCGTCTTCTATCCAATAAGGCAAAAGATTGCTGTTGATATCAGTGAATCGCAAATCATCTAAATCACTTTGAATTTTTCCAGCTGTAATATCAGCCGATAAATCTTTGTTATCCAAAATCTTCACTTGAAAATCGGTCAATTCCGTGCCGGAAGCATTAGTTACTGTAATAGCTTTGCGATACATCCAAGTGTCATTCCACCAAGCCGCTTCAATTTTTTCTTGATTTAACCAAACATATATAGGCAAAACAAATAAAACCGCCAACAAAACCACCCCGATTTTTTTAATAATTTTAACCCGCAAAATTTGTTTAATTTTATTTCTCGCTTTCACCAACATTTTTTTAATTCTTTTTTAAAATTAATTTTTATTCTAGGCTAAATATCTAATATCCCTCGTGCTAATGACTGATGAATGTTCTGGTAATTAGCAACTATTTAGTGGTCTAATGTTCTCAAAACAATCAGATCATTAATTTTAATTTTCCAATAAAATTTCTACAATTCCTTTCTTTTTTTAATTCTCGACATTGGCCAAACAAAATTCCTCGAATCGGAAAAATTACCTCCAAATTGATCTTCTGACATAAAATTTCTTTTCTTTTTCCGATATAATCCAACCAACAGCAAACGATCAAACATTTGTATCTCTATTATAGCCATGAATAAAATTGTTGCAATTAACATAGGCTGAAAAATACAAGAAATATTCATTAGAATCAACTTGAACAACTTTAAATTTGCTACCAAATAGCACTTCTAACCTTAGCCTACTTAGTTAGCCCCATATAAATTTCCTATTGGTTTGTTCAATTAAATAAATTCTCTCATTCCCAAGAAAAACCGCTCATAATCTCGCCAATCCAAAAAGACCCGCTCTTATCTACCCCCACGGTTAAAAAGATGATAATGTTTATTATTAATAAGCTTAAATTCTTGTGTTTTTCACCAATTTATTCCTCTTGATTTTTTCAAAAAGAAAAACAACTCCCAAAATTATCACTTCTAAAAAAATAATCAAATTCATCCAATTAGTCAATTTCGTCAAGAGACTCTCCTTCCAATTTAATTTTCGCGCCAAATGACTAACTTTAAATTCACCCGGACCACCAGAAAGATTGACAATCCCTACCCCATAACAATACTCTATCCCTTGCTCCACTTTTTGATCTTCAAAAAAACTGCCATTACCTCGATAAATTTCTTCACCATCAAAAATATCTTTAGGGCAAACATCTTTTTTTCTAATTAAAATCAAATTTTCTGTTTCACTCAAATATTCGTTTTTTTCCCAAAAAATCTCAACTCTATTCCAACGAGAAATAGCTTTAACCCACTTGATTTTTTCTCCGGGAAAATTCCTCGTTTGTGCCACAACAGATTTTTTTTCAAAAAACCAAAAAGAAACGATTAATCCTATGATCAATCCCCATATCAATTGCCGTTTATTTTTATCCCTATTTTCCAGTTTCATTTTTATAAAAAAAATACTTGTCTCTAATTTTTTGGCTACCCCAAATAATTAAAAAAATAAATCCTAACCACAAAAATGACCAACGACCAAAAATCCAGCGAGAAGAAAAATGAAAATTTTGATTGCCATCCACCACCGCCGCCTTGGCCCAATAAACTCCCCAAGCCGAAACATTTGACCAATCATTTTCAAAACTATACTTTTTGCCCGGAAAAACAAAATGCTTAGCAATTTCAATCTTTTCCTTTCTTCCAGTTAAAATGTTTTTCACCGCTATTTCACCGTAAGGAATATAGTGAATATTTCCTGTATTTTCAAACTCTACCTTCAAGTCATTTTTTTCTTTGGCTAAAATCGGCGCTTGAAAATTGTTAATTTTTCCACCTCCAAAGACTTCACCTTTAACATTCAGTAAAACATAACTGCCAATTTGCGCTCCCACTAAAACATCCTGAAAATTATTTCCCTGAATCTCTGGCAATGCCCGAAAAAATATCCCCGCATAATGACTACCCACTGTTGCCTCTTTTGGTATTTTTATTTTAAAATCAATTTTTCTGTTTTCTTTTGCCTTCAAAATCAATTTCTCATCTGACGTAGAAATCCAGTCTTTCATTCCAAAAAGTTCATTTTTCTCTACCATTAAATTCAATTGATTATTTTCCTCAATAGACAAGTCACTGATTCCTAAGGAAACTAATTGTTCTTTATCCAAAAGATTGCTTATATTAATTTCCAAAAGAATCTCTTCTCCAGGAAAAGCCGCTAAAGAAAAAACCGTCTGATCTACCGCCAAAGAAACTTTTTGGTCGCTAGCTAAAATTTTTACCCAAGAAAAAAAACAAAAAATAATGACTAAAAAAAATATTTTTCGCTTTTTCATAACAATCAATAGAATTACTCCCTTTTCTCTTTATCTAAATCTTTACCTTTCCTTCTAATTTCAAAATTCTTATCCACAAAGCGATAAAGTAACCAAATTATTAAAATCAACAAAACAATCGCCACTGTAGTTTTCCAAGGAATTACCCAGAAAGTCGTCTCACCAAAAATCTTCACACTTTGGTCTTCCGACCAAAGTTCTGCTTTGGCCCGATAGTAACCATAGTCCCATAGATTAAATTTCCACTCATTTTCATATTCTCTATTCTTATCCGGATAAGCCACACGAGGTCTGATTTCTTGGATATCAATTTCTTTGCCAAACTTAAAAATCTGAAATTTCCCTAAAAGTTTATAGTGTAGATTGCCATTGTTATAGATTTCGGTAAAAATTTTCACCGGATTATCCCAAAAAATCTTTTTTTCTGGATAGATTTTTTTTAAAATTCCAGAAAGTAAAATCGGCTGATCCCCCTTGACTGCCATCACCAGCAAGATTCCCACTCTTTGATTAATAATTACCTTAGACGCATTTTCTGGCACTTGTTCATCCACCAGTTTTTTAGTTTTAAAAAACAAAGCCCCGTAATAACCTCCGGTGGGCGTTTTTTCTGGCACCTTAACTTTAAAAAAAATATCTCTCCCTTCATTAGGCGCTAAAGTTAAGTTTTCTGGTAATTCAACCCAATTAATCACATCATAAGCATAGAGGGGATGTTTTTCATCAGGAATAAAAAAACGCGCTTCCGAAGCATCATCAGTTACATAAAAATCCTCCACAGAAATTTCTACAGAATAAGCTGAATCTGGTGAAAAATTTTTTAAATTTACTACTCCTGTTCTTTCCTCTCCGGCATTAAAATTCCAATCAAAACGTACGGGAGAAACCTGCACTCCATCAGTCAAAATACCGTTTTCTTGCGCCGAAGCATAATTCAGATACCAAAAAAAACTTCCCAAAAAAACAAACCAGAAAAATAACCCTTTTCTGAATAAACAAAAAAACATTTTAAAACCAAAAAAATATTAAACAACCAAAAATATCTAAGGTTTTGAACTAGCTTGATAAGTTATGGAACCACTATAACTTCCTGATTTCTGAGTAGAAGGCACATCTACTCGATAACAGATAGATGTAGTTGTTGAGGAAGATGAATAAGAACTGTGCTCCATTATATTAGTATAAGCTGTAGGAAAGCCAGCGTAAAGATTGGCTGCATCATGACAAGTTGTTCCAGTTCCCCACCAAGTAGTATTTTTTGTGGCAGTAGAAGCAAAAACTGAAAAACCCAATCCCGTTCCCGAATAAGCTGCCCCGTTAGGGGTAGTTCTATTCCAAGCAGTTTTATCAGTAATATTAGCCGTAGCATCAGAATTATGATCCATAGTAGTATCTGAATCATCTCTTTTAACAGCCAAATCATATCCACCCTCTGCATTGGTAGTTACAGTACAAACACTGGAAGCGGAAACAGGAGTACCAGGAGTCAAGGTACCTAAATTCACATCTGCCCCACAATTCAAAGAAATTGTTTGAGCTACTGTTAAAGACAAGTTGACCTGATCAGTAACAGAAACTGCTCCTTCAGAAAAATCTAGCCCCTGAAAAACAAAAAAGATTGCCACCAAAAAAACAACAAGAGTAAAAAAAATACTTCTTTTCTTTTGTTTTGGATTAAATTGTCCCATATTGTTTTTTAAAATTTTTTAAAAAAAGAACCAAAAAAAACTTTAATTTTTATTTCTTCTCAAAATATATAAAGTGTATTATAAAGCAAATTTATTATAAAGCAAATTTATTATAAAGCAAATTTATTATAAAGCAAATTTATTATAATTTAATTTATCTGAAAAATAGTTTTAAAAAACTCTTTTAAAAATTAGAGTTTTGCCATCGCAGTATAGTAAATAATATTAGAGTATTGACCAGATTTCTGGTTGGCAGCGACATTGACTTTATACCCTACTACTGTCTGATCTACTCCACTAGCATAACCCCCTTTGGTATGAAAAATAGTCGCGATTAAAGGAAAAGCCGCATAATTGTAATTGGGATTAGTCCCCCATTTAGCTTCCACTGCCGTCCCAGATTTAACCGTAAAACCCAAGCCATTGCCACTCCAAGAACAAGGCGCGGTAATATTACAAGCGTAATCAGGAATGGTGGTAGTTGCATCTGTATGCAACATAGAATGATTTTGATTAGTCAAAAGATCATAACCACCCCATGCGTCCGTAATTACAGAGATAACCGTTTGACCACTAATCGGTGTCCCAGGGGTAATGGTTCCTAAATTTAAATCATGGGAATCTAACGTCATCGATAAAGAGAAATTAACCATATGCCAAAAACCATCTTGTACTTTATAATTTGTACTTGACCCCACTCCAATCACTGGCTGTCCTAAAGTATCGGAAAGACTAAAATTAGTCGAACCCGAACTATTGCCTCCCACCCCAATCACATCTGATTCAATACGATAATTGGCGCTATAAGCCGCTATAGTTAATTTTGCCAATCCCAACAATCCTACTAAAAACAATCCCAAAAAAACACTTTTTTTCTTCTTCATCTTTTTTTATCGATTATTAGTTTCTTCAAAAATTTTCATAAATCCTCTGCTACTTTAACAATACTTTTTTGATAAGCAAAAATACTAAAGGCAAAAACAGTTAAAACCGCTAAAGTAAAAACTCCCGTTTGCCAATACTCTGGAAAACGATTGACGATCAGTGCTTCTTTAACAAAATGAATAATGAAGGCCATTGGATTGAAAAGCAGAACTCTTTGAATATAATCCGGCATCATATTTAGCGAATAAAAAATTGGCGTTCCATAAAACAGAATCGTAGTCAAAACTTCCCAAATCATTGATAAATCTCGAAATTTGACATACCAGGGAGCCGTAAAAAGAGCAAAAGCTAAAATTAATAAATAAGTTAGTAAAGAAAAAAGAATAAACAATCCTATTGACCAAAAAGATGGCAAAAATTGCTTATAGGTAAAAAATACCACAATTACTAACAAATTCATCAGAAAAATCAAAGCCGAATTTAAAGTAGCAGCCAAAATAATCGTCCAACGCGGTACATAAATTTTGGTAACTAGTTGAGCCTTGGATAAAAGTGATCCCATTCCCGCCGCTGTTCCTTCTGAAAAAAAATTAAATAAAATAATTCCCACTAAAAGTTGCAAAGAATAATATTCATTCCCCGTTCCCCTAGGATTAAAAATAGAGGAAAAAACAAAATTCAAAACAGCAAACATTAATAGTGGTTTTAAAAGCGCCCACAAATAACCTAAAACAGAACCCTGATAACGCAATTTAAAATCAGTTTTTGCTAAAATCCAAATCAATTCACGATAATTTTCATGTTGTTTTCTTTTTATCAAGTTCATTCGTTAATTTTCACTAATTACTACCTTTCTCTTATACCATTAAAAAATTTTTTCTCCAAGAGCCAATCGACCATTGCCAAAAGAAAAAGTTTCTTTTATAATTGGACACAAAATTATCGCTTTTAATATCTTTATGGCGGAAAAAGAAAATCAGAAAAAAAATTGGCTAATTGATTCTTTTCAAGTTACCACTTGCCGAGATAAAAGGCTTTCTCCCTTCTTAAATGTTTTTGTTTTTGAAGGCCTTACTCCCGAACAAAAAAAAATCGGCCAACTTTTTGGCACTATCCAGGTTTTTGATTACAGCGAAAAATCCGCCTATCTACCCAATTTAGTTGCGCAAGTCATTAAAAAAGAATTCTTCAAAGAAAGCCACCGTTCTAGCGAAGCTAGTTTTGAAGCCGCTTTACGCAAAGCTAATTTGGCCCTCTCTGATCTAGCTAGTCACGAAATTGTTAGTTGGATTGGCAAATTTCAGGCTGTTATTGGCGCTATTTGGGAAAATAATTTTTGGTTTACACAATCTGGCGGAGGCAAAATAATATTGGTTCGTAAAAAAGCTGCTACCGAAATCAGCGCTGGACTAGACAACGAAGAAAGCGCCAGCCATCCAATAAAGACTTTTTCTAATATTTCTTCCGGCCATTTAGAAGATGGCGATAAAATAATTTTTGCCACAGAAAATCTTTTTGACAAAAAATACTGGGAAGAATTTAATCGTCACGTTACAGTATTTTCCTCTTCTGAACTGGACAATCTTTTGCGTTCCACAGTTGAACTGGAAACTGATAACACTGGTTTTGTAGTAGTTAACCTTTATCAAAAACCTGTCCTAATTCTCAAAAAAGAAGAATTGCCAGAAAATCCTTCTTTGGCTAATCTAAATTTTTTTGGACAAGAGCAAAAGCAAAATCCTCTTTCTAAAAATCCCGCCAAAAAACAAGCTGAGTTCTCTTTGCCTTCCGAAAAAAACCAGACCATAACGTTTGACTATTCTCCTTTTGAAAAAGAACCAGAACTTTATATCAAAGAAAATGAACCCTTAGAAATAGAACTTTTAGAAAAAAATAAACCTTCTTCTTCAGAAAGAAAAACTGAAAATTTTTTCACACAAACTCATTTCAAACAAAAATTCCTCTCTTTAAAAGAAAAATTATTTTTTTGGAAACATCTTCTTTTCCAAAAAAAATTTAACAAATGGCCAACTTTTTCTCAAAAAAACCGCTGCAAACTAAAAGATTTAAAAGCCAATTGGAATTTTAGTTCCTCTAAAGCCAAATTAGAAAAATTTTTTCAACCACTAAAATCTTCCTGCCCACCTAATATTTCAAACTCTTCTAAAAATTTTCTAAGTTTTTTCTTTGAAAAATATACTACTTTTTTCAAAAAAGATTTTTCTTTTAAAAAACTTATTGCGCTTTTTTTAGTTTTTCTGCTAATTTTCTTTTTGGCCAAAACTCTCTGGAATAAGCATCAAGAAAAACCCCTGGCAGAAAAAATCAATCAAGAAACAGAAAACGCAACAACTCTATCTGAAAAAGAGACACTCTCTAAAAATTTAAAAGAGTTGGCAGTTTTGCCAGAAAAAATTATTGCTTCAGCTTTTTTAAAGAAAAAACTCTACTTTATTTCGGAAAATAACACTTTTTACCAAGTGGAAAATTTGGATCAAAAAACAGCGCACATAAAAAAAATTGACTTGCCCACTGAGATAAAAAGAATAGAAAATCTTACTTCTATGAACGACCTCAACCTTATTTTTCTCTCCACTCAAGATCAAATTTATGCTTTTAGTCCGATTACCGGCAAAATTCTTCCCCACGTCATCGCCGATTTGCCTCAAACCAAAACTGCTTCTTTTTCTTACTTGACTTATTTGTATTTTTTGGATGCCCCCCACCATCAAATTTTTCAATATCCTCGCGCCGGCGTCGGTTTTGGCGCTAAAAAAATTTGGCTAAAAGAATCAGCTAATTTGGAACAAATGATTGATTTTACTGCTGATGAAGCCATCTATTTACTCTCTTCCGATGGGCAGATTAGTCGTTATTTTCGAGGCAAAAAAACAGAGGATTTTTCTGTTGAAAAAGACGGCAAAAAAATTGTCAGTAAAAAAATTCGTACTTCCACAGAAAGCGAATGGATTTTTCTTTTAAGCCCCCAAGAAAAAACTCTTTTCCAAATAAATAAGCATGGGCAAATTGTCAACCAATGGTCATCGCCACAGCTAACTGAAGCTGAAATAATGGAAGTTGATTTTGAAAACAAGAAAATTTATGTCGTTAATCATCAGCAAGCAATTTTAGAGATTTCTTTTTCATGATTCGTCAAACTAAAAAATCGCTTTTGATGTTTTTTGGCATTTAATGCTTAATTAATTGTCTACTGATAATAAATTCTCTTATCGTTTTTAGCAATCTTACAAAACTTTTTCTTTTTTAAATTTTCTAAACAGTTTTATGCAACTATTTCTTATTAAGGCAGGTAAAGCTTTCGCTACTTTGAAAAGAGAGGGGCTGTTTCGGGGCGGAAAAAGAGTTGCCGTCGCTTTTTCTAAACTTTTCCATCGCGTTAAACCAGCCGATGTTCTTTTCATTTCTAGCGGAGTCGGCGGGGATAGCGCGCGTTACAGAATTTTTCATTTAATTGAAGAATTGCAAAATCAAGGAATTAGCGCTTCAGCCACTAGTCAGGATAATCCTTTTTTAAAAAACTATCCAAAAAAATTTCACGTTTTCATTTTTCAACGCGTCCTTTTCACTCCTTCTATTGCCCAATTTATCCGTGAAATTAAAAAACAAAATAAGCCAATTTTTTTTGGGACCGATGATTTAGTTTTTGACCCCCAATATCTTAGTTATATGGATTATTTTCAAAAAATGAATTCTTTTGAAAAAAAACTCTATGAAAAAGGAGTAGGAGGAGAAATTTTAGCTGATGAATTTGTCCGCTATGGGCTAGTTAGCACTTCTTTTTTACAAAAAAAACTGGAAGAAAAAGGTAAAAAAGTTTTCTTAGTACGCAATAAACTTTGCCAGAAAGATTTACAAATAGCAGAAAAAATTTTGCAAAAAAAACACCCCCAAAAAGATACACTTCTATTAGGCTATGCTAGTGGTACAGCTAGCCATGACAAAGACTTCGCCGTCATTTTAAAACCCCTAGAAAAATTAATGAAGAAATATCCCCAAATTCGTTTATTCATTGGCGGTCCCTTGCAACTGGATGAAAAATTTTACAAACATTTCTTCTTCCGCATTATTCGCGCGCCTTTTGTTCCTCGAGCGGAAAATTTTCAAAATTTAGCCAATTTAGATATCAATTTAGCCCCTCTAGAAATTAATAATCCTTTCTGTATGGCCAAATCAGAAATTAAATTCACAGAAGCTGGTCTGGTTGCCACTCCCACTGTAGCCACTGCCACTCAAACCTTTAAAGAAGCAATTGTTGACGGTGTTGATGGCTTTTGGGCAGAAAATCAAAATCAATGGTTACAAAAGTTAGAACTCTTAATTCAAAACAAAACTCTAAGAAAAAAACTTGGACAAGCGGCTAGAAAGAAAGTCTTGCAAAAATATACCACACAAACATCTGACAATCCTCAGTTTATTCAACTGCTTAAAACCTTCTCAAAAAAAGCAACGGTTTGACTTTTCCCTAAAAATAACCAAAAATGAAAACAACTAATTAGTGTTTTTTATAATGAAAAATCTGGTTATTCTTGGGCCTACTGCCACCGGAAAAACTGATTTAGCTGTAACATTAGCGAAAAAATTTAATGGCGAAATTATTTCTGCTGATTCTCGGCAAATCTATCAAGATATGTTTTTGGGAGTAGGAAAAACTGAAGGCGTTTGGAAAGAGGTCGCCGGAGAGAAAAAATTTATCTATCAAGATATTCCTCACTATCTAATTGACTTTATCTCTCCTCAAGATAACTATAATGTTTCTCATTTTAAAAAAGATTGCCAAAGATTAATTCAAGACATTCGCTCAAGAGGAAAATTGCCTATTATTTGTGGCGGCACCGGTTTCTGGATTCTCTCAGTGGTAGATAATTTGAATTTTCCGTTGGTCAAACCTGATCCTCGACTTCGGAAAAAATTAGAAAAGAAGACTACTGCGGAGCTCTTCGTTCTTTTAGAAAAAAAAGATCCAATCAGAGCTAAAAAAATTGACCGACAAAATCGGCCTCGTTTAATCCGTGCTCTTGAAATTGCTCAAAAATTAGGAAAGGTCCCAGAAGTCAGCCTTCTTCCCCGAAAATCTTCACCGGATTTTTTGCAAATCGGATTAGATTTTCCCAAAGAAATTTTGGATTTGCGAATTCAACAAAGACTAAAAAAACGCTGGGCAGCCGGGATGCTGGAAGAAATTACCGCCTTCCAAGAAAAATACCACTTCTCTTGGAAAAAAGTTCAGACTTTTGGTTTAGCTTACTATTGGGCGCCACTTTTTCTGCAAGGAAAAATTTCTCAAAAAGAAATGGAAGAAAGAACCTTTTTAGGAGAAAAACATTATGCTCGTCGCCAACGTACTTGGTTCAAACGCGACTCAAGAATTTTCTGGGAAAACGACTGGCAGAAAGTACAAAAATTGATTGGTGATTTTTTATTTTGAAGAAATAAATTCTCTTTTTTCCCCTTTTTCAAAAAAGACTGAAAGAAAAATCAAAACACTTCAAAAAATTCAAAAGAAGAATCTTTAGACTTAAATTAGCTCACAAGAAGAATTAAACCAGTGATGGAATTTTTTATTTATATTTATAAAATAATACCCCCACTAGCATCATTACCATATCCCCCATCAAAATCACCAGACTCATTAGTCGAAGGATCGTTAGAAGAATCGTCCCCATTTGGACCTCCACCTGAATTTTGTGGACACATTCCTTCACCATAATCTCTAGAAAGTAAACATTCCCCAGAACTCGCGCAATAAATAAACCCTGAAGCACACTTAACAGTATTAGGATCAGTGGAAGCTGCACCGCAAAAAATACTGCTACCATTGTAATAACAGCCTTTCAAATCAGAATTAAAATAACAATCACTGGGACAATAATAACCTTTCGAGTCGGAAGATACAGTCTTCGTGGTAGTAGATGTAGTAGATGAAGTAGTGTTAGATTTACCAGCAGAAGAACTTCCTGAAGTACCAACAGAACCACTCGAAGAAATCACAGTAGTATTTGTATTTGTATTTGTATTACTAGTAGAAGCACTACCAGAAGAACTAGTGGAACTGGAAGATAAATAAATTGATTCACTAGGATCAAGACTTAATCTGGTACTGGAAATATTCGCCCTATATAAATCCACAAATCCACGCACTAGACCTGTACTACCTTCTTTCAAAGAAACAGTCAAAAAAAACATAACAGGGAAAACAGTAAATCCCAAAACAAAAAGCCCAACCGCTTGTTTATTCCTTTGGAGAAAGTCCATTCCCTCCACAACACTTTCTCTCCAATCCTTAGCTTTTTCGTCTCGAAAAAGTTGAAAACTTTTCATTTTTCTTTTTTTTCTCATTGTTTTTTTTAATGAATTAATTTTATTTAAATGTCTCTAAAAAAGACACAAAAAATCTTTTTCAGAAGAATGTACTTTAATTATAACACAAAAAACAAAAAGAGGCAAGTTAAAATTATTCTTTCAAAAAAATTTTATTCTCTCTTTCATTTTGATCATAAATCTGCCTCTGTTGTTTTTTAAATAAAATTATTCACCAACTGATTTTTCTGAAGCCATCGCTGGAATCATTTTCTCTTCTGAATTTTTCTCTCCTCCTAACTTTTCCGTTGTTTTTTCTTTTGTTACCGGCTTTTTCATTTTTATCGCCTTTCTAGGTTTTTTCAAAAGACCTTCTTTGACTAAAAGATTATGCACCGTGTCTGAACATTTTACTCCCTGGCTAAGCCAATACTGTATCCGGTCACTTTTCAAAACCGCTTTTTTACTATGCGGATCATAACTACCTAAAAGTTCTACAAACCGACCTTTAACCGGAAAAGAACTTTCTGTTAAAACCACTCGAAAAGCTGCTTTATTGGTCTTTCCTACTCGAGAAAATCTAATGGTAAGCATAAAAACAAAATTCTTAAATATATTAATTAGTTCAATCTAAAGCAAAAATGTTACATTGTCAATAAATTTTATTCCTGATCATCATCTTTTTCGTCTATTGTTGGAATCTTCCTCATCCCCGTTCCGGCCGGAATTAGTTTACCAATAATAACATTTTCTTTCAGCCCCCGCAGATAATCATTCTTTTTTTGCACTGCCGCTTCAATCAAAACTTTTGCCGTTTCTTGAAAAGATGCCGCTGATAAAAAGCTTTCTGTTGACAAAGCTACTTTAGAAATTCCTAACACCAAAGGTTCGCCTGTCGCCGGTTTCTTACCTTCTCTTTTCATTATTTCATTAGCTTCTTTGAAACGTTCGCTCTCCACAATATCTCCCGCCAACAAATCCGTGTCACCCGAATCTAAAACCCGAACACGAGACAACATTTGTCGAACAATAATTTCCAAGTGCTTATCATTGATACCTTCTCCTTGAGTTTGATAAATTTCTTGCACTTCTCGGATAACATAACGATGAAAGGCTTCTCGACCGCTGATTTTGAAAAGTTTTTTCAAATCTAAGTGTCCTTCTGATAAAACAGTGCCTTTCTTGATTGATTGGCCTTGAGTAACTTTCAAATTCATTACTGCTGAAACAACATAATCTTTTTCCTCAAAAGTTTCTTGCCCTTCTTCTTTTTGCTTAGCGCGAATTCTAATAATTTTTTGCTTCTTGTTTTCAATAATTTCTAACACTTCTCCATCAAAATCAGCAATTGGCGCTTCTCCTTTCGGCGGACGACATTCAAAAATCTCATCCACCCGCGGCAAACCTTGAGTAATATCTGTTCCCGCTACACCTCCAATGTGAAAAGTTCTCATTGTTAATTGTGTCCCCGGCTCACCAATTGCCTGCGCCGCCACAATCCCTACTGCTTCACCTTTTTCCACCAATTTATTGCGACCTAGATCTTTTCCATAACATTTTCGACAAACACCCCAATGCGTCCGACAAGTGACTAAACTGCGAATTCGTACTTTTTCTATTTCCGCTTCTTCAATTTCTTTAGCCTGTCCAGCCGTAACCAAGTCACCCTGCTTGGCCAAACAGCGCCCATCTTTTGCTATCACATCTTCCAAAAGAACTCGTCCTTCCACTCGTGAAGAAAAAGCTTGTCCTACTTGTTCGGAATCCTCACGGAAAAGATATGTCCCCTCAGTGTCACCACAATCTTCTTCGCGAACGATAATATCTTGAGAAACATCCACTAAACGACGAGTTAAATAACCAGCCGTCGCTGTCCTTAGGGCCGTATCCGCCATACCTTTACGTGCTCCATGAGTGGAAATAAAATATTCCAATACGTTAAACCCTTCTTTAAAAGAGCTTTTAATCGGCAATTGAATCGTTTCTCCGGTTGGACCTGCCACCAAGCCCTTCATTCCAACCATCTGAACTACCACTGCCTCAGTACCTCGCGCTTTAGAATAAACCATAGCATGAATTGAACCATTGGGATCAATTTTTTCTCTAACTTTTTCTGTAATTAAATTTTTAATTTCATTCCAAACTTCCACCACTTTTACTCTACGTTCTTCTTCCGTTAAAAGACCCATTTCAAACTGCTGCTCAATTTCTTGAACTTTCTCGTCTCCAACTTTTAAAAGATCTTTTTTGCTGTCTGGAACAGAAAAATCATCCATTCCTAAACTAATTCCTGATTGAGTAACAAATTTAAAACCTAAATCCTTGAGATTATCAATAAAAGCTACAGTCTTCTCGCCACTCTGCTCTAAGATAAAACGACTAATCAATTTTTTCAGAGAACTTTTGTCTAACTTTTCATTCACAAAACGCATCGACTCTGGCAGAATATCATTAAAAATAGCTCGACCAGCAGAAGTTTCTAACTTTTCCCCTTGATAATAAAGGTTAATTTTTGCCCGCAAATCCACTACTCCTAATTGATAAGCGCTAATTAATTCATCAATTGAAGCAAAACTTTTACCTTCACCTTTTTTTCCTTCTTTAATATCAGTTAGATAATAAATCCCCAAAACAATATCCTGCGATGGCACAATAATTGGATCACCACTAGAAGGTTTTAATAAATTCTTACTAGAAAGCATAATATTGGCACATTCCCATCGAGCTTTATCAGTTAGAGGAACATGTACCGCCATCTGATCACCATCAAAATCAGCATTAAAAGCAGCACAAACCAAGGGATGCACTCTAATAGATTTTCCCTCAATCAAAACAGGTTGAAAAGCTTGAATAGAAAGACGATGGAGAGTTGGCGCCCGATTCAAAAGAACATACTGATAATCAATAATCTCATCCAAAACTTCATAAGCCTCTTCGGCCTCCCCATCAACCATCCGACCAGCAGTTCTTACGTTATGAGCTACTTCTCTTTCGATTAATTTATTAATAATAAAAGGCTTAAAAAGTTCCAAAGCCATTTTTTTCGGCAAACCGCATTGATAAAGCTTTAGTTCCGGACCACCCACAATTACGCTACGACCAGAATAATCAACTCGTTTTCCTAAAAGGTTCTGGCGAAAACGACCCTGTTTGCCCTTCAACATATCTGCAATTGACTTTAATGGTCGGCGTTGACCAGTAGAAGCCATTACCTTAGTTTGATTGCGACGGGCACTATTGTCTAAAAGAGCATCTACCGCTTCTTGCAACATTCTTTTTTCATTGCGTTGGATCACTTCCGGCGCTCCTAATTCAATCAATTTTTTTAAACGATTATTTCGATTAATAATCCGCCGATAAAGATCGTTTAAATCAGAGGTGGCAAATCTTCCACCATTTAACTGCACCATAGGACGTAAATCCGGAGGAATAATTGGAATCACTTTTAAAAGCATCCATTCCGGACGAATAGATTTTTTCAAAAAACCAAAAAGCAAACGTAGTCGTTTAAACATTCTTTTGCGATCTCCTGCTTTATTTTCTGTTATTTTTTTTTGTAAATATTCCACCTCTTTTTCTAGATCAATCTCGCTAAGCAATTTATCAATTGCCTCCGCGCCAATTCCCGCATCAAAAACCTGACCAAATTTTCTGGATAAATTATAATATTCCACTTCAGACAAAATTTGTTTCTTATGCAAATTTTTCAGTTCATTTTTTAAATTTTGAAAGATTTCTTTGGTTTTTTCTTTTTCTACTTCATCAGCAATTTCTTTTAGCTTATTAGCGCACTCATTCTCTAAATTTTGCAAAGCTTCTTTTCGAGCTTCTTCATTAATATTAGTCACAATGTAACTAGCAAAATAAACAACTTTTTCCAAATCAGAAGAAGATAAATCCAAACTTAAACCAACTTTAGAAGGAATGCCTTTCAAAAACCAAATATGGGAAACTGGACAAGCCAACTGAATATGCCCCATTCTTTCTCTTCGCACAATCGATCGCGTAACTTCCACGCCACATTTATCACAAACCACCCCTTTGTAACGAATTCTCTTATATTTGCCACAATAACATTCCCAGTCTTTGGAAGGACCAAAAATCTTTTCACAAAATAAACCATCTTTTTCAAACCTCTGCGTTCGATAATTGATAGTTTCCGGTTTAGTTACCTCACCAAAAGACCAACTAAGAATCTCCTCGGGAGAAGCTAATTGCAATTGAACTACATCAAAATCCGAAATTTTTGTTATTTTATCGTTTGCCATAGGAAATAAAAAATTATAAATTATTCGGATAAAATTATTCACTCACTGGTATACCTTCTCCTAACTGATCCTTTTTCAATAATTTAACATTCAACCCTAACGCTTTTAATTCATTTACCAAAACGTGAAAAGAAGCAGGAACATTAGGTGGTTTAATTGGCTCGCCTTTAATAATAGATTCATAAGCTTTGGAGCGACCTAAAACATCATCAGATTTAATAGTAATCATTTCTTGCAAGGTATACGCCGCACCATAACCTTCTAACGCCCAAACCTCCATTTCTCCAAAACGTTGGCCACCAAACTGCGCTTTACCTCCTAAAGGCTGTTGGGTAATCAGAGAATAGGGTCCAATAGACCGCATATGGATTTTATCTTCCACTAAATGATTCAATTTTAAGACGTACATATACCCAACTGTAGTTCTTTCACCAAACTTCTCTCCAGTTTTTCCATTACAAAGCTCCACTTTGCCGTCTTCCGGCAAGCCAGCCCTTTTTAATTCAGCTTTTATTTCTGCTTCGCTAATCCCGCTCAAAGCTGGTGAAGCCGCTTTATAACCTAATGCATTAGCTGCCCAGCCTAAATGAGTTTCAAAAATTTGACCAATATTCATACGACTAGGCACGCCTAAAGGAGTCAAAATAATATCTACTGGAGTTCCATCCTCTAAAAAAGGTAAGTCTTCTACAGCTAAAATCTTAGAGATCACTCCCTTGTTACCATGACGTCCAGCCAATTTGTCTCCCACAGAAACCTTGCGTAATTGAGCAATAGAAACTTGAATCTGTTTAATCACGCCGGCGGGTAATTTATCTCCTTGTTCTCGAGAAAAAATTTTAATTCCTACCACTTTCCCACTTTCACCATGAGGTAAATATAAAGAAGTATCTTTCACGTCACGAGCTTTTTCTCCAAAAATAGCCCTCAAAAGCCTTTCTTCAGAAGTCAAATCTCCTTCACCTTTTAAAGTCACTTTCCCCACCAGAATATCCCCCGAACCTACTTCAGCGCCAATCCGAACAATACCGTCTTCATCTAAATTTTTCAGACGATCTTCTCCAATGTTGGGAATATCCCGTGTTACCACTTCTGGTCCCAATTTAGTGTCTCGAACATCCACAGAAAAATCCTCAATATGAATAGAACTAAAACGGTCATCTTGAACTAATTTCTCAGAGATAATAATAGCATCTTCAAAATTATATCCCTCCCAAGGCATAAAAGCCACCAAAACATTCTGCCCTAAAGCTAATTCCCCGTTTTCCGTTGAAGCGCCGTCTGCAAGCAAATCACCTTTTTTCACCAATTGACCTTTAGATACTCGTGGAATTTGATTCATACAAGTAAAGGCATTGGATTTGGAAAAACTTTGAAGCAAGTAAACTCTTCGACGAACTTTACCTTTAGCATCTTTTTCTTTAATTACAATATGTTCCGCGTCTACTTCTACTACTTCTCCAGCCTCTTTGGCTAAAACTACTTGCCCGGAATCAGAAGCAGCCTTATCTTCCAATCCTGTTCCAACTAATGGCGACTGAGGTTTAACACAAGAAACCGCTTGACGTTGCATATTCGAACCCATTAAAGCCCGATTAGCATCATCGTGTTCCAAAAAAGGAATTAAGGCCGTTGCCACAGAAATGCATTGCTTAGCAGAAGCGTCCACATAATCAACTTCTTCGCGATTAAAAGATAGTGGATCCCCACCAAAACGACAAGCCAAGACATTTTCCAAAATATTATTATCTTCATCGGTTAAAATTCCTGCGTGAGCAATTTTGAATTTTTCTTCTTTAATAGCATTAAAATACTCAATCTTTGTTGTAATAAAAGGCACTACCTTTATTATTTTTTTATCCGTTTTAGCCAGTAAAGAAAAATTGCTTTCGGAAATTTTTTCTCCTTTCTTAAGAATAACAATACCTTTTTTATCTTTAATATTTTCCGCCAAAATCCGCCCCAACCAATCATTTTTTGAAGCAGTAGTCGTTAATTCCTTCTGAACTTTGCGATAAGGAGTTTCTATAAAACCATACTCATTAACCCGCGCATAACAAGCCAAATGACCCACCAAACCAATATTCGGGCCCTCTGGGGTCTGCACTGGACAAATTCGTCCATAATGAGAAGGATGCACATCACGCACTTCAAAACCGGCACGCTCTCGAGTTAAACCACCTGGCCCCATTGCTGATAAACGACGTTTATGTTCTAACTCAGCCAAGGGGTTGACCTGATCCATAAATTGGGAAAGTTGTGAAGAAGAAAAAAATTCTTTGATTGCCGCTGCCACTGGACGTGGATTAATAAGCTGTCCAGGCATAACCGTCAATGGGTCGCAAGTACTCATTCGATCTTTGATATTACGATTCATACGAGCAAAACCCACTCGAATTTTATTCTGCACCATTTCGCCCACTCCCCGCAAACGACGAGAACCTAAATGATCAATATCATCCGGTTTTGCTAATGGATTATTATTCAGACGAATAATTTCTTTTACTACTTCAAAAAAAACTCCTCCATCTAAAATTCGGCTCTTTTCATCTTTTTCATCTCGTTTTAAATCTAAACGCAAATTCAAACGATAACAACCTACCCGTCCAAAATCATAACGATCAAAATTAAAAAACATGCTATCAATCATCTGTTTAGCATTTTCTTCAGTGGCCAAATCTCCCGGTCTAAGTCTTCGATAAATTTCCCGATAAGCCTCGCCTACATTACGCACGGGATCCTTCGCTAAAGTATTCTCAATATAAGAAACTTCTCCATTATCCACCTCTCGAAAAAAATCTCTAATTTCTTCTTCCGTTTCTAAACCAAAAACTCTTAGTAAAGAAGTTACTGCAATTTTTCGTTTCCGATCAATTTTCACCCAAATTACTCCATCTAAATCAGTTTCTAGCTCTAACCAAGCACCTCTATTAGGAATAATTTTAGCCCCAAAAATCTTTTTCCCTTTTTGATATTCTGCCGAAAAAAAAGCACCCGGGCTACGCACAAGCTGAGAAACCACTACCCGCTCCACACCATTCACAATAAAAGTGCCTCGTTCAGTCATTAAAGGAAAGTCCGTTAAAAAAATTTCTTGTTCTCGCACCTCACCAGTTTTTTTAAAAAGCAAAGAAGTTTTTACTCTTAAAGGTGCTTCAAAAGAAACATTTTTTTTACGCGCGGTAATCTCATCATATTTCGGCTCATCTAAATAATAATCCCCAAAAGAAATTTCCATTTCTTTGCCAGTAAAATCAGCAATAGGAGACACCTCACGAAAAAGCTCTTTTAAACCTTCATCCAAAAACCATTGATAAGATACCAGTTGCGGTTCAATTAGATTGGGCAAACTCACCCAAGATTGTTTCTGAAAAAATTTACGCTTGGAAAGACTGGAATTTAAACTAAAACGTGATCTCACAGAAAGTTGTTTGGGAGAATTCATAGAAAACAATTTAGTTAATTAAAATTACCATCCTTTTTTAATTTTTGAATTTGATAGTCTTCAAAAAAATCAAAAGGTATATTAATAAAAAAACAAAAACAAATCAGCAAAAACTGACCCTTAATTAGAAATAAGTTTTAGAAGACATCAATATTTTTCTTCATCGGCCTAGGCCACAATAAAAGAGTAAAAACACCCAAATATCACCCAACAAACCCAGTCTAGCTAATGATAAGTAAATTATGTACTAAGTGTATCCATTTTTTTTATTTTGTCAAGCAATAATTCGCCGCACAGGAAATTACGTGAACTAAACGAGTACTTCCCTCCTCAATCTTTTTTGGCCAAACCTCTACGCTACATAATTGATTCTTCTTCATTTTATTCTCTTTCAAAAGCTTGTCAATTTCAGATAACAATTTTTCAGAAAGCTGTCGGTTATTTACAAAAGATTCTCCTGCTACTTTCCCTCTTTTTAACAAACGTAAGCAGGTTTTTTCTTTTTTTATAATAACTTGAAACTGCATATAAACTGGAGCCTAATAATTCATTTAATACTTTTGAAACACAAAACTATTTTTCAGTAAACTAACAGATTTTATCTAGAGCGAGAGACGGGAATCGAACCCGCATACCCTGCTTGGAAGGCAGGTGCACTACCACTGTGCTACTCTCGCCAGCTTACAAGAGCAAAATTAGCCTAACAAAAAACCTTCCCCCGTCAATCAATTTCTATTTCTTCAAAACCAAAATTTTATTCTTTGAACTTTTCAAAAAATAAACTTATTCCGACGCATTAGTTTTCCTCATCTCTTCTTTAAAATCTTCAATTATCTTTTCCAAAAAGGCATCATAATCCGGAATTTTGCTCTTCAAAAAATTTTCAATCTCTTCATCACTCTTTTTCTCTTCTAACATTTGCCCATAAACTGCCTGGTCAGAATCACTTAACCGTTCAATAACTTCAAAAAAAATTTTTTTCAGCAAAGTCTCTGTCATTAAATTTACTAACTCTGCCTTTTTCTCCGGAGCTAACTTTTCCATTCCTAATTCTTGAAAAAATTTTTCTAGTTTTTGATTTTCCATCTTTTTTAAAATGATTATTAATTAGACTACATTTTTTATCTTTTTATTTAAAATTAGAATCGTCAATCGTATACTCCACTCAGCTACTGTCTCCCCTTCTTTGGGAATAATTTCTTTACCAAATTCCTTTAAAAATCCTCGATAAACATCCCAAATCGACTATTTTGATTTGAAATAACAAACCTTTGCATATTATAAAGATCAGCTTTCACATTCACATCAAGAAATAAATCATTCAAAAAAGGAGAAAGCGTTTTTTCCATTACACTTTCGTAAAACGGATTCTCTTTGTCAAATATTTTCAGTTCTGCTAAGGCTTGATAGTGACTTGATAAAAAATCCTCTGATATTTTCCAATCATTTTCATTAGGGGCAATTTGAGCAAGAGCTTTTTCCACAGAAATAAACTCTTTGGGATGTTCATCTGCCGGCTTATTTTCAACTGCATTCGGTGAATCATTTTTTTGTTCTTCACTGAAACCTTTTGTTTCATTATTCGGATGAATATGCTCCGCTTCCGGTGGCTGAGTCTCTTGTTTAGAATTTTCAATTTCCTTTTTTGCATCTTCAACAATTTGAGAATGCTCTTTCACATTGCGTTGCTCTGAAAAATCATCGGTTTTCACTCCTAACCGACCACTAAAAAGAGGTTTGCCTTTGACATCTTCAAAGCCCAAAATTTTCCCTGATTTTTCATCAAAAATAATTTTGGTACCCGGTTGCACCAATTTCATTTTAGCTAAAGCTTCTTCTTCGTTACCTAATTCAGGGTGTTCTTTAATCCAATCCAAAACATCCCTATGCGCTTCTCCTTGTGCCGATTTTAAATCTTTCCCTGCTTCCATATATTGCTTGATAAGTGCTTTTTCAATACTACTTCCTTTGGGAATTAAAATATCTTTTGAAGATTGAATAATTTTTTCCCCTTCTTTTTCCGAAATAATTTCTTCCGTTCCATTCTTTTGACCTGATAAATTTTCTTCTAAGGATTTATCCGGCTGAATAATTTTTTCCCCTTCTTTTTCCGAAATAATTTCTTCCGTTCCATTCTTTTGACCTGATAAATTTTCTTCTAAGGATTTATCCGGCTGAATAATTTTTTCCCCTTCTTTTTCCGAAATAATTTCTTCCGTTCCATTCTTTTGATTCAAATTATTGCCATTTTCCAATGAACCATTTCCATGATGTTCTGCTGAATTATAACTATCCAAAACAGTTTTATGACTTTTTGTCCAAGCTAATCTATGTTGATATTTCTCCGTATCATCATTAACAAAGTCTTGCACATTTGTTCCACTAAAAAAATGCTCCCTGATCATTGTTGGAACAAAAAACATAGCTGCTGCTGAACCAAAACCGATTATTTTACGGCTAATATTTTTTCTTTTTGCCCTTTGAAAATCTTTCTCATAATTATCAATTTTTCCTTCCAAATAAGCTTTTAAATGATCAAATTTCTCATCCCAAGACCTTTCTTGTATTTCTTTTAAAATAACATCTGTTTCTTTTTTTGCCTTTTCGGCATCTCTTTTTTCTCTAATATTTTTTTGTAAAGCAGTTAATCCCACCCCGGTGTTTACGGAACTAAAAATTCGCCAACTTAATTTTGTCGCTCCAATCATTGCAGCCAAACTGGTTGCGCCAATTGCTCCTGCTCCTAAACCAGAAGTTAGTAGAATAACAGAAATTCCCATCCTTTGTTTAGGACTAAGAGAACGATACCACTTTATCAAACCTTCTCCTGTATGATAAATATTCTTTTTCCAACGCTCCTTTTTTCCATCTCCATCTCTAACTTTCCATTTCTCCTTAACAATCTCCGTCCTCGTATCGAGTAAATTTAATTTCTCCTTTAAACTCATTTCTGACAATAACTCCCTTATCTCTATTCCCATTTCTTCTTTGTTAATATCACTCCCCATATAACGTCTCTTAATTCCCTCTAGTTTAGCTGTCGTCAAATTTTTAGCCGCTTCTTCATATTCCTTTCTTTTTATTTGCGATTCTGAAAGATCCTCTGGTTTTGTTTTTAGGAAAACACCTAAAATACTTTTAATTTTTCTAAATTTTTCTTCTTTAACATAATCAGTGCGAGCATATTCTTCTCGTGCAACTTTTAAACGATCATTCAAAACACGCTCTTTATTTTCTTGTAACAAAAGCCATTCAAAATCTGCTTCTCGAACATATTCTTTTTGTAAAAGTTTCTTTTCCCAAGCAATTTTGTCTTCTCTTTTTCCTGTTTTTTCAGAAAGAGTTTTTAAACGATCAGTTTCTTTTTTTAAAATTCCAAAGCTTGATTTTTCCCCAAGAGTCTTTAATAAAATATCTTCTATCGCTTCACTTTCTATTTTTTTAATATCCTCTTCAGTTTGTTTTAAAATTGTTTCCTTTTCCCTTTTTTTTCTTTTATCAGTTGTTTCCCTAATTTCTTGATTTAATTTTTCTCTGGTTTCCAACAAAGCAACATAGTGATGGTCTCCTCCAATCGCCTCTTTTATTTTAGCTTGTTTTAACTTTTCTTTTTCTTTAATAATCTCCTTTTCAAGATTTTCCAACTCTTTTTTTCTATTTTCAATCACTTCTGGTTTAACATTTTGATTCTCAAGAAAAGTCTTCTCCATTATTTTCTTATTTTCCACCAATTCAAAAAGCGGTGTTTTTTCCTTTTCAGTTTTTTCCTGTCCATTTAAAACCGGTTCATTTTTCGGAGGAGGTAAAATTTCTTTGGAAGATTTTTCAAGCGATTGCATTGTTATTTTTTAATTCTTAGATTTTTTTAAATTAATAACTAAATTGATTATAAAATAAAAAAATAAATTTTACAAACTTTCATGCCGATTCTAAGTCTACCAACCGTAATTGAATTTTTTTTCGCCCATTCCAAGAATCTTCCTCTAAATGAAATAATACATTAATTCGCCCTGCTTTTGTCTCTTCTAATTTATCTTTCATATCAAAACCGATTGCTTCTAAAAACCCACGCGGTTTTTTTAACCAGATTTTAAGATGTTTTTGCTCTTTACCTAACAATTTAACTTCTAGAATTTCTACTTTCTCCATTAAAAAAAGAGGCTTTTTATTTCCTTCACCAAAGGGTTCCAAAAAAGCTAGTTCGGCTAATAATTTATCATTAATTTCCTCAGGATAAATCTTGGCGTCCACAATCGCTTTTTTACTCCAATCTGCAATTTTTTCTTGATCAATTAAGGTTTTAAACTTTTCTAAAAAAATTGCTTCGTTTTCTTTTTTTATAACCAAACCAGCCGCTTGACTATGCCCGCCATATTTTTCCAAAAGTTCAGCATTTTTTTCCAACGCTTCTATTAGATTAAAGCCTCCTGCTGAACGACCAGATCCCTTAATTAAACCCTCTTTTTCTTGTAAAATAAAAGTTGGTCGATTGTATCTCTCCGCCACTTTTCCAGCTACCAAGCCCAAAACTCCCATTTCCCAATACATTGAACTTTCCCAAATTAAGTCACCCGTTAAATTTTTTGCCAAACGCTCTTCAATTTCTTGAATAATTTGTTTAGTTACCTTTTGCCGACGCTGATTTTGTTCTTCTACTTCTAAGGCCAGTACCCGTGCTTCTGCCTCTTCTTTTTCTGAACAACTAAGTAAACCGCAAGCTGTGTTAGCATGATCCATTCGGCCTGCCGCATTAATTCGAGGTGCTACCTGAAAAGCAATTTGCTGACTATTAGGCGGACAATCACTATTAATAGCCAATTTCCCCACACTAAAAAGCTGTTTCAATCCTACTCTTTTAGTTTTAGCCAAAACAATTAACCCATACTTAACCAACACTCGATTTTCTCCAATCAACGGTACACAATCGGCAATTGTCCCTAAAGCCACTAAATCCAATAGCCACTTCAATTGATCTTTATTTAAGTGAGGAAATTTTTGATAAAGCGCCTGCGCTAACTTAAAGGCCACTCCAACACCAGCCAAATCTTTAAAAGGATATTTATCCCCTTTTTTCTTAGGATTAATAACTGCTAAAGCTTTAGGTAATTCTTTCGGCGGGTGATGATGATCGGTTATAATTACCTCCATTCCCAATTCTTGGGTTTTTGCCACCTCTTTTTCACTAGAAATTCCTGAATCAACAGTAATGATCAATTTAGCACCTTGTTTTTTAATATAATCCAGCGCTTCTAAATTTAATCCGTAGCCCTCTTTATTACGATCAGGAATATAATAAAAACTATTCACGTTGAGTTGATCTAAAACATTTTTCAAAAGCACTGAGGCAGTTACCCCATCAGCATCATAATCACCAAAAATGCAAACTTTTTCATCTTTTTCCATTGCTTGCCTCACTCTTTCAACCGCCTTTTCCATATCACCTAGCCAAAAAGGATCTTTTAAATCTCGTTCATAATTGGGAAAGAAAAAAGTCTGCCGTTGTTGTTCGGTAAAAATCCCTCTGGTATTTAAAATTTTCTCTGTAATTTCTTCCAAATCAGGAAAAGCTCTTTTTGAAGAAACTCTCTCAATTTCTCTCCAACCAATCATTTTTTCATTAGTTTAAAAATTTCTTCTTACAGTTAGGACAAACTAGTTGAGCTAGAGAAATTTCCTTTTTCGTGGCAGAAACTTCTAGCGCTAAAGGAGTGCCGCAATTATCACACTTCAAGTCTAAGGGCAATTGACAATTCTCAATAAAAATTTCTCCGTCCAATTCCCATGGATTAACTGCTAGTAAATATCTTCGCCCTTGCTTATCTCTTTCCCGCTCATCGATTTTTTCTTGAATTTTCTGACAAACAGCCGACGGAGTAATTGTTCCTCGAACAAAAAAGCCATCTAATCCCATTTCTTTAGCTTTTTTTTCATCTTCTTCCCGACCCAAATGAGAATTAATAAAAGCAGGAATTTCTTTTAAAACAGCATTTTTTCTCAAAATCTCCAACATTTGAAAACCATCCATCCTCGGCATCACTATCCCTGTTAAAATAGCCGCTAAATTATCCTCCGAAGTAGCTTTATCAGCACCTTCTACTCCATCTTTCGCTTCTAGAACTTCAAAAGCATTTCGCCGAAAAATTTCGGCATAAAGTTGGCGAATTTCTTCATTGTCATCCACAATTAAAATTTTCTTTTTTTCCATTTTTTTTAAAAAAAATAATAAATTCTCCTTAACTCCGGAAAAGAAAGCTTTTTATTTTAGAAAAACAAACCGTTCGGATAATTTTTAGAAAATTAATTTTCTAATATCAACATTGCCTTACGTCCCGATTCAATCAATTTTTTATCTCCAGTAAAATCATGAATAGCTTCAAACAAAAGATCTTCTTTGTAACGATAACTTTCTCCGCGCTTTGTTCCTGGATCGTTAGTAATAATAACACCTTTTTCGTAACCAGACAAAATCAAGTTATGATAAAGCGGACCGGGCGAAGTGAAATTAGGATTACCTAACTTCTGACCAGCACAAGGTACGATTACTGGCCGACCCTGAGCCAATTGATATTTCAAATCCACTAAAGAAAAATCATAAATAACTCGCAAATTTTTCCAACCCCAATAATCCTCTCCCAGTTTTTTTAATTGTTCCATATTACTGTCTTTATAATCACCATATTTTTCCACCTGAAAAGCAATAATTTTTTGCAATTCTTTTTCTGCTAATTCTTTTTTAAATTCTTTTTTTTCTTTAAAATAGGCCAACATTAACAAAGAAGCTTCTTCACAGGCCTCTTGATGATATTTATCCCATACTCCCAAGGGTGCCTGAGAAGTAAAAGGCACTTTTAAAAAAACCTGCTCTGGCAAAACAGGAGGTGTTTTTTCCAAAAAATTTTCTTGCTCTATTTTTTCTGAATTTTCCATTAAGTTGGTTGTTGATAAAATTGATAGATTTTCCTTTAATTGTTCAGTTTCTAATTTCTCAGTTTTTGAAAAAACATTTTTCAATAAAATTTTTTCTTGATATTCTTTTGCTTCTTTAATCATTTGAATTTCCAGAAAAATCAAAAGGGCTAGATAAAGAAAAAGTGGCCAAAATCTCCTAACAATCTTTTTCCGCCACCATAACCAACTTTGAAGAAAAATCAATCCGCTAACAATGTCATAAAAAGCATCTAGCCACCTTCCCGATCTCCCCACAACGTAAGATTGATGCCATTCATCGCTAAACGCAAAAAGAGAAATTCCTCCCAGAACTCCCCAAAAAATACGCCATTCATCTTGCTGGTCATCTTTCCAAAAAATACGCGCCCAAAGCCAAGCTAACAAGACATATTCCAAAAAATGCGCCGCTTTGCGCAAAAAAATTTCTGAAGAAATATTTCCTGTTTGATAACGCAGATTTGGTAAAGAAGATAAATAAAAAATAAAGCCTGTCCAAATTAGCGCCGGCAAATAATAAAAGAAAATTCTCCGCCCTCTCATAATCAATTTCTAAAATAAAACCTTAACATCTACCGCCACAAAATCTCGATGAGAATAAACCAAAATTGGATTAATATCCATTTCTTTAAGCCAAGAATTTTCTTCAGCTAAGCAAAGCAATTTTTCAATTTCTTCCGCTAATTTTTCCAAAGAAATTTTTTTCTTCTGAAAAATTTTTTCTAAAATGCTTCCCTTTAATCTTGTTTCAACAACTCCTTTATCTAAAAAAGGAAAGAAAAATAATTTTTCACCTAAAAAATCTGCCGCTACACCGCCCAAACCTGCTAAAACCACTTGACCAAAAACTGGATCTTTTTTAATTCCCAAAATAATTTCCAAATCAATTTCTTGTTGCGGTTGAACAATCAAGCGACTCTGAGGGAAAAATTTTTTTAACCGTTCCGCTTCTTTTTCTAATTGTTTTTGATTCTCAATTCCCATAACCACTCCTCTCTGGACATCTTTATGTATAATTTTTGGATCGTCTACCTTTAAAACTGCCGGAAAAAAATCAGCGGAAAAAACTTCTCCTTGAACCCAATCTTGACTAACTGCCGCTGTCAAACCATACTCAGCCAATAATTGCCGACTCTCTTTATAAAAGAGTCCTACACGCCCATCTTTTTGCGCTTGTAAAAAAATCTTTTTGGTTTTTTGAGATCGACTAGAATTTGTTTCAAAAACTATTTTTGAAGGAGCTGAAATTGGCTTTTGAGAAAAAGCTATTCCCGCCTCCAAACCAATCAGAGCCTCTTCAAAGCAAGAAAAATTCTTAAAATTTAACTTTTTCGTCGTCGCAACATTGGTCATAAAAACTGGCACTAGAGGAAACTCGCACTCGCCTTGAATTTTTTCAATTACTTTAGCAATTTTTTCCACAGCTGTTTGCTTCTGTCTTGTAACTAAAATTACTCCTGCTCCCACCTGTGGAAAAAATTTAATTTTTTCTAGTACTTGACGATACCGTTCTTCATCCGCATCACCCAAGAGATCAAGAGGATTATTGACAGACGCTGAAATTGGCAAAAACTCTTTTAATATTTTCTTTTGTTCCTTGGTTAATTCAAAAATTTCTACTAAAGAACTTTTTTCTGCCAAACCCATCGCCACTACAGCCGGACCGCCCGCATTAGTTATTAGTAATATTTTCTGCCCTACCGGAAGTTTAAATTGAGAAAAGAAAACTAACGCTAACCAAAAATCACTCACTTTAGAAAAAACTAAAGCCCCCGATCTTTCCAAAGCCTTTTTTGCCACCAAACTCTCTCCCGCCAAAGCCGCTGTATGTGAAACAGCAGCAGCTTGAGTTTTGTTTCCCCCTTCCGCCAAAAGCAGTAATACTGGTTTCTTTTGACTAATTTTCTTGATTTTTTGGCATAAAATTTTGCCCCGTTTTATTCCCTCTAAATACAAACCAATCACTTTAGTTTTTTCATCTTTAGCTAAATATTCCAAAAAATCTATTTCATCCAAAAAAGTTTTGTTTCCAATAGTAGCAATTGCAGAAAAACCTACTTGATCTGTTTGCGCCCAATCTAAAAAAGCGGAAACAAAAGCTCCTGATTGCATAATTAAACCTACGTTTCCCGACTTCGCCAACGCTCCGGAAAAAGAAGCATTAAAATTTTTCCAAGGATTAATCATTCCTAAACAATTTGGTCCAGCAATTTTTAATTGGTATTGCTTAACTAAAAAAGAAAGTTGCTTTTCCCTTTCCCGCCCAACATCTCCGCTTTCTCCAAAGCCAGCGGAAATAATTATTAAATTTTTAATTGGCTGGGCTCGCTGACCACATTGCAAAACTATCTCTATAACTTTTTCCGCCGGAACAGCAATTACTGCTAAATCTATTGGAGAATTGATTTCCTGAAGATCAGCAAAAGCTCTTTGTCCTTGAATAATTCCTCTTCGAGGATTAATTGGAAAAATTTTGCCCTTAAAACCACTCTCCAATAAATTTTTTAAAATCATTCCTCCTACTTTTTTTTCATCAGCTGAGGCGCCAACAACAGCAACAGATTTTGGATTAAAAAACTTATCCATTGTTTTTTAATAAATTTTTTTAACTCGTTTTAATATCTCTCCTAAAACCTTTTTTAATTCTTTTACTGTTAATAACCCTTGAATAGCTCCAACCTTTTTTACCACTCCAGCACTATTGGCAATTCCACTCGCCAAAGCGCTTTTTATATTTTCTTCTTGACAAAAAACTGCTAAAAATCCTGCTAAAAAAGCATCTCCAGCACCCACTGTTTCTACAATATCCTTTACTGGCATTGCTGGACAAAAATAACCTTCTTTTGTATTTGCCGCCCAAGCGCCGGTTTGGCCATCCGTCAAAGCCACTCCTTGAACACCCCAAGAAAGTATTCTCTTTAAAAGCTCTTCCGTCTCCAATAACTCTTTTTGCTCAATTTTTTTTACTAATTCAATCGCCTCGTCCTTGTTTAAAAAAAGCCAATTGACCGACGGCCAAAAACCCGCTAATTCTTCTTGAGCCCGACTTATTTGATAACTGCTAGGATTAAAAGCTAATTTTATTTTTCTCTTTTTGATGAAACTCAAAATTGCTTCTTTTTTTTCTTGCCAATCAATTTTTTGAGAAGCCACTACTAACCAATCTGCCTTTTCCTTAAATTTCTGAACAAACTTATTCCAATTAAAAGTGTCTGTAGAATCACCACAGCGTAAGATAATATGATCTTTGTTTTTTTGGTCAGAAATAATTATAGAAACCTCCCCCTGCTTTGTTCCGCCAATTTTTTGGACATAATTTTTTTTCACATGATTATTCCCCGCTTTTTTCAAAATCCAACGCCCCCAATCTCCTCTATCTACCCGCGACAAAAGAAAACCCTTTTGCCCTAATTTAGTTAGACCCACCGCCACATTCAAAGCGCTACCACCAACCTCTTCTTGAAAACTTTCCGCATATTCTTTAGCACCAAATTCAAAAGCCATTAATTTTTGCGCAATTATTTCCTGAGAATTATCTATTAAACGAGTCTCTCTCAAACTAACAAAAATATCCCTAGTAGCCGAGCCTAAACATAAAAATTTTTTCATACCTTAAACATTAATTCAATTAATTATTCTCTTTAATTTGATTTTTCTCCCTTTCTGCTAAAGCTCTTTTAATCAAATCACTTAATGACTCTTTATTCTTTTCCGATACTTGCCTCTGTTTAATTTTAACCCCCGCTCCCACATAACTAAACTGTTTTATTTCCTCATTTTTCTTTATTTTTGGTTGAGAAAAATTACTTGCCAGATTTACCGATTTAACTGGAGTTATTTCTTCTTTTTTAATTTGCCCTAAAAGCTTAGCTTGTTGACGACGATATTCTTTCATACAATTTTTACAAAAGACCGGTCGCTCTCCATCTGGTTGAAAAGGCACTTTAATTGCTATTCCACACACCGAACAATCAGCATCAAAAAATTTTCGTTGATCTTCCTCAATTGTTTTCGGTAATCTTTTATTAGAAACTTTACTTAAACACTCTTTTGTTGCCAAAACAACTGTTTCTGTGTTCAAAGAAGAATTACCCTGTTTTATTGAATCCGTTTCTTTTGGCCCAATTTTTTTTTCAATTTTTTCAATTTTGGAAACCAAAGATTTTTTCACTAAGTGTTCCATTTTATTTTTCACTTCTTCAGTAACAATTCCACTCCACCGAGAAATCTTTTCTTCTACCTCCGCCTTTTTACTACCATAACGTTCGCGCGTGTTGCGAATAATTTTTTCTCTATTTTCCTGAGTAGTTTCAATTTCTATTGGCGGTAGAGTAGTAGCAGAAAAAGGATTAGTTGCCACTCCATCCACCATTAGTTTTAAATAAATATTATATTTAGCTAAATTGACTAGATCAATTGCAGTAAAAGTTGGTTCAAATTCTTTTTCCAAAATTTCCGCATCCAAAGAACCTATCCGAAAAGCCACAATCGTTCCCACATTACCAAAAATCGCTCCCTGCACTCTTTCATTCAATTGAGAAATATATTGATGAGCTAAAATCAAATTTAAACGATATTTTCTGGCTTCTGATAAAATACTATCAAAAGATTCTGTGGCAAAATTTTGAAATTCATCAACGTAAAGATAAAAATCTTTTCGCTTTTCTTTCGGTATATCCACCCTTCCCATCGCCGCTAATTGAATTTTAGTAATCATCATAGCCCCTAAAAGTGCGCTATTATCCTCTCCTATACGACCTTTGGATAAATTCATAATTAAAATTTTCTGCCCATCCATTACCTCGCGAAAAGAAAAAGAAGATTTAGTTTGTCCAATAATATTACGAATTAAACTGCTAGATAAAAATTGCCCAACTTTATTTTGAATAGGAGCAATGGCTTCTGCCATTAACCGATCTTGATATTTACTAAACTCATCTACCCAAAAAGAGCGCACCACTGGATCGGTCACCTTAGTCATTACTTTAGCCCGATATTCTTTGTCAATTAAAATTCTCGTCACTCCCAGGAGAGTAGAATTTGGATATTCTAAAAGCGCTAAAATAGCATTACGCAAAAGATACTCCAACCGTGGACCCCAAGAATCAGCCCAAATTTTTTTAAATACACCCACCAGTCCTGAGGAAACCAAATGCCTTTGATCTGGCGAAACTTTTTCCATCACATTGAGCGCAATAGGAAATTCTGTATCCGCTGGATTGAAATAAATAACGTCATTAATTCGTTCTTTAGGTACCGCTTTTAAACATTCTTCGGCAAATTCACCGTGCGGATCAACAATTGCCACACCTTTTCCATTTCGAATATCCTGAATAGCCATATTCTGAATTAAATTGGTTTTCCCCATTCCAGTTTTACCAATAATATACATATGTCGCCGCCGATCATCAGTTTTAATACCAAAAACCTGTTCACGATTACGAAAATTAGTCTTGGCAAAAGTAGTGATTTCCATAGCAACCACGAAATTACAAATAAAAAACTAATCAAAAACTCACTCCCAAAAATTTACAATCTCCTCAATTAATAAAGTTTTAATCTTTATTCTATTAATCATGTTTATTAGCTAATTCTTATTTACCTACCAACTTTCAGTTTCTTTTTTATGGTAACTAATTCAAAATTTACCAACCTGCTAAAATTTGAAAAATAAAAACAAACAAAAACTTCATCTACCTTCACTTAATAAAACTCTTAAACCTTTTAATTCACCTTCTTTAAGCACTTGATTTTCTTTATTCTACAACCGGCAAATTAAAGGGCGCGTCGCCTTTCTTGGCTTCAATTCTTTGGATAGCTGGGGTCTTCACTGACACATCTGGAAAATGGAAAACTGTGGCTAGCTCCTCAATATTGAACAAAAATTGTGTTCCTTGAAACGCCCGATCCTTATAGTCTCCAACAATTTTTCTCTGTCGGTATTGAAGCCGCGGTTCAGAAAAATAATAGTTAGCAAAAGTTTTGGTAGCATTATTAGGAACCAAAGAATTTAGATTATTATCTGCTAATTGTTTAATTGCTCCCATAAAACCCGCTACTCCCAACGCCTTATTAAAAGAACCATCTTTTTTTCCAATATAAACGTAACGCATACTAGTCCAAAAACCAGGCTTGGCAATGTTCTCTTCAATAGCTTTCAAAAGATCTTGCTGGGCTGGGCGCAATCTTTGAACATTGAACTCATTTTTTTTATCTTCACCTTTGTCCAAAGGACTTAAATTTAATTCACTACCTACTATTCCTCGAAAGATATTGGAGATTAAACGACCAAAACCTAGAAAAAATTTTTCTACCCGACCCATTTTAGCAACTTTTTTATTTCCGGCGAATTCTTCTTTAATCTCCTCTAATTTTTGTTTGGCCGCTGGAACCCAGTCTGGTTCATAAGCCGGTGTAAAGATTATCTGAAACCACATATGTTCATTTTTGCCAATTTGACTCATTGCTTCCGTCATTGAGGCTAAAGGATCAATCATATTGCCAGTAACATCTTCTTGAAAATATTTATAAACCCTGATTGGCACCACGTCATCTTTCAAAAGAGTTAAAGAAGTTCCCCAAACATCCCAATCTTTGTTAGGTAAATTGCGCGGCACCTTTAAAGTATAATCCTCCGCTTCAAAAATCTCCGCATCTGGATAATGAGCATAAATTTGCGCTTCCACATTATTTTTTGCTGCAACCGGACAACGTACAAAAAAACGCACCGTTCCTTCAATAGAAACAATCTCAAAAGTATATTTGTCTTGCAAAGGGCGCCAGCCACAATATTTTTCAAACTTATTCGGCGCTGACCAACTGTGCATTCCAGCAAAAACTTGTTCCATTATTTTAGGACTTTTTTCTGTTTCTCTTGGAGGTCTAATTTCTAAAAGAATAAATTTACCCTTAGAAGCAAAAGAAAATTCTGCGTATTCCATCCAGACTGTCATAAAAATCAACCAAGCAGGAAAAGGCAAAATCAACCACCAAAGATAACGAAAAACCCAAAGAATATTTTCAAAAATCAAATAGTCTCCTGAAGAAAAGAAAAAAACACCAGCCACTATAAAAAGAACAACTAACAAAGCCACTATCCACCAAAAGATCTGGTAGCTCTTTTCTGGATTTTTTGTTTTTTTTCTAGCCATAAAAATAACCGCTAAGCTGACCGATTTATAAAACTACTTTTCATAAAGTATACCATAAGCTTAAAATCTATTCAACTATTTTCTATATTTAACTTAAAAAAATCTGGACAAATAAATCAGAATTAATTAAAATAAAGATGTAAAATTATTGTAATAACAAAACAAAAACCATCCTGAAATGATTGCCAGATAGTTTTTGGAAGCAGTGTATATAAAAGTCTAATAACCTCTAAAAAAGACTTTAAAAAGATTAAATATCACTTTTGTTTAAAGAATTATAATTAATTTAAAAAGTAAATAAAAACACATGGAAATTTTTAATTTTCAAAAAAAGAAGGAAACAACACAATCAAAAAAAGAAGAATTTTTGCGCTATATAAAAGAACAAGGACTTGAAATCTATGCAAAACCAGATACTAACTTTATAGATCTTCTTCGCACTATTAGACAATATCAAGATGAATTTGATGAAGAAATTTTGCCTAATACTCCTAAAAGATTAATTAATAAAGTTAATAATTTTGTCAAAAATGCTAAAGATAAAGAAATTATTACTTTACTTAAGAAAATAAACTTTGATTACAAAAGCATTCTTACTAGTGAAAAAAAAGAACAGGAAAAAGCAAGTATTATTCTCGAAGCTGTTTTAAAAGCCCAAAGTTATGAAGAGGTTTTAAAACAGAATAAAAACAAAGAAATTGCTTTTCTAGGTTTTGAGGATGATCCAGATATATCCGATGTAAAAGAGTTTATTTATAAATCTTTCAGCCCAAAATTATTGCAAAGGTGTTTAATTTCTAAAATAATCTACACGCCCCAAAAAGTGCTTCTGCCAATAGAAAACACGGCTTACGTTTTGCCTATTGATATTTATAAACAATGGGAAGCAAGTATGCCAGAAATAAAAAACAAGAAAGTTCGAGCTAGATCTTTTTCCGGCTGGAACTCTGACTTAAGCTTTAGTAAAAAATTTTTTCTAACACATATTGACATTTTTAGTTTTTATAATGAACAGCTAGACAAACTAGAATACTTAAATTCTGTTTCAACAGAAAAAAGAATGAGGATTTATAAGCTAGGAACCATAATTCATGAAATAGCTCATCATATCTATGACTACATGATGAATACCGATGAACGATTACAATGGAAAGAATTAGTTGATAAAACACAAGTAATAACTGATTATGCAAAACTGTATACTGATGACGAAGCAAAAAAAAGTCAATACTACAATGAGTTTTTTGCTGAATCAATTAGGTTAAAAATAACCGTGCCTGACTATTTCAAAGAAAAATTTCCAAAAATTAATCAATTTTTAAGTGATAAGTTCTCAGAAATTAAATCGTAAAAAATTTATTCTTTTAAAACTAAAAACAATAAACCAATAAAAAAGTTTATTTGTTTTTCCATTCACTGAGACCGTAAACGCCTCGCCGCTCCAAAACGAATCGTCTATCCTTGATTAGTTCGTTATGTACTGTTTGCACAACCACTTTTTTTTCTGGCCAATATTCTTTGATTAACTCAGCAATTCTGCGAAAGTGTAAAGACTGACCACTTTTTTTCAAAACTAAATAAACTCTTTCTCGAGTAAAATTGGCAGTGATAATTGGCCAAGTTAAAAAACCCCACTGTCGTAAAATATTTCTTCCTAAAGAAGTTGATAAAAAAAGCAAATTCAAGACTCTTTTTCGTCCAATTTCCGTTTCTAAAGAAAACTTTTCTGTTAAAGGAAACTGCATATTCTTTAATTCTCTTTGATAAAAAGGAGTCTTTTGTTCTTTTAAAAAAGTCACAATCACCTCCAAAGCAAAAATTATTTCTTTTCGCTTAGGTCCGTTTTTTTTATTTCGCCAAAAACTTTTTATTTTCACACTTTTTTTCTCAAAAGAAAATTGTTCTTCAGCCAAACTTAAAAGCAAATTAATCTGCCCCAAATTTTTAGTCGGCAAATTCTTTTTCATTAACTCCCCAAGTCTTTTCATCTCCAAAAAACCACCTTGCTCTAGAAAAAACTGCTCCCAAAAAGTCAGAAACTCTGGCCAATTGTCTGGAACAAATTTATTAAAATTTTTTCTGATTTTTTTCAAACTTTCCACTTTAATCTGGCGTGCTCGTTCTCGAGTAATATTCATTTTTTTACCTATAGCCGCCAAAGAATAGCTTTTTCCATCTAAACCAAAAAATAAACTAACAATTCTTTGATTGCGAGGACTGAGCAAACTCAATGCCTGTAAAGATAATTTCTCTGCTTCTTTTAAGACAATTTCTCTGCTTGGAAAGTTTTTTTTCTCCACTGATTTTACTATCTGCATAATAAAAAAGAAAAATTACTCACGCAAGTGGTTCTTACAATCACTTTAACTAGTTATTGTTCAATTAAAACTGCTATTATTACTACCCAAATTATTAATGATAAGTAAAAACAATAAAAAAACCTTGCCCTTAAAAAAGTCATAACACAAAAAAGTCTCACTGTCAAGACTAGACAAAAAGAACTTTTCTGCTAGGATTTTTTTAGTTATTTATTTTTTTACAAAAAAATGAAAATTCAAATTAATGAAAATCTTTGCGTTGGCTGTGGTCGTTGCACTGAAATCTGCCCGCAAACTTTTCGCCTGAATGAAAAGGGCAAAACAATGGTAATTCAAGATAATGATCTTGCTTGCGCTAAAAAAGCCGCGGACAATTGCCCAACAGAAGCTATAGAAGTTGAAGAATAACCTTTTACTTCTTAACGTTTCTAACCATTTTAGTCTCTCAGCATAATTTCCAAAAGACTTGTTCCATCCATTTTGGAATTTTTAGGCATGCCTAACAGTTCCAAAATAGTAGGTGGAATATCCACAAGCATTCCATAAACGTTTTCTAAATCTTTTTCTTGCCTTTCCTCCCGAAAAAAATCTTTAGCTACTAACCAACAAGGAACTGGATTAAGTGAATGTTCGGTATCCACTTCGCCATTTTTAAGATTAACCATTTCTTCTACATTACCGTGATCGGCACTAATTAAAAGACTTCCTCCTTTTTCTAAAACTTTATCCACCAGCCGACCTAATTGAAAGTCAACTGCCTCTAAAGCTTTTACTGCGGCTGCTAAATTACCGGTATGTCCAACCATATCTGGATTAGCAAAATTAACCAAAATAAAATCAAAATAATTTTTTTCTAATTCATTTAGCAATTTATCCGTAATTTCTTTAGCGCCCATTTCTGGAGCCAAATCATAAGTAGCCACCTTTTTTGATTCAACTAAAATTCTTTCTTCTCCCGTAAAAGGCTTCTCTTTTCCACCATTGAAAAAATACGTGACATGCGCATATTTTTCTGTCTCAGCTATTCGTAATTGTTTCTTTCCTGCCTTCGCCAATTCTTCTCCTAAAAAAGCAGTCGGTTCAGGAAAGGCAAAAACCGTTTTTAACTCTAGTTGATCATCATAATCAATAAAAGCAGTTAAAGTTATCTTTGGCCCTTGAGTATTTTTCAAAAAAGGCACTTTTTGACTATTTAATAAAGCTTGAGAAATTTGTCGTCCTCGATCCCTACGAAAATTAAAAAAAATGATTTCATCACCCTCAGCGATTCTTCCTAGAGATTGCCCTTTCTCATCAGAAATCACAATAGGTTGGATAAATTCATCAGTTTGCTCCTGTTCATATCGTTTTTTAATTTCCGATAAAAGATCTTCTTCTTGAACCGAAATTCCCTGACCAAAAACCAAAGCGCGATAAGCCAGTTCTGTTCTTTCCCAATTCTTATTCCTATCCATTCCATAAAAACGTCCCATTACCGAGCCTATTTTCCCTATTTTTAATTCCGTCATTTTTTCTTTTAAAATAAGCCAATATTTTTCAAAACTTTTTTGTGGAGCATCCCGACCATCTGAAAACAAATGTATTACTGGATTTATTCCTATTTTTTTTGACATTTCTAATAAAGCTAACAGATGATCAATATGTGAATGCACCCCTCCATCACTCAAAAGTCCCAAAAAATGCACTTTTTTATGCCGTTCTTTTGCGCGCTGAAAAGCCTCAAGAAGAATTTGATTGCGAAAAAAGTCCCCTTTTTTGATAGCTAAAGAAATTAGTGGTAAATTTTGATAAATAACTTGTCCGGTTCCCAAAGTCTGATGACCCACCTCAGAATTCCCACAAACCCCCCAGGGCAAACCTACCGACAAACCAGAAGCTTGACAAAGCGTTTTAGGATAATGTCGGTTAAGTTTTTTAATGGTAGGCAAAACCGCTTGACAAAAAGGATTTCCTAAAACTTCCTTTGTTTCTCCCCAACCATCTAAAATTACTAAAACTACTGGCCGATAATGTTTCATTTTACAAATTTAATTTAAACTTTAATTCGCCAAACTACCTTAGTTGCTAGATAAAAATTAGTTCCCGTCGCCGCCACTATTCCAATTAGAGCGGCTAAGAGATAGTTAAAACCCATTTCTAAAAAAATTCGATAAAAAACAAAATTGACTCCCATCCCCAAAAAAGAGATTAAATAGTAGTAAGCTACTCTCTTTAAACTTTCCTTGCGGGAAGGTGTTTGGCGATCGCTGTAAGTAAAAAGATTGTTTAAAAGAAAATTAGAAAAAATTGAAATTATTACCGCCCAAAACCAAGCCAATGATTTTTCCCAGGCTAGAATTTCCACTAAAAAAGCCAAAACTCCTAAATTAATCAATACTCCAGAAAAACCCACTAAACAAAACTTAATAAATCGCCCCGCTTCTGGCACGGTCCGAAAAATTACCCATAAATGACGAAGAAATTCTAACCCTTGTCTCAAATTAGCTTTGCTTTGATCATTTTCTCTAGCTAAAAAAACATAAGGAACTTCAGCCACCTTGTTTGGTTTGGTGCGCATTAAAATCTCCACTAAAATTTTGAAACCCTTAGGTTGAAAAGAAATACCTTTTACCAATTCTTTTTTTAAAAGAAAAAAACCACCCAAAGGATCAGAAGTTTTTCTTGTAGGAATAAAAAGAATTTGAGTAAAATATTTAAAACCCAAAGAAACTGCTCGACGATAAATCCCGTAAACAGTTTTTAAACTGCCTAATCCAACTGCGCTTCCCCCTCGCGCATAGCGGGTAGCCACCACCAAATCAGCTCCTTCTTGATAAGCTTTTTCCAGAAGACAAGGAATTGTTTCAGGCGGATGCTGCAAATCGCTATCTAAACAACAAATATATTCTCCTTGCGCTAACGCAAAACCAGTTAGAAAGGCTGTTGCCAATCCCGTTCGCTCCTCTTTTTTTCTACAAACTAAACGAATCTGTGGATTTTCTCTCATTAGTTTTTGAATAACTTGGGGGGTTTCATCGTTACTATCATCAATAAATAAAATTTCATAATTCCAGTTTTTTTCTTTCAAAGCCTGTCTGATCCTTTGTACTAAAGGCACAACATTTCCTTTTTCATTAAAAGTTGGCAAAAGCACCGTTAAGTTTTTCATTCTATTCTTTAAATCTAATTTCTTCTTTAAATTGATTACTTTCTTTGTTCCAAAGATCTTTCCAAAATAACCGTTCGGTCTTTTTTTCCGCCTCATCTATTTCTTCTTCATTTTCTTCATCTTCATTAGTATTATTTATTTTCTCATTTCCAATTTCCGATCCCCCTTTTTTTTGCTCTTGTTCCCTTGTTTCTAAAAACCCCACTAACTTTTCTTGATCAACTTTTAAATAAAAAACGGTAAGCTGGCCAAATTGTCGCTTTTCTAACACTTGAGTATAATCTTTAATCTTCTGAGAAACACTTTCCCAACCTCCTTTAGTTGTATTAAAAGCCCATAAATTGGCTTTGCCTCTCAATTTTTCAGTCTCCTTAACAAATTCTACTGGTCGGGAAGAGTCCCTTTGTTGAATTAAATATTCTACCGGCGCTTCATATTCAGGTTTAGCATAATAATTAATTTCTTGACCGGGATTTTTTTCCAAAACATAATCTACTGCTCGTTCCAATTGGCCCAAATTAATACCATCATCCTTCTTTAAAATAAAGTGCCTTCCTGTTGTTGCCACTGTTGTTTCGGACAAACGATTTTGCTCAAACCAACGATAAACGCCATAAAAATTACTGGCTAAAGCCAAAAAAACTACAACTCCAACCAATCTCATTGATTTTTTTTCACCCAATTTTTCTCGAAAGAAATCTAGCCACAAAACAGAAAAGATAAAAGGTAGAGCAAAAACCACTACAAAAAAACGCGGACGCAATTGATAAGCCATAGGAACAGTTACTAAAAAAAAGACTCCCGCCCAAACCAAAAGCAATTTAAGAAAGTTTTTTCTTTGCTCATCTCTCTCTTTTTTAATTTTCCAAACAGTTAGAAATAAACTGCTCATTAAAAAAGTCCAAGCAAAACCTACGGAAATTGGATCGGCTTTTTTCCCCGGTCGATGATAAAAAGAAGTCATTAATAAGAAATAATAATTGCCCTGTTCCCGAAAGTTCCGAATAATTTTTTTTCCTAACGGCTTATCTTTGGGTTTCTCGCTAAAAGCCCCTAAGAAATTTTTTGAGTTGCTACCGCCAGTTTTAATTTCACTAACAATCATTGGGGAGTAAAAAATCGCTGTGATAATTAAAATTATTCCTAGCGCTTTCCAAAAAAAAGATGTTTTCAGCCAAGAAAAAGTTTTTTTCCAACTCTCTTTTTTCCAAAGCGCTAAAATTACCAAAAGATAAACTCCTAAAATACCAGTTAAACTAAAAAAGGCAAAAAAATGCAACTGTCCGGCAATCACTGCTGCCCCAGTCAAAATCCCTAACCAAACTAGTTTTGCTTTTGTTTTTTTTGTCCGCAAAAATCTTAAAAGCGCATAAAAAGTTAGTAAAACAAAAAATGGTACCGAATTAGGATTCCAAGAAAAACGAGAATATTGAATGATCAAAAAGGAAAAAGCATATAAAAGCACTCCCAAAAAACTATGAAAACGATTGAAATATAGTCTTAAAAATAAATAAAAAAGCGGTAAAACCAAAATTGAGAAAAATAGATCTGGATAAGAAAAAACTTCCGGCGCTGTTGAATTAAACAACCAACCAGAAAAAACCATTAAATAATAATAAGCTGGTCCCAAACGCAAATAATCCGTCCCTACTTTAGTAGCCCGCGGACCTAAAAGAGGCAAATAACCAGGCCCTTCTTCAATCGCTTTTGATAAAAGCAAAGCATCTCTAGCCTGATCCCATTTAAAAATCAACCATTCATGGTGTTGGTAAAAACGCAACCAAAAAGCCACTCCCATTAGAGCCAAAATCGCCACAAAAACCTGTTTCCTAGTAAAATCAAGCATATTTTAACTAAAAAAATTTTTCAAAAAAATTTCCCTAAATTTGACATTTAACAATAAATACTCCTTGTATATTAACTGCTAATCCGTTTCCCCTTTTTCTTCAACTTCTTCTTGGGTATCTTCGCTATCAACATTCGATTCTAATTCTAAAAATGACTCGGGAGATAAAAAACGATCAATTCTCGCTACTTGCTCCGCTCCTGAATTATCACAACTCAAAATGTTTTTGTCAAACTGGAAACTTTCATAACTAGCCTCTTTATTAGAATTTAAAAATACCTGAATTTTTAAATCTTTTTCAGGAGTAATTTCAATTTGATAAAAAAAGCCTTCATCTTTAAAACGACGAGAATAGCCGGGATTGGGCTTCCAAAATCCGGCCATCAAATAATAATCTACTCCTTCCATATTTTTAAAACACAACTCCTCAATATGACCAGAAAAAACTGCTTTTACCCCGTATTGTGAAAAAATCTCTCTTAACTGCTTTCTATTAACCAAAAACATAGATTGATTTTTAATAAAAGTCCCATCAATCGGTGGCTGATGAAGAAAAACAATAACTGTCCTGTTTTGTGACTGAGCCAGAAGCCGTCTTAACCATTTTTGCTGTGTTTTGCTAACTAAGCCAGGATAAAATTCTTTTTCCGGCCAAGTATCCTTTTCTTCTCCATATTCCTGATAAAAATTCCCATCTAATACAATAAAGCGATATTCTCTAATATCAAAGTAATAATAAGTCTTTTTATTTCCGGTCATTTTTAACCAATCTTCCTTCAAAAAACTCCTTGTTTCATGGTTACCCACCATTTGATAAAAAGGTATTTTTGTTCCCGAAAATATTTCTCTTAATTTTAAAAAGTCTTCTACCGAACGTTTGTCTTTACCATCAACTAAATCGCCTCCGTCAAAAATAAACTCTGGACCAAAAATCTTTACTTGCTCAAGCATTTCCTTGATTGGCTTTGTACAGCGCCAATTTAAATTAACACTTTCCGATTTTTCTTTCGGTTCACCATAACAATGAGCATCAGTAAAATAAGTAAATTTAACGCTACTGGGAGAAAAAACTTGGCTAGTTTCCAACCTTCTCTGTTGAAGAAGTTCACTTTCTTGATTAGCAATTTTTTGCATATCCCAAAAAACAAAGCCAGAAGGAAGAAGCAAAATCAAAGTCGAAAAAAGCAAAAAAAGCCCCCCAGTAAAAAAATCAATTTTTTCTTTATTTTTTATTTTTCCCATAAATCATTCCAAATTAAAACTTGCTTGGAAGCTTTTTGTTGTTCTTTCGCAATTTTTTCCGCATTTTTTGCCAAAAGACTATCCATCATCTCCAGCATAACATAGTTATCCTCATCTTTCAAAGGAGTCACTTTCCATAAAACTAAAGATTTTTCCAGAAAAAAATTTTGCGATATAAACAGAGACTTCATTTTCTTGGGAAAAATTGCGCCACCTTTTCTTTTTTCGGTTATTAGAAAATAAGCGCAGTCTCTCTGTTTTAATTTATCTGCCACGGTTATATTTTTTTCAGATAGTCTTTCTAATGCTGTCTTAAAACTGCTCTTTTGTTGAAAATTTTCTACCCAAAAGCAAGGTTTTTTATTATCTTTTTCTGCCAAATTTAACATTTTTTCGGCCGTTTCTTGTAACATTCCCCAGCTAATCAAGTCCTCATAATCATCCAAAAACAATCTTCTTCCCCACAAACTCTCCCCTTTTCCTTTTTCTAAACCCAGAAAAAAATCCCCCAAAGCCGTGCTATGCAAAAAAAGAAGAAAAAATATTGCTGGCATAACTAAGAAAAAATTACCTCTTGTTTTAAATTTTTTTTCTAAAAAAGCCAAACCCTCAACAAAAATCCAAAAAAATACCGGGGCTAAAAAAATCCAATAGCGAAAATTATGTAAACGAGCAAAAATTTTCCAATACACCAAAAAAATTAAACCAGTAAAAATTAAAAACAGTACCCGAACGAGAATCTTTTGATCATTTTTTTTATTAGTCTTGTTTTTTTTAAAAAAAATAACTCTTAAGAAAAAGGTTTTTCCGCAAAAAAATCCTAAAAACAAAATCCCCAACCCAAAAAACAATCCACTAAAAAGCTCTATTTTATTAACCTCATTATCATTCAAAGAGAACAAAACATGACTAGCCATCTGCCCAGTATGAAAAAAGATTTTTTTTATTCTTTTTTCAAAACTAACTGCTTGCTCAAAATCAGTTCCTTCTTGAAAATAGGTAACTACCAATCGCTGAAAATTTTCCCCACGATTAGCAAAATCACTAATAATTAGAGGGGAACAAACAAGAAAAAAAAGCGCCCCGGCCAGCAACCAATAACGGCTACCTATTTTTTTAGGAAAACCAAAAATTAACCAAAAAAATAAAACCAAGACTGGAAAAACAAAAAAAGCAATAAAATGCAACTGAATAATCACGCCCAGCGACAAAAAAATCAATAGAAAAAAAACTCTTCTAAATCTTTCTTTTTCCGCTAAATGAACTTTTAAAAGAGCAAAAAATAATAATAGCTGCCAAAAAATTATTTGATTAGTATTCCAAGCAAAACGAGAGTATTCCACTAGTGGAAAAGAAAAGGCTAAAAGCAAGGTTCCTAAAAAACTTATCCAACGAGAAAATTTTAATCTTAAAAGAAAATAAAAAAGCGGAATAGCTAAAGTAGAAAAAAATACATCTGGAACAGCCAAAACCCATGGCGCAGGATTATTAAACAACCAAACCGCTAAATATTGAAAATAATAATAAATTGGCCCTAAATTCACAGAATCACTTTCTCCCGGCAAATCAGTTTTTAAATGAACTGGTTTTCCCGCTTTAGGTCCCAATAAAGGCAGATAACCGCAGCCTTTGTCAAAAGCTTTTTTAATTATTTGGTAATCTCGTTCTTGATCAATTCTAAAAAGTAAATACTCATCAAAATGATAAGTTCTTAAAAAAAATCCCAACAAAACCACGACTACCAATAAAAAAGCAGCCGTTTTTTTAGAAAAATTCATAAATTATCTTCTCCAAACATAAAGATACAGTGTATCATTCGTATAAAGAGTCTTAATCAATTGAAAATTTTCTTGAATATATTTTTCCGCCTCTTTTTTAATATAAGTGTCTTTAGAAAAAATCGCCCAAATTTCTGAATGATTATTTTGCGCCTCCAAAATCTTATCCAAAGTCAAGGGATTATCTCCGCTATATTCCAAAACCGCGCTATGACTCCCGTTTAAGTAATAGCTTGCTAGTGGACGAGAAATAATTGCCGCATCAGTAGCCCTGTTTTTAATATAATAACCGTAAACTTCCCGATAGTTGGGATTTTTCCAATTTTTAATGTTTTGATAAAAACCTTCCGGTGAAAGAAAAAATCCCCAATTAGGTAAAAGCAACCAACTAAAAAAAATTGCTCCCCAAAAAGCTCGTTTATGATCAGGAAAAACTTTTCGCGATAAAAAATCAACCAAAAAATAAACTCCTCCAGAAAAAATGATTATTCTAAAAGGGGTAATAAAATAGAGATATTGAAGCCCAGCATTACGTTTCCAAACAAAAGCAGCCAAAAACAAGATAACTAAAAAATTAGTCGCTATCCACAAACCCCACTGGCTAAAATTTTTAATTATGTAATACATTCCTAACGCTAGAAAAGAAATTGCTAGCAAAGGATGACTATAATCAAAAATCACCTTTTCAAAATAACTCCAATTAGAAACCCAAGAAAAAAAATTCAAAGAATCGTATATCTCCTTGTTCTGGATGGCCAAGATCAGCACTCCTAGCATTACCAAAAGATAACCAACATAACGATTAAAAATTTTTTTCTCCAAAAAATACTTCCTAATCGCCGAAATTAGCAAATAAGTTAAAACAATAGGAAAAATGTTTACAGTCAAAAGATGAGTAGACAAAGATAAAAATCCCAAAACAAAAACTACAGGCCACCACAGCCAGTTTAATCCAGTTTTTGTTTGAATTTTTCTCAACCAAGCAGGAATTCTTTGCGCTTGAGTTTCTAAAAGAAAAAAAAGACTGAGAGAAAAAGCAAAAAAAATTGGCGCAAACATTGAATACATCCTTAGTTTGCGATCAAAAGTGAGCGCGCTAGGACTAACAGTTAAAAAAAAGGCAGCTAAAATTGCCCAACGCCAATTTCTAGAAAAATAATAAACTACCCCGTAAATTAAAAGAATCCCCCCCAATCCCCAAACTACACTTACTAAACGAGCATGACCCTCTCCTAAACTTAACCAATTCCAAATTTGCGCCACTTGCCAATAATAAACTTTAGCTCGCGTATAAAATTCTTCTGTTAATCTCTCTTTGTTAAAATCCCAAAATTTCCATTCTCCCGTTTGAAAATAACCATAGCTGATGTTCATTCCCAAAAACTCATCCGCAATTAAAGATTGTTGTCCCAGTTTATACAAGCGCAAAAAAATCGCCAACAAAAAAACCAAGCTCAAAGCAATCCAAGCCTTTTTCTTTTCTTCCTTTTTAAAAGTAAAAATTGAAAAATCAAAAATTCTTCTTAAATTCAAACTTAAAAAATTAAAAATTAAAAAATAAAAAGTTCACTCAACTTGAAAAGTTGATATAAAAAATACTAAATAGCAAACTACTCTCCCATAATCTGGACCCAAAAATCCCTCTTTCGACCGCCGTCCAATTCTACAAAAAAAATACTCTGCTTTGAACCTAAAATCAATTTGCCTTTTTGAATTATTAAAGTTTCACTGCGATTCAAAAGTACATTTTTACAATGACTATGCCCATTACTCCGCCCATCAGATAAATTTCGTTTGGTAATTTCAAATAAATCATGATCATAACGTTCATCAATAGGTACTAAACGATAAAGCATTCTAGTAATATCTTTAACCAACATTGGCTCATCTTGATTGATCACAATAGCGGCTGTGCTATGAGGAGAAAAAACTAAAACTTGTCCCATTTTAATTCCTGATTTTTCCACTAATTCTTCAATCTGCTCTGTTATATCAATAAATTCTAACTGACTGTTGGTGTTTAAAAAAACTCTTTCTAAAAATGTTTGCATTTTTTTCTTTTAATTTTTAAAAAATCTTTTTTTTATCAAAAAGCTTTCTAAATCTAATTTGTTCCCTCTTTTCAAAAGCTTTACCCAAAAATCTTTTTTTCTAATTTCTCCTTTTAAAAAAGTTTCCTCCTTTCAAATTATACTCTTAAATTTTCAAAAAGCAAAACGCCTTTGAAAGGCGTTTTGCTTGGGGATATTCCCGAAAAAACTTTTCTCCTATTTTTTAACAGCTTCTTTTAAAGCTTTGCCTGCCTTAAATTTAGGAACAGTCACCGCCGGAATTTTAATCTTAGCTTTAGTAGCTGGATTGATTCCATCTCGAGCCGCTCTCTTAGAAACCATAAAACTTCCAAAACCCGTAAAAGTAACTTGTTCACCTTTAACTAAAGCTTCGCTAATTACATCCAACACAGCTTCTACCGCCATTCCAGCTTCTTTTTTGGAAAGACCGGTTTTTGAAGCTACTGCATCAATAACAGCAATTTTATTCATACTTACACCTCCCATCTAGAATTTAATTTCTTATATTTTTCTTTAATTAAACTTTTCTTTCTCCACTTTTCGACCTCAAAACCATTTTACTCCAAAAAAACCCTTTGGCAAGGTTTTTTTCTAATTTTCTTTCTAACGAGCAAACTCAACAGCGCGAGTTTCCCGTAAAACGTTAACTTTGATTTCACCCGGATAATTCAATTCCTCTTCAATTTTTTCAGCAATTTTTTTCGCTAAATTAAAGGCCTCTAAATCATCGACTTTCTCTGGATTAACAAATACCCGCACTTCTCTTCCGGCTTGAATAGCATAACATTTTTCTACTTTTTCAAAAGACAAAACCAATTTTTCCAATTCATCCAAACGTTTTAAATATTTCTCCAAAGTATCCTTACGCGCACCCGGTCGAGAAGCTGATAAGGCATCGGCTGCCGCTATCAGCAAACCTAAATTATCTTTAAAGGGATAATCTTCATGATGCGACTTAACAGCATCAATAACTTCTTGAGGTTGGTTGAATTTTTTTAAAATTCCTACACCAATTTCCACATGAGTGCCCTGAATTTCATGATCCACCGCTTTACCAATATCATGAAACAAACCAGCCTTTTTTGCCAAAGAAACATCCAAACCTAATTCTCCCGCCAAAGCACCTGCCAAATGCGCTACCTCCAAAGAATGCAATAAAACATTTTGTCCGTAGCTAGTTCGATAACGCAATTTACCTAACAAAAAAATTAACTTTGGATCCACGCCAGCTACTCCAACATCGTAAGCAGCCGCTTCCCCCGATTTTCTAATTTTTTCTTGAATTTGTTTTTGCGCCTTTTCCACTGATTCTTCAATTTTAGTAGGATGAATTCTGCCATCTTCAATCAAATTCTCTAAGGCTGTCTTAGCAATATCTCTACGCATTGGATCAAAACTAGAAATCACAATCACTTCTGGCGTATCATCCACAATAATCTCCGCCCCGCTCATTCTTTCTAAAGTTTTGATATTACGCCCTTCTCTACCAATAATTCTTCCTTTAACTTCATCCGAAGGGATTGCTACTGTGGAGGAAGTTGTTTCTGAAGCATGCGAACCAGCATATTTCTGCATTGCTAAAGACATAATATCTCTTGCCTTTTTTTCCAGTTCCTCTTTTTTATCTTCCGCTAGACGACTAATTTGTTTTAAAATTTCTTCTTTATTCTCTTTTTCCGCAATCTTTAAAAGCGCCCGCTTAGCCTCCTCTTGAGAAAGACCGGCAATTTTTTCTAGTTTTTCTTTTTGTTTTTCTTTGACCGTCAAAACTTCTTCATGAATTCTTTTGATCTCACCTGCTTTTTCTCGCAAAATATTTTTTTCTTTTTCCAGTCCAGACAACTCTCTTTCCACCTTTTTTTCTTTTTCTTCCACTCGCATTTCAATCCTACGCGCTTGTTCAATCCTTTTACGTTCTTCTTTTTTTGCTTCTTCTAAAATTTCTACCGCTTTGTCTTTGGCATCTAAAAGCACCTCTTTAGCTTTGATTTTGGCCTCTTCGGAGAGTTTTGCTAGTTTTGATTCTGCCGTGTTAAGTTGATTCTTAGCCACAAATTTTCTCAAAACATACCCTCCAGAAAGACCACCCAAGACAGCTAGTAACAAAATTACTGCTTCCATTTGAATTTCCGTGCTTCCGACTGTCGTCAAATAGTTGACTTTTTCTTATTTTTCTTTGTTATTTTAAGCCTAGTTATTTTAAGCCTAAAAGAAATCATACTCTTTTGATAGCCTAAGTCATTGTTGCGATCAGTCATCTGCTTTTTAAACTTTTATAATCCTTAATAATCTGAGAGGAAAAAAGTTTCCTCACTTCAACAATCTAGTCTTTTTCTAAAAAAAAGTCAACGGTAATCATCCTCTTCCTATTTATTTCTCAGAAAAATTTTATTCTTGACTAACTTCTTTTAAAGAATTCGTTTCCTTCTCTTTCGTCAAATTATCTGTTGATTCAGAATCTATAAGAATTTGCCGTGCCTTGGAACCAGAAGCCGCGCTAATTACGCCCTCAGCTACTAAAAGATTCATCAACTTATATGCTCGCGGATAACCAATCTCCAATTCCTTTTGTAAAAAAGTGGTTGACGCCCGTCTTTTTTCCAATATTACTTTTTTTGCCATTTCATAAAGTTCATCTTTTTCTGATGCTTTTTGTCCAGTAAGACCATCTTGAATCGATAATTGACTATTAATATTTTCGTCCAGTGATTTACTTAACCCATCGTCTCGTTTATAACCTTTCTGTTTAGCTTGTTCAATATAAAAATTCACAACTCTTTCTACTTCCTCTTCTGAAACAAAAACTCCTTGAATTCTTCTTAGATTCAAATAACCCACTGCGGAATAAAGCATATCGCCTTTACCTAATAATTTCTCCGCTCCGCCTTTGTCTAAAATTATTCGCGAATCCATATTGTTAGAAACTCGAAAAGCAATTCGGTTATTGATGTTAGATTTAATTAAACTGGTAATCGCTTCTACCGAAGGTTTCTGAGTAGAAATTATTAAATGAATACCTACTGCCCGTGCTAACTGTGCTAAGCGAACAATTAATTTCTCCACCTGTTTGCCTTGCGTAATCATCAAATCCGCCATTTCATCAATCACAATTACAATAAAAGGCATTTTAGGAAAAGGTTCGTGTCGATATTCTTGCTTTTCTTTGTCTTCAATCTCTCGCATTTTACCTTTCTCAACTTTTTCATTATAGGAATAAATATCTTTTGAACCGGCTTCTTCTAAAATCTTCAATCTTTTATCCATTTCATCTACCGCCCACTTTAAAACTTTGACTGCGCGAGATGGTTCAACCACTACCGGTGTTAATAAATGGGGAATATTCCTATAGAAAGCCAGTTCCACCCGTTTGGGATCAACCAACACTAAGCCCAAATCTTCAGGAGAATTTTGATAAAGAAGCGACAATAAAATAGCGTTAATACAAACACTCTTTCCCGTACCAGTCGCCCCAGCAATCATTAAATGAGGCATTTTGCCTAAATCACCCAAAACCAAATCTCCATTAACATCTTCCCCTAAAATCACCGTTAAATTTTTTGAACTTCTCTTTTTAAAAACTTCACTCTCTAGCGCTGTTCTTAATCGAACATCAGTTCGATCTTTTTCTGGCAACGGAATTTCCACTCCTACCAAAGATTTTCCTGGAATTGGAGCTTCTATCCTTAAAGAATGCGCTTCCAAAGAAAGTGCTAAATTGCTTTGATAAGATAGAATTTTACTTAATTTAACTTCCGCCGCTGGTTTAAAAGTGTATTGCACTACCGTAGGACCAAAATTGTGTCCCGACGGCTCCACGGTTATCCCAAAATGCCGCAAGGTTTCTTTAATCTTTTGCGCGTTAATTTCCAAGTTTTTTGGAAAATTACGATTTGATTGTTTTTCTAAAAGATTGAAACTAGGTTTTTGCCAGTGAATTGTTTTTTTAACCGGTTTTTTCCCCTGAACAACAAAAAATTTTTCCTCCTCTAAAAACTCTTTCGTTTCTTCTGTCTTCTCTTCTATTTCTGGATCATCATCAAAACGCAAATTTTTAATATTTTCTGCAGAAAATTCCTCTGAGGTCAATTTTTGTATCTCCTCTGAAACTTCTTCTTCCTCTGTTTTTTCAGACACTGCTTCCAAACTTTTCTTTTTAAAACCTCGAAGAATTATTTTCTCTCGAAGAAATTTTCGCCAAGTATTTAAGAGCTGAAAAAATTTTATTAAATATTCACCAACGGTAGGAAAAGACAAATTAAAAAATAAAAATAAGCCCATCAACATCAAGCCCACTGATAATAACCCCGCAGCAATTCCCCCAAGATATTTTTCCAACCAAAAAGCTAGACCAAAACCTAAATAACCTCCACCTAAACCAATTTTAGCCCACGCCGCCATTTCCTCATTGGTATCAGCTAAAAGATGTAATGAAGTAGAAAGAAAAACTAACGATAAACTAGCGCCAAGAAAAACTAGCCAAAAAAACTCCTGATTTTCCAATTTTTCTCGATGAAAAAAGTCCCAACCAAGTTTCAAAACTAAAAAAGGTACTAAAAAACGACTATAGCCAAAAACTTTAGCGAGAAAAACCTGTAAATACTCTCCCACAATCCCGGCTTGATCAAAAAAACCCAAAATAGCCACTAAAGCAAAAACAAAAGCCAAAGCCAAAGCCAAAAAATCTTTTAGGGGAGAATTTTTTTTCTTTTTTTTCCTATTTTTTTGGATAACGTTTTTCTCCTCCGAAGTATCTATTTCCCAATCCTCTGCGCTAGTCGTCTCTTTTTCTATTTTTTTTTTCATTTTTCAAAACAATTAGATTGTTTAAATCAGTTTTTTCCAATTACTCCTTAGGTAACAAAAGCAAACTATATTGTGTTCATTATAACACACTTTAGACTTTCTTCAAAACAAAAATTTTCTATTTTTCCTCTTTTATCCAAGTTAAAAACAGCGCGGGCACAACAAAAAGAGTTAAAAAAGAAGAAAAAAGCAAACCAAAAATCACTGCGCTACCCAAAGCCATCCAAGTTTCATTAGATAAAGTTATTGGAATAATTCCTAAAATTGTACAAATTGAAGTAATGAAAATAGCTTCTAAACGAGCTTTACCGGCATCAATAACCGCTTCAAAAAAAGAAATTCCACTTTTCAAATTTAAATTGATCTTGTCAATTAGAATAATAGCATTTTTTACCACAATACCAAAAAGCGCTAAAATTCCAATCAATCCCGGAAAACTTAAATTCACTCCAAAAATAGCCATACCCAAAAATACCCCAATTAAAGCTAAAGGCAAAGTAACTAAAACAATTATGGCTTTACGAAAAGAATTAAATTGGATAATTAAGGTAGAAACAATCAAAGCGCCTGCAATAATCATGGCACGAATAATAGAGAGTACTGATTCAGCATTTTGCTCATTTTCTCCTCCATAAATAACCCCATAACCTTCTGGCCACTGATAATTAGCAATTTTTTTCTGAAATTCAGCTAAAATTTGATTAGAATTTTTTCGCCCATCCGTTCCAGCCGATAAAAGAACTGCTCTTTTTTGATCAATCCGCATAATGCTATCCACAGCTGGTTTCAACTCTATTTTCGCCACTTGATTTAAAGTTACAATATCTCCGACTTGATTAACCAAAGGCAAATTTTGCAAATCCTCTAAATTGGCCACTTTATCCGCCATAAAAGTTGCCCGCACTTCTAATTCCTTGTTATCTTTAAGAATGGTGCTAATTTTTGTTCCACTAACTGCGGTGCGTACTGTTGCGCCAACTGTTGCCACATTTAATTGATACTCTTTTAATTTTTCCTGATCCAGAAGAAAAGTATATTCCGCCGGCGCTTCCTTTAAAGAAATATCCACATCCACCACACCCTCTATTCCGCTTAACAAAGGTTGAAAATCTTTGGTAATTTTTTCTAAAATTTGCAAATCATCACCAACAATCCGCGCTTCAAAAGCTGCACCGCTAGGCGGACCAGCTCCCGGCGCTTCAACAATAATTTTAGCTTCATTAATTTCTGCCAAATCCTGACGAATCTTTTCCGCTAAAGCATAAGAAGTAAGCGTTCTTTCTTCTTTTTCCTTCAATTTTAAAACAATTCCTCCTAAGTGAGAGGCGTTGTTGCCTCCCGATAAACCCGTCGACCGAGTAGAAGTCCCCTGACGACCAACCACAGTAGAAAAATTAGCAATTTCTGGATAAGCTAATAACCGTTCTTCAATTTTCATTGCTACCTGATTAGTATCTTCTAATTTACGTCCAATCGGCATTTCAAAAGTAATATAAATATTTTCTTGATCAGAAGCGGGAAAAAACTCCGTTTGAACCACTCCGGTTATAGGCAAAGCAATTGCCATTAAAAAAAGTCCTAAAGAAACAAATAATAAAATCAGTCTTCTTTTATGACTACTTAAAACCTTGCGCGCATACTTTTCATAAACAGGCACCACTTGATCAAAATGCACTACTCCATGAATAAGACGGCTTAAAAAATTTTTTTCTTCTCTTTGTCCTTGTTTTTTCAATTTCTCTTTAATCAAATTATCGTCCTTCCATTCCCGTCGAGTTAATTCTTCGTTAAAAAGTAATTTTTTGCGTCCTCCACGCTTCTCGTACCAAAAGATAACTGCCAAAACTAGCGCTAAAGCCAAACCAAAACCAGCATAACCCCACCAATTTTTTTGCCAAAGGAAAATTCCACCTACAGATAAAACTCCTGCCAAGTAAAGAAAAAGCCATTGGCGCGTTAAACGCACTCTTTCTAAAACAGCCGCTAAAGGATGGTTGATCATCAAAGCGATCAGCAAAGAAGAAATAAGGGTAACAGATACAGTAATAGGAATAGATTTAATAAATTCTCCAATAATTCCAGTGGATAAAAGCAATGGCAAAAAAGCCCAAGTAGTAGCTAGAGTTGTTGATAAAAGAACAACTTTAAAATCATTGAGTACGAGAAGTACTGCTTCTTCCGGCGTAAATTTACCCGTTCGCAAATATTGCTTAGTAGCGCTCACCACCACAATTGCATCATCCACCAAAAGACCTAGAGACAAAAGTAAAGAAAAAAGCGACAAAAAATTTAAAGTAGTGCCAGTTAAAAGCATCACTCCAAAAGTAGCAAAGAAAACTAAAGGAATGGCTAAACCAGCTACAATCGCTTCTTTAAGACCAACAATTAAAAACAAGATTCCAAACACCAAAGATAAGGTTAAAATAAAATCATGCGTTAATTGATCAAAATCTTGGCGAATATATTTTGAATAATCTACTGAGGTATCATATTTTAAATCGGGAGAAAATTCTTCCACTTTTTGACGAATAATTTCTTTCGCTTGATCTACTGTGGAAATAACAGAACTACCTGTTTTTTTCACCACATCAATTGTTACCGATGGTTGGGCCGGAGCTCCAGCAATAGAGGAACGTGAATAAATGGTTTTTTCAATTGTCTTTTCTCGAACAGAAGCAACATCTTTCAAATAAACTACTGCTCCTTCAGCTGTACGCAAAACAGGAATCTTCTCTAATTCCCAACTTTCCAAAAGTTTTCCATCTACTCGCACAGAATAATTGTAATTTTCACCTTCAAAATTCCCAGCCGGAATGGCTAAATTAGCCAGATTTACTGTTTGATTAACTTGATTTAACGATAAACCAAACAAAGCCAATTTTTCTGGATTATAGGCAATCTCTAGTTCCTTTTCCTCTCCACCGGAAATTTTTACCTCACGTACTCCAGAAATTTTTTCCAGTTCATCTTGAATTTTTTCGGCATATTGACGTAAAGTCAAACCATCAAAAGGACCAGAAAGCGCCACTGTTAAAACTGGTCGGTCATCAAAGGAAACCTCTGCCACTGAAGGATTTTCCACCTCTTCTGGCAAATCTCTTACTTTCTCAATCTTATCTTTTAAATTTCGCAAAGCCTCCGTCTGATCTTCACTAGTATTAAATTCTACTGAAATTACTGCTAGAGAATTAGTTGAAGTAGAAGTAATTTTCTTCACTCCTTTCACCGCAGAAATAGCCGTTTCCAATTTTTTTGTTACTAATTCTTCCACATCATTAGCCGAGGCTCCCGGGAAAACAGCGCTAACAACCGCAAAAGGAATTTTTACTTCTGGATTAGATTCCCGAGGCAATTGAAAAAAAGAAAAAATTCCCCAACCAGAAAGCAAGAGAATTAAAAGAATCACCACACGAAAATTAACTACAAAAAAATTCAACCAAGTTTTTCTCAAAGCAGGATGAAATTCCAATTTCTCCAAATAGCGCTGATCAGAAGAACCAGTAAAAGTATTTTTTTCCATAAAACTACTGCTTATCAATTATTTCGCTACCCTCTTGAACTTGTTTATTGCCTTCAACAATCACCTCTGTGGCCAAATCCAAATCTGCCTCTACTAAAACTCTTTCTCCGCTAATTTCAAGAATTTTTACCACCTGTTTTTTTGCCCGACCATTGTCCGCGAGAAAAACGAAATTTTCATTTTGACCAACAGTTACCGCTGATAGAGGTAAAAAAAAGCTCCTATTATTGTCAACTTTTTTTCGTATTTCAATATGAACTGTGGCCAAAGTCCCTAAAGCAAGTTCTTCAGAGGGAGAAATATCCGCCTCAACAAAAAATTTTTTTGTCGCGCTATCCGCCTCTGGGCTTAAAGTAACCAATCTTCCTTGAATCCTTTCCCCTTTTTCCAATTCAATTTCCACTAAATCGCCTTTTTTTATTGCTCGTAAAACAACTTCATCAACAAAAAATTGCGCACGAATTTTTCCCAGTTGACTAATCTTAGCAAGCGGTTGACCAACAGAAACCACGTCTCCCACTACCACTAATTTTTCCACCACCGTTCCGGTTAAAGGCGCTGTTAAAAGTCCATCGTTAAGAAGATTTTGTAGAGTATTTTGCGCAGCTTGATATTGTAATTTAGCCACTTTTTTAGCTGATTTATTCTCATCGCTAGCCTTTTCACGGTATCTTTCTTTGGCTAAAGCATAATTTTCTTTAGCTTGTTTAACTAAAAATTCTTGCTGACGAATTTGATTGGATAAAAAATCATTTTCTCCTAAAGTTAAATTGCCTGCCGCATCAATTTTAGCTAAAATTTCCCCCTCGGAAACAATCTCTCCAATAGCAAAATTCAACCATTTAACTTGTCCCGAACTTTTAGCTTTTACAAAAACCTCTTTTTCACTTTTAAGCTTGGCTGGATAAGAAAAATTCAAGACTACTTCTTGACTAGAACCAACCGTTTGCGTTTTTACCGCCACAGGTTTTTTTGCTGGCAAAGAGCTTTTTTCCTCAGAACGCCCTCGTAAGGTCATTCCGCCTATCACTAATAACATTAAAATTAAAAATAAAAAAACGGCCTTTTTCATATTAACCAAGTTAAAAATATAAATTCAGTTTAGTGGAATTCTTTCTTATACGCTATCCTTTTTTTCTTATTTCTTCTCCTTAACAATCGTTCGCCATTAAAAAATCCCGAAAATAATCCTTGCCTTATGACCTTATCTCTTCCCTTTTAAGTTTTTATAAACTCAAAAAGAACTTAGAAAAGACCTCCCATTTTAAATCATTTTTTTTCTTTTGACAAGAACCAAAATCTTTTCTTAAAAATAAACCAAGCCCGCTTACGCGGGCATTGGAAAACAAAATATCTGAAAGTGATTAGACTCGAGATACATTGGTGGCATTTGGGCCTTTTGGACCTTGGCCAACTTCAAATTGAACTTTGTCGCCCTCTCTTAGGTCATTGAATTGCACACCTTGAAGTTCAGAAGTGTGAAAAAACAAATCCTGTGATCCACCTTCAATAGAGATGAATCCGAAGCCACGAGAGTTCAATCGTTTGATTGTTCCTTGTTGCATTTTGATAGGATGATTACTAAATAACTCTTGGATATGTTGCAAAAAACTCGACCAATTCTGCTGACGAAAGAGAAAAAATATTTTTTCTTTCCGCCCATACCTCAATTATTGAAAGTGTAGCACAAAAAGCTATTAAAAGCAAGGGCACGAATTAGTTCGCCAAAAATCTAATCATAATATGAAGCCTATTTAAATAATTAACAGACAATCAATCCTATGATGAGTAAAATAGGTAATCGCAAGTATATAATCCAATTTAAAAAAGTTAAAAAAGAAATATTGGAAAGCTAAAAAATTTAAGACAATTGTTAAATGACTTTTAAATTTTACCAACTACAACCAAAAATATACATTACATAACAATAATCATTTGGTAGAGAGGATTTTTTCTAGTTTCTCTTTCAGTGTAGATTTGATTTTAGCAGAGACAAAAAAGTTGTCAAGAAATTTTTTCTGCTTGTCTGGTGGTTTGATTTTAGCAGAGATAGAGGGGGTGTCAAGGGGGTAAAAAGAAAAAAATTAAACTTTCCCCCTAAGAATCTCTCCCTCCATTCTTTTTTCCGCCAAAAGAGCTCTCTTCTGCACTTGCATAATAATATTTTTCACTCTAACTGGACTGGGCACTTGCTGAAAAACAAATCTCTCTTTCTCTCCAGCAGTTTGAATAAAAACAAAACCGTAATCAAAAAGTGTAGGAATAATTCCAGTTACTTCAGAAGTTACATCTTGAATTTTACCTAGCTCTAGTTCACTAATACTGCGTCGAAAAAGTCCTTTTTGTTCAATATTAATAATTCGCTGATCTGTTACAATCCAGACATCCAAATAATAGTCAATCCAAAAAATAAATAATAAAATCCAAAAAAACAAAAACAAAGAACTATAGCCTAAATTAAAAATTTCTATTTCCCAATCTAAAAAAGCAACTGCTTGGTTTTTAAATAAACCAACAAAAAAAAGCCCTCCCAGAAAAAAAGCAGCTGGAATTAACTTAAAAACCAAAATCAACCAATGTCGTCGAAGAAAAAGAATAATCTCTTCTTCTGGCCGACGGCCCCTGAAAATATAATCGTCAACATTCTCTTGAAAATCAAATTTTCTCCACACGATTTTTTAAAAATAAAAATAAAAATTAAATTCTTCCCAAGAAACTTTAGCTGCCAAAAACAAATTAATAGCTAATAAGATTAATCCACCTACAATAAAAAGTAATGTAATAAAAAAAGCGGTTTTTTTGTTTAATTGATAAAACCATAAATGATAAAGAACCGCTAAAGCGCTTAAAATAAATCCAACCAAGAAAAAAATATAGATAATCAGAGGCAAATTTAACATAGCTTTTGCTAATATTTAAGCTGTTTTCGAATGGCAAACAAAGATCCTGTAATTCCTAGAAAAATTCCCAAAAGTATCTGCGCCACAATTGCTATTGTCCAGTGCGCCAAAAGATAATCATGCAAAAAAGCTCGTAAATAAACTCCCTCAGAAAAAGCCAGAATTGAATTGGTAGCTCCAGAATTAGCAACAAAATTTAAATAAAAAATAACTAGAGGAAAAGTGATAAAAGCAGCCATTACTCCATAGAAAACCCCCTGCCAAATAAAAGGCATCTTAATATAGCCATTAGAAGCTCCTACTAGACGCATAATTTCAATTTCTTGTTTGCGCGCATGCATAGCCACTAAAATGTTATTAAAAGTAATCAAAACCGCTACCACTGATAAAGTAACTCCCAAAATCAATCCTACCTTGCGGTTAGAATTAATTTCTTCACTTAAACCATCAATTAATTCTTTATATTTTCCGTAGTTCACACTTTCAATCAAATCTTTATAGCGACTATTCTCCACCGCGCTAGCTATTTCTGCATAATCATCAGGATTTTCTGCTCGAATATTTAAAGTTGCCCCAAAAGGATTATTTCCTAACTCTTCAATAGACTTGCGCAAAACTTCATTGTCTTCATTGCGTTTTGTAAATTCTTTCAAAGCCTCTTCACTAGAAATAAATTCAATAGATTGAATTTTTTTGATGGAAGTCACTAAATCATCTTTAACCTTTTGCGCATCGCTTTCGGAAACCGTCGGTTGAAAATAGACGGAAATACTAATCCGATTTTTGGCTTCTTTCAGCAGTAAATTGTTCGCAAACCAAATTGCTGACTGAATATTGATTATAAACAAAGCTACTGTTAAAACACTTATCGTTGACAAAGAAAGCCAAATGTTCCGTTTAAAATCTTTAAAACCATCTTTAATTGTCCGTGAAAAAAATAAAAACATAGCCGACAAATAAAATTAGATGCAATATTTTCCGTTAATATCGTCCCTTATTATTTTTCCTTTATCCAAAACAACTACTCGACGACAAATTTTATCCACAATTCCTTTGTTATGCGTCGCCAAAATCACCGTCGTTCCAATTTCGTTGATTTTTAAAAGTAGTTGAATAATATCCCAAGTAGAAATAGGATCCAGATTGCCCGTTGGTTCATCTGCCACTAAAACCTTAGGCTTGTTAACTAATGCTCGCGCCAAAGCCGCTCGCTGTTGTTCCCCGCCAGAAATCTCTCCCGGATACTTATTGAATTTTTGTTTTAAATTAACAATTTCCAATATCTGCGGCACATCCCGAAAAATCTCCGCATCACTTTTTCCAGCCGCTTCCATGGCAAAAGCCACGTTTTCAAAAACAGTTTTTTTGGGAAGCAGTTTAAAATCTTGAAAAACTGTCCCAATATTTCTGCGATGAAAAGGCAACTGGCGATTTTTCAATTTAACCAGATTTTCCCCATTAAAAATCACTTCACCGCTAGTAGGCTTTTCTTCTGCGTATAAAAGTTTAAGCAGTGTTGACTTACCCGCTCCAGATTGGCCAACAACAGAAAGAAATTCTCCTTCCTTAATAGTCAAGTTCACTTCCGCCAAAGCCTGACTGCCTGTAGGATAAATTTTGGTAACTTGACGATAGCTAATCATTTTATTTTATATCAATTAAAATTTTTTTAAGAAAACTTCCTCATTCTAGTACACTATACCACCTTACTTAGAATAAAAGAGTATCAAACCAAATTCAGAGTAACATAAAAAAAAGAAAAAGAGAAGACCAGCGCATTTTTATTGGTTTTCATCAGCATTAAAACCGCCACAGCGAAACTCTCTCCCCGAAAAAGTAACTTTTTTTCGGAAATTTTAATTTCTAAAACTTAATTTTGCGGAAAGCTCGCTTGCCTACTTTAATAATTTTTCCTTTATGTTTTTCCTCTAAAATAAAATCTATTTTCTCCACCAATTGATTAGCGATACTCACTCCTTTTTGTTCAATTTTCTTTTTCGCTTCGCTCTTGCTTTTAGCCAAACCGCTTCTAGTTAAAAAATCTACCAAACGTTCTCCAATGAGAGCCAATTCTTCTGGTACCTCAGTTGGAATTTCCCTATGAGAAAAAACTTGCAAAAAATATTCGCGCGCTTTCCGCGCTTCCTCCTGCCCATGATAAAGCCTGACGATTTCTTCCGCTAGATCCAATTTAGCGTCGCGAGGAAAAAGCAATCTAGCGCCCAAAGTTTTTGTATCCACATCTGTACACAAAAGAAAGTACTTTTCTATTAAATTATCCTTAATACTCATTATTTTTCCAAACATTTCCTTTGGCGAATCACTAATCAAAACCACGTTTCCCCAACTAGTACTCATTTTTCTTCCATCCGTTCCTTCGAGAAGTTCAAAAGTCAAAATATTTTGGGCTTTTTGTCCTAACGCTTTCTGAATTGTCCTTCCTGCTAGAACGTTAAAAAGCTGGTCGGTTCCTCCAATTTCCACATCTGCTTGAATAGCCACACTGTCATAACCCTGCATTAGAGGATACATAAATTCTCGCAAGGAAATTCTTTTTCCCATTTTAAATCTCTGGGAAAAATTTTCTCGATCTAACATTTCCGCCACCGAAAAATTGTCCGCTAAACGACAAATATCATTAAAATCCAACTTGCTTAACCATTGGCTATTATAGCACACTTCTGCTTGACTAATATCAAAAACTCGACTCAACTGCTCTAAATAATCGCGCATATTCTCTTCAATTTTTTCTTTTTCTAACATTGGCCGTTCCGCTTCTTTATCAGAAGCATCACCCACTTGAGCGGTAAAATCACCAATAATCAAAACTATCTGGTGCCCTAATTCTTGAAATTTAGCTAGTTTGCGCATAGTAGATGCCCGCCCTAAATGAATTTTAGGTCCAGTGGGATCAATACCATATTTAACACGCAACTTTTCTCCGGAAAGCATTTTTTTCCGCAAATCCTCTTTAACAATCACATCACGTACACCTCGACTCAAAAGTTCATCCACTTTTTCTTCTAAACTAGGCTCTTTTTTTTCTTCCATAAAATTAACCCATTATTATTTACTGTTAATTCAATTGTTTTACTAATAATTAATTTACTGACTACCCTATTTAAAATTCACTTATAACTTACAACGACTTATTCTACATTTTCTCTGGCGCGGTAACTCCCAAAAGACGTAGATTTTCTTGAAGCACCACACGAGTCGCTTTAACTAGCTCCCTCCGGGCGACTGCCAAAGTTTTTTCTTCATTTAAAATTCGGCAATCTTGATAAAAACTATGAAATTTATCCGCTAACCGAATAGCATAATGAACCAGACGATGCACTTGCCGACTAGCAGCTACTTCCGTCACTAAAGCGGGAAAAAGCATTAAATGTTTAATTAATTCTTTCTCTTTATTTTTTTTCAATTGGTTAAAATCAGCTTCTTCAGTATATTTTTCCAATTTAGCTGTTTTTTCTAAAATACCTGCCAGGCGCGCGGAAGCATATTGCACATAATAGACTGGATTTTTATCAGATTTTTCTTGCGCTAAATTAATATCAAAAACCATTGGTGAATCGGCAGAAAAAGAGAGAAAAATAAAACGCACTGCATCTACCCCCACTTCTTCTATTAGATCTTCCAGACAAATATATTGCCCTTTTCTTTTTGACATTTTAAATTCTCGTCCATTTTTAATCACTGTCAGATTTTGCGTCAAAATAACTTTTATTTTTCCACCTAAATCTAACGCTTCTAGAGCGCTTAAAATCCGTCGGACATCACCATGATGGTCAGCGCCCCAAATATCTATTGCCAAATCAAATTTTCTTTTTTGTAATTTATGATAATGATAGGCTATATCTCCGCCAAAATAAGTTATTTCCCCCGTTCTTTTACGAACCACTCGATCCTTCTCATCGCCAAAATTAGTTGCACGAAACCACCAAGCGCCATCTTTTTCATATAAATAGTTTTTTTCTTTCAAAATTTTGAACACCTTCTCCACCCAACCTTCTTTGTGAAGTGTACTTTCTGAAAAATACTGATCAAAAAAAATTCTCATTTTTTCCATAGTTGGCTGAATCAAATTTTCCAAAATAATTTTTGCGCCAGCCTGCCCCGCTAAAAAAGGCTCTTTTTCTTTATTTCTTTTCCTTAATTCATTAAGATATTCTCCTTTATATTGAGCTTCTTCATCTTGTAAAATTGAATGTCCTAAAATTTTAATTTGATTGCCAAAATCATTAACATAATATTCTCGCCAAACAGAAAAACCCACCTTTTCTAAAACCTTAGCTAATGTATCACCCAACGGTCCGCCTCGGCCGTTACCCAAATGAATTGGACCAGTGGGATTGGCGGAAACAAAGTCCAAATGAATTTTTTTTCCTTTTCCCCAAGTAGCAGAACCAAAATTTTCTTGTTCGCGATTGATTGTTTGAATAATTTTTCCTCGAGCGCCAGTAGATAAACTAAAATTCAAAAATCCCGGCTTCGCCACTTCAATTTTTTCTAAACAATCTCCAACAACTGATTCTTTTTCTAGAGCTATTTTCAATTTTTCAGCGATTTTAAGAGGTTTTTCACCAACCTTCCCCGCCATTTTCAAAGCTAAATTAGTAGAATAATCCCCAAAGTCATCGGCGGGAACTAAAATTTCCAACAGATCCTCCTCTGCCTTAAAGGCAGGAAAAGCCTTTTCAATCGCTAAAAGCAAAAATTTTTTTAATTCTTCTTTCATAGGCCTATTATATCTGAAAAATCAAGAAAATCAAGAAAATCTCGGCCTTCAAATCATAGTTAACGAATTTTCTTTTGAATTTCTTCCAACAGTAAAATTATCTTGTTTAGATCTTGTTGACGAATTTTAGTCAACTCTTTTTGAATTTCATCAATTTCTTTTTTAGCTTGTAGATTAGTGGCAAAATCGGCTTCTGCATGTACCCGATCACGTTCAGCTTGCCGATTTTGCGCCATCATAATAATAGGAGCAGTATAAGCGGCTTGAATGGAAAAAATTAAATTTAAAAGAATAAAAGGGAAAGGATCCCAACGATAAGCCAACCCGATAACATTAACTGCCAACCAAAGAATAACAAAGAAAGTTTGCCAAAGGATAAATTTCCAAGAACCCAAAAATCTTGTAACCTGATCAGCAATTTTCTCCCCAAAATCAAGTTTTTGAAAATGTTTCTGGTGCCAATTGGCAGAATGATGCTTTTTTTTCATATTTTTTAGTTTGAATAATTTTAGATTTCATTGTATCATACAATCAAGTTTTCCCGCATTTTAACTATAATATGAAATAAAAAATGAAACAATACTTGGAAATGCTAGCAGAAATTAAAAAAAGAGGAAAAACCAGAAAAGATCGCACCGGAATAGGAACTCGGGGAATTTTTGGTTATCAAATGCGTTTTAATTTACAAAAAGGCTTTCCTTTACTCACTACTAAAAAAGTTTTTTTAAAGGGAATTATCCACGAACTCCTTTGGTTTTTGTCTGGTAGCACTAATATTGAATATCTAGTTAAAAATGGAATCAATATCTGGAATGAGTGGCCCTTTCAAACCTATCTTCAAAAAACTGGCCAAGCCAAGAAGTATCCTATTTATAGTCCAACTTGGCAAAAAAAATTAACTCTTTTTGCGGAAAAAATAAAAAATGATCCAACTTTTGCTCAAAAATGGGGAGAACTAGGACCGGTATATGGCAAACAATGGACAGCCTGGGAAGGAAAAGACGGTAAAACCATCAATCAAATCGCTGAAGCAATCCGACAAATTAAAGAAAATCCTTTTGATAGGAGAATTATTGTCAGCAGTTGGAATGTTGGAGATATTAAAAATTTAGTGAGGGGAACTATAACTGCTCCGCCACCTTGTCATCTACTTTTTCAATTTTATGTTAGCGCCGATAAAAAACTCTCCTGCCAGCTTTATCAGAGAAGCGCCGACGCTTTTTTGGGTGTGCCCTTTAATATCGCCTCTTATGCGCTTTTAACAATGATGATCGCCCAAGTTTGCAATTTAAAACCTGGCGAGTTTATCCATACTTTTGGCGATCTACACATTTATCGTAATCATTTTCGTCAAGTAGCTGAACAATTAAAAAGAAAACCGCGCCCTCTCCCTCAGATGAAAATCAATAAAAAAGTAAAAGATATTTTCCAATTTCAATATACTGACTTTAAACTAGTAGGTTATCATCCCCATCCGCCTATTCAAGCGCCAATTGCAATTTAATTACAAACAAACTTTTTCAAAAAATATGCTTTCTATTATTGCAGTTATTGGGAAAAATAGGGAAATTGGCTATAAAAACCAGCTCCTTTGGAAATTACCCAAAGATATGCAAAGATTTCAAAGAATTACCCAAGGAAAAACAGTTATTATGGGAGAAAAAACTTTTTTTTCTATTGGTCAACCTTTAAAAGATAGAAAAAACATTGTTGCCACTCTAGATAAAAAATTTTTTGCCAGTGGAGTAAAAATAGTAACAGATTTAAAGACCGAATTAAAAAAATGGATAACAATTCCAGAAGAAGCTTTTATAATCGGAGGAGGAACAATTTATCAATTAGCTTTGCCCTTGACGCAAAGACTTTATTTAACCAAAATTGATGACGCTCCGCCAGCTGATACTTTTTTTCCTGAATTTTCTCAATTTAATAAAATTCTTTATCAAGAAACTGGAAAAGACAATAACTTAGATTATGAATTTTTAATTTTGGAAAAATAGAAAAAAGGAATGAATAAATAGATAAATTTAAAACGATGCAAAAAGGCAAACTAATTGTGCTGGATGGAACAGACGGGAGTGGTAAAGCCACCCAAACTAAAATTTTAGTCCAGCAATTAAAAAAAACGGGTAAAAAAGTACAGACCATAGATTTTCCCCAATACGAAAAAAATTTTTTCGGAAAAATGCTTGGGGAATGTTTAATAGGTAAATACGGCAATTGGGTTGAAATTGATCCCCACATAGCTTCAGTTTTATATGCCGCTGATCGCTGGGAATCTAGTTTAAAAATCAAAAAATGGTTAGAAGACGGTTTTTGCGTAATAGCAGATCGTTATGTCAGCTCTAATCAAATTCATCAAGGTGGAAAAATTTTAAAAAAAACCCAACGACAAGAATTTCTAGCTTGGTTGGATCAAATGGAGTTTAAAATTTTAAAAATTCCTCGTCCAGATCTGGTCCTTTATTTGGATGTACCATTAGAATTTTCTCAAAAATTAATGGCACAGACTAAAAATTTGGGCAAGAAAAAATACCAGAAAGGACAAACTGACCTACATGAAAACAATATCCAACATCTTTTAAATGCGAAAAAAAGTGCTTTAAAACTAGTGCAAGAGAAAAATAATTGGGTAAGAATTGATTGTGTTAAAGATCATCAACTATTATCTATAGAAGAAATTAACTCTTTGATTTGGCAGGCAGTAGAAAAAATAATCTAGTTTAATTCAATGACTAATCAATAACAACTAATCAAAAAAATGATAGAAAAAATTGCTTTTAAAAAACCTTCTCTCCAACCTCAAAATCAGCCTCAAAAAAAAATTGAAGAAATTGTCTGGGAAAAAACTTCTACCGATCCAAAAAAACGCTCTGAAATCAAAAAAGAAATTAAAAAAAGGAGTTTTACTGCCTTAGATATTTTTGCTTTACCAGCAGAGATTGTAGCCGATGAAAAAATTTTTTTAAATTGGTTTGAAGAAAGATTTTTCCCTCTAAAAGAGGAACAAGATTTCGAACATTTTACACAAAATTGCCAGCAAGCCTTGAAAATTATTTTGGAGCATCCTTTTTTACTCTCCCCTAAAATTGGCGAAAATTTTCCGATTTCTAAAAGCGTAGCAGAGTTAATTAAGGGAGGTTTCAAAAATTTAAATCAGGTAATGGGGTTTTTTCGGCAAGTGGCAATGAAAAACTCCCCCGAAAATACCAAACAATTTTTTGCCCCAGAGAGAAAATCTAACGCGGGGGCTAAACGTTTGTCTATCTGTCGAATCTTGAGCCTAGCTTATGCTTTGGAAATCACTAAAAAAAGTTATAGTTTAAAAAATTTTTTTAAACATGCACGTTTCACTTTAGGTCGCAATGAAGGACCAGTGGAGGAACCGGGTCTTTTATCAACACTAATTCTCTCCAGTGAAGAAATTAAGGCTTTGGAAAAACCTGATAAAAATTTTCATTTTTTAGAATGGATGGAAAAAGGACAAGTTTTCAAAAGTTGCAATTTAAACAATATCGGTGATCAAAAATCCTTTTATTTACCTGAAGTACATATTAGCAATAAATCAGGCTTGCGAGCTTTTTTGAAAATTTTACGCGATCCAACAGCAGAATTAGATTTTCTCTATGATTTTTTTCGGTTAAGATTTATCTTCTCTGATAAAACTAGCAATGCAGAAATTGTTGATCTATTAAGTAATTTAGAAAAAGAGGCCGCCAAAAAGAAAAAAGTGATTACTAAAATTACTTTTCAAGAAAAAAATTACTTTTCCCAAGAAGAAAGGGATTTTTATTTTTCCGGCCCAGAACCTTGGGTAAGAAATATGAAAGTGGACAAAAATCCTTATTCAGGTGAAGGCTTTAAAAACATTTCTGCTAAAGTAAGTCTTTTTCAGCCAAGTACCAAAAAACCTTTTTTCGCTTTTGAAATTCAATTTTTAAGAAAAAGTGAACTAGAAAACAACGAAAGAAAAGAAACTTCTTCTGATCATTTTATTTACTCTTTAAGACAATTAATGGAATTACTCTCTCGACTTAATTCCAAACTAGAAAAAGAAGAGTTTATAAGAAAAATAAAAGAATATTTAGAAACTATACCTACAGAACCTTTACCGGAAAAACTAGAAGGCAAAAATAAAAAAAATGGACAGTTTGTTAGTATGAATTTTTCAGGTTCTTTGCAAGATAAAGCACGTATTTTATTTGATTTTTTCGTGGAAGTTGGCCTTTTGAAAAAAGTAGCTAGTGATTTTCCTAGTAAAAATAAGCCCGGTTTCAATGATAAATTAAAATCCAATTTTTACATTTGGGGAGAAACTCAAAAAAAGATTTTAAGAGAATTAGGCTATCAATCTGACAACTAGCCTAAATTATTCTTTATTTATCCAAAAAAATCTTCTTAACTTAAATTTTTTAAAATCTATTACCTATCTATGAAAATTCAAGTAAAAAAAATTGATCCAACTTCGTCGATACCAACAGTAGCTTTAGAGGGAGATGCTGGTTTAGATTTGCGTGCCAATGAGGACGTAATACTCAAACCTGGAGAAAGAAAATCCATTAAAACGGGATTAGCCATTAAAATTCCCACTGGTTACGCTGGTTTAATTTGGGATAAAAGTGGCATTGCTCATAAAAAAGGCTTAAAAACTTTAGGTGGAGTAATTGATGCCAATTTTACTGGCGAATGGCAAGTAGGATTAGTTAATCTTTCCCGGGAAGACTATCAAATCAAAAAAGGTGATAAAATTGCCCAGGTACTTTTTCAAAAAGTAGAAATTCCTCAAATAGAAATCGTGGCAGAATTAGAAACAACTATTCGCGGAGAAAAAGGTTTTGGCAGTACGGGTTTAAAATAATTTTAAAACTAAAAACAGAAATTGTCAGCTCTTTAAAACAATGTTTTTTATAAACAGAAGATTAACAAAAGTTCCTTTTTCTCGGTTATCCTAAACACTCTCAGTAGTTTGATAAAAATTTTTTAACTTGTAAAATTTCTCCCAATTTATTTTAACAAATAGTTATTTTCGTTTTGAAAAATTCTTTTGTCGGCTCTTGCCAAAAAAACAAAGTGGATTATAATAGCTCGTGTGGTAAAAAGCTGACTATTGATAAATAGTACATAAGTCTCTAGATCTTAAACTATAAAAGTTATTTTTCCGAAAAAAGACACCAGAGAAGATGCCAGAAAAAGAGAAAAATATTTAAAAAGTGGTTATGGTAAAGAGTTTCTTAAAAATTTAGTTAAAAATATTCCGCGATAGCTCAATGGTACCTGCCTGCCGGTAGGCAGGGAGCAGTTGGCTGTTTATAGGTTTCTCTATGAATATCAAATATTTTGTTTATGTTATTCAGAGTGAAGTCGATAAACGACTTTATGTTGGCCTAAGCCACAATGTTGCCAAAAGACTGAAAAGTCATAATAATGGTGAAAACTTTTCAACCAAAGGTTTTAGACCGTGGAAGTTAGTCTATCAAGAAGAGATTGGCACCAGAGAAGATGCCAGAAAAAGAGAAAAATATTTAAAAAGTGGTTATGGTAAAGAGTTTCTTAAAAATTTAGTTAAAAATATTCCGCGATAGCTCAATGGTACCTGCCTGCCGGTAGGC